>Ga0101944_10000801_pt1 | contig 83282 bp, 77 predicted proteins | sample DewCreD2012metaG_FD_75245 | JGI IMG/M metagenome (GOLD analysis project Ga0101944, IMG submission 75245) | Hot spring sediment bacterial and archeal communities from British Columbia, Canada, to study Microbial Dark Matter (Phase II) - Dewar... ... | reverse complement strand
CGGGCTCTCGGGGTCGCTGCCCGACGCGATCCTCGTCGGCGCGGCCACCGCCGCCGGCCCCGCGCTCGCGGCGCATCTGCTGGCGCCCGCTGGCCGCTACCGGATGCCCACCACGCCGCTCGCGCTCCTGCGCGCCGCCGGGCTCGGCGTGCTGGTCCCTGCCGCGGTGTCGGCCGCGATCGGCGCGGCCAGCGGCGCGCTCACCGGCGCCGGGCCCGACGAGCCGGTACTGCGCTCGTGGTGGGACTGGTTCCTCGCGGACGCCGTCGGCATCGCGACGATCACGCCGGCGGTGGTCACCGTCTTCGGCGAGCCCTCGGACGTGCGCGCCGAGGGGACGCGGCTCGAGGCGCTCGGGGTGCTCGTCGCGAGCGCGGTGCTCGCGGTGCTCGTCATCGGGCTCGATCTCGGCGTGGCCGCGCTCCTCCTGCTGCCGCTCGTCTGGACCGGCCTCCGCTTCCGTACGCGCGGCGCGTCGCTCGGCGTGCTGCTCCTCACCGCCGGCCTCGTCGCGGCCACCGCCGCGGGCCGCGGGCCGCTGGTGCGCACCACCGTCGAGGAGGCGCGCGAGCGGCTCGCCCTCTTCCTCGTGGTGGTCGCCGCGACCGGCGTGACCGTCGGCGTCGTCTCGGAGGACCGGCGGCGCACGCTGGACGCCATCGCGAAGGACCGCGAGCGGCTGCGTGCCCTCTTCGACCAGTCGCCGCTCGCCGTCGTCGTCACCGACCTCGAGGGCCGGCTGCTGGAGGCGAACCCGGCCGCCGCGGAACTGTACGGCGTGGACGCGACGGGCATCGCCCGGTGGACGGGCGAGCGGCCGTCGGTCCTCGACACGGGATTCGTGCCGGCCGAGGAGCGCGCGGAACTCGCCACCCGCCTCGAGCGGCTGCGGCGCGGCGAGCCGGTGCGCGGGATCGTCACCGAGCGTCAGCGGCCCGACGGCTCCCGCATCGCCGTGCGCGTCTCCGCGGCCCCCATCCGCGGCGAGGACGGGGTCCCGACGGCGATGCTCGCCATGGTCGAGGACATCACCACCCAGCGCGAGCTCGGCCGTGCCCGCGACCGGCTGGTCGCCATCCTCGAGAACACGCCGGACTACGTGGCGATCTCCGCGGCGAGCGGCGAGCGCCTCTTCCTCAACGCCGCGGGCCGGCGCCTCCTGGGCCTCGCGCCGGAGGCGCCGGTCGGCCACCTCGGGATCGGCAGTGCCCACGTCGGCTGGTCGCGCGAGAAGCTGCTGCGCGAGGCGCTCCCGACGGCCGCGCGCGAGGGGGTGTGGGTGGGCGAGACCTGCCTGCGCGCGGCGGACGGCCGCGAGGTGCCGATGCTGCAGCTCGTGCTCGCCGAGCGCGACGCCACGGGCCGGGTGGTCACCTACGCCACGGTGGCGCGCGACATCAGCGACCTGAAGCGCGCCGAGGCGGTCCTCGCCCGGCAGGCCGAGCTGATGGAGACGATGCTCGACAACCTGCCGGTCATGGTCACCTTCATCGCGCCCGACGGGACGCTGCGCTACTTCAACCGCGCCGGCGTGCGGCTCACCGGGTGGCGCACCGAGGAGCTCCGCGACCCGGCCACCTGGGAGCGGGTCTACCCCGACCCGGCCGAGCGCGAGCGCGTCGCGCGCCTCATGCGCGACGCCGAGCCGGGGTGGCACGTCGCGCGGCCGGTCACGCGCGACGGACGCCAGCTCGTCACGCGCTGGGCGAACGTGCGGCTCTCCGACGGCTCCACGGTGGGGATCGGCGAGGACATCACCGAGCGCGAGGCGCGCGAGGCCGAGCGGCGCCAGACCGAGGAGCGGCTGCGCGAGGTGCAGAAGTACGAGGCGATCGGGCTCCTGGCCGGCGGCGTCGCGCACGACTTCAACAACCTGCTGACCACCGTCGTCGCCCTCAGCGAGGTGGTGCGGGAGGAGCTGCCCGGCGACCATCCCGCGCGCGACGACCTCCTCGAGATCCGCCGCGCCGGCGAGCGCGCGGCGCAGCTCACCCAGCACCTGCTCGCCTTCAGCCGGCGGCAGATGATCCAGCCGCGGCCGCTCGACCTCAACGACGTGGTGCGCGGCCTCGAGCCGCTGCTCGTGCGGATGCTCGGCGTCGGGATCGCGTGCGAGATCCACGCCGCGTCCGGGATCGCCCCCGTGCTCGCCGACCCGGCCCAGCTCGAGCAGGTGCTCGTGAACCTCGTCATCAACGCGCGCGACGCGATGGACGGGTCCGGCACGGTGCGCGTGGAGACCGCCATGGTCACGGTGGAGTCGCCGCAGGTGGCCGGGGTGCCGGAGGTCGTGCCGGGGCCGTTCGTGCGCCTCCGCGTGCGCGACACCGGGAGCGGGATGGACGAGGCGACCCGGCAGCGGATCTTCGAGCCCTTCTTCACCACCAAGCCGCCGGGGAAGGGCACGGGGCTCGGCCTCTCCACGGTGTACGGCATCGTGCGGCAGAACGGGGGCTTCGTGGAGGTGGACAGCGCCCCCGGCGCCGGGACCGAGTTCCGGCTCTACTTCCCCGCGAGCGGCGGCGCGGCGGCCGCCTGAGGGTCAGCGCCGCACGAGCGCGGCGCCGCCGCCGGGGCGCCAGGTGAGCACGAGCTCGTCGCCGGGACCGGCCGTGACGTCGCCCTCGCCGTCCGCGGTGCCCGCCGGGTTCAGCTGCAGCAGCGCATCGAACGAGTACAGCCGCAGCGCCACGCGGTAGCGATGTGCCCCCGCCGCGATCGCGTCCACCTCGAGCACGTGGGGGAAGCGCAGCGTGGAGAGCGTGCCCAGCAGCCGGCCGTCGAGCCAGACGGTCGCGTCGGCGTGCAGGTCGCCGCCGACGCGCTCGGGCGCGCTGATGCGCAGGCGCGCGTCGTCCACCACCTCGCGCACCGGCGGCCCGGGCGGCGGGAGGGCGCCGCCACCCGACTCCGCGGGCGCGCACGCGAGGAGGCGCGCGGCGCGCTGCGAGCCGGTGGGGTGCTGGCGGTCGTACCGGAACGGCCCCTGCCGTGTGAAGAAGCGGACCGCCGCGTCGAGCACCTCGGGCCGGCTCGCCCCCAGGGACTGCGCGGCATGGCAGTCCGCCTCGAGCTCCAGCCGGATGCGGCGCTCCGGGCGATCGTCGAGCGGGTCGCGCAGGGCGCCACCGACGTGGCCGGCCGCGACGTGCCCGTGCTCGTGCGCGAGGAAGAAGGCGGCGAGCAGCGCGCCGAAGCGCTGCATGAGCACCGGGTTCACGTAGATCACCGGGTGCCCGTTCTCGAGCCGGGTCAGGGCGACGTCGTGCAGGGTGTCGTTCGGGATGACGGGCACCTCCGCGACCGGCACGGGCGCCTGCGCCTCCGCGGCCCGCGCGGCGAGCAGCAGCATCGAGAGCGTCCCCACGAGCGTCCGTCGCATCCTGCACCTCCCCGGTCCCGGGCGTCCCTTCCAGCTATCGGATGTCGACCTGCAAAAGCGAAGCCCCCGCGCCTCGGCAACTCGAAGCGCGGGGGCCTGGAACAACCGTGTCTCGTCAGGCCATCTCGTGCACGCGCGCTGTCGGCACCGGGGAACGGGGGTTCCGCCAGTTTCGCCAGGGGTGATTCGGGATGGCGCCTGCGAAGTTCATGTCGCAGGGTACTCCGGACCCGGCCGGAGGTTCAAGGGGGTCACCCGGCGGCCAGGCGTCGGCGGGCGGCGGCGCCCCGGGGGCCAAGGAGGTCGGCGACCATCGTCTCGCGGAAGAAGCGGGCGACCCGCTCGCTCACGTCCTTCCACCGGGCGTGCGCCTCGCAGGCGTTGCGATCCGAGCAGACCGGCTGGCCGAGCAGGCACTGCCGGCCGGGCTCGAGGTTGTCGAAGAGGCCGGCGACGGTGAGGAGCGGCAGGCGCTCGGCGGGCACGGCCAGCACGAACCCGCCGCCGCGGCCGCGGGCCGAGGTGAGGATGCCCTCCTGGGCGAGGCGGTGCAGCGTCTTGGAGAGGTAGTTCCGGGGGATCCCGAGCGCCGAGGCGATCTGGTCGGCGCGGACGGGCCCCTCGGTCTCGTGCTGCGCGATGAAGAGCACCGTGCGCAGCGCATACTCGGCGGTCTGGGAGAGCAGGGGGCACCTCCTGGAGGAGGGGGAAGAGTAAATCGCACCCGTGCATGAAGAAACCCTCATGCCTGCTATCTTGATATGTTCATGCGTTTATGATATTATTCTCGCAGTGATTCCGCCAGACGCCACGTCCGGAGAGCCCGCCATGCCGACCGCTGCCCGCCTCGCCCTCGTCACCTCCCTCGCCCTCGCGGCCGCCTGCGGCGGGGCTCCCGGCGACCAGGCGGCCACGACGGGCGGCGGGCCCGCGGCGGCGCCCGCCACCACACCCGCCGGCCTCACCGAGTTCCAGCTCCGGCACGGGATCGGGCCGGTCACCCGCGAGGTCACGCTGGGCGCGCTGGACCAGGCGCTGGTGAAGGAAGGGGCCGCGATCTTCACCGAGAAGTGCAGCGCCTGCCACAAGGAAGCGGAGAAGTACGTCGGCCCGCCGCTCGGCGGCGTCACCGAGCGCCGGACACCGGCCTACATCATGAACATGATCCTCAACCCCCAGGGCATGTACGAGCGGCACCCGGAGGCCCGGAAGCTCCTCGCCGAGTACATGACCCAGATGCCGTACCAGACGGTGTCCGAGCCGCAGGCGCGCGCCATCCTCGAGTACCTGCGCACCCTGCCGGCCGCGCCGCCCGCGTCCTGAGCCCGCCCGACCCCCAACCCGCAAGGAGTCCGCGCCATGTCCCCACGCCTCCGTTCCCGTGCCACGGGGCTCGTCCTCGGCGGCGCCGCGGTGGCCGCCGTCGTCATCGCGAGCTGCGGCCGCACCACCTCGTCGGCCGCGCCGGCCGGTGCCCCGGATGCCGCGAGCCGGGTGTACGTCGCCCCGGGCCAGCTCGACGAGTTCTACGCCTTCGTCTCGGGGGGCTTCAGCGGCAACCTCCCCGTGTACGCCCTCCCCTCGGGGCGCCTGCTGCGCGACATCCCCGTCTTCTCGCAGTACCCGGAGAAGGGGTGGGGCTACAGCGAGCAGACCAGGGCGATGCTCGCCACCAGCTACGGCTTCGTGCCGTGGGACGACGCGCACCACCCCGAGCTCTCCCAGACCGACGGCGTCCCCGACGGCCGCTGGGTGTTCGTGAACGCGAACAACACGCCCCGCGTGGCGCGCGTGGACCTCACGAACATGGAGACGATGGAGATCATCGAGATCCCGCACTCGGCGGGCAACCATTCCTCGCCGTTCGTGACGATGAACACGGAGTACGCGGTCGCCGGCACCCGCTTCAGCATCCCGGTGCCGAACGCCGACGTCTCCATCGCCGAGTACAAGGAGAAGTTCGCGGGCACGCTGACCTTCATCAGCGTGGACAAGGCGACGGGCCGCATGGGGATCGCCTTCCAGGTCGTGATGCCCGGCTTCGACTACGACCTCTCGCACGCGGGCAAGGGGCCGTCGCACGGATGGGCGTTCTTCACCTCCTACAACTCCGAGGAGGCCCACACGCTGCTCGAGCGCAACGCCTCCCAGCACGACAAGGACTTCATCGCCGCCATCAACTGGAAGCGCGCCGAGGCGTGCGTGGCGCAGGGCAAGGCGAAGCAGGTGCCGGCCCGCTATGCGCACAACGTGGTCGGCACCGACCACGTCGCGCGTACCGAGTGGGGCACCTCGGTGAAGCAGCTCACCCCGGCCGACTGCGAGGGGCTCGTCTACTTCCTGCCGACGCCGAAGTCGCCGCACGGCGTGGACGTGGACCCGACCGGCGAGTTCATCGCCGCCGGCGGCAAGCTCGCCACCGTCATCCCCGTGCACTCGTTCACGAAGATGATGCGGGCGATCGAGCAGCAGGCGTTCGAGAGCCGCGTGGACGGGATCCCCGTGCTGAAGTACGACGCCATCCTGGGCTGCGAGGTGAAGGAGCCGGGCCTGGGGCCGCTCCACACGGAGTTCGACGGCCGCGGGAACGCGTACACCTCGCACTTCATCTCGTCGGAGGTGGTGAAGTGGAAGGTGGACGACTGCACGGTGCTCGACCGCATCCCGACGTACTACTCGCTGGGCCACATCATGATCCCCGGCGGCGACTCGCGGAAGCCGTGGGGCAAGTACCTGCTCGCGATGAACAAGATCACCAAGGACCGCTACCTCCCGACGGGCCCGGAGCTGAACCAGGCCGCCCAGCTGATCGACATCAGCGGCGACAGGATGAAGCTCCTGCTCGACTTCCCCACGGTCGGCGAGCCGCACTACGCGCAGGCGATCCTGGCGAGCGTGATCAAGGACCGGCAGCTCAAGAACTACCCCCTCGGCGAGAACAGCGACCCGAACGCCACGAAGGCGGAGAAGGATGCCCGGGTCGTGCGCAAGGGGAGCCGGGTGGACGTGTACATGACCCAGATCCGCAGCCACTTCGTGCCCGACAACATCGAGGGCATCCAGGTCGGCGACTCGGTCTACTTCCACGTCACCAACCTCGAGCAGGACTGGGACGTCCCCCACGGCTTCGCCGTGCTGGGCAACCGGAACGCCGAGCTGCTCGTGATGCCGGGGCAGACGCGGACGCTCGCCTGGGTGCCCGAGCGGGTGGGGGTGCATCCCTTCTACTGCACCGACTTCTGCTCCGCGCTGCACCAGGAGATGCAGGGCTACGTCCGGGTCTCGCCCCGCGGCACCGGGCCGGCCGTCGCCTTCAACACGCCGAAGTGAGCCGCGGGCCGGGCGGGGCGTCGCCCCGTCCGGCCCCGGCGCGGCGGGACCGATCCGAGGACCTCATGTCGAAGCTTTCCCGTGGGCTCGTGGGGCTGGCGGCGCTGCTGCTCGCGCTGGTGTACGTGACGCCGCTGTGGCGGATCGACCTCACGGCGCCGCAGTATCCCGAGGGGGTGGGGCTCCGCATCTGGGTGAACGACATCCGCGGGATGCGGCCCGCCGACCTCCAGAGCATCAACGGCCTCAACCACTACGTGGGGATGGCGGCGATCGAGCCGGCGCAGTTCCCCGAGCTGCGCTACATGCCGTGGGTCGTCGCGGCGCTGATCGGGGCGGGGCTCGCCGTCGCCGCCGCGGGCCGGCGGGTGCTGCTCTACGCGTACGGTGCCGTCTTCGCGGCCTGCGCCGCGCTCGGGCTCCACGACTACTGGAAGTGGGGCTACACCTACGGCCACACGCTGGACCCGCAGGCGGCGATCAAGATCCCCGGCGCGAGCTACGACCCGCCCCTGATCGGGGTGAAGCAGATCCTGAACTTCACCGCGTCGTCGTGGCCGGATGCCGGCGGGATCGCGGCCTTCGCCGCCGGCGGGCTGATCCTCGCCGCCATCGTGGTCGAGCTGCGCCGCCGGGCCGGGGCGCCCGCGCGCGCGGAGGCACTGCAGGCGGCATGACCGCCCCGCGCGTCGCCCTGGCGCTCGCGGCGCTGGCCGTCGCGGCGGCGTGCGCAGCCGGGGGCCCGCGGCCCATCGCCTTCGGCACCGAGCCCTGCGCGCACTGCCACATGACGATCGTGGACCCGCGCCATGCCGCCGTGCTCGTCACCACCACCGGCAGGCAGTACGCCTTCGACGACCCGGGGTGCCTCGCCGCGTTCGTTGCGGACGGCCGGGTGCCGGCCGACCGGGTGCGGGGCGCATGGTTCCACGCGTTCCTCGAGCCCGGCGCCGTGCTCCCCGCCGCCGCCATCCGCCTCGTGCGGAGCGACACGCTGCGCACGCCGATGGGCAGCGGCCTCGTGGCGGCGCGCGCCGGGGCGCAGGCGGACTCGCTGCGCCGGCTCGTCGGCGGCACGGTGCTGACGTGGGAGGCCGCGCGCGCGCGGCGCGGGCCGTGAGGGTCGCGCTGCTGCTCCTGCTCGCCGGGTCGGCGCCGGCCGCCGCGCAGCTCGTGGTGAGCCCGGCCGGCCCCTACACCGACCTCGCCGCGGCGGTGCGCGCCGCGCGGCCGGGCGAGCGGATCACCGTCCGGCCCGGGACCTACCGCACGCAGGACGTGGTCGTGGACCGGGCGGTGGAGATCGCGGGCGAGGGGGCGCCCGTGCTCGACGCCGGGGGCGAGCACCAGGTCCTCGTGGTCCGCGCCGACGGCGTCACGGTGCGCGGGCTCGTCTTCCGCAACGTGCACACGAGCTTCATCAGCGACCGCGCGGCGCTCGTGTTCGACAGCGTGGGCGCCTGCGTCGCCGAGGACAACCGCTTCGAGGGGACCTTCTTCGGGATCTACCTCGCGCGCTCGCGCGACTGCCGCGTGGCGCGGAACACCTTCCGCGGGAGCTTCCGCGACGAGGCCAACTCGGGCAACGCCATCCACCTCTGGGGCACCGTGCGCACCACGGTGACCGGCAACGACATCACCGGCCACCGCGACGGGATCTACCTCGAGTTCGCGCGCCACGTGACGGTCGCCGGCAACCGCAGCCACCGGAACCTGCGCTACGGGCTCCACTTCATGTTCTCCGACAGCTGCGCCTACGACCGCAACCGCTTCGAGGGGAACGGGGCCGGCGTCGCCGTGATGTACACGCGGCACGTGCGCATGACGGGCAACGACTTCCTCGACAACTGGGGCCCCACCGCCTACGGCCTGCTGCTCAAGGACATCAACGACAGCCACGTCGAGGGGAACCGGTTCGCCGGCAACACCACCGGGCTGCACCTCGAGGGGAGCAACCGGGTGCGCGTGGCCGGCAACGTCTTCGAGCGGAACGGCTGGGCGGTGCGGCTCCTCGGCAACTCGGAGGACGGTCGCCTCGAGGGCAACCGCTTCACCGCCAACACCTTCGACATGACCACCAACTCCGCGTCGGCGCGCGCCATGCTCCTGGGCAACGAGTGGGACGCGTACCGCGGCCACGACCTCGACGGCGACGGCTGGGGCGACGTGCCCCACCAGCCGGTGCGGCTCTTCGCCATCCTGGTGCAGGACAACGAACCGGCGCTCATCCTGCTGCGGAGCGTCTTCGTGGACCTCCTGGAGGTGGCGGAGCGGGTGCTGCCGGTGCTGGCGCCGCGCGGCCTCGTGGACGAGCGGCCGCGCGTGCGGCGCGGGGTCTCGTGACCGCGGCGCTCGAGGTCACCGGGCTGCGCAAGGCGTTCGGGAGGCTCCCGGTGCTGCGCGGCGTGGACCTCGCCGTCGGCACCGGGCGCGTCACCGCGATCGTGGGGCCCAACGCCGCGGGCAAGTCCACCCTCATCAAGTGCGTCCTCGGGCTCGTCCGGCCCGACGCGGGGCGCATCGTCGTGCTGGGCCAGCCGGTGGGCGCCGACCCCGGCTACCGCCACGCCATCGGCTACATGCCGCAGCTGCCGCGCTTTCCCGAGAACCTCACCGGCCGCGAGGTGCTCGCCTTCCTCGCCGACCTGCGCGGGGGCGACGAGCGCGCCGAGCCGCTGCTCGACGCCTTCCACCTGCAGGGCGCGCTCGACCAGCCGGTCCGCACCCTGTCGGGCGGCACGCGGCAGAAGCTCAACGCCGTCGTCGCCCTCCGGCACCGGCCGCCGGTCCTCGTCCTCGACGAGCCGACGGCGAGCCTCGACCCGGTGGCGAGCGGGATCCGGAAGGACCGCGTGCGGCGCGACGCGGGGGACGGCACCTCCGTGCTCCTCACCTCGCACGTGATGGCGGAGGTGGAGGAGCTGGCGGACGACCTCGTCTACCTCGTGGAGGGGACCGTGCGGTTCCACGGCACGCTCGACGAGCTGCGGCTGCGCACCGGCGAGCGGCGGGTGGAGCGCGCCGTCGCCCGGCTGATGCGGGGGGCCGCCTGAGCGCCGCGGCGAAGGTGCTCGCGTTCGAGCTGCGCAACCAGCTCCGCAGCCGGTGGATCCTGGGCTACGGCCTGCTCTTCGCGCTGCTCACGGACGCGCTCCTCCGCTTCGGCGGCGGCGGCCCGCGGGTGGTGGTGAGCCTGCTGAACGTGGTGCTGCTCGTGGTGCCGCTCGTCAGCGTCGTGTTCGGCACGCTGCACGTCTCGGGCGCGCGCGAGTTCCTCGAGCTGCTGCTCGCGCAGCCGGTGGGCCGCGGGTCGCTCTACGTGGGGCTCTACCTCGGGCTCGGCCTGCCGCTCGCCGCGGCCGTCACGCTGGGGATCACGGTGCCGGTGCTCCTGCACGGGGGCGCGGGGACGCCGGGACTCGGCGTGCTGCTCGCCGCCGGCGCGCTGCTCACCTTCGTCTTCACGTCGCTCGCCTTCCTCGCCGGGGTTCGGTTCGACGACCGGGCCAAGGGACTCGGGGCGGCGCTCCTCGCCTGGTTCGCGGCCACGGTGCTCTACGACGGCCTCGTGCTCCTCGTCGCCACGCTCCTCGCCGACTACCCGCTCGAGGCGCCGATGCTGGGCCTCACCCTCCTCAACCCGGTGGACCTCGCCCGCGTGCTGCTCCTCCTGCAGGTGGACGCGGCGGCCCTCATGGGCTACACCGGGGCGGTCTTCGAGCGGTTCTTCGGCTCGTCGCTCGGCGTGCTCTCGGCGACGGGGGCGCTGCTGCTCTGGACCGTCGTGCCGTTCCTGCTGGGCCTCGCCGGCTTCCGGCGCAAGGACTTCTGACCGTGACCGCGCCCGCCGCCCGGCCGCTCGCCACCGCGCTTCCCGTCGCCGGCCTCGCGCCCGCCGACGCGATGCCGCCCTTCCGGCTGCCGGCGGCGCACTTCGCGGTCGCGCTCGCCTGGCTGGGCATCGGCAGCGCCTGCCTCGTGCCCGCGGCCCCGGCGCTCGCGCGGGGCGCGTGGCTCACCACCGACGCCGCCGCCGTGGCGCACTGCTTCACGCTCGGCTGGCTCGTGACGTCGGCCTACGGGGCGCTCTACCAGCTCGGCCCGGTCGCGATGGCGGTCGAGGCCCGCAGCGCGCGCGCGGGCTTCGTGACGCTCGCCCTGCACGCGGCGGGGACGGCGCTGGTGGTGCTGGGCCTGGGCGGCTGGCTGCCGGGCCTCGTGGCCGCCGGCTGGGCGCTCGTGGCGGCCGCGCTCGCCCTGTGGACCTGGAACGTGGGCGCGCGGCTCGTCGCCACGCCGCGCGCACCGCGGATCGGGTACACGGTGCTCGCCGCGTTCGGCGCGCTCTGGCTGGGCCTGCTCGTGGCCGGCGCCCGCCTTGGGACGATGCTCGGCTGGTGGGCGGTGCCGCGCGAGGCGCTCGTGGCGGTGCACGTGCAGCTCGCGGCCGCCGGGTTCGGCACGCTGCTCGTCATGGGCGTCGGCAGCCGGCTGCTGCCCATGTTCCTGCTCTCGCGCACGGCGCCGGAGTGGCCGGGCCGGTGGGCGGCGCCACTCGCGGCCGCGGGCGTGCTGCTGCAGGCCGTCGGCTGGCTCGCGAGCATCCGCGCGCTCGTCGCCGGGGGAGGTGTGGTGCTGGCGGTGGGGATCGCCCTCTTCCTGCTGCAGGCGGGGCTCTGGTTCCGCCACCGCGCGCGGCCGCAGCTCGACCCCTCGCTGCGGCAGGTGGCGGCGGCCCTCGCGCACCTCGGCGCCGCGCTCGTCACCGGGCTCGCGGCCCTCGCCACCGGCGCGCCCCGGCTCGTGGCGGCCTACGGGCTGCTCGTCATCGTCGGCTGGCTCGCGGTGCTGATCGCGGCGATCTACGCGCGCATCGTGCCCTTCCTCACCTGGATGCACCGCTACAGCCGCCGGGTCGGCGAGCGGGGGCTGCCGCGGGTGGCCGACCTGGTGCCGGTGCGCTGGGTACGCGTCGCCTCCGCCGCCTGGGTCGCGGGGATCGCGACCCTCGCCGCGGCGGTCGCCGCCGGCGCGCCGCACCTCGCCGCGCTCGGCGCCGCGCTCTTCGCGCTGGCGTCGGGGCTCTCGCTCACCCTCTACGCGCGCCTCGCGACCCGGCGATGACGCTCACGCCCGACGCCGTGCGCCAGGCCCTCGACACGGTGCAGGACCCGGAACTCGGGCTCGGCCTCGTGGCGCTGGGCCTCGTCTACGACGTGGCGATCGCCGGCCCCGACGTCACGGTCACCATGACCTTCACCGCCGAGGGATGCCCGCTGGGCGACGCCATCGAGGCGGGCGTCCGGCGCGTCGTGGGTGCGCTGCCGGGCGTGGGCCAGGTGCGCGTCCATGTCACCTTCAGTCCCCCGTGGTGCCCCGAACGCATCGACCCGGCCGCGCTTCAGGTGCTGCGCGGCGATGCCGAATCCTGACCCGAGCGAGCGACCTCCCGTGCCATCCCTGCCGACCTTCTCGCCACCGCCCGTCCCGCCGGCGGTCCCGATCCCGGCCGAGGGCCCGCCGTTCACCGCGCTCGACGTGCGCCCGATCCTCGCGATGGGAGAGGAGCCGTTCTCCACGATCCTCGCGGCGGCCGACCGCGTGCCGCTGGGTGGCGTGCTCGAGCTCACGGCGCCATTCGAGCCGGTGCCCCTGTACGGCGTGCTGGGGCCGCGCGGCTTCGCGCACGCCGCCACGATGCGCGGCCCGGGCGAGTTCGTGATCCGCTTCACCCAGACGGGCATCGTGCCCGCCGCCACGGTGCGCGAGGTGCTCGCGCGCCACCCTGCGACCGCTCCGATCATCGCCGAGGCGGGGCTGGACACCTGCTGCGGGGGCACGCACCCGCTGGGCCTCGCGGCGCAGGCACACGGGCTCGACCTGCCCCGGCTGCTGGCGCGCCTGCAGGCCGCCGCCGTTTCCTGAAGGCGTCTTCAGGGTCACTTCAGGGGGTCTTGGCCGGTGGTGGGGGAGATTGGCTGTGCGGTCCGGCCCGGCCGGCCCGTCCCCAGCGTCCCGAGCTCCCGTCGTCCTCCCCCCGGAGAGCGCATGCGCATCCTCCTGATCCACCCCAACTACCACTCCGGCGGCGCCGAGATCGCGGGCAACTGGCCGCCCGCGTGGGCCGCGTACATCTCCGGCGCGCTCAAGTCGGCCGGCTATCGCGACGTGCGGTTCATCGACGCGATGACCTACCACATCGACGACGCGAAGCTCGAGGCGATCCTCCGCGAGGAGCGCCCCGACGTCATCATGGCGACGGCGATCACCCCCGCCATCTACAAGGCGCAGGAGACGCTGAAGCTCGCGAAGCGGCTGCACCCCACCGTGCCCACCGTGCTCGGCGGGATCCACGGGACCTTCATGTACCGCCAGGTGCTGACCGAGGCGCCGTGGGTGGACTACATCGTGCGCGGCGAGGGCGAGGAAGTGGTGGTGAACCTCGTCCGCATGCTCGACGAGGGGAAGGTGGAGGAGCGGCGGCGCGCGGTCCGCGGGATCGCCTTCGCCGAGGACGGCGAGATCGTGACGACGCCGGCGAACCCGCCGATCCAGGACCTCGACGCGCTGACCCCCGACTGGGGGATGCTCGACTGGGAGAACTACAAGTACATCCCGCTCGACTGCCGGCTCGCCGTCCCGAACTTCGCCCGCGGCTGCCCGTTCACCTGCAGCTTCTGCTCGCAGTGGAAGTTCTGGCGCACGTACCGCACGCGCGACCCGGTCAGGTTCGTGGACGAGATCGAGCTGCTCGCCACCGAGTACAAGGTGGGCTTCTTCATCCTCGCCGACGAGGAGCCGACGATCCACCGCAAGAAGTTCGTGGCGCTCTGCGAGGAGCTCGCGCGCCGCAACCTGAAGATCCACTGGGGGATCAACACCCGCGTCACCGACATCCTGCGCGACGAGGCGCTCCTGCCGCTCTACCGCAGGGCGGGGATGGTGCACGTGTCGCTCGGCACCGAGGCGGCGGCGCAGCTCAAGCTCGACCGCTTCAACAAGGAGATCAAGCTCGAGCAGAGCAAGAAGGCGATCCGCCTGCTCCGCGAGCACGGGATCGTGACCGAGGCCCAGTTCATCGTGGGGCTCGAGAACGAGACGCCGGAGACGCTCGAGGAGACGTACCGGATGGCGATCGACTGGAAGGCCGACCTCGTCAACTGGAACTGCTACACGCCGTGGCCCTTCTCCGACCTCTTCGAGGAGCTGGGCGACAAGGTGGAGGTCCGCGACTACGCGAAGTACAACTTCGTGACGCCGATCATCCAGCCGGACACCATGACGCGCGAGGAGGTGCTGCACGGGGTGCTGCACAACTACCGGCGCTACTACTTCAGGAAGGCGACCGGCGGCTACCTCTGGGACCGGGACCCGTTCCGCCGGAAGTACCTGCGGGGCTGCCTCAAGGCCTACCTGAAGAGCGCGGTGGAGCGGCGCTTCTACGACCTCGGCCGCATCAACTTCTGGGGCCAGAGCAAGGTGGACTGGGGGTTCGACGAGGCGAAGGTCTTCCAGGGCGAGGAACTGGTGCAGCTCAACGAGATCCAGCGCGTGCGCAAGGACGACGAGTTCCACCCGAGGAAGCGCTCGGTGAACCGGCGCCCCACCGCGGCCGAGGTGCGGGCGTGCGGCGGGCCGGCGGACGCGCAGCTCGACGACGAGGGCCGGCCGGTGACGGTCGCGGCGGCCCCGCCGCCGCCCGTCGCGGCGCCGCCGGCCTGAGCGGCCGTCCGCCCGCTGCCCCGAGGCCCCGCGGCGCCGCCGCGGGGCCTCGTCGCGTCGGCGGGCGGCCCGCGTTGACCGGCCTCCACGCCAGCCGTACCGTTCGGGTGTCCGCCAGGGGTATCCCGCCGCGATCGCGCGGGGGATTGAGAGAGTCCCTTGGAACCTGATCCGGCTGATACCGGCGAAGGGAGCGCGGCGCCACCTGCCTGCCGGCCGTTGCGCACGCGCTCCCCCGCCTCCTCCTGGAGGGAGTGCCATGGCTGCCCCGACCGCCCCCGACACCCTCGCGTCGTTCGAGGACGCGTTCCCCGGCTCCCGCAAGGTGCACGTCGAGGGCCCGCACGGGATCCGCGTGCCGATGCGCGAGATCGCGCTCTCCGGCGGCGAGCCGCCGCTCCGCGTGTACGACACGAGCGGCCCGCAGGGCCATGACGTGCGCGAGGGCCTGCCGCCGATCCGGCGCCCGTGGATCCTCGCGCGCGACGTCGAGGAGCGGCGCGACCGCGACCAGGCGCTCGGCCTCCCGATGCCGGCGGGACTGCGGCGGCCGGTGCTCCGCGGCCGCTCGGCGGTGACGCAGCTCCACTACGCGCGCCGCGGCGAGGTGACCCCCGAGATGGAGTTCGTCGCGCTGCGCGAGGGGATGGAGCCCGAGTTCGTGCGGCAGGAGGTGGCGCGCGGCCGTGCCATCATCCCCGCCAACATCAACCATCCCGAGCTCGAGCCGATGGCGATCGGGCGCGCCTTCCACGTGAAGATCAACGCCAACATCGGCAACTCCGCGGTCGTGAGCTCCATCGAGGACGAGGTCGAGAAGCTCCGCTGGGCGACCCTCTGGGGCGCCGACACGGTGATGGACCTGTCCACGGGCCGGCAGATCCACGAGACGCGGCAATGGATCCTCCGCAACTCGGCGGTCCCGGTCGGCACGGTGCCGATCTACCAGGCGCTCGAGAAGGTGGGCGGGGTGCCGGAGGAGCTCACGTGGGAGGTGTACCGCGACACGCTCGTCGAGCAGGCCGAGCAGGGGGTGGACTACGTCACGGTGCACGCCGGGGTGCTGCTCGAGTACGTGCCGCTCACCGCCGACCGCGTGACCGGGATCGTCTCGCGCGGCGGGTCGATCCTCGCGAAGTGGTGCCTCGCGCACCACCGCGAGAACTTCCTCTACACGCACTTCCGCGAGATCTGCGAGATCCTGCGGGCGTACGACGTCTCGTTCTCGCTGGGCGACGGGCTGCGCCCGGGCTCCATCGCCGACGCGAACGACGCGGCGCAGTTCGCCGAGCTGCGCACGCAGGGGGAGCTCACGCGGATCGCCTGGGAGCACGACGTGCAGGTGATGAACGAGGGCCCCGGGCACGTGCCGATGCACCTCATCCGCGAGAACATGGAGAAGCAGCTCGCGTGGTGCGGCGAGGCGCCGTTCTACACCCTGGGGCCGCTCACCACCGACATCGCGCCGGGATACGACCACATCACGAGCGCGATCGGTGCCGCGATGATCGGCTGGTACGGCACGGCGATGCTCTGCTACGTGACGCCGAAGGAACACCTCGGGCTGCCCGACCGCGACGACGTGAAGGCGGGAGTGATCGCGTACAAGATCGCGGCGCACGCCGCCGACCTCGCCAAGGGGCACCCGCGGGCCCGCGCCCGCGACGACGCGCTGAGCCGCGCGCGCTTCGACTTCCGCTGGCGCGACCAGTTCGCGCTGGCGCTCGACCCCGTCACCGCGCGCGCCTTCCACGACGAGACCCTCCCGGCCGAGGGGGCGAAGGGGGCGCACTTCTGCTCGATGTGCGGGCCGAAGTTCTGCTCGATGAGGATCACGCAGGACCTGCGCGAGGCGGCGCAGGGGATGGAGGCGAAGAGCGCCGAGTTCCGCGCGCGGGGCGGCGCGCTCTACGTGCGGCCGTAGCGCCCCGCGGCGCGGCGCAGGTGCACGCCCTCGGCGAGCAGCACGACGCCGAGCGCGCCGACGACGAGGAACGCCCACGGCGGCACGCCGACGTAGGTCAGCAGCGCGAGCACCATCGCGAGCCGCATCGGCAGCAGCCCGAGCGGGTCGTAGAGCGCCTCGAGGGCCTCCGGCAGCGGGGGCAGCAGCAGCCACGCGGTGACGAGGGCGGCGCCGACGGCGACGAGCGCGCTGCCCACGGCCGCCCGGCGCCGGAGGCCCGCGTCGCGCCCGGCGGCGGCGGCGGCGGCCGGCAGCGCCGCGAGCGCGGCGGCGACCCCCCCGACGAGGATCCCGCGCGCGGCGTCGTCGGTCCAGATCAGGTGCCAGGCGAGCATCGGCCCGCGGATCGCGAAGGCGGCGAGCAGCACCGCGGCGGCGAGCGCCGCGGGGGCGAGCGCGTCCCCGAGGTGTCCACCGGCGGCCTCGCGCGACCACGCGCCCCGGAGCGCGGCAGCGCAGGCCAGCGACACGAGCGCCACGCCGGCCACGAGCGGTCCCGCCATGAACGACGTCACGACGCCCGCGGCGAGGGGGGGCATGAGCGCGAGCGCCCATGCCACCGCGGGGTGGCGACGCCGGAGCGCCACCAGCCCCAGCGCGGCGACAAGGGCGAGGCGTGCCAGCCACGTCATCGGCTCCCCGCGGTGCGCACGCTCGAGCTCCCGCAGGGCATGGCGGAACTCGAACGCGGGGAAGTCGAGCGAGCTGCCGAACTGCGCCCGGTGCGCCGCGGCGCTCGCCCGGAGCGGGGCTTCCGCGGCGCGCGACGCCGCCAGCGCCGCGCGATCCCCGTCCGCCAGCCAGCGGTGGTGCAGGAGCAGCCACGCCCGGTACCAGGCGAGCGCGTCCAGCAGCGACGCCTCGTAGGCGACCGAGGCCTGCAGTTCCGCCCGGGCGGCGCGGTCCGGGATCCGCGGGGCCACGCGCATCACCGAGTCCCGCAGGCGCGCGGCGTGGGCCGCCGCGGCGAAGCCCTCGGCGATGGCCTGGTCGAGCTCCGGGCGCACCACGTGGTAGAGGATGCTGCTGGTCGCACTCGCGCCGCCGACCAGGTCCCACTCCCAGATCCAGAGCAGCGGTGGCAGTTCCTGCCCCAGGACCCGCACCCGACGCTCCGCGAACGCGCGCACGTAGAAGCCCGTGAGCACCAGGGAGCGTGAGGCGTCGAGGAGGTCGCCGACCACCCGCACGACGTCGGGGTCGCGGCTCAGCGTGCGCCGCACCCATTCGCGGGCGAGCGCGCGCGGCTCGGCCGAGGGGTCGGCCGCGAGCCGGGCGGTGACATGGGCATTGGCGTCCGTCCACCGCCACGGGCCCACGCGCGGGTAGAGCGACATCGGGCCGGCCCGAAGGGGCCCGCCGGTCTGCGTCCAGATCGAGATCCCGGCCACGTTCGGGTTCGCCGCCACGAGCTCGCGCAGCGCCCGCTCGTGCGGCACCCCGAGGAAGTTGGGGAACGCCGAGAAGCCCTCGAACTCGCGGCGGGCCTGGAACTCGATGAGGCGGCGATGGCGGCCGCCGGCGAGGGTCGGGTTGGCGGGGAGGTGGCTGAAGAAGTCGCCCGCCACGTACTTGGTCGCGACGACGAGCGCGGGCGAGTCGAGGTCGCCGAGCACGCGCTCGTAGAGCGCCGGGTCGGTATGGAGCATGCCCAGCGGGCCGACGCCCACGGTCCACGTGCGCAGCACGAGCAGGCGGCCGTGGCGCTCGAACACGGGAAGCAGCGCCCGGAGCATCGCGCGCAGCTGCGCGGGCTCGCGCACGCCGTACGCGCTCCAGTAGTCCCACTCGGGGTCGCGGTACAGCGGGCCCGCCTCGCCGACCCGCACGACGGCGCCGGCCACGCGGGGCATCTGTGCGAAGACCTCGTCGAACGCGGCGGCGTACACCGCCCAGAAACGCGGGTCGCGGGCGTCGGCGCCCCAGGGCTGGCGCCCCATCCAGGCGGCGAGCGGCGTCGTGTAGGTCGGCAGGTCGGTGCGCAGGAACACCTGCACGCCGCGTGCGTCCGCGTCCTCCACGAGGTCGCGAAAGGCCGTGCGCAGCGCCTCGTGGTGCCGGCGGCGCAGGTCGCCGGGGGCGTAGACGGGCGGCGTGTCGCCGAGCGCGTCGAAGGTGACGAACTGGGCGAAGAGATCGAGCGTGACGGCATTGCAGCCGAAGGCCGCGACGCGCTCGACGTACGCCTGCCACTCCGCGCGCACGCGGCGCATTTCCGCCGTGTCCACGAACGGCGAGACCGCCGACGGGAGCGCGTGGTAGGCCCGGCTCGTATGGCGGTAGTCGGCGCCCCAACCCGCCGAGTCGGGCCGGATCCCGACGCCGCCGCCGTCGGCGAGCCGCAGCGGCAGCGCGGCGGCGCGGCGGGTCGCGAGCGCGGCCGGTGCGATGGCGGGTCCGGGCGGGGCGTCGAGCGTCGTCTTGTCGGCGATCGTGAGCGTGAGCGCGCGCGCCGCGGCCGCCGCCGTCGCGATGCCGCACATGGCGCTGATCAGCGCGACGAGGCGCCAGCGCGGCGGCCAGGAGAACGACACGGCGTGGCTCAGGGCCGGCCGCTCAGCGCGCGCCCGCCTGCAGGATCTTCTGCTGTTCCTTGAGCTGCGCCCGCGCGCCGCCGCACACCAGGTCACAGAGCTGGAAGACCGCCGGGTCACCGATCGAGTAGATGGTGGCCGTGCCCTCCTTGCGGCGGGTCACGAAGCCCAGGCGATGCAGGAGCTGGAGGTGCTTGGAGACGTTGGCCTGGCCGGCCCCGGTGAGCTCCACGAGCTCGCTGACGCTGCGCTCCCGGTGGCGCAGCGCGTCGAGGATGCGCAGGCGCATCGGCTCGCCGAGGGCGCGGAAGCGCTCGGCGACGATCTCGGTGAGGGCAGGGGTGAGTTCGGCCATCCGCATGTCGCAGGCTCGTGACCGACGGGAATCTAAGGGCATCGGCCCCCCTTGTTGACAGTCTTAATATACAACCATATAGTTATGCCGCAATGTCTATCGCGCTCCTGTTCCTCGTCGCCGGCGCCGCGCCCCCACCGGGGCCGGCTCCGCTCCCGCTCGCGGCCGCGCTCGCGCGCGCCGACAGCCAGGCGTACGCCAACCGCGCCGCCACCGCGGCGGTCGCGCAGGCCCGCGCCGACCGTGACGCCGCGCTCCGCGGGCTCCTTCCCGGCGTGCGGTTCGAGGGCGGCTACGTCCGCTCCACCGATCCGCTCAACACGTTCGGGTTCCTGCTGCGCCAGCGCAGCGTCACCGAGGCCGACTTCGCCCCCGACCGGCTCAACTTCCCCGAGGCACGGGGGAACCTCCAGACCGGGTTCGTCGCGGAGCTGCCGCTCGTGAACCTCGATGCGTGGGCGGGTCGCGCGGCGGCCGGGCACGCCGCCCGGGCGCGCGCCGAGGGTGCCGCATGGTCCGCCACGGGCACGCGGCTCGACGTGGTGCGCGCGTACTACGGCGCCGTGCTCGCCAGCGAGCAGGTGCGCACGCTCGAGGCGGCGCACGCGGCCGCTGCCGCGCACGTCCGGCAGGCGCAGAGCGCCGCCGACAACGGGCTCGTCACGAAGTCCGACGTCCTGCTCGCCCGCGTGAAGGCGGGCGAGATCGAGACCCGGCTCGTCGCGGCGCGCGGGGCCGCCCGACTGGCGGTGCGGCGCCTGGCGCTCGTGCTTGGCACCCCGGCCGACAGCACGCTCCGGCTCCCCGGCGCGCTGCCCGACAGCGCGGCGCTCGCGGCGCTGCTCGTCCCTGCCCCCGCCGACACCGCGGGCCGCGCCGACGTGCGCGCCGCGCTCCTCGGCGTCGAGGCGGCGGAGGCTGACCGCGCGCGCGCCGGCCGCACGCTGCTGCCGCGCCTGAACGCGTTCGGGCGCTACGACTGGAACTCGCCCGACACGCCGTTCGGGGGCGAGGGGATGTGGACCGCCGGCGTCCAGCTCTCCTGGTCGCCGTTCAGCGGCGGGCAGGAGCTGGCGCAGCGGCGGGCGGCGAGCGCCGCGGCCGCGGCCGCGACGGCCGCCGCCGAGGCGACCCGCGCGGCGGCGGCGCTGGAGGTGGAACAGGCGCGCGTGGACCTCGACGTGGCGGTGCAGGCCCAGCGCATCGCACGCGCGGCCGTCGCGCAGGGCACGGAGGCGCACCGCATCGTGAGCCGCAAGTACGAGGGTGGCCTCGCCGACGTGGTGGAACTGCTCGATGCGCAGGCCGTGGAGCTCGCCAGCCGCCTGGGCGAGGCGCAGGCGCGGTACGACCTGATCGTGGCGCGCGCCGCGCTCGCCCGCGCCACCGGCGACGACCTGATGCGGCTCGCGCACGCGCTCGATGCCGCCGCACCGACCGAGGACCCGACCCGATGACCCGACCGACCCTGCTCCTCACCGTCCTGGCCGCCGGCGCCGCCGCGTGCGGCGGCGACTCCCCCACGCCGCACGGGGCCGCCGCGGGGCCGGCAGGCCCCGTGGTGGCCGTGACCGATTCGGTGATCGACGCGGTCTACGAGGCCGCGGGCCCCGCCGAGCCGCTCCAGGCCGCGACCCTCGCCACGAAGCTCATGGCGACGGTCACCGCCGTGACCGTGCACGAGGGCGACCGGGTGCGCGCCGGGCAGGTGCTCGTGCGCCTCGACGCGCGCGACCTCGCGGCGAAACGGCAGCAGGTGGAGGCCTCGCTCGCGGAAGCCGCGGCGCTGCGCGCCAACGCGGAGGTCACGGCGCGCCGCCTGCGCGCGCTCTACGCCGACAGCGCCGCCCCGAAGGCCACGCTCGACGCGGCCGAGACCGGGCTCGCGCGGGCCCAGGCCGGCGAGGCGGCGGCGCGGGCCGCCGCCGCGGAGCTCGACGCGACGGCGAGCTACAGCGAGCTCCGCGCGCCGTTCGCAGGGGTCGTGACGCAGCGCCTGGCCGACGCCGGCGCCTTCGCCACGCCGGGGATGCCCCTGGTGACGGTCGAGGATCCGTCGCGGCTGCGCATCGGGGCCACGGTACCGGCGGCCCTCGCCCACGGGCTCGCACCGGGCAGGCGCGTGCGGGCGCGCGTCGAGGGCATGGAGGTCGACGCGGTGATCGAGGGGGTCGCCCCGCAGGCGGGCGGGCTCTACCTGGTGAACGCGCTGGTGCCGAACCGCGACGGCCGCCTCCCGAGCCGCGGCGCCGCCGTCCTCCACCTGCCGACCGGCACGCGCCGCGCGCTCCTCGTGCCCGAGGCGGCGCTCGTGCAGCAGGGCGACCTCGTCGGCGTCTGGCGGCGCACGGCCGCCGGGCCGGCGCTCACCTGGGTGCGGCCGGGCGAGGCCCGCCAGGGCATGGTGGAGGTGCTCTCGGGTGTCGCCGCGGGCGACAGCGTCGTGGTGCCGGCGGCCGGCCGGGGGGCGTGATGGGCATCGCCGGCCGGGTCGCGCAGGCGTTCCTGCGCTCGAAGCTCACGCCGCTCGTCGCGCTCGCGTCGCTCGCCACGGGCGCGCTCGCCCTCCTCGCCACGCCGCGCGAGGAGGAGCCGCAGATCTCCGTCCCGATGATCGACGTCTACGCCATGCTGCCGGGCGCCTCGCCCCGCGAGGCGGAGGAGCGGCTCGCGCGGCCGATCGAGGAGCGGATGTGGTCGCTCCCCGGGGTCGAGTACGTGTACAGCACGGCGGGCGACGGCTGGGCGATGACGACCGTGCGGTTCAAGGTCGGCGAGCCGCAGGAGCCGAGCGTCGTGAAGGTCCACGCGCGGCTGCTCTCGTCGCTCGACGAGATCCCGCCCGGCGTGTCGATGCCGCTCGTGAAGCCGTACACGATCGACGACGTCCCGATCGTCACGCTCACGCTCCACGGCGGCGGCTACGGCTCCGACGAGCTGCGCCGCATCGCGCGGCAGCTCGAGGGCGAGCTCGCCACGCTCACCGACGTGGCGCGCACCTCGGTGACCGGGGGCGCGCCGCCGCAGCTCCGCGTGGCGCTCGACCCCGCGCGCCTCGCCGCGGCGGGGGTGACCCCGGGCGAGGTCGCGCAGGCGCTGCGGAGCGCCAACGCGCGGCTGCTCGCGGGCGAGTTCGCGACGGGCGACGCGACCTGGCAGGTCGGCGTCGGCGCCCCGATCACCTCGGCGGCCGACGCGGGCCGGATCATCGTCGCCGTGCGCGGGGCGCCCGTGCCGCTGGCGGCCGTCGCGACGGTCACGGAGGCGCCGGGCGAGCGCGACCAGTACGTCACCCACGCCGCGGGCGACCGCGCGAGCCAGGCGGTGACCCTCGCCCTCGCCAAGCGCCCGGGGGCCAACGCGACCGTGGTGGCGGAGCGGGTGCTCGAGCGGGTGGCGCAGGCGCGCGGCCGGCTCCTGCCCGCGGGTGTCGAGGTGGAGGTGACCCGCAACTACGGCGAGACCGCCGCGGAGAAGGCGTCGGAGCTGATCCTGCACCTCCTCCTCGCCACGCTCTCCGTGACGGCGCTCATCTGGCTCTTCCTCGGCTGGCGCGAGGCGCTCGTGGTGCTCGTCGCGGTGCCCGTGACGCTCGCCCTCACGCTCTTCGTCTACTACCTGCTCGGCTTCACGCTGAACCGGATCACGCTCTTCGCGCTGATCTTCTCCATCGGCATCCTCGTGGACGACGCGATCGTCGTCGTCGAGAACATCTACCGCCACCTGCAGATGGGCGGGACCGACGCCGACGCCGCGGCCGTCGCGGGGGTGGACGAGGTGGGCAACCCCACGATCCTCGCCACCTTCACCGTCATCGCCGCGATCCTGCCGATGGCGTTCGTGTCGGGGCTCATGGGCCCCTACATGCGCCCGATCCCCGTCGGCGCCTCGGCGGCGATGCTCGCGTCGCTCGCCGTGGCGTTCATCCTCACCCCCTACCTCGCGGTGCGCCTGCTGAAGGGCCACGCCGCGCCGGCGCACGGGCACGACGCCGGGGCCGGACAGGCCACGGCGCAGGGGTTCGGCCTCCGGTACGCCCGCTTCATGCGCGGGCTCATGGCGAGCGCCGGCCGGCGCCGCGCCTTCTACGCGGGCCTGGCCGGCCTGCTGGTCGCGTCGACGGGCCTGCTCGCCGTGCGGCTGGTGCAGGTGAAGATGCTGCCCTTCGACAACAAGTCGGAGTTCCAGGTGGTGCTCGACCTGCCGGAGGGGACCACGCTGGAGCGGACGAGCGCGCTGGCGCACGAGGTGGCGGCGGCGCTGCGCCGGGTCCCGGAGGTGCGCTCGACGCAGGTGTACGCCGGCACGGCGGCGCCGTTCAACTTCAACGGGCTGGTCCGCCACTACTTCCTGCGGCGGGGCGCGAACGTCGCCGACGTGCAGGTGAACCTGCTGCCCAAGCACGACCGCGACCGGCAGAGCCACGAGATCGCCGTGGCGGTGCGGCCCGTGGTGGACAGCATCGCGCGGCGGTACGGGGCGAGCGCCAAGATCGCCGAGATCCCGCCGGGGCCGCCGGTCCTCTCCACGCTCGTCGCGGAGGTCTACGGCCCCGACGACGCCACCCGCCGCGAGGCCGCGGAGCGGGTCAAGGCGGTGATGGAGGCCACGCCGGGCGTGGTGGACGTGGACTGGACGGTGGAGGCGCCGCAGGGCCGCTACCAGTTCCGCGTGGACCGCGCGGTGGCCGGGCGGGCCGGCGTCACGGTGGAGCAGGTGACGCAGGTGCTGGCGCTGGGCCTCTCGGGCTCGCCGATCACCCTGCTCAGCGCGCCGACGGCGCGCGAGCCGGTCGCCGTGGTCCCGCGGCTGCCGCTCGAGCGGCGCGCCTCCCTCGGCGCGCTCCTCGCGCTGCCGGTCGCCACCCCGCAGGGGCCGGTGCCCCTCGGCCGCCTCGTGACGGTGGACAGCACCACGCGGGAGGGGGCCCGCTATCGCAAGAACCTCCGGCCGGTCACGTACGTCACGGCCGACGTCGCCGGCTCGATCGAGGCGCCGGTCTACGCCATCCTCGCGATGAACCGGGCGCTCGACACGGTGCGGGTCGCCGGCGAGCCGATCGCGCGGTACAACGCCGTCCAGCCCGAGCGGCTCGACGAGACCGCGCTGAAGTGGGACGGCGAATGGCACGTGACGATCGAGGTCTTCCGCGACCTCGGGCTCGCCTTCGCGCTCGTGCTGGTGCTGATCTACGTGCTCGTGGTGGGCTGGTTCCAGTCGTACACGATCCCGCTCGTGATCATGGCGCCGATCCCGCTCACGCTGGTCGGCATCCTCCCCGGCCACGCGCTCGCCGGCGCCTTCTTCACGGCGACCTCGATGATCGGCATGATCGCGCTGGCGGGCATCATCGTCCGCAACTCGATCCTCCTCGTGGACTTCATCCAGCTCGCGGAGGCGCGCGGGACGCCGCTCGACGAGGCGGTGATCGAGGCCGGGGCGGTCCGCTTCCGCCCCATCGCGCTGACCGCCGCCGCGGTGGTGGTGGGCGGGGTGGTGATGGTGCTCGACCCGATCTTCCAGGGGCTCGCGGTGGCGCTCATGAGCGGTGCCATCGTGGCCACGGCGCTCACGATGGTGGTGGTGCCGGTGCTGTACTGGGAACTGCGGCGGCGACGTGGGGAGCGGGGGGTGGCGTGAGGCGGGGGGCGTTGAGCGCTGAGCGTAGGTCGTCAGTCGTTGGTCGTTGGTCGTTGGTCGTTGGCGGGGACGGGGCGGCGGGGCCGCGCGTCCGAGAACTTCCGGGAGTGACCATGTGTCCTGATCGCATCATCCGTCGGTTCGCCGGTGTCTTCGTGCTCGCCTCCCTCGCCCTGGGGTGGTGGGTGCACTCGGCGTGGTTCCTCTTCACGGCGTTCGTGGGGTTCAACCTCGTGCAGTCGAGCGTCACGGCGTTCTGCCCGCTCGAGCGGATGCTCGGGGCGGCGCGGCTGTTCGGGTGCCGGCCCAAGGGGACCTGAGGGGCCGGCTGCCACGGTTGCAGGGTGGCCGCGCCCGTTGGCCGCGCCGCCTGCCGCGATGACCGATGGGGGCCGGCACGCGGGCTGCCTCCCCAGGAGGCCGTGGACCAGGAGCGCCGCCATGGGGGTGGCGCCCGCAGACCGGAGGATGACGCGATGACGACGATGCTGACCCGCCGTGGGCTCGACCCGTTCCGCTCGATGCGGGGCCTCGACCAGGTGCTCACCGAGGTGCTGTCCGAGTGGCCGTTCGCGCGGGGGACCGCGCCGCTGGCCGGCGCGTGGCTGCCGCCGGTGGACATCACGGAGAACGACGAGGGCGTGACGCTCGTGGCCGAGCTGCCGGGCGTGCAGCCTGAGGACGTGAAGGTGACCTACGAGAACGGCGTGCTGACGCTGCGCGGCGAGAAGAAGCAGGCCGCGGAGTCCACCTCGGCGACGGCGCACCGCTACGAGCGGGTCTTCGGGACCTTCGAGCGGAGCTTCCGGCTGGCGACGCCGGTGGACGCCTCGCGCATCGACGCGCGCTTCGCGCACGGCGTGCTGACGGTGGTCGTGCCGAAGGCCGAGGAGGCGCGCCCGCGCGAGATCGTGGTGCGCCAGGGCTGACGCCCGCGCGCCGCTCAGGCGATCGCGGACGCGGCCGGCGCCGGCGGGGCGCCGGCCGCGTCGTCATGCCGGGCCGCCTCGCCCGAGCGCCGGCCGACCCACTGGTCGAGCGCGGCGCGGATCGCCGCCGGGGTCACGGGCTTCGCGATGTAGTCGTCCATCCCCGCCGCGAGGCAGCGGGCGCGGTCCTCGGCCATCGCGTTGGCGGTCATCGCCACGACTGGGACGTGCGCGGCGTCGCCGGGCAGCGCCCGGATCGCACGCGTGGCCTCGAAGCCGTCCATGACGGGCATCTGGCAGTCCATGAAGACCACGTCGAAGCGGCGCGCCTGCGCCTGCTCGACCGCGGCGCGCCCGTCCTCCGCGATCGCCACCTCGCAGCCCAGCTTCGTGAGCAGCAGCACGGCGAGCTTCTGGTTCACCGGGTGGTCCTCGACGAGGAGCACCGCCGGCGACGCGGCACGGGGGGCGGGCCCGGCGGCCGGCGCGGCGGCCGGCCCGGCGGGTGCGGGCGTCGCGCCCTCGGCGGGCCGCGCCAGCGCCTGGTCGAGCGCGCGCCAGAGGTCGGCGCGCCGCAGCCGGCGCGTCACCTGCGCGGCGTACCCGAGCCGCTGCCAGCGCTCCCAGCCGCGGCGCTCGTCGGTGGCGCGCAGCACGACGAGCGCGGTCGCCTCGCGGAGCCCCTCGTCGGCCACCTGCCGGGCGAAGGTCACGGCGTCCACGGTGGCCCCGCGGGAATGCACCAGCACCGCGTCGAACGGCCGGCCCGCGGCGTGCGCGCGGCGCAGCGCCGCGAGCGCCAGCGCGCCCGACTCCTCCACCGCCACCTCCGCGCCGAGGCGCTCGAGGCGGCCGCGCAGCATCGCGGCCTCGCGCGGGAACGGCACGGCGAGCAGCACGCGGCGGCCGGCGAGCCGCGGCGCGGGGAGCGGCACCTCGTCGGCGACGGGGAGGGTCAGCGCGACGGTGAACCGCGACCCCTCCCCGACCGCGCTCCGCACCTCGATCGTGCCGCCCATGCGGCGCACCAGCTCGCGCGAGATCGTGAGCCCGAGGCCCGTGCCGCCGAACCGGCGGGTGGTGGAGGCCTCGGCCTGCGTGAACTTGTCGAAGACCGCCTCGAGCTTGTCGGCGGAGATCCCGATGCCGGTGTCGGCGACGGTCACGGCGAGCGCCACCTCCGTCGCGCCCACGCGCTCGGCGGCCGCCTCGACGGTCACGTGCCCGCGCGCCGTGAACTTCACGGCGTTGCCGAGCAGGTTGAGGAGCACCTGGCGGAGCCGTCCCTCGTCGGCGACGACGCGCGCGGGCACGGCCGGCGCGATCTCGACCGCGACGTCGAGGCCCTTCGCGTGCGCGTCGGGGAGGACCACCTCGGCGACCTCCTCCAGCAGGTCGTGCAGCGCGAACGGCTGGCGGTCGAGCACGAGCCGGCCGGCCTCGATCTTCGAGATGTCGAGCACGTCGTTGATGATCGAGAGGAGCGACGTGGCCGACTTGCGGATCGTCTCGGCGAAGTCGCGCTGCTCGGGGGTGAGCTCGGTCTCGAGCAGCAGCGCCGTCATCCCCATCACCCCGTTCATCGGGGTGCGGATCTCGTGGCTCATGTTGGCGAGGAAGTCGCTCTTGGTGCGCGCCCCCGCCTCCGCGGCCTCCTTCGCCTCGACGAGCTCCGCCTCCGCGGCGCGCCGCGCCGTCACGTCGCGGAGCACCGTCACCCAGTGCGACACCTCGCCCCGGTCGTCGCGGATCGGCGCCACGCCCTGCTCGACCCAGAGGCGCGAGCCGTCGCGGCGCCGCTGGAGCACCTCCACGCGCGCGCGGGTGCCCGCCTCGAGCGCGCGATGCACGATCGCGAGCATGAGCGGGTCGGCCTCCGGGTCCCGCAGGAACGTGGGCGACCGCCCCATGACCGCGTCCTCGGGCCACCCGGTGAGCCGCGTGAAGGCGGCATTGGCGTAGACGATCGGCCCGCCCGATGGGTCCGACGGGTCGGCGGCCTGCACGAGCACGGCGTCGTTGAGGTTGACGACGACGGAGGTGAGCAGCCGCAGGCGCTCGTCGGTGCGCCACTGCTCGGTGACGTCCTGCACCGCGCCGACGAGCGCCCGCACGCGGCCCGTGCCGTCGGTGCGCGGCTCGCCGCCCACCCAGACGCGGCGGAGGTCGCCGTCACGCCCCTGCACCGAGATCTCGGTCGAGAAGAGCCGGCGCTCCTCGATGGCGTCCTCGAGGGCGGTGCGCAGCGCGGTGCCGCCGGCCTCGGGGAGCGCGGCGAGCCAGGCGTCGAGCGTGGCGGGCACGCGCTCCGGGGGGAGGTCGTGGATCGTGGCGGTCGCGGGCGACCACTGCAGCGCGCCGTCCCCGAGGTCGAGCGTCCAGCTCCCGATGTGCGCCAGCCGCTTGGCCGCCTCGACCCGGTCGATGTCGGCCCGGAGCACGGCGACGAGCCGCCGGGCCCGGCGGGCGCCGGCGAGGAGGAGGAGGAGGACGGGCAGGGAGGCCGCGAGCGCGGCCGTGGTCGCCCGGGGGGACCAGCCCCCGGCCACGGTGGCGGCCAGCACGGGGAGGGCCGCGGCGGCGATCGCCGCCGGCACGACCGCGCGGTCGGGCGGCAGGCGAAGGTCGAGCGCCTCCGACGGTTCCGCTTCCCCCGCAGCTGGCACGCGTCCTCCCCCGGGCCGGTCGGTCCAGCCCGAGGTATCGGCAGGGAGGGACGCGGGCTGTAGCGATCGCGGCTACGGCGCGATCAGCCCGGTCTCGAGCGCGAACTTCGTGAGCCCCGCCACGGTGCGGATCCGCAGCTTCCGCATCAGGCTCTCGCGGTGCGTCTCGACGGTGCGGTGGCTGATCCCGAGGCCGGCCGCGATCTCCTTGTTCGTCCGGCCGCGCGCGATCCCCTCGAGCACCTCGCGCTCGCGCGCCGTGAGGGCGTCGAGGGCGCCGACCCGCTGCTCCCGCTCGATCTCGCCGCGGAGGGCGGCGGTCAGCTTCGCCGCGATCGGCGGGCTGTAGTACGCCTCGCCGTCGTGCACGGCGCGGATCGCCTGCTTCAGCTCGGCGGCCGCGGTGTCCTTGAGCAGGTAGCCGTGCGCGCCGGCGCGCACGCTCTCGAGCACGTACTCGGCGTTGTCGTACATGCTGAGGATCAGCACGCGCGTCTCGGGGGCGGCCCGGCGGATCCGGCCGGCCACCGCGAGCCCCGTCTCGCCGGGCATCGAGACGTCGAGCACGGCCACGTCGGGCCGCAGCTCCTCCACCAGCCGGCCGGCGTCCGGGCCGGTCGCCGCCTCGCCGACCACCTCGAACTCGGGCTCCGTCTCCAGCACGTGGCGGATCCCCTCGCGCATCATCGGGTGGTCGTCGGCGATGACCACGCGGATCGTGTCGCTGCTCATGCGTCCCTTCCCGCCGGCGCCGCGGCCGGCACCGGCAAGTCGATCTCGAGGCGGGCGCCGCCGGCCGCGGCGGCGCCCAGGTGCACGCGCCCGCCCAGGGCGCCGATGCGCTCGCGCATCCCGGCGAGCCCCATGTGGCCCGCGCGCTCGAGCCGCTCCGGGTCGGCGCCGGCCGGCGGGCCGCGGCCGTCGTCCTCCACGACGAGCCGGAGCAGCGCGCCGTCGAGGGCGACGGCCACGCGGACGGCGCGCGCCTGCGCGTGCCGCGTCACGTTCGACAGCGCCTCCTGCACCGCCCGGAAGATGGCGAGCTCCGCCTCCGGCGCGAGGGGCGGGAGCTCCGGCGGCGCGTCGAAGGTCACCGCGAGCCCGGTGCGCTCCGCCCGCTCCGCGAGGAGCGAGCGCAGGGCGGGGAGGAGCCCGAGGTCGTCGAGGAGCGAGGGGCGCAGGTCGTTGGTCACGTCGCGGATGCTGCGGATCCCGGTGTCGATCGAGCCCAGGATGCGGTCGAGCCGCGCGGCGCGGTCGGGCGGGAGGCTCTGGCGCAGCATCGAGAGCTCGAGCTTCACGGCGGAGAAGACCTGCGCGGTCTCGTCGTGCAGTTCGCGCGAGAGGCGCCGCCGCTCCTCCTCGTGCAGCGCCACCATCCGCGCGGAGAGCCGCGCGAGCTCGGCGTTGCGCGCCTGCAGGTGGCGGTAGAGCTCCGCGTTCTCGAGCGCGGCGCCCACCTGCTGGCCGAGCGCGGCGAGGAAGCCGTCGTCGAGGGCGGTGAACGGGTCGCGCGCGTCGCCCACGAGCATCAGCGCGCCGACCGGCCGGCCCGCGCGCGAGATCGGCAGGAGCGCCACGTACGCGAAGCGCCGGCCGGCGAGCGTGATCCCGTTGGTGTCCTCGCTCGGCACCTGCGTGGTGCCGGTGGCCAGGGCGCGCGCGAGCGCCTCGTGCACGCGGCCCTCGGGGGCGTGCCCCTGCAGCGGCGCGCAGTCGCCGGCGCCGCGCACGACGCGCGCCGCGCCCGCGTCCGCGCCGAGGATCAGGGCGCAGCCGCGCACCGCCGGCAGCGTGAGCGGCCGCGCCACCAGCCGGTCGAGCGCGTCGTGCGCGTCGTCCTGGCGCTGCAGCTCGCCGGCGAGGGCGAGGAGCGCCTGGAGGCCGCGCTGCAGGTCGTCGTTCACGAGGAGCACGATCCCGCCGCCCACGGCGAGCTGGAAGAGCACGTCGAGGTAGTAGCCCCACGGCGTCCACGCCCCGCGCGCCCGCAGGAACGGGTAGTCGAGGTGGTGCAGCCCCCAGAGCACGAAGGCGACGCCGAGCAGCCGCGCCCCGGTGGAGCCCACGCGCCGGTCGTACGCCAGGAAGACCCACCCGCAGAGCAGCGTCGCGAGGCTCAGGAAGAGGACCGCGGGGAGCGCCGCGAGCAGGAAGTCGTCGAGCCGGAAGATCGCGACGTACGACCAGAGCGGCGGGAAGAGCGCGAGCAGCGCGTAGCCGCGCCGCCAGCGCGTCTGCCGCGAGAAGCTGAGCGCCGCCCACAGGAGCCCCAGCGCCACCCAGCCGGTGAAGACCTGGTGCCAGTAGAGCCACGCCCAGGTGCCGGTCGCGAGGAAGCTGATGATGGCGCCGGCCCGGAGCACGTAGAGCCCCCACGCCAGCGCCCACCAGCCGAGGTACGGCTTGCGGTAGCGGTTGTGGAGGTACCAGCAGAGCCCGGCGATGGCGACGGTGATCACCGCCTGGAGGATCGCGGCCGCCAGCTCGGCGAGGTCGGTGGGCGGGTGCGCTCCCATGCCCGGAAGTAGACGTCCGCCCGCGCGGCGACGCAACGGCCGCGCTCGACAGCGCCCCCGCGCGCCGCTAGAGTACGCGCCGTCGCCACCCCCGCCCGCGCGTGCCGCTGCCCTCCCCCGACGCCGTCCCCCTGGTCGAGTTCGCCGGCGTCACCCGGCGCTTCGGCGGCCACGCGGCGGTGGACCGGCTCGACCTCGCCGTCCGCGACGGCGAGTGCTTCGCCCTCCTCGGTCCCTCGGGCTGCGGCAAGACCACCACGCTGCGGCTCCTCGCCGGGCTCGAGCGCCCCGACGCGGGGACGATCCGCATCGCCGGCGAGCCGGTGCAGGACCGCCGCCCGTACGAGCGCCCGCTCGCGATGGTCTTCCAGCACTACGCGCTCTTCCCGCACCTGAGCGTGGAGGGGAACGTCGCGTTCGGCCTCGAGCAGCGCGGCGTCCCCGCCGCCGAGCGCCGCCGGCGCGTGGCGCGCGCGCTCGAGCTCGTGCGCCTCGACCCCGCGACCTTCGCGGCGCGGCGTCCCGCCTCGCTCTCCGGCGGGCAGCGCCAGCGCGTGGCGCTCGCGCGCGCGCTCGTGGTGGAGCCGCGGCTGCTGCTGCTCGACGAGCCGCTGGCGGCGCTCGACCAGGCCCTCCGCCGCGAGATGCAGGGCGAGCTGCGCCGGCTCAACCGCGAGCTCGGGATCACCTTCCTCGTGGTCACGCACGACCAGGAGGAGGCGCTCGCGCTGGCCGATCGCGTCGCCGTGATGCGCGCGGGCCGGCTCGAGCAGGTGGGCACCCCCCGCGAGGTGTACGCGCAGCCGCGCACCGCCTTCGTCGCCGGGTTCATCGGCGACGCGACGCTGCTGCCCGCCACGGTGCGCGCCGCGCACGGCGCCACCGCCGTGGTCGTGCTGGACGAGGGCGGCGCCGCCGTGACCGTCGCCGACCCCGCGCCCCCCGGTGCCGGCGCGGCAGTGCGCCTGGTGCTGCGCCCGGAGTGGCTGCACCTCGCGCGCGCGGGCGAGGCGCCCGAGGGGCACAACGCGCTGCCGGCCACGGTCGAGGCGAGCGTCTTCGCCGGCGACCGCTGCGACGTGACGGTGCGCCTGCCGGGCGGCACGGCGCTGCAGGTGCTCGAGCGGGAGCTGCGCCGGGAGGGGAGCCACCGGCGGTGGCTGCCCGGGGAGCGGGTGGCCGTCTGCTGGGCGCCGGGCGACGCGGCGCTGGTCCCCGCGTGAGCGCGCCGCGCCGGGGCCTCGTGGCCCGTCTCGCCGGCACCCCGCGCGCGGGGACGCTCGCGCTGCTGGCGCCGGGGCTCGCGTGGCTCGTGGCGCTGGTGCTGGCGCCGCTCGCGCTGGTCGCGGCGTACAGCGTGCTCTCGCGCGGCGCCTTCGGCGGGGTGGTCGTCGAGCCGACGCTCGCGGCGTGGCGGCGCCTCGGCGACCCGCTCTACCTCGCGATCGCCGCGCGCACCGTGCTGCTCGCGGCGCTCACCACGCTCCTCTGCCTCGTGCTCGCCTACCCGCTCGCCTGGACCATCGCGCAGGCGGGGCGCTGGCGCCGCCTGCTGCTGCTGCTCGTCGTGCTGCCGTTCTGGACGAGCGGGCTCGTGCGCACGTACGCGCTGATCTTCCTGCTGCGCGACACCGGGCTCGTGAACGAGGTGCTGCGCGCGCTGGGGCTCGTCGAGGCGCCGCTGCGGCTGCTGCACACCGAGGGGGCGGTGCTCGCCGGGCTCGTGTACGGGGCGCTCCCCTTCATGGTGCTCCCGCTCTACGCGTCGCTCGAGAAGCTCGACCCCGCGCTGCTCGAGGCGGCCGAGGTGCTCGGCGCGTCGCCGTGGGCGCGGTTCCGCCGGGTGATCCTGCCGCTCTCGCGCGCCGGCGCGGCCGCGGGCGCAGTGCTCGTCTTCGTGCCGACGCTCGGCGCCTTCCTCGTCCCCGACCTGCTCGGCGGCGGGCGGCAGATGATGCTGGGCACCCTGGTGCAGAACCAGTTCGGCCCCGCGCGCGACTGGCCGTTCGGCGCCGCCGTCTCGATGGCGACGACGCTGCTCGTGCTGGCCGTGGTGGTGCCGTGGCTCGCGCGCGCGCGGACGGGGGACGCGTGAGCGGCCGGCGCGTCGCGCCCGGGGTCGCCGCGGCGGCGGGGGCGGCGCTGCTCGCGCTCCACCTGCCGCTCCTGGTGCTGGCGGCCTTCTCGCTCAACCGCTCGCGCTACGGCGTGCAGTGGACCGGCGCCACGCTCGAGTGGTACGGGCGGATGCTCGAGCGGCCCGACGTGCTGCGCGCGCTCGGCCGCAGCCTGCAGGTGGGGGTCGCGGCGACGCTCCTCGCCACGGCGGTCGGCACCCTCCTCGCCCTCGGCATCCGCCGGCTCGCGCCGCGCGGGCGGCGCGCGTGGGACGCGCTGCTCTACCTGCCGGTCGTCACGCCGGAGGTCGTCGCGGGCGTGTCGCTGCTGGTGCTCCTCACCGCCGCGGGGCTGCGGCTCGGGCTCGGCACGGTGATCCTGGCGCACGCCGGCTTCGCCGTGCCCTTCGTGACGCTCGTGGTGCTCGCCCGGCTCGACGGCATGGACCGCTCGCTCGAGGAGGCGGCGCTGCTCCTCGGCGCCGACGAGTGGGCCACCTTCCGCCGCGTCACCCTCCCCGGCCTCGCCCCGGGGATCGCGGCGGGGGCGCTGCTCGCCTTCACCCTCTCGTTCGACGACTTCGTGATCACCTTCTTCGTCGCGGGCCCCGGGACGACCACCCTCCCGCTGCTCGTCTACTCGATGGTGCGCCGCGGCGTGGACCCGACGGTGAACGCGATCTCGACGGTGATGCTCGCGGCCACGACCGCGCTCTTCGTGCTCGCCGAGCGCGTGGGCGGCCTCGCGGGACGGGGGCGCGCGTGAGCCCGACGCGCCGCGAGCTGCTGCGGGCGCTGGCCGCGGGCGGCGCGTCGCTCGCGCTCCCCGGCCTCGCCGGCTGCGGCGGCCCGCCCCCCCGGCTGCCCAACGGGCTCGAGCCGGAGCTCTACCTCTACATCTGGTCCGACTACCTGGCCCCGGACACCATCCCCGGCTTCGAGCGCGAGACCGGCGTGCGGGTCACGGTGGACACTTACGAGAGCAACGAGGAACTCGCCGCGAAGCTCCTCGCGGGCGCGAGCGGCTACGACCTCGTGGTCCCGTCGGGCTACATCGTGCCCGCGCTCGCCGAGGCCGGGGCGCTGGGGCTGCTGGAGCGCGACCGTCTCGCCAACCTCGGCAACCTGGCGCCGCTCTTCCGCGGGCTGCCGTACGACCCCGAGGGCGCGTACACCGTCCCGTGGCAGTGGGGCACGTCGGGGATCGCCTGGCGCCGCGACCTCGTGGCGCGCGCCCCCGACAGCTGGGACCTGCTCGACGACCCGGCCTTCCACCAGCGCGTCACCCTGCTCGACGACGGCCGCGAGGTGCTGGGGGCGATGCTCAAGCGCCGCGGGCGCTCCCTCAACTCCACCGACCCGGGCGAGCTCGCGACGGCGCGCGACGACGCCCTCGCGGCCAAGCCCCACCTGCGCGCCTTCGTCTCGGCGCCGGTGAAGGGCCAGCTCGCGGCGGGCGACGTGCAGGTGGCGCAGCTGTGGAACGGCGACGCCTACCAGGCGCGCGACGAGCAGCCGGCGATCGCCTTCGCCTCGCCGCGCGAGGGCGCGCTCCTCTGGGTGGACTTCCTCGCCCTCGCGACCGGGGCGCCGCACCCGGCCGCCGCCCACGCCTTCATCGGTTACATCCTCCGCCCGGAGGTCGGCGCCGCCATCTCCGCGGCGACCCACTACGGCACCCCGAACGACGCGGCGCGCAGGATCCTGCCGGACGCGGTGCCGTTCCCGACCGACGCGGAACTCGCCCGGCTCGAGTTCCAGCGCGACCTCGGTCCCGCGAGCGCGCTCTGGGACCGGATGTGGACCGAGATCCGGTCGGCCTGAGGCGCGGCGCGCGGCTTGCGCCATCACCGCAAGTCATGGCACCTTGCGACATCCCCTCCCGGTGAGCCGACTGGCCGACGTGGACGCGGCGACCCGATTCGCGCGGCACTTCGGAGACCTCGTGCGTCTCCTCCACGAGGGGGCCGATGACCGTCCCGGGCGCGAGCAGGCGCTCGCCGGCGCGGTCGCGGCCCTCGCGGAGGACGGCGTGCGGCTCACCGCCGCCGTGGACCAGCTTGGCGATGCCCCGTCGAGCTACCTCCGCAGCCGGATGATCGAGCGCTACGTCGACGCCATCGCGATCGGGCCGGGGACCGGCCCGGACGAGCTCGGCGCGCTGGCGCTGGCGCTCGCCGACGACGAGCGCGCCTTCCCGTCGTTCCAGGGCATCACCGTGACGCTCGCGCCCATCATCCACGAGCCCGCGCCGGCTCCCCTCGCCGCGGTCGCCGCGGGCGCGGAGGCCGCCTCGACCCGCGAGGTGAGCGACCGCCGGGCGGGCGCGGAACGGCGGCGGCGGCTGCAGCTGCCGCCCGACGGGGTCGAGCGGCGCCGCGGCCGCGAGCGCCGCCAGCTCGGCGAGCGGCGCCGCAAGCTCCGCCTGGCGCAGCAGGCGCGCCGCGCCGCCCTGCTCGCCCGGCTCGAGGACGCGGTGAAGCACCAGGAGTGGGCCGACGCCCTCGCCACGCTCACCGTCGCGATCGCGCTCCTGCCGAACGTCCCCGCCGAGGATCGCGGCGCCTTCCGCCTGGCCGTGCGCCGCCACGTGCGCCGCGCCATGCTCGAGCAGTTCGTCGCCCTCGCCCTCGCCGATCCCGGCCGTCGCGACGAGGCGCTCGTCGCACTCCGGTGGGCAGGGGTCGAGGGCGCGGAGGCGATGCTCGCGGCCGTGATGGGCGCCGAGACCCTCGGGCCGCGCGCCGCGCTCGCCGAGGCGCTGCTGCTGATGCCCGAGGCGTTCCCGCTGCTGCGGCCCTACCTCGAGGGGCGGGTGGCCTGGCAGGCGTGCCGGGCCGCGCGGCTCGCCGGCCGCTTCGGCCACCCGGAGGCGACGCCGCTGCTCGAGGGGCTCCAGCACCACCCCGACGCGCACGTGCGGGAGACCGCCGTGCGTGCCCTGGCCGACCTTCCCGACGGCGAGGCGGTGCCCGCGCTCCGGCGCGCCCTGCACTCGCCCGACCCGACGAGCCGCCGGGCCGCCGCCGCCGCCATCGCCGCGCGCCCGCGCGCGGCCCTCGCGCTCGCCCTCGTGACGGTGCTCGACGAGGAGCGCGACGACGACGTCTGGTTCGCGCTGGTGGATGCCCTGGGCGGCATGCGGGCCGGCGAGGCGGTGCGGGCGCTCCTCGCGCTGGCGCAGCGGCGGTGGCGGCTGTTCGGCGGCGGCCTGCCGCGGGTGAAGCGCCTGCGGGCGGTCGCGGCGCTCGCCGGCTCGGCGGCGCCGGGCGCGCGCGCCGCGCTCGAGACGCTCGCCCGCTCCCGCGACGGCGCGATCCGCGACGCGGCCCGCCGCGCCCTCGCGGCGCGCGACGCGAGCCCGGGGGGCGCGTGACCGGGGCCGCCGTGTCGCCGCCGCCGGGCACCGACCCGCGGCGCACCTTCGTGCGCAGCTTCGGCGAGCTCGTGGCGCTGCTGCGCGCGCGGCCGCACGACACGCGCGCGCAGGGCGAGGCGCTCAAGAGCGCGACGCTCTCGCTCGCCGTGGTGCCGGTCACGGTGGACGCCGCCCTGCACCACAACGAGGTCGGCCAGGTGCACCTCCCCGGCCAGATGCTCCTGCGCGGCGTGGCGCGCATCGCCTTCCTGGCGGGGGCGCCGGCCAGCGAGCTGCTCGCCGCCGCGCGCGCGCTCGCCGCCACCGAGGGCCCCGTCCCCTCGTCGGCCCATGTCCTCGTGGAGCCGGTGGACGACCTCGGCGTGCAGGTCACCGACTACCGCGGGCCGCGCGAGCGGGCCGACGACGGGACGACCTTCGAGCCGGTCCGCAGCGGCGGTGACCGCCGCAGCTGGCGCGACCGGCGCCGGCCGCCGCGCGAGCCCTGGACGGGCACCGAGCGACGCTCCGGCCACGACCGCCGCGGCCGCGGCGAGCGGCGCGTGGAGCGCGTCCGCGCGCTGCTCGAGCGCGTGGCGCAGAACCGGCGCCGGCTCGAGACCGCCTGCGCCGGCCGCCAGTGGGATGCCGCGCTCGACGCCGCGCTGGCGCTCGTCGAGGCCCTCCCCCGCATCCCCGCCGACGAACGGCGGGCCACGCGCACGGCGCTCCGGCAGGTCCTCGTGCGCCCGGTCGTCGAGGCGATGGCGGACGCGGGGCTCCGCGACCCCGTCCTGCAGCCGCTCGCGGCCATGGTGCTCCCCTACGCCGGCACCCTCGGGCTCGAGGTCCTCTTCGACCGCGTCTGCCAGGTCGGCTCCGCCGACGCGGTGGCCGCCTACGCGGACGCACTGGTGCTCGCCCCGGAGACGGTGAACCTCGCCCTCGCCGCGCTCGCCAGCCCGCACGCCCACACCGCGAGCCAGGCCGCCACCCTCATCGCCCGCGTGCGGCGCAGCCGGCAGGCGTTCGACGCCCTCGTGCGGCAGCTCGACCATCCCGACCCGCGCGTGCGCGCCGCGGTCGCCGACGCCCTCGCGAGCTACCCGCCCGACGAGATGGCGCCGGTCCTCGGCCGGGCGCTGCGGCGCGGCGACCGCGAGCTGCGCCTCGTGCTCGCGCACGTGGCGGGGGCGCGGCGCCTGCGCGGCCTCGTCGGCGTGCTCGACGAGCAGCTCCAGCGCGAGGACGACGACGAGGTCTGGGCGGCGTGCGTGCGCGCGCTCGGCGCCATCCCGAGCGCGGAGGCGTGCGCGGCGCTCATGCAGGTGGTGCTGCGGCGCCGGAGCCTGCTCCGGCGCGACGGCTTCGCGACCGCGCAGCGGCTCGAGGCGCTCGAGGCGCTCGGCCGGTGCGAGGCCCGGGGGGTGGTGACGGCGCTCCGGCGCATCGCCCGCGACGGCGACCGGCGGGTGCGGGAGCGGGCGGCGGCGCTGCTCGCCGCCCGCGAGGTGCGCGACGACCGCTAGGCCCTACTTCTTCCGCACCTCGAAGCCCTCGACCAGCAGGTCGAGGTTGTGGTTCACCCGCAGGCCGGCGATCCCCGCCGTCGCCCCGACGTCACCCACCCAGACTTCCGTGCCGTTGACCAGGAACCGGGTCGCGCCGGGGGTGGTGGCGTCCACCTCGAGACGGTTGCGCGCGGCGCCGGCCGCGTCGGCCTTCGCCACGGCGGGATGGGCGGTCCAGCCGCGCGTGACGTTCACGGTACGCGATCCCTCGCGGCGCTTCACCAGGAACGTTCCGTCGGGCCGGACGAGGAAATAGGAGTAGCGCTGGCCCTCGCCCGCGAGGTCGGCGCCCCCGACGAAGAGCCCGTACCCCTCCATGTGCCCGGACGCCTTCGCCTGGGTCACGGTGGCCCGGACCGCGACCGGCCCGGTCGCGGCGTCGGCGGCCCGCCACAGGATCAGCGCCGGCCCGACGACCACCCGGAGGCCGGTCTTGTCGGCGGTGACGGTGGCGCCCGTGAGGGCACCCCGGTCGGCCCGGGCCGACCATCCGGCCGGGAGCTGGGCGGCGAGAGGGGTGGCGGCGGCGAGCGCCGCGGCGGCGAGCAGGGAGCGCATGGGGAGACCTCCGGGGACGGGGCGGGCGATGGCGAGTTGCGCGGGAACGGGACGGCGCGCCAAATTGGTCGTTCTGCGGTGGAATCCGACTCTTCGGGGGTGCGGCATGCTGAACACGATCGGGACCATCTTCGCCGGCATCGGCGCGACCGCGATCCTCACGGCGCTGTCGTTCGTGTCGGTCCTGCTGGGCGTGTGGCTCATCGGGCCGATGATCGCGCTCATGGCGGGGCCGATCATCGACAAGTTCGTCGCGAAGCAGTCCTGAGTCCTCACGGGGCGCCGTCGTCGCCGCCACCCTCGGTGGTGGCGGCCTTCATCGCCCCGTCATAGTTGATCTTCAGGCCCGCGAGCAGCTCGCGGAGCCCCCGGACCTTGAATTGAAGCCCCCCGCCGCTGCGCCGCGCGAGCATCGCCATGCTCGCTGCGCTGTCGCTGAGCCCGCCGAGGCCCAGCCCCTGCGCCTGCATCTTGATCTCCTCGAGGACGCGGATCATGCCGCGGACGACCTGCTCGTCCGCCTGCATGGCGGCCATCGCCTCGATGGTGCGGTGGACGCGGTCGAGCTTCGGCGGGAGCAGCTCGAGGAAGCCGAGCTGGGCCTGCTGCTTCGCGGTGAGCTTCCTGCCCATGCGGCGCTCCGGGTCGGGGCGCCGAATGCTAGGCGGGGCGGGGGCCGGGGTGAAACCCCGGGCCGCCCGCGGCGTACGCCCTTCCGGCGCCGGGCCCGGCGCGCCCTCCCGAGGACGGTCCCATGACGCTCTCCGACATCTCGATCCGGCGTCCGGTCTTCGCCAGCATGATGAGCCTCGCGCTCGTCCTGTTCGGCGCGATCGGCTACCGCGAGCTCTCGATCCGCGAGCTCCCCGACGTGGACCCGCCGGTCATCTCGGTGCGCACCACGCTGCGGGGCGCGAACCCGACGGTGATGGAGTCGTCGGTCACCGACATCCTCGAGGAGGAGCTGAGCACCCTCGAGGGGCTGCGCACGCTGACGAGCTCGAGCGGCGAGCAGTCGAGCAACATCACCCTCGAGTTCACCCTCGACCGCGACATCGAGAGCGCCGCGCAGGACGTGCGCGACAAGGTGAGCCGGGTGCGGGGGCGGCTGCCGCAGGACGTGGACGAGCCGGTGATCGCGAAGGAGGACGCCGACGCGCAGCCGTTCATCCGCATCGCGCTCATCGCCGACGCCATGGACCGCCTGCGGCTCAGCGAGCTGGCCGACCGGGTGGTGAAGACGCGGCTGCAGACGATCCCCGGCGTGGGCTCGATCTCGATCTTCGGCGAGCGGCGCTACGCGATGCGGCTCTGGCTCGACCCGCAGCAGCTCGCCGCCCGCGGGCTGACCGTGGCCGACGTGCAGAACGCGGTCCGCACGCGGAGCGTCGAGACGCCGGCCGGGCGCGTGGAGTCGGCGCGCCGGGAGTTCAGCGTCCGCTCGCTCGGCGAGCTGAAGACCGCGGAGGAGTTCGCGGACCTCGTCGTCTCGAGCGCCGGCGGCCAGCTGGTGCGGCTGCGCGACGTCGCGCGCGTGGAGCTCGGGGCCGAGGACGAGCGGAGCTTCATCCGGGTGAACGGCAAGGAGGGGGTCGGCGTCGGCATCGTGCGCCAGTCGAAGGCGAACCTGGTCGAGGTGGCCGACGCGATCCGCGCGGAGCTGCCGAGGCTCCAGCAGGAGCTGCCGCCGGGGGTGCAGCTCGCGGTGAGCCTCGACCAGTCGGTCTTCGTGAAGCGGTCCATCAAGGACGCGCAGGAGACGCTCGTCATCGCCGCGGTCCTGGTCGTGGTGATCATCTTCCTGTTCCTGCGCAACGTGCGGGCGACGATCATCCCGGCGTTCGCGATCCCCGCGTCGATCGTGGCGTCGTTCGCGGTGATGTACTTCTTCGGCTTCTCCATCAACAGCTTCACGCTGCTCGCGCTCACGCTCGCGATCGGGATCGTGGTGGACGACGCGATCATCGTGCTGGAGAACGCGTACCGCCACCAGGAGGAGCTGGGCGAGGACCCGGAGACGGCGGCCCGCGAGGGGACGCGCGAGATCGCCTTCGCGGTGATCGCGACCACGGCGTCGCTCATCGCCGTCTTCACGCCGCTCGCCTTCCTCAAGGGCAACACCGGCCGCCTCTTCAACGAGTTCGGCATCGCGGTCGCGGGCTCGATCCTGGTCTCGGGGTTCGTGGCGCTGACCCTCACCCCGATGCTCTGCGCCCGGATCCTGCGCGTGCCCCGGCGCCACGGCGCGCTCTACCAGGCGCTCGAGCGGGGCTTCGAGGCGCTCGCCGCCGGCTACGCGCGGACGCTGGCGCGCGCGCTCCGGCACCGCCCGGCCGTGCTCGCCGTGACCGCCGCGCTGACGGTGGCCGCGGGCCTGGTGTTCGTGCGCATCAAGCGCGAGTTCATCCCGCCGGACGACCGCGGCTACTTCTTCACGAGCCTCACCGGCCCCGAGGGCGCGAGCATCGCGTACATGGACGAGTACGTCCGCCAGGCGGAGGCGATCCTCTCGGCGATCCCCGAGGCGGTCTACACCGCCTCCGGCGTCGGGCGCGGGGGCGGGCCGGTCAACAGCGGGTTCGTGTTCACGATCCTGAAGGACTGGGACGAGCGGGACCGCTCCGCCCAGGAGATCCTCGCGGACGTGCGGCCGAAGCTCGCGCGGATCCCCGGGGTGTTCGCGTTCGCGAACAACCCGGCGGCGATCGGTGGCTTCGGCGCGCCGGTGCAGTTCGTGGTCCGGCACCCGGACTTCGCGAGGCTCACGGAGGGGATGGACTCGCTGCTCGCCCGGGCCCGGCAGGTGAAGGGGCTCATCAACGTGGACACCGACCTGCGCGTAAACAAGCCGGAGCTCCGGGTGAGCTACAGCCGGGACCGGGCGGAGGACCTGGGCGTGGCCGTGTCGGACATCGCCGCGACGCTGCAGACGATGCTCGGCGGGTCGCGGATCGCGACGTTCACCCGCAACAACAAGCTGTACTACGTGCTGAGCCAGCTCTCGCCGGAAGGCCGGGCGACGCCGTCCGACATGACCGGCCTGTACGTGCGGGGCCGGGGCGGGGCGCTGGTGAAGCTCGACGCGGTGGCGACGGTGGAGGAGGGGGTCGGGCCCCGGTCGCTCGCGCACTACAACCGGGTGCGCTCCGCGACGCTGTCGGCGGGGCTGGCGCCGGGCTTCGCGCTGGGCGAGGCGCTCGACTCGCTGAACCGGATCGCGGCCGAGGTGCTGCCCGAGGGGAGCACGGTCGCGCTGGCCGGCGAGTCGCGGGAGTTCGCGGAGAGCGGCAACGAGCTGTACTTCGCGTTCGGGCTGGCGCTGCTGGTCGTGTTCATGGTGCTCGCGGCGCAGTTCGAGTCCCTCGTGCACCCCTTCACGGTGCTCCTCGCCGTGCCGCTCGCGGTGACCGGGGCGCTCTTCACCCTGCAGCTCGTCGGCTCGACCCTCAACCTGTACAGCCAGATCGGGATGATCCTGCTGATCGGCATCGTGACGAAGAACTCGATCCTGCTGGTGGAGTACGCCAACCAGCTCAAGGAGCGCGGCCTCGGCACGCGGGAGGCGATGGTCGAGGCGGGGCGCATCCGGTTGCGGCCGATCCTCATGACGTCGGTCGCCACGGCGGTCGCGGCAGTCCCCGTGGCGCTCGGCCTCGGCGCCGGCTCGGAGAGCCGCCGCCCGCTCGGCTACGCGATCGTGGGGGGCGTGCTCTTCTCGACGCTGCTCACGCTGTACGTGGTGCCGGTGGTGTACACGCTGCTCGACCGGCTGGCGGCGCGGGAGCACGCGCGCGTCGCCGGTGACGCGGCGGCGGTGGCGGCGGAGCGGGCGTGATCGCTGCGGCGCTGCTGCTGCTGCAGGCGGCGACGCTGGTGCCCGCGCCCCGGGCGCCGGCGCCGCCGGCCGACTCGCTGCCCCGCGTCACGCTCGCGGAGGCGATCCGCCGCGCCACGTCGCTCGACCCGGGCTACGTGGCGGCGGCGGGGTTCCGCAGCAACTCGGCGTGGGTGCGGCGGCAGGCGGTCCTGAACTTCCTCGTCCCGTCGATCACCTCGCAGCTCGACGCGAGCTGGTTCTCGCAGGAGTTCTTCAACGTCGGCATTGGCCGGCCGGCCAGCAAGCAGGTGACGGCCCGCGTGAACGGCCTCTACGAGGCGCTGAGCGTGCGCAAGTTCGCCGAGCTGACGCGGAGCGCCGCCGAGCTGGAGGCGACCACGGCGAGCGAGGCCGACCAGCGCATCCGCACCGCCGTCGAGGTGGAGCGGGACTTCTACGACGTGCTGGTGTCGCGCGAGCTGCTGCGGGTGGCCGAGGCGCGGCGGGCGCGCGCGGCCGAGGGGCTGGTGATCGCCCGGGCGCGGGTGCTCTCCGGCGCCGCGGTGCAGAGCGACTCGCTGCAGCTGCTCGTGGAGCTCAGCAACGCGCAGCTCGAGGAGCTGCGCCAGCGCATCGCGCTCCGGGTGGCGCGCCTGCAGCTCGGGCGGCGGATCGGGCTCGACGGGCCCGTCGAGGCGGCCCCGCTCGGCGGCACCTTCGGGCGGCCGCTCCCGCTCTCGCTCGACGATGCGCTGCGGCAGGCGCTCGACGGCGGGCCGCAGTACGCGGCCGCCCGCGCGGCGGAGCGCGCCGCGGGCGCGTCGGTGACCGCGCGCAAGGGCGACTACCTGCCGGTGCTGAACCTGGTCGGCCAGCACCAGCGGTTCGACGACAGCTTCTTCCCGTCGGGCCGGGTGATCTGGTCGGGCGGGCTGCAGGTGCAGTGGCCCCTGTGGAACGGGGCCCAGCGCGAGGTGGCGATCCAGCAGGCGCGCACCACCCGCGACATCGCCGCGGCCGCGCGCGCCGACCTCGAGCGCGGCGCGCGGCGCGACGTGACCGCGGCGTACGAGGGCTACCTCGCCGCGGTCGAGGCCGAGCGGCTCGCCGACGTGGTGCTCGCCGCCGCGCAGGAGACCTACCGCGTGCAGGACCTGCGGTACCGCTCCGGCGCCACGACGATCCTCGACTTCCTCGTGGCGCAGGCGGCGCTCGCCGAGGCGGAGGCGCAGGTGGTCCAGACACGCTACGCGGAGCGGCTCGCGCTCGCCGGGCTCGAGGTGCTCCTCGGCCGGCGGCTCTTCGCCGAGGACTGGGGGACCGAATGACCGGCTGGCGCTGGGGGACGCTGGCGGCGCTCGCCGTCGTCGCGGGGTGCAAGGCGACGGGCGAGGCCGCGGGCGCCGCGGCGGGCGCGCCGAAGCCCGCGGTCCCCGTGGACGTGGCCGTGGCGCGGACCGACACCGTCGTGGACGCGATCGTCGCCACCGGCGAGATCGAGGCGGTGCAGTCGGTCGAGCTGCGGCCCGACGTGGACGGCCGGGTGAGCGAGCTGCTCGTGCGCGAGGGCGCGACCGTCGCCGCCGGCACGCCGCTCGTGCGGATCGACGACGCCGAGCGGCGCGCCGACCTCGCGCGCGCCGTCGCCGAGCGCGACCTCGCGCAGCAGGCGCTGGCCCGCACGCGCGAGCTGCTGGCGCAGCGCGCCGCCAGCCAGGCCGACCTCGAGCGCGCCGAGGCGACGGCGCGCGCCACGCAGGCCTCCGTGGACCTGCTGGCGCTGCGCGTCGAGCGCAGCGTCGTGCGGGCGCCGTTCGCCGGGGTCGTCGGGCAGCGCTTCGTCAGCATCGGCGACTACGTGACGAGTTCCACCCGGCTCCTCGCCCTCCAGACCGTCTCGCCCCAGCGGGCCCGCCTGCAGGTGCCCGAGCGGTACTACCAGCAGCTGCGCACCGGCCAGAAGGTCACGTTCCGCGTGGCCGCGCTCACGAACCGCGAGTTCACGGGCACCGTGGACTTCGTGGACCCCTCCGTGCAGCTCCCCGGCCGCACCGTGACGATCAAGGCGGTCGTCCCCAACCCGCGGAACGAGCTCCACCCGGGGATGTTCATCGACGCGCGGCTCGCCACGGCGGTCCGGCCGTCGGCGATCGTCATCCCGGAGGACGCCGTCGTCCCGGTGCAGGGGAAGACCTTCGCGTGGGTCGTCGCCGACGGGAAGGCCGTGCGCCGCGAGATCCGGCTCGGGGTGCGCGCGCCCGGCTACGTGGAGGTGACCGAGGGGATCGCCGCCGGCGACCGGGTGGTGGTCGGCGGGATCGAGCGGCTGAGCGACGGCGCCGCCGTGACCGCCACGGAAGTGGACCGCTCGCCCCGGCGCTTCCGCGACCAGTGAAGGAGGTGCCCGCGCCATGCTGAAGGCCGGCGACCGCGCCCCCGCGTTCACCCTGCCCGCCGACGACGGCAGCACCGTCTCGCTCGCCGGGCTCGCCGGACGCCCGGTGGTGCTGTACTTCTACCCGAAGGACGACACCAGCGGCTGCACGACCGAGGCCTGCGGGTTCCGCGATGCCTGGGCCGACGTGCGGGCGACGGGGGCCGTGGTGCTCGGCGTCTCGCCCGACGGCGTCGCGTCCCACGCGAGGTTCCGCGCGAAGCACCGGCTGCCGTTCCCCCTCCTCGCCGACACCGACCACGCCGTGGCCGAGCGCTACGGGGTCTGGGGCGAGAAGTCCATGTACGGGCGGAAGTACCAGGGGATCCTGCGCACCACCTTCCTGATCGACGCCGAGGGCCGCATCGCCCGCGTCTTCGAGAAGGTGAAGCCGAAGGGGCACGCGGCCGAGGTGCTCGCGGCGCTCCGCGCGTGAACACCGGCTCCGTACCCCTACGGATGGCGCCGGGGCCCGGGCGGGGTAACGTCCCCGGCGCGCGCGCGCACGGTGCGGGCGCGCGGTCTCCGAGCCCCGGTTCCCCGATGCGACTCCGATTCGTCCCGCTCCTCGCCCTCGCCGCCGCCTGCGGCGGCGGCCGCACCCCTGCCGGCGCTCCCGCGCCCGCGCCGAAGGTCATGCGCGAGCCGCTGCCCGGCGAGCGGCACCTGCGGAACATCCAGCAGCTGACCTTCGGCGGGAACAACGCCGAGGCGTACTTCAGCCGCTCGGGGAAGCAGCTGATCTTCCAGCGGCAGGAGCAGGTGGACGCCGGGTGCGACCAGCAGTACGTGATCAACGTGGACGGCACCGGGATGCGCCGCGTCTCGAACGGCGAGGGCCGCACGACCTGCGGCTACTTCTACGCCAACGACACGCGGATCGTGTATGCCTCGACGCTGCGGCACGACACGGCGTGCCCCGCGCCGCCCGACCGGTCGAAGGGCTACGTCTGGCCGCTCAACCGCCTCGAGCTCTACACCTCGCGGCTCGACGGCAGCGACTTCCGCCAGCTCACGCGCACCGGCGGCTACAACGCCGAGGCGACGCTCTCGCCCGACGGGAAGCGGCTCATCTTCACGAGCACGCGCGACGGCGACCTCGAGCTGTACACGATGAACGTGGACGGCTCCGACGTGCGGCGGATCACCCGCCGGCTGGGCTACGACGGCGGCGCCTTCTTCTCGCCCGACGGCACGCGCATCGTCTGGCGCGCCTGGTACCCGCAGACCGCGCGCGACAGCGCGGACTACCTGGACCTGCTCCGGCAGGAGCTGGTGCGGCCGAGCCGGATGGAGCTCTGGGTGGCGAACGCCGACGGGAGCGGGGCGCGGCAGGTGACGAACCTCGGCGGGGCGAACTTCGCGCCGTTCTTCACGCCGGACGGGCGGCGCATCATCTTCTCGTCGAACCACCAGAACCCGCGCGGGCGGAACTTCGACCTGTTCCTCGTCAACGTGGACGGCACCGGGCTCGAGCAGGTGACGTTCGACGGCGACTTCGACGGGTTCCCGATGTTCAGCCCCGACGGCCGGAAGCTGGTGTGGGCCTCGAACCGGCACCCGGAGAAGCCGGGGGAGACGAACCTCTTCATCGCGGACTGGGTGCCATGAGCGGACGCGGCGCGGTCGGTGCGCTGTGGGACTGGATCAAGTCGCTGGCGGTGGCGCTGGTCATCTGGTTCTTCCTGCGCACCTTCCTCGTCGAGGCGTTCCGCATCCCGTCGGGCAGCATGGAGCGGACGCTGCTCATCGGCGACTTCCTCTTCGTGAACAAGCTCCTCTACGGCGCCGAGGTGCCGCTGGTGGGGTACCGGCTGCCGGCGGTGCGCGAGCCACGGCGCAACGAGATCCTCGTCTTCGACTCGGTCGAGGAGGAGGGGCTCAAGGTGGTGAAGCGGATGGTCGGCATGCCGGGCGACACGCTCGAGATGAAGGGGGGCCGCCTCTTCCGCAACGGCCGGCCGGTGGACGAGCCGTACGCGGTGAACGGCGACCCGTCGCTGAGCGCCGACCCGTTCAACCGCGAGAAGATGCGGCAGTGGCAGGTGCGCCACCTGGTCGGGCGCGACACCGCGGGCTACGCGCCCGACCTGCACGACTGGGGCCCGATCGTGGTGCCGCCCGACTCGTTCTTCATGATGGGCGACAACCGCGACGCGTCGTACGACGGGCGGTACTGGGGGTTCCTCCCGCGGAAGAACGTGCGCGGCACGCCGCTCTTCGTGTACTACAGCTACGACGCGGAGAGCTGGAAGCCGCTACCGTTCTTCACGTCCGTCCGCTGGGGCCGCATCTTCACGCGCCCCCGCTAGCGCGGCCACCGCCGCGACCCCCGCCGCGACCGCGAAGGGCGCGGCGAGCCCGCCCCACTGCGCCGCCGCCCCCGCGAGCGGCGGCCCCACCACGCGCGCGAACGACGTCACCCGCTGCAGCTCGCCCAGCGCGCGCCCCTGCCGGTCCTGCCCCGCGCGTCGCGAGACGAGCGCGGCCACGCTGGGCCCCGCCAGGCCGAACCCGGCGCTGAGCACCACGACCGCGAGCGCGAGCACGGCCACGCCGGAGCCGGCCGCCGCGCGAGTCCCCCCGGCCCTCCCGGCCAGCGGCACGAGCGCGAAACCCGCGCCCATCAGGAGCGCGCCTGCCACCGCGAGGCGCCGCTCCCCCGCCACCGGCGCGAGGAGGCCCGCCAGCCGGCCCTGCACGATCACGGTCACCAGGCCAAGCAGCGCGAACATCCACGACACCATGCGCCGATCGAACCCCAGCGCGCGCTCGCAGTAGAGCGGGAAGGCGACGTAGAGCGCGGTGAAGGCCGCCGTCGTGCCGAAGGCGAGCACGTACGGCGCGCGCCGGCCGATCCCCGCCAGCGACGCGGGGCCGGTGCTCGCCATGCGCTCCCGGCTCTCGGGGAGCCGCGCCGCGACGAGCAGGAACGCGGTCGCGGAAAGCCCGGCGGCGATGAAGCCGGGCAGGGCGTCGCCCCGGCGCGCCGCGATCCCGCCGATCGCGGGCCCGAGGGTGAAGGCGATGCCGTACGCCGCGCCGAGCAGGCCCATCACGTGGGCCCGGCGCTCGCGCGGGGTGCCGTCGGCGAGCCAGGCCTGCGCGACGGTGAAGGTGGCGCCGAGGCTCCCCGAGACGACGCGCGAGAGGAGGAGCGCGCCGAAGCTCCCGGCGAGGGCGAAGAGCAGGTACGCGGCGACGCTGCCGAGGAAGCCGACGAGGAGGACCGGCCGGCGGCCGATGCGGTCGCTCAGCCGCCCCCAGCGGGGGGCGAGCACGAAGGCGCAGGCGGAATCGGCGGCGACCAGCGCCCCGAGCACGAGGGCCCGCTCCTCGAAGCGCGCCCCAACGCCGGGCAGCAGCGGGAGCACGATCGCGAAGCCGACGAGATCGAGGAGGACGGCACCGAGGAGGAGCGCGCGGCCGCGCGGCGGGGAGGACATGCGGGCCGCAGAATGCCCCCGCCCCGGTTCGCGGTCAAGGAACCGGGGCCTGGGCGTCCGCGTGGCGGACGCTCAGCGGTGCGGCGAGCTCGGCGCCTCGGGCCGGTACGTCTGGTCGAGCGCGCGCTCGACATACGCCGCGCTGCGCCCGCACTTGGCGCAATGCAGCGTCACCCGGCCGGAGTGCAGGTGCGCTGGGGCATCGCGCGCCGGGGTGCGATCCACCACGGGGTGGCCGCACGACGGGCACGGCATGGCATGTCCGTCACGATCGGCGGTGATGAGGGTCAGCGCCTCCGGAGCCCGATACTCCTTGATGGCCCTGCGTCCCACGTTGGTCCTTGCCTCGAGGGACCCCTGCGCGGGACCGAATGTCCCGCGTCGTTGCAATATACGCGTTTCCGATGGGAGAAGAAGGAACTGGCGATTGCTCGCGGCTTCACGATACGAGAGAGGAATAGTAGTAGGGACTACCATTGCCGTCATGGCCGGCGCAAACGCCTTTCTGGCTTGACCTTGACCGCACCGGATGGTTAGTATCGCGCCTTTCGACCGGCGCGTCTGGCGCCCGCCCGGCAGCGGGGGCGCGGCAGTCGGTCGATCCTGAACGCGGGGAGGGTGTGTGACGGAACTCGCCGGAGCGCCGCTGTCGTCGTTGCTGGAGACCTTGCCCGGAATCGCCAACGTCCTGCGCAGCCCGGTCGCCGACGCGATCATCGGGCTGACGCGCGCGGCCGCGCGCGTGGGCGAGTTCCGGATCCAGGACGCGGAGGAACTGGTGCGCTACGGCATCCGCCGCAGCCTGCTCGGGGCGGAGGAGGGCGAGCGCCTGCTCGCCGAGGTGAAGGCGTCGGAGCAGAAGCGCGCCGAGAAGGCGGCCGAGAAGGAGCGCGGCCGGGCCGAGCGCGCCGCCGCCCCGAAGCCGGCGGCGAAGGCCGCGAAGAAGGCAGCGCCGGCCCGGAAGCCGGCGCCCAAGGCGGCGAAGAAGGCCGCGCCCGCTCGGAAGAAGAAGTAGGCGCCGGCGCGCGCGTGCGCCCGCCCGGACCCGGTCAGGTCCGGAATTCCTGCATCAGCGTCGAGAGGCGCGTGGCGGAGTCGAGCAGGTCGCCGGAGGTCGAGGCCATCTGCTCGGTGGACGCGGTCTGTTCCTGCGCCGCCGCGGTGACCTGCTCGCTCGCCGCGGCGTGCTCGCCGGCGCGCTGGCTCACCTCGGCGCCGACCCGCTCGAGCTCGTCCACGATGCGCCGGTTCTCCTCCGCCTCGGCGCGCACCTCGGCCGCGCCCGCGCGGATCGCCTCGATGGCGCGCGTGATCTCGCGCAGGGCGCCGGCGGCGCCCTGCGCCACGCCCTCGACGCCGGCGACGCGCGCGGAGCCGTCCTCCATCGTCGCGGTCACCTGCCGGATCTGGTCGCGGATCAGCTCGACCGTCTTCTCCACGTCGGCGGCGGCGCGGGCGCTCGAGTCGGCGAGGCGGCGCACCTCGTCGGCGACGACCGCGAAGCCGCGGCCGTGCTCGCCCGCGCGGGCCGCCTCGATGGCGGCGTTGAGCGCCAGCAGGTTCGACTGGGAGGCGATCTGCTTGATGAGCGCGATGAAGTCGGCGACCGCCACCGAGAGCTGGGCCAGCTCCTGCACCTGCGCGGCGGAGGCGCGGACCACCTGCTGCATGTCGAGCAGCGCGCTCGAGGCCTGTGCCACGTCGGCCTGGTGGTGCTGGGTGACCGTCTCGATGCGGTCGCCGAGCTCCACCATTCGGAGCGCGGCGCGCTGGGTGCTGGCCGAGGCGGCGCGCAGGTCGGCGAGGAGCGCCGTCGCCTGCGCCATCCCCGTCGCCTGCGTCTCCGCGCCGCTGGCGATGCGTACCATCGCGGTCGAGATCTCGCCGGCGCTGGCCGCCAGCTGCTCGGCGGCGGCGGAGAAGTCGTGCGCGGTGCCGCTCACCTTCGCCGCCTCGGCGGTCACCGACGCCACCACCTCGCGCAGCCGTGCCGCCATCCGCTCGATCGCGCGGGCCAGCAGGTCGAGCTCCAGCGGCATCCCCGCGAGCTGCGCCGGGCGCAGGTCGCCGGCGCCGAAGCGGTCCACGGCCGCGATGAGCCGCCGCAGCGGCTGCTCCACCTGGCGGATGGTGAGCACGGCGGTGCCCACGCCGAGCAGCAGCGCGAGCGCGAAGAGGAGCCAGAGCGCCTGCCGGCGCTCGTCGGCGAGGAGGGTGAGCTGGATCCCCTCGCGCGAGGTGCGGTCCACCTGCGCGCTCGCCAGGGTGCGGACGTCGGCGAGGAGGGTCTCCGCGTACGACTGCGCGCGGGCCGCGTCCACGGCGGCGTCGTCGAGGCGGCCAAGGTCCACCAGCGCGTGCGCCCGCGCATAGGCCACCTCGAGCTGCGCATGCGCCTGCGACACGGCGTGGAGGCGCAGCCGCTCCGGCGCCGAGAGCGGCATCTGCGCCAGCTCGCGCTGGTAGGCGTGCGCCGAGTCGCCGAAGGCGAGGAAGGCCTCGGCCGCGTCGTCGCGGGGGCGCGCGAGGTAGCCCTCGGCCGCGCGGAGCTGGCTGGCGACGGCGGTCACGAGCCCCGTGCTCACGCGCACGCCGCGCTGCAGCTCCTCGATCTGCGAGGTGATGGCGCGGTCGAGGGTGCGGATCGCGGCGAGCGCGGTGAAGGCGAGCGCCGCCACCAGGAGCAGCAGCAGCCCGAGGCCGACGATCAGCCGGCCGCGGAGGCTGCCGGAGTCGCCGCGGATCACAGGGTCCCGGCGAGGAGGACGGTGCCGCCGCGCACGAGCCCCACGTACACGCGGCGCGCCGCGAGGTCGCCGTTGGCGTCGAAGGCGATCGGCCCGGTCACGCCCTCGAAGGCCGGCGAGGCGGTGCCGATGTCGGCGAGGGCGTCGCGGATCCGCTCGCGATCGGGGCCGACCTCGGCGATCACCCGCGCCAGCAAGTGGATCGCGTCGTACGTCGCCGCGGCCGGCTGGTTCGGCGGGGGCTCGGCGGCGAAGCGCGCGCGGTAGCGCGAGACGAACGCGCTGTTGGCCTCGGAGCGGATCGCCGGCAGGTAGGCGGCGGTCAGGTAGGTGCCCTCGGCCACGGGCCCCGCCTGCTCGATTCCCTCGAGCCCGTCGCCGCCGAGCACCGGCACCGCGAGCCCGCGCGCGCGCGCCTCGCGCAGCACCACCTCGGCATCGGCGCGATTGCCGGCGACGACGAGGAACTGCGCGCCGCCGCGCCGCTCGAGCCGGTCGAGGAACGGGCCGACCTCGGGGGCCGCGCCCAGGTACGGGTCGATGCCGACCAGCGTGCCGCCCCGCTGGCGGAACTGTCGCACGAAGTGGGCGCGGATCCCGCGGCCGTACGCGTCGTCGAGGTAGAGGACGGCGCCGCGCTTGAGCTCCAGCCGGTCGCCGATCCACCGGGCCAGCGCCTCGCCGTGCACGGCGTCGCTGGGGCAGACGCGGAAGGTCCACGGCCCGGTCGTGGCGTACTCGGGCGCGGACGATGACGGCGAGATCGCCGCCACGGGGCGGTCGGCGCCGTTGTAGACGGGGGCCGCCGCGAGCGACATGCCGGAGAAGAGGTGCCCGACGACGGCGACGACCGGCGAGGCCGCGAGCTCGGTCGCGACGGCCACGGCGGAGTCGGGGTCGGCGCGGTCGTCGCGCGTCACGAGCTCGATGGGCCGGCCGTCGATCCCGCCGCTCGCGTTGATCTCGTCGGCGGCGAGTTGCGCGGCGCGCAGCATCGGCGCGCCGATCGGCGTGCCGAACGAACCCGCCACGCCGATGCGGATCGGCTCGCGCTCGGCGCAGCCGGCGAGCGCGAGCAGGACGAGGAGCGCGCGCGCCGACCGCGGCGCCTGCGGGAACCGGGGACCACGCGGGACGATGGGCACGGCGCCGGGGAGCTTAAGTTTGCGCGGGAGGGCTCACAACCCCGCCGTCCCGGCGCGTCCCGCACCCCCTCGCCATGATCCTCGGCCCGCCGGCCCACACCTTCGACCTGCACGGGATGACGGTGCTCGAGGCGGCGCGCGCCGCGCGACACTTCCTCGAGGCGCAGCGCCGCGCGCGGCCCGGCGCCGTCGTGCGGCTCGTGACGGGGCGCGGGCGCGGCGGGGGCGGCGCGCCGATCCGCACGCGGGTGCGCGCCCTCCTCCGCGCGATGCGGGAGGAGGGCGGCGTGGTGAGCGACTACGAGCTGGAGGAGGGCGAGGGGAGCTTCCTCGTGCGCCTCAGCGCCGGGGGGGCGACCAGCCGTCGAGCACCCGGCCGTCCACGAGGCTGACCGACGAGCGGATCCGGCCCTGCTCGCCGCGCCACGTGAGCCGCAGCATCCGCCGCTGGCGCACCCACTGCATCATCCACTGCGTCCCCTGCCCCTTCGCGCCGACTTCCCCGAAGCGCACGACCAGCTCGTCGCGCCAGCGGCGGAGTTCCGGGTCGTCCATCGTGGACGAGAGGGTCAGCACGCCGGTCGTGCCCGAGATCGCCGACATCCAGAGCTCGACGGGCTCGTCGAGCCCGGGCACCGCGACCTCCGCGCGGCACTCGCGCACGCGCTCGTCGCGCTTCGCGGTGCGGCAGCGCAGGGCCGAACCGCCGAGGGTGGCCAGCTGCGCCTCGACGTCCTCGATGGTGGCGCCGGCCCGGAAGCCCAGGAACTCGAGATCGCTCGAGAGGGCGGCGGGTGCAACGTTCTGCGCCATGACGGGCGCGGCGCCCGGGCCGGGTACCAACCCCAGCACGAGCGCCGTGACGACCCGGGCGACGGCGGACCGCGGCCACCCGGGAAGGATGGCGAGCGTGGTCAGGCCTTGCGGACGTTGGAGGCCTGCAGGCCCTTCGGGCCCTCGACGACCTCGAACTCCACCTTGTCGCCCTCGTGCAACGTCCGGTAGCCCTCCATCGCGATGGCGGTGTGGTGCACGAACACGTCCTTCCCACCTTCCTGCGCGATGAACCCGAAGCCCTTCGCGTCGTTGAACCACTTCACCGTTCCCTGAGGCATCGTGTCCGACCTCTTGCTGGCCCCGGTGCCGCGCACCGGGGTGAAGTGCACTGCCCTCTCGGGCAAAACAAATGCCGTCCGGACCCACGGTCAGGACGGCGGGAGCATGAACCTCATCTGCGGGACTGCGACGTCGGTACTGCGCAATGCATGTCCTATCATTCCGCGCGCTCGCGGCTTTGTCAATACGAGCGGCGCCCGCCCGCTCAGCTCAGCCGGACGCCGGCGGCGCGCAGCTCGTGCGCCAGCAGCCACCGCTTGGCCGGGAGCCCGCCGGCGTACCCGACCAGCCGCCCGTCCTTCCCCACCACCCGATGGCAGGGGAGGAGGATGGCGAGGCGGTTCGTCGCCATGCAGCGGCCGACCTGCCGGGCGACCAGGCCGGTGGTGCGCGCGATCTCCTCGTAGCTGACGGTGGCGCCCACGGGGACGCCGCGCAGCGTGCGCCACACGGCGAGCTGCGCCGGGGTGACGTCCCACCAGTCGCGCAGCCAGTCGGGCCACGGCCAGCGTCGGGGGAGCGGCGGGCCGGCGAAGTAGGCATCGAGCCAGGAGACGGTGCGCACGCAGCGGCCTCGCGCGGCGCGCACCTCGGGCAGCGCGCCGCGCACGCGGACGCGCCACGCGAGCCGCTCGTCCACGGGCTCGAAGGCCACGAGGAGCGGCCCCGCCTCGCATTCGACGATGCGCAGACGCCCCACGGGGGACACGTACGTCGTCCACTCGACGGCGGCGGGGGCGTCGGGAGCAGGCCCAGGCATGGCGGTGATTGGCGAACGATAACGCGCCGCCGTTAGTTTGGGCCTCCATCGCCTTCGCATGACTCCGACGGTCCGCTCCCTCGCGTTCACCGACCGCGCCGACGCGCTCGCGCACTTCTTCCAGTGCGCCGGCGAGGCGCCGCGTCTGCTGGCGTTGGACGACGCGATCGGCTGCCCGGTCGAGTCGGCGGTCGCGGCCCTCGAGTGGACGGCGGCGGTGGGCATCCTGCCCGACGACGACGTGGTGCACGCGGCCAGGCTCACGAGCGAGACGGCGGCGGCGGTCATCGAGCGGCGCGCGGACGGCGCGCGGCAGTTCGTGTACCTCGGGCCCCGGCTCGACGCGCCGCCGACCGACATCCACGAGGGGCGAGTCCTCTACGACGAGCCGGGCGTCCGGGCCGTCGTGTTCCGGGAGCGCCATCACGCGCTCGCCCACTTCCTGCGCGCCTCCGTGGGGGGCGGGGCGCTGCTGTCGTTCCTGAGCCGCCGCGCCCCCGAGATCCGCCACCTGCGCCGCTGGCTGGCGCCGATCCTGGGCGAGCTGGGCGAGCCGGCCCCGCTCGTCGCCGGGTGGTTCGCGGCCGCCAGCGCCGGCTGCCTCTTCCTCGGGGCTGGCGAGGTCGCGTCGTACCGCTACATCGAGGCGGGCAACGAGGAGCAGGTGCCGTGACGAGGTGTGGAAACCGGGGATGCACAAATCCACATCGGTGTGGATGAATCGTCCTATCGCATGCTCGTTCCGCCGCTTCCAGATTCCCGCGTTACGCACATCGAAAGTGGTGTAAGCCGAAGAAAAATCAGCACTTGCGCGATTCTCGCGAAACCCGATATTCGATGGTGCGGCAGCGAGACTCGAGTCGAATCCCGCGTTCGGCCGACGGAAGCTGTCGAGGTCGTGCGAGATGTCGGGGGAGGGAACTGGCGGCGCAAGCCGTCGGCCCGGTGATCCCGGTGGCCACGTCGGCACGACCCGGTGGAGCCAGTCGCGTGCTTCACCCACCCCGATCTTGCGCCTCGGGGTGCAGTGCGAGCGGTCGGTCCGCGACCCGATCTGACTCGCAGCGCTCAACGTGGCGAACCGGACAGGATGGCCATCCTGGACGGGGATGGATGCCGAGGCCCTCGGCCGCCCTACCGAACGGCGAACCAGCCACCCGGTGGCGACGAGGAGAAGAACGAGGGGGGAACCTCTCGACCGCGGATAGCCACGTTGCGGAACGGCCGTCCCAACTCCGGGTTGGGCGGCCGTTCTTCCTTTCCGCCGGGCGTCAGTCGCCGGCGCCCCAGTCGCTGTCGCCGCGCCAGACCTTCCGCCGGTCGAGCTGCCAGACGCCGCGCGCGCTGACCGGGGCGCCGTCCGCGAAGTTGTCGGGGTCGGCGAGCGCGAGGTTCATCGAGTCGGTCTTGGCGCTCGCGTCGTCGGCGTAGTGGAGGATCTCGGCCTCGACGAACATCGGCGGGACCGCGGCGCCGAACTCGAGCTTGCCGTGGTGCGAGAGGATGAAGTGTTCGAGCATCCACTGTTCGCGCTCGGTGCAGGGGCGCGGGTCGGTGGTGGCGAGGCGCTCCACGAGCATGCGGTGGCCGAGCGCCACGTGGCCGAGGAGCGCGCCGGCCTCGGTGGTCTCGAAGACGCCCTCCCAGCGGTACGCCTCGAGCTTGCCGATGTCGTGCAGCAGGGCACCGGCGGTGACGAGGTCGGCGTCGGCGCGCGCGGCGCGCGCCATGGCATGCCCGATCAGGACGATCTCGACCGTGTGCTTGAGGAGGCCGCCCAGCGTGGCGTGGTGGCCGTTCGTGCTGCCGGGGCAGGCGCCGTAGCGGGTGCGGAACGCCGGGTCTTCGTAGAAGAGATCGAGGACGGCGCGCAGCCGCGGCTTCGCGATCCGCGCGCGCCACTCGTCGAGCCGGGCCCACCAGGGCGCCGGGTCGCCGATGCTCGGGAGCAGCTGGTCCCACTCCACGGCGCCGCGCGGGATGGGACGCACCGACGAGAGCCGCAGCTGCCGCTTCCCGCCGAACTGGGTCACCTCGCCGATCACCTGCACGACGGTGCCCTTCGTCAGCCCCGCCACCATCTCCTGCTGCTCCGACCAGACCGGCGCGCTCGGCAGGCGCCCGGTGGCGTTGCCGAGCGTCAGCGTCCAGAACGGGCCGCGCGCCGACTCGCGCTGCTCCACCTCGAGGACGAGGAAGGGATCCTGCACGCGCGCGCCAAGCGGCAGGCGAGGCAGGTCGGGGAGCTGGGACACCACAGATTCTCCGGCAGGGATCGCCGGAAACATATCCCCCTGCACTGACGGTCCTCCGCGTTGCAGGTCCGTGACGCGGCTGTTTCACTTCCGTCGCGGGTGGTGTCGAGCTTCCGGCCATGCGCATCGCCCTCGTCACCGACACCTATCTCCCCGAGGTGAACGGGGTCACCACCGTCCTCGCCGTCATGCGTGACGGCCTGCGCCAGCGCGGCCACGCGGTGCTCGTGGTGGCGCCGCGGTACCCGGCGCCGGGCCCGGACGACGACGGCGTGCTGCGCCGCCCGTCGGTCTCGTGCCCGGGCTACGGGCAGGTGCGCCTCGCGAGCCCGTTCGACGGGACGGCGCGGGCCGCCCTGCGCGACTTCGCGCCCGACCTGGTGCACGTGGTGACGGAGGGGCCGCTGGGCTCGCTCGGCCGGCGCTGGGCTCGGGCGGCCGGGCGGCCGATCGTGACGTCGTTCCACACCGACTTCCCGCGCTATTTCGACCGGTACCTCGGCCCCTGGGCAGGCGGCGCGGCGCGGCGCTACCTGCGGCGGTTCCACGGGGTCGCGCGACTGGTGCAGACGCCGAGCGAGGCGACGGCGGCGGAGCTGCGCGCGCTGGGGCTCCCGCAGGTGGAGGTGTGGGGGCGCGGCGTGGACACCGCGCTCTTCCACCCCGCGCGGCGCAGCGAGTCGCGGCGACAGGCGATGGGCGCGGCGGGCCGCGTGCTGGTGCTGCATGTCGGGCGGCTGGCGGTGGAGAAGGACGTGGACACGCTGGTCGCCGCCTTCCGTGAGGCGCACGCGCGGCTGGGCGACGCGGCGGCGTTCGTGGTGGCGGGCGACGGGCCGAAGGGGGCGGAGGTGCGGTCGGCGCTGCCGTTCGCGGTGCACCGCGGGTTCCTGCCGCGGCCGGTGCTGGCGGAGCTGTATGCGGACAGCGACCTGTTCGTCTTCCCGTCGCCGACCGAGACGTGCGGGCTCGTGGCGCTCGAGGCGATGGCGTCGGGGCTGCCGGTGATCGCCGCGCGTGCCGGCGGGATCCTGGAGAACCTGCGCGACGGCCTGAATGGCGTGCTGGTGCCACCGGGCGACCCGGCCGCCTTCGCGGGCGAGATCGTGCGGCTCGTGCGTGATGGCGCGCAGCGTGACGCGCTGGGCCAGGGAGCGCGCGGGTTCGCCACCGGCCGCGGATGGAACGCCGAGCTGGACCGGCTGGTACCGTTGTACGAGCTGGCGGCCGGACGGGCCCCGGGCGGAGCGGATGCGGGCGGGGCGGCCGCCCCGGACGCGTTGCCGGGGGCGCCGCGCCGGCGGGAGGCGACGTGGGCACATGGCGGACACACCGGCAGCGCACTTCCTGATCGTTGACCGCGACCCCGCGCGGCGCGCGGCGGTGGCCGCGGCCCTTCGTGCCGCGGGGCACACGGTGGAGGAGGCGGCCGACGCGGCGTCGGCCGCGACCGCGCTCGCCGATCCGCGGGTGACGGGGCTCGTGCTCGACACCGCCGACCCCACGCTCGACCGCGCGGCGCTCATGGCCGTGCTCGCGCCGGACGCCGGCCCGCCCGACGCGCTCGACGACGCGGAGCGGCGGCACATCGCCCGCATGCTGGTGCACACCGCCGGCAACCGCCGGCAGGCGGCGCTCCTCCTCGGCATCTCGCGCTCCACGCTCCTGCAGAAGCTCCGCAAGTACGGGCTCGACGACCGGCATCGCGGCGCCTGAACCGCGCGATGCGCACGCGGCCGAGGCGCGAGACGATCACGTCGCGCCGCGCCTGGCCGCGGGTGAGGGTCAGCGTGGCGTTGGCGGCGCCGAGCGGGAGGCCGTTGGCGGCGTAGGTGACGGTGCGCGTCCCGCTGGCGAGCGTCACGCCAAGCGCGGCGGGACCGGCGGCCGACCACAGCAGCGTCGCCGTGCGACCGAGCCGCAGGGTGGCGCGTGCGGGGGTGAGTTCGAGCCGCACCTCGCGTCCCCGCGCGAGCGCGGCGAGCCGCGCCCCCTGATGGGCGGAGGCGACCTCGCGGGCCGCGCGCTCGACGGCGAGGCCGTCGAGGACGCCGGCGAGCCTCGGCACGGCGATCGCCAGGAGGATCCCGGCGACGACGAGCGTGAGGAGGAGTTCGGGCAGGGTGAGGCCGCGGGCGCGCATGCGGCCAGGGTAGGCGGGGTGCGGGCGCCCGGCCGGACCCGATTCGCGCGGCGCGGTGCCGTCTTGCCCGGCCGGGTTCCGCCGGCAATACTGGGAGGGTCCACGGACGGCGCCAACCCTCGCAGGAGCTTCCCCCCGTGTTCGGTCCCGACCGGCTCTTCGAGCCGTCCCCGGCGGACGGCATGCCGTTCAGCGCCAGCCTCGATCGCGCCAAGCTCGGTCGCGAGACCGGCAACGACGACATGGCGCGCCTCGCCCTCGCGGCCTACCTCGCGGCGCGGCTCGGCGCGCGCGCGCTGGAACTGCGTCCCGACGACGCGGAGGCGGCGGACGGCTTCCGCTGGCAGCTCGACAGCACGCGCCGGTACACCGAGGCGCTGCCGCAGGACGGTACCGAGGTGCGGCACCTGCTGGCCATCTGCGATGCGGCCGAGGAGGTGCCCGGGAGCCTGCGCGAGCTCGCCACGCAGTTCTACAGCTACACCCACTTCCTGCAGTTCGAGGGTCGGTACGAGGAAGCGCTGCAGGCGGTCGAGGTGGCGGCCCGGCTGCAGGGCCCGTCGCTCCCGCCGCACGCCTTCATCACGAGCGCGCTGATCGTGGGGCGGCTGAGCCGCTTCCTGGCGCGGTGGCCCGAGGCCGAGCGCGCGTACACCGCGGCGCTCGACGCGGCGCACGCCTCGGGGGACGCCATCGGCACGCACCGTGCACGGCTCGGCCTCGCGGCGATGCTGCGGATGCGAGGCGAGCTGGACCGCGCGCGATCGGCGATCGACGGGCTGCTCGGCGAGCTGGCGGGCGACCCCGCGAGCCCGGTCACCGCCGATGCCTACCTGGAGCAGGCGGCGATCCTCGCGAACGCCGGCCACTCTGCCGCCTCGCTGCGGGCGCTCTACCACGCCTTCCGGCACGCGGTGGACGACACGGAGCGGATGCGCGTGCTGGGCGACTTGGCTTGCTCGTTGCGCATTCTCGGGGCCGTCGATCTTGCTCGGAGGGCGTTCGGGATCGTGCAGGAGGCGCCGGCCGCGACGTTCGCGGTGCGGCGCAATGCGCAGGTGGAGCTCCTCGGCCTCTCGGCGGACATCGGCGACCGGCTCGGCTTCGCGCGCTGGCTGCGCGAGCTGGAGGCGGTCCGCTCACAGATGTCGCCGACCATGCAGGTCGATTTCCTGTACCAGCAGAGCGCCGGCTGGCATCGGTTCGGGAAGCCGGCACGGGCGCATCAGGCGATCGAGAGCGCGAAGGCGATCGCCGCGGAGCACGATCTGGTCCGCTGGCAGGACCGGCTTGCGTCGCTGGCACCGACGGAGACGCGCACGGAGCCTGCCGTGTCGCGCGTGCGCGCGGGGCAGCCGGAAGCTGTCGAGGTCCAGCGCGTCCTGGAGGAAGTGGGCGCGGGGCTGGCCGCCTTTGCCGAGGCCCGGGCGTCGTGACGACGCCGGGGCCTCGGCTCGTGCGGGCGACCCGGGTCAGCAGCGGTTGTTCGAGCCCTGGTGCTCGCAGAGCTGGAGCACCTGTGGCGCGGACTCGTCGGTGGCGCTGACGGGGTCGCCGGCGCAGGCGGCGGCGGTGGCAGCGAGCGCGAGCAGGGCGACGATCGTGAGCGGGCGGAACTGGCGCATGGGGGCAGCCTCCGTGAAGGATGAGAACGGCGCGGTGGAACACTCGCCCCCACGATGGCGCGCCGTGCCGGTGCAAGGGAGTGCGCTCCTGCGACAGTCGCCCCCCGCGGTGCGACAGGTGCTCGTCCTCGCCGCCGTCCCGGCGCCGCGGCTCGACCGGCTGCGGCGCTGGGGGCCCGAGGGGTGGAGGTTCACGGGGGTGCAGGGGTGGGGCGACGCCGTGGAGGTGGTGCGGCGTCAGCCGGTGGACCTGGGGGTCGTGGACCCGCTGCTCGGCGGCGCGCCGCGCACGCTCGAGATCGAGCGGCTGCACGCCCTCTTCCCGTCGCTCCCGCTGGTGGCGTACACCCAGCTCGGCCCCGACGTGGCGGCGAGCCTGCTCGCCCTCGGCCGCGCGGGGATCCGCCGCGCGCTCTTCGAGCGGTTCGACGACGCGCCGGCGGTGCTGCGCGACGCCCTGCGCGACGCGCTCGAGGCCAGCGCGGCGGGCCAGCTCCTGCGGGCGCTGCGCGAGCCGCTCGGTGCGATGCCGGGGCCGCTCCGCCTGGCGATCGAGGGCGCGATCGTGAACCCGCAGCGCCCCCTGACGGCGGTGGAGCTGGCGGCGCGGGCGGGGATGACGCGGCGCACCTGCGAGCGCTGGTTCGCGCGCGCCGGCCTGCCGAGCCCGCGGGTGCTGATCACCCTCTGCCGCGCGCTCTACGCGCACCGGCTCCTCCTGGACCCGGGGTACACCGTCGAGGACGTGGCGGCGAAGCTCGGCTACGGCCGCGCCCGCGCGCTGCAGGCGCAGCTGCGCGAGGTCTTCGGTGCCACGGCTGGGGAGATGCGAATGGGACTGACCTTCGAGGAGGCGCGGGCGCGGGTGCTGGCGCGCCTCCTGCCCGCGGCGAGCGAGGCGGCATCATGACGACACCGTCGCTGCGCATCCTGGTGGTGGACGACGACGCCGGCGTGCGCCGCGTGCTGTGCCGCATGCTCGAGCGCGACGGCCACGTGGCGCTGCTCGCCGAGGACGCGGCGGCCGCCTACCGCATCCTGCTGCACGAGCCCGCCGACCTGGTGCTGCTCGACGCCTGGCTGCCCGACGCGCCGGGCGACGCGGCCTATGCCGCGATCGTGGCCCGCTGGCCCGCGCTGGAGGGCCGGGTGGCCTTCATCACCGGCGACACCGACGCGGCCGATCACTTCGAGCCGGTGCGCACCGGGCGCGCCTTCGTGCTCGCCAAGCCGTTCAGCGTGGAGCAGTTGCGCGCCGCGTGCGCGCGGCTCGCCGCGGGCGAGGTGCCGCGCCGGCGGTCGCACGGCCTCGGCTGAGCGCGCGCGCATGATCGACGCCGCGGGCCCGCCGGACGCGCTCGGCGCGCTGCGCGCCTACCGGCAACTGGCGCCCTGGACGCTGCGCGAACTCACCGCCGTCGCCGCGGCGATCCTCGCCGCCACCGGTGCCGTTCCCCTCTCCGCCGCCGCCCGGCAGCTCCCCACCGAGCGCACGATCCGCTTCTACGTGACGCGCGGGCTGGTGAGCGCGCCCGAGGGGCGGGGAACCGCCGCGGCGTACGGCTACCGGCACCTGGTGCAGGTGCTGCAGGTGAAGCTGCGGCAGGCGGAGGGCGTCACGCTCGAGGCGATCGCCGCCGAGATGGGCGCCACCACGGGCGACGTGCTGGAGCGGCGGGTCGCGGCGGCGCTCGGGACGGGGCTGCCCGACCCGCGCACCCTCGCGCTGCCGCGCCGGCGCCGCGGCGCCCCGGCGCCCGCCGAGCCGCCGCCCGCCGGCCCTGCCGGGGCGCCGGCCACCTGGCGACACCTGCCGCTCGCGCCGGGCGTCGTGCTGCTGGTGGACGCGCGCCACGCGCTCGTCGCCACGCCCGCGGCCGAGGCCGAGCTGGTCACGGCGGCGCGGCACGCCCTCGACGAGGCATCCCGTTCCCCTTCCCGTGCTGGAGGCTCCCCATGAGCGGCATCGTGCTCCTCGTCGTCCTCGCGGCGCTCGCGCTGTGGGTCGTCGGCGCGTACAACGGGCTGGTCGCGCTGAAGAACCAGGTCGCCAACGCCTGGAAGCAGATCGACGTGCAGCTCAAGCGGCGGCACGACCTCGTCCCGAACCTGGTGAACGCGATCAGGGGCGCGATGGAGTTCGAGCGCTCGACGCTCGAGGCGGTGGTCTCGGCGCGCGCGAAGGCGGTCGCCGCGACGGGGGTGCACGACGTGGCGCGCGCCGAGGGCGAGCTCTCGCAGGCGCTCGGCCGGCTCTTCGCCGTGGCGGAGGCCTACCCCGACCTCAAGAGCGCGACCAACGTGCTGCAGCTGCAGGAGGAGCTGACGAGCACCGAGAACAGGATCGGGTTCGCGCGGCAGCTCTACAACGACACCGCGACCCGGTACAACACGAAGCAGGCGCAGTTCCCCACCAACCTCGTCGCCGGGCTCGCCAAGGCGTCGCCGGCGGAGCTCTGGGAGATCGAGGACGCCGCCGAGCGGCAGGTGCCGACGGTGGACCTCTCGCTCAAGCCACCGGGCGCGTGAGCGACGCGCCGGACCTCTTCTCGCAGCAGCGGAGCAACCGCCGCAAGTCGGCGTGGCTGGTGGCGGGGTTCGTGCTCGTGGTGGCGTGGATCGGGTTCGGCGGCGACTGGGCGCTCCATCTCGCCACCTCGGGCGGGGAAGAGGGGGCGTACCGGCACGTGGTGCCGTGGCTCGGGCTGGGGCTCACCGCGCTCGCCGCGGGGTTCGCCGGGTACGCGTGGCGCTCCGGCGCCGCGCAGGTGCTGCGCGCGACCGGGGCGTGGGAGATCGTGGAACCGGCCACCCCGCGCGAGCGGCAGTACCTCAACGTGGTCGAGGAGATGGCGATCGCGGCGGGGCTGCCCCGGCCGCGCGCCTGCGTGGTCCCCGATCCCGACCTCAACGCCTTCGCGACCGGGCGCGACCCGGCCAGCGCGGCGATCGCCGTGACGCAGGGCGCGCTCGACACCCTCACCCGCGACGAGCTGCAGGGCGTGGTGGCGCACGAGCTGGCGCACGTGCGCAACTACGACGTGCGCCTGATGACGCTCCTCGCCGCCATGATCGGCGCGGTGGCGCTCTTCTCGGACTTCCTGGCGCGCACGATCGGGCGCGGGGGGATCCGCACGGGCGGGCGCGGCGCCGGCCGGCGCGGCGACGCGAAGGGCGGCGGCGCGCTGGTCCTCGTGGTCTTCGCGCTGTGGGTGGTCACGCTGATCGTGGCCCCGGTGGTGACCCGCCTCATCGCGATGGGGGTGAGCCGGAAGCGCGAGTTCCTGGCCGACGCGACCGCGGCGCAGCTCACCCGCAACCCCGCCGCGCTCGCGAGCGCGCTGGAGAAGATCGACGCCAGCGCCGCCGCGACGAAGGCGATCCCGCAGGGCACGGCCCACCTGTGCATCGTGGATCCCGGGGAGCGGGCGCTCGCCGCGCGGGAGGGCGTGGTGGGGGACCTCTTCGCCTCGCACCCGCCGATCCGGGTACGGATCGCGCGGCTCCGGGCGATGGCCTACCAGCAGCTCAAGGCGTCGGGGACGGCGCCGCCGGCGACGACGTGAGCGCCACGAGCTCCGCGCCGAAGGTGAGCGGGTCGAAGGGCAGCGCGAGCGCGAGGTCGGCGCCGGCGGCGCGCGCGCGCTCCGGCGCGCCGCGCACGAGCACCACCAGCCGGTAGCCGCGGTCCGCGGGCGGGCGGAAGCCGCCGAGCGGGTCCTCGCCCGGGGTGCCGGAGCCCTGCAGCACCACCAGCGTCACCCCCAGCGCGCCGGCCCACCGGTCCAGCTCCGACGGCGACTCGCAGCGGCGGACGCCGAAGCCCTCCCGCCGCAGCAGCAGCGACGCGACGCGGGCCAGTTCCTCGTCGGGCAGGTACATCACGGCGGTGCCGCGGTGCTCGCGTGGCGCGGCGGCACCGGCGGCGAGGTCGATCATCCGGATCCCCGCGAGGTAGTCGGTGCTCGACGCCTGGCGCAGCTCGCGCGCCCGCCGCAGGATGTCGCCGATGCGCCCGAGCTGCGCGCGCACCTGCGCCAGCGCCTCGCGTTGCGTCCCCGTGAGCGGGTCGCCCCCGGCGAGGAGCAGCTCCACCTCGGCGGAGGCGGACATGAGCGGGTTGTTGATCTCGTGGTGGAGCGTCACCGTCATCTCGCCCACCGCCGCGTGCCGCTCGGCGGCCAGCAGGTCGCGCTCGGCGGCGGCGAGCGCCCGGCCGAGGTCGCGCACGCGGCGCACCCGCTCCACGATCTGCGGGAGCAGGGTCGGCAGGCTCGCGTCCTTCACGAGGTAGTCCTCGGCGCCGTGCCGCAGGGCGGCGGCGGCGAGGGCGGCGTTGCCGTTGCCGGTGATCATGATCACCGCGGGCGGCTCGGGGCGCGCGTGGAGCGCATCGAGCAGGGCGAGGCCGTCGCCGTCGGGGAGCTGGTGGTCGAGGAGGACGACGTCGGCGGCGGCGGCGCGCTCGAGCCCCTCGCGGGCGGTGAGCACGTGCTCGGGGGTCCCGAAGCCGTGCTGCGCGAGGACCGTCGCGACGAGCCGGGCGAGGTCCGGGTCGTCGTCCACGAGGAGGATGCGGGGCGGCGCGGCGGGCGCCGGCACGGGCGCGCTCAGCGCGGCGACTCGTCGAGGAAGATCAGCGCCTGCCGGCGGTCGATCACGGCGGCGAGGGCGTCGAGCACGTCGGGGTCGAGCGTCGTGCCGCCGAGCTCGCGCATGCGCGCCACCGCCTGCTCCGGGCCCAGGCGCTCCTGGTACGGCCGCGCGGTGGTGAGGGCGTCGTAGATCTCCACCGCGCCGATGATGCGCGCGCCGAGGGGGATGGCCTCGCCCGCAAGGCGGTCGGGGTAGCCCTGCCCGTCCCACCGCTCGTGGTGATGGCGCACGATGGCGATGACCTCCTTGAGGTGCACGAGGGGCGCCAGGATCTGCGACCCGACGACCACGTGCTGCTTCACGTGCTCGTACTCGGGCTCGGTGAGGGGGCCGTGCTTGTTCAGCACCTCCTCGCGGATCCCGATCTTGCCGATGTCGTGGAGGCGGCCGGCGGTGCGGATCACCTCGACCTCCTCGTCGCTGCGGCCGAGCTGGGCGGCGACCATCGCCGAGAGGTCGGCGACGCGGGCGGAGTGGCCGCGGAGGTAGGGGTCCTTCGCCTCGAGGGCGTTCACGAGCGCCTCGAGGGTGGCGACCGAGATCCGCTCGAGGTTCGCGCGCTCGATGCGCAGCTCGGCGGAGCGGACGGCGACCTCCTGCTTCAGCCAGTGGTTGATGCGCGCGTCCTCGATGAGGTTGTTGCGCCGCTGCAGGGCGCGCTGCAGCGCGCGCTGCAGGTCGTCGAGGTCGATCGGCTTGGTCAGGTAGTCGAGCGCGCCGCGCTGCATGCAGAGGGCGGCGCTGGTGGCGTCGTTGACGGCGGTGAGCATCAGGATCGCGACGTGCGGCTCCGCCTCGAGCAGGCGGGGGACGAGGTCGATCCCGCTGGCGTCCGGGAGGTGCACGTCGAGGAGGCAGGCGGTGAGCTTCTGCCGCTTCGCGATGGCGAGCGCCTCCTCGCCGGTCGCGGCGACGAGCGGCTCGTGGCCGAGCTGCGCGAGGTAGCGCTGCAGGGCGCTGCGGATCGGCGCTTCGTCGTCCACCACGAGGACGACGACGGGGTCGGCGCTCAGCGTCACGGTGCCACCTCAGGTTGGCGGGCCGGCGGGGGGCCGCCCGCGCGCGGGGCCGGGATGGCCGGAAAGCTCACCGGCCCCGAGGAGCGCGGCAAGGGGGCGTGCGCCCCCCGGCCGCGCGCCGGTCACTTCGCGGCTTGCGCCTCCGCGCGGAACTCGTCGAGGCCGACCTTGTGCTCGACGTACTCGAGGCGGTTCTGGGCCATCTCGGCGTCGTACTTCTGCAGGAAGGCCCGGCGCGCGGCCCGCAGCGCCGCGTCGTCGCCCCGCAGGCGGGCCACCTCGGCGCGCACCATGGGCGCGAAGAGGTGGTCGGGGGCGGCGGCCTGGATCGTGTCGGCGAGGGCGAGCGCCTGCGGGAACTCGCCGACCTGCGCGTGCAGCACGGCGGCGTGGTAGCGCGCGTCCACGTCGGTCTCGTCGAGCATCGCGTAGGCCTGCACCGCCATGGGTGTGAAGCGCAGCACGGTGGCGCTGTCGCCGGCCGCGGCGGCGCGCATGATCCGGTCGTAGAGCCGGTCGAAGCGCTCGCGCGGCGTCATGCTGCTGATGTCGGGCGGCGTGCCGCCCGCCGCCGCGCCGCCGGCGAACGGCGCCTCGGCCGGCACGGGGGCGCTGGCGTTCGCCGGGGTGCCGCCGCCGGGCTGGTCGCGCACGACCATCCAGGCGACGAGCGCCAGCAGCACGCTGCCGACGGCGGTCGCGACCGTCCAGGCGCGGCGCTCGCGCGCGGGATCGATCCCGTCGAGGACCGGGGCCGCCAGCGCGCCCGGCGCCGGCACGGCGGCCGGACGCGCGGTGACCGGCGCGGCCGCCGGGGCGGCGCCGGCGACCGGCTGGCCGCAGCGGTGGCAGAAGCGCGCGGTGGGGGAGACGATGGCGGCGCCGCAGGCGCACTGGCGCGGCGCGGTGGCGCGGCCGCAGGCCGGGCAGAAGCGGGCGCCGGGCGACAGCTGCGCCTGCCCGCAGGGGCACGTCGTGGTCGAGGAGTCTGGGCTCATGGCTCGTCCTGCCGGCGCGACACGCGACCGGCGGGGGTAAGCTAACCCGTGCCGGGGGGCCCGGTACCTGGGCAGGTGCCGGTTGGCCCGGCCCCGCGGCGGGACTATCGTGCAGCACCTCAGCGGAGAGAGCCGGCATGGCGGCGCGCGGCACGGCCCCCGGGCGTTCGGAGCGCACGGGCTTCCCCACGAGCCTGCAGGGGGCCACCCGGAAGGACATCCTCGAGCTGACGCAGGCGTTCGGCGTGGACTTCCTGCGGCTCCAGTTCACCGACATCCTGGGCGTGAACAAGAACGTCGAGGTGCCGCGCGGGCAGTTCGCGCGCGCGCTCGACGGGCAGGTGCTCTTCGACGGATCCTCGATCGAGGGGTTCGTGCGCATCGAGGAGAGCGACATGCTCCTCGCCCCCGACCTCGACACCTTCCGCATCCTCCCGTACGACGACGAGGGGGGGCGGGTGGCGCGGCTCATCTGCGACATCCGCACGCCCGAGGGGGAGCCGTTCGCCGGCTGCCCGCGGCTCGCGCTGAAGCGCCAGATCGCGCGCGCGCGCGCGATGGGCTACACCATGATGGCAGGGTGCGAGGCCGAGTTCTTCCTCTTCGAGAAGGCGCCCGACGGCTCGCCGACCACGGTGACGCACGACCAGGCGGCCTACTTCGACCTCGGGCCGCTCGACAAGGGCGAGGAGATCCGCCGCGTCATCATCGAGCAGCTCGAGTCGATGGGGTTCGAGGTCGAGGCGGCGCACCACGAGGTGGCGACCGGCCAGCACGAGATCGACTTCCGGTACGCCGACGCGCTCACCACCGCCGACCACATCGCCACGTTCAAGTTCGTCGTCCGGAACGTGGCGAACCGGTACGGCTACCTCGCGTCGTTCATGCCGAAGCCGATCCAGGGGATGAACGGCAGCGGGATGCACACGCACCAGTCGCTCTTCCGCTCCCCGACCGACAACGCGTTCGACGACCCGTCGGCCGAGCACGGGCTGTCGGCGGCGGCGCTGCACTACATCGAGGGGCTGCTGCGGCACGCGCGCGGCTTCTGCGCCATCACGAACCCGCTGGTGAACAGCTACAAGCGGCTCGTGCCGGGGTTCGAGGCGCCGGTGAACGTGGCGTGGAGCTTCCGCAACCGCTCGCCGCTCGTGCGCATCCCCGCCGGGCGCGGGCTCGCGGCGCGGTGCGAGCTGCGCATGCCCGATCCGTCGTGCAACCCGTACCTGGCGCTCACGGTGCAGCTCGCCGCGGGGCTGACGGGCATCGAGCAGGGGTACGAGGTCCGCGAGCCGGTGAACCGGAACATCTTCCGCATGACGTACCGCGACCGGCGGAAGTACCGCATCGACGACCTGCCGCGCGACCTGCACGAGGCGCTGGAGTACCTGGAGAAGGACGACGTCGTGACCGCGGCGCTGGGTCCGCACCTCACCGAGCGGTTCCTCGAGGCGAAGCACGACGAGGTGCGGCAGTACGGCACGCAGGTCACCCCCTGGGAGATCGCGCAGTACCTCGGCCGCTACTAGCGGCCGCGTCGCTCCTCGTGGCGGCGGCGCCGGGCGCGGCGCAGGGGCCGCCGCTCCGCGCCGTCGAGGTGGTGCGCGAGGACGTCTTCGACGCCGCCGAGTCGCGCGCCTGGCCGTTCCGCGTGGCCACCTGGCTGCACGTCACCACGCGCGAGCGGGTGGTGCGCCGGGAGGTGCTCCTGGTACCCGGCGCGCCGTGGGACAGCGCGCGCGCCGCCGAGACCGAGCGCAACCTGCGCGCGCTCGGGATCTTCCGCCGCGTCCGGCTCGACACGCTCACCACCGACTCGGGGCTCGTGGCGCGCGTCACGACGCGCGACGGGTGGACGACGCGGCCCGTCTTCTCCCTCAGCACCTCGGGCGGCCAGGCGGCGGTCGCCGCCGGCGTGCGGGAGGACAACCTCCTCGGCCTCGGCGCCCGCTTCTCGGCAGAGTACCGCACCAACCCCGACCGCGAGCAGGTGATCCTCGCCTTCCGCCAGCCGCGCGCCATCGGGAGCCGCGTGCTGGTGTCGGCGCGCGCCGACTTCCGCAGCGACGGGCGCGACTACCGCGCGGGCGCCGGCCTCCCGTACCTCTCGCTCTCGAGCCGCGCCTCGGCGCTCGCGAGCGGGCTCACCTTCGACGGCGACGTGCTCCGGTTCCGCGATGGCGACCCGCGGCCGGCGGAGGTGCTGCGGCGGCGGTACGCGCTGCTGCGCGCCGACGGCGGCTGGGCGCCGGTCGCGTCGCCGCGCGGGTTCGTGCGGGTCGCCGCGCTCGCGCAGCTCCGGCGCGACGACTTCGTGGACACGGCGCTCGTCGGCGCCGCGCCGTTCCCCTCGACGGTGACCGGTGCCGTCGGCATCGGCCTCGCCGCGCGCCGGGCCGACTTCGCCATCGTCCGCAACGTGCGGAGCTTCCTGCGCGAGGAGGACGTGGACCTCTCGCGCGCCGCGGCGCTCACGCTGCTCGCCGCGCCGGCGGCGTGGGGCTACCCGCGCGACGGGATCGGGGTCGCGCTCGGGCTGCAGGCAGGGTTCCGCATCCCGGCGGGGTTCGTGCAGCTCGGAGCCAGCGCGAACGGGCTCTGGACGGGCGCGGGGCTCGACTCGGGCACCGTGGTGGCGCGCGCGACGGTGGTGGTGCAGCCGCACCCGATGCACGTGGTCACGGTTGGCGGCACCGCGGGGTGGCAGGAGGACCAGGTGCCCGGCGAGGAGTTCGACCTCGGGCTCACTTCCGGGCCGCGCGCCTTCCCGCTGCACGCCTTCACCGGCGACCGCAGCTATTTCGTGACCGCCGAGTACCGGTGGACGGCGTGGGAGGACCTCTACGGGCTCGCGGGGATCGGCGCGGCGGCGTTCGTGGACCACGGCGGCGCCTGGTATGCCGGCTCGACGCGGCGCACCGGCACCAACCTCGGCGCGGGCCTCCGCTTCGGCAGCAGCCGCACCTCGCAGGGCTCGGCGGGGCGGCTGGACCTCGCGTGGCGGGTGGCGAACGACCGCGAGCCGGCGGGGTGGGTGATCTCGGTGGGGCAGGCCGTGCGGTTCTGACCGCGGTCGCCGGCGCGGGCCGGCGCGCGTATCCTTCGGCCGTCCCCAACCCCCCGCCGCCATGACCTCGCCCGACGCCACGCCCGGCAAGACGAAGCGGTTCCGCCCCGGCCGCATCCTCGCGGTCGTCCTGCTCGCGCCGCTGCTGCTCGTCACCGCGTACACGCTGTTCGTGCTGAACTGGAGCTACTCCGACGGCGAGCGGGTGGGCTACCTGCAGAAGTTCTCGCGCAAGGGATGGCTCTGCAAGACGTGGGAGGGCGAGGTGGTGCTCGCCACCGTGCCGGGCTCGATGCCGGAGAAGTGGTCGTTCACGGTACGGCGCGCGAGCGTGGTGGAGGCGATGAATTCGGCGGTGGGGAAGCGGGTGCAGCTGCACTACACCGAGCACCGCGGGATCCCCACGAGCTGCTTCGGCGACACGAACTACTTCGTGGACGCGGTGACGGTGGTGGACGAGGCGGGGCGGCCGGTGGACACGTCGGAGCCGGCGCGGTAGCTCGCGGCGGCGCCGGCGAGCCCCCCAGGCGCCGCGTCGCGCGTGCTCACGGGGTGCGCCCCGCGGGCAGCTCCGTGAAGTCGAGGTCGCGGCCGTAGGTCTCCGACTGGAAGCGCAGGGCGACGGCGGCGGCGGCGATCGAGGCCGCGCCGACGAGCGCCGCGGCGCCGATCATGCCGAGCGCGGGCCGGAGGGCGAGGAAGGCGAGCGTCATCGGCACCGCGCTCGCGCGCACGAAGGTCGGCACGCTCGACGCCACCGTTGCCCGCAGGTCGGTGCCGAACTGCTCCGCGGCCATGGTGACCATCACGGCCCAGAAGCCGGTGGTGAACCCGATGCCGCCGCAGAGGACGTAGAAGCCCGCCGGGGTCGCGACCGGTGCGGCGAGGTAGGCCGTCACCGACAGCGCGGTCGCGGCCAGGTAGATGGCGACGGCCCGCCGGCGCGACTTGAGCCGCTGGCTCAGCAGGCCGCAGGAGAGGTCGCCGACGGTGGCGAAGACGTAGTACACGAGCACCGCGCGCCCCGCCGTGACCTCGCCCTCCACGCCGAGCGCGCGGGCGAACTCGGGGGCGAAGGTGACGAGCACGCCGAGGGTGAACCAGACGGGCACGCCGACGACGATGGAGCGCAGGTAGCGCAGCGCGCGGCCGCGGTCGTCGAGGAGGCGCAGGACGTTGCCGCGCTCGCGGCCGGCGGCGCGCGTGCGCGCGAACATCGCGGAATCGCGCACGGTGAACCGGAGCGCCAGGAGCGCCAGCCCCATCGCGCCCCCGAGCGCGTACGCCGTGCGCCACGGCAGGAACTCGCCCGCGACGGCGGCCGCGGCGCCGCCCATCACGCCGAGCGCGGTGACGATGGTGGTGGCGGTGCCGCGGGCGCGCGCCTCCACCCGCTCGCTCACGAGCGTGAGCGCGGCGCCGAGCTCGCCCGCGAGCCCGAAGCCCGCGATGAAGCGCCACGCGACGTACTGCTCCACGGTGGTGACCGTGGCGTTCGCGAGGGTCGCGACGCTGTAGAGGGCGATCGAGCCGAAGAGCACGGAGCGGCGGCCGCGGCGGTCGCCGAGGACGCCCCAGGCGAGCCCGCCCAGCATCATCCCGACGAGCTGGGTGTTCTGCAGCAGCGTGCCGACCTCGAGGGTGCGGTCGCCGGCGCCGAGATCGCGCACGCTCGGGATGCGCAGCACCGCGAAGAGCAGCAGGTCGAAGATGTCCACGAAGTATCCGAGCCCCGCGAGCAGCACCACGCCGCGGGCCTGCCGCAGCGGGACGAGCTCGGGATGGCGCCCCGCATTCACGCCGCCGCGAGCACGGGCGACGGGGCCCACCCCTGCGCCTCCCCGTCGATGAACGCGGCGACGTCGAGGAGCCGCGGCTCCGACCAGCGGGGCCCCACCACCTGCACGCCGATGGGGAGCCCGTCGCGCGTGCGGCCGGCGGGGAGCGCCACCACGGGCTGGCCGGTGAGCACGAACGGCACCGCGTGGCCGCCGCACGCCATCGTGTAGGGGACGTTCAGGTCGTCCACGCGGATCGCGCCGCCGGTCTTCTGGTGCGGGAAGGCGGCGACCGAGGCGACGGGGAGCACCCACGCGTCGAAGTCGGCGAAGAACTGCTCGAGCATCGCGATCGCCGCGTCGCGCGCCATGAGCGCCTCGACGTGCGAGCGGAGGCTGTCGCCCATCCCCTGCACGAGGGCGCGGGTGAGGGGGCTGCGGCCCATCCGGAAGGTGATCGCGGTGCGCCCGAGGAGCCGCTCGCGCGTGCTCACGCACGACCCCAGCTCGGCGCCGACGAGGTGGCCCCACGCGGTGATGAGCTGCACGGCGTCGAACGCCTCCGGCATGGCGCGCACGACGGTGGCGCCGGCCTCGGCGAGCCGGCCCGCGAGCGCGGCGACGGCGGTCCGCGTCTCCTCGCTCACCGGCAGCCCGATCTCGTCGCTCCAGGCGATGCGCCACGGGCCGGCCGGACGCGGCGCCGGCGCGAGGCCGACCGGCGGCGTCTCCCAATCGTGCCCGTCCGGCCCCGCCAGGACCGGCAGCACGAGGCGCAGGTCGTCGAGCGAGCGCGCGATCGGCCCGAAGCTCGCGCCGTGGCGCATTCCCCGCAGCGTGCCGGGCACCGGGCAGTGCCCGGTGGCGGGGATGCGGTGCTCGGTGGCCTTGAGCCCGTACACGCCGCACATGTGCGCCGGCACGCGGATGGAGCCGCCGAGGTCGCTGCCGACGTCGAGGGCGCTGAAGCCCGCGGCGACGGCGGCCGCCGCGCCGCCCGAGCTGCCGCCGCAGGTGCGTGACGGGTCCCACGGGTTGGCGGTGCGGCCGTACACCGGGCTCACGGTCTGCCAGTCGAAGCCGAGCTCGGGGACGTTGGACTTGCCGAGGATGACGGCGCCGGCCGCCCGGAGCCGGGCCACCACGGCGGCGTCGCGCGCGGGGACGTGCCCGGCGAGTTCCTTCATGCCGTAGGTGGTAGGCAGTCCCGCGACATCCCAGAGATCCTTGATGGAGACCGGCACGCCATGCAGCGGGCCGAGGGGCCGGCCCTCGGCGCGGGCGCGGTCGGCGGCGTCGGCCCGGGCGCGGGCGCCGTCGGCGTCGAGGACGCACAGGGCATTGAGCGCCGGGCCGTGCGCGGCGATGTGGGCGAGGTGGGCCTCGAGCAGCTCGCGCGCCGACAGGTCGCCCGCGCGGAGGCGCGCCGCCAGGGCGTGGGCAGGCAGCGCGAGCAGGGACATGGCGGGGGCTACGCGTCCGGGCGCACGGAGCGGCGGCGCCTCACGGCCGCACCTCGAGCGTGAGGGTCGCGAAGTCGCTCTCCCAGTCGACGCCGTCGGCCGTGCCGCGCCGCAACTCGGTGCCGCGCAGCATCCAGCGGCCGGCCTCCGGCAGCGCGATGCGCAGCACGCCCTCGGCGTCGGCGCGCACGAGCGCGGCCTGCGCGCCGCCCGCGCGCACGACGCCCACGGGGAAGCCGGCGAGCGGCGCGCCGCCGCGCAGCACGCGCACCGTGAGGGCGCTGCCCGGCTGCAGCGCCGTGGGATCGTCGAGCGGCACGAGCTCCAGCGCCTGCCCGGTCGGCTCGCGCCACGACCGGTCGCCTGCCGGGTCGCCGACGCGCACGAAGGTCTTGGCGTGCTTGGCGTAGCGCTCGCGCCACCGGCGCGGCGCGGGCTGCGCCTCGTAGGCCGCGCGCACCGAGTCGGGCGCCGCGATCTCGTCGAGGTAGTGCGCGACCTCGTCCGGGGCGAGCTCGAGGTCGCGCGGCGCGAGCGACACCCAGAGCGTCGCGACCCCCGCCGCGGGAAACTCGTGCCGGAAGCGGAGCGCCCCGCGCGCGGAGCCCGCGCTCTTCAGCGTGGCGGTGCGGCCGGCGAGCCGTACCTGCGCCGTGCGGACCCGCTCGGGGCGGATCGCGGTCTCGTTCCTCGGGAAGGCCATGCCGCTCGTCAGGGCGAGCGTCGTGCCCTGCCCGGGGGCGAGGGCCAGGCGGTCCGGCAGCAGCCAGGTGTCGTGCGCGAAGAGTGCGCCGGCCGCGAGCAGGCCGAGCGCCGCCCCGCCCGCCGCGCGGCGCAGCATCACCGGACCGCCTCGGCGAGCGGCACGCCGTCGAGCGCCTCGAGCGGCTTCACGCCGAGCACCTGCGCCAGCGTCGGCGCGATGTCCACGGTACGGACGAACGTGGCGCTGCGCCCGTGCGCGAAGGGCGCGCCGAAGAAGAGGATCGGCACGTGCGAGTCGTCGGGGTGCGGCGACCCGTGCGTCGCGACGATGCCGTAGCCCCAGATGCTGCCGGGCTCGAGCGTCACGACCAGCGCGGGCCGGAAGTCCTTCGGGAACATCTGCGCCCAGCGCCGGGCAACGACGTCGGTCGGCGGGGCCTTCTCGAGCCCCTCGAAGCGGTCCACGCGCTGCACGCCGAGCGTGCGCCGCGCCACGCGGGCGAAGACGGCGAGCGCGGAGTCGCCGACCTGCCGCTTCCCGGCGGCGGCGCGGTCCAGGAAGACGGCGCCGCTCTCGACGTCGAGCGCGTTCGGGTTCCCCTGGCCGGCGCGGATCACGGCGCGCGCCGAGTCGACCGCCTCGTCGAGGCGCACGCGGACCGCCCTGTCGTTGCCGCGCTGCGCGGCGAGCTCGGGGATCGCCTGCACGCCGTGGTCGCCGGTCAGCACGACGAGGATCCGCGTCGAGTCGCGCATCCGGTAGAGCGAGTCGAGCAGGGTGCCGAGCATCCGGTCGAGCCGCAGCACCTGGTCGTGCACCTCGCGCGAGTCGGGCCCGTAGCGGTGGCCGATCAGGTCGGTGGCGGAGAGCGAGACGGCGAGCAGGTCGGTCTGCGGGCCGGCGCCGAGCCCCGTCGCGGCCACGCCCGCGAGCGCCGCGGCCACGGTGAGCTCGTCCATCCACGGGAAGAACCGGAAGACCGAGGGCGCCGCCGGCCCGGGCGCGAGCAGGTGCGGGAAGACGAAGTCGCGGCCGCCGCTCTCGTACGGCACCGAGTCGGGCTCGGGGTAGCGGTCCGCGGGCAGCAGCAGCGTCCAGCTGTCGCCCTCGTGCAGCCGGGGCACGGCGCGCGCGTTGACCTCGCGCAGCCACCCCGGGAGCGAGTCGGCGTAGTAGCGGCTCGTGGTGAACTGTCCGTCGGCGGCGTACCAGTACACCATCTGCCTCGCCCGGCCCACCGGCAGGATCGCGCCGCGGTCCTTCATCGAGACCGAGAGCGCCCTGCTGCGCCCGTCGGCCTTCTGCATCCAGTCGAAGAGCGCCGTCCCGCGGAAGCGGGCCGGCGACGCGCCGGGGCCGGGGCCGGCGACGAGCTTCATGCTCGTGTCCTCGACGCCGAAGGCGTTGGCGGTGATGCCGGTGCTGCGCGGGAAGCGCCCGGAGAGGAGGCTGGCGTGGCCGGGGGCGGTCTCGGTGATGGCGTGGTCGTGGTGCGCGTTCGTGAACAGCATGCCGCCGTCCATGAGCCGCCTCAGCCCGCCCGTGAACTGGGGGCCGAAGCGCTCGAGGTAGTCGGCGCGCATCTGGTCGACGGTGAGCAGCACCACGAGCGTCGGCTTCGGCGGCGCGGCGGGGGCGGCGACGAGCGCCGCGGCGAGGGGCAGCGTGGCAGCCAGGGAGATCGTCATGCACAGGACGATAAGCCGGGCGGCGCCCGGACGCAGCCGCGGCGCCGCTTGACAGGACCCCCGCCGTCGCCGCAACCTCGCAGGACCCTGCCCAAGGACCGGTCCGTCGTGCGCCTCCCCCGGCGTCGTGCCTTCGCTGCCGCCGCGCTCGTCGGCGGCCTGTCCCTCGCGGTCCCCCTCCGGGCGCAGGACACCCTCCCCGAGAGGCCGAGGGAGGTCGCGCGGCTCTTCCGCGACCAGGCGCCGCTCGCGCTCGTGCTGCGGGCCGACTTCGACCAGGTCTTCAAGGACCGCGACACGCTGACCGAGGTCTGGATGCCGGCCACGGTGCGGTGGCAGGAGGGCGACTCGGCCCGCACCCTCGAGGTGGAGCTGACGACCCGCGGGCACTTCCGGCTGCAGAGCGGCACCTGCAACTTCGCGCCGCTCCGGGTGCGCTTCCCGAAGGAGGGTAGGAAGGGGACGGTCTGGGCCGGCCAGGGCAAGCTCAAGCTCGTCACCCACTGCCACAACAGCCGCAAGGAGCACGAGCAGTACGTGCTCCTCGAGCACGCGACCTACCGCCTCTTCAACACCATCACGGACTCGAGCTTCCGCGCGCGCCTCGCGAAGATGACCTACGAGTTCACCGGCAAGTCGCCGAAGTCGCTCGAGAAGTGGGGCTTCTTCGTGGAGGACGACGAGGACGTCGCCGGCCGGCTCGGCGGGGTCCTCGACAAGGGCAAGGGGATGCGGGGCGAGGACCTCGCCCCCGGGATGACCGACCTCGTCTCGGTGTTCGAGTTCATGATCGGGAACACCGACTGGTCGTTCCCCTACCTGCACAACATCCGGCTCGTGTCCCGCCGGCAGGACGTGCTGCCGCTGCCGTACGACTTCGACTGGTCGGGGTTCGTGGACGCCTACTACGCGAAGCCCGATCCCAGGCTGGGCCTGCGGTCGAACCGCGAGCGGCTGTACCGCGGCGTCTGCCGCCCGATCGCCGAGCTGCAGCCGGCGCTCGCGCGGTTCACGGCGCGGCGGGACGCGCTGCTCGAGGTCGTGCGCACGCAACCCGACCTCGAGCCGGGCCGCCGCAAGGACGCGGAGAAGTACCTCGTGGAGTTCCTCGACATCGCGGCCAACCCGAAGGCGTCGCGCGACTGGTTCGAGCTGCGCTGCCGGCGCTGAGGGTCGGCCCGCGCGACGAGGAGCGGGGCCGCGGCGCCGGCGGGCGAGACGCCCTCGGCCGGGTCGGGCATCAGGCACCCCGTCGGGCGGCGCCGGCCGCGGCGGGCGGCTCGATCGGCAGGCCGGCCATCGCGCGCGCGAGGCGGCGGTCGTGGCCGTACACGTCCGCGAAGAAGCTAACCCGTCCGTCGGGGCCGGCGGAGGCGGTCGTGTAGTACAGCAGCACGGGAATGCGCCGCTCGACGGGGACCGTGAGCGACACCGTGTCCGCGAGGACCGACTCGATCCGCTCGCGGGACCACGCGCCCCCGTCCTGGAGCACCCAGGCGGCGAGCCCCACCGGATCCTCGACGCGCACGCACCCGTGGCTGAAGTCGCGGCGCGTCCGCTGGAAGAGCTGCGGCGACGGGGTGCCGTGCAGGTAGATCGCGTCGGTGTTGGGGAACACGAACTTCACGAGCCCCACCGAGTTGTTCGGCCCGGGCCGCTGCCGCACGCGCCACTCGCCGGCGAGCAGCCGCTGCAGCGTCGCCGGGTCGGCGGGATCGCCGCGGACCACGCGCCCGCGCTCGTCCACCATCTCCATGTCCTGCTTCCGCAGGTATGCCGGGTCCTTCCGGAGGTCCGGCACGATCTCCTTCGTGGTGATGCTCCTCGGCACGTTCCAGTACGGCCGGAACTCCACGCGCCGCAGGAGGCCCGTGAAGATCGGCGTCTCGGTGTCGAGCGCCCGGCCCACGATGACCCTCATCCGGAACGCCGGGACGGCATCCACCGCCATCGAGTCGTACACCGTGAGGGTGAACGACGGGATGTTCACCGCGATCCCCGCGCCGGTGCCGAGGTGCGGCAGCCAGCGCAATCGCTCGAGCGCCAGCTCGAGCTGGCGCGCCCGCGCGAGGAACGGTGTCGCGGCGGCGGCCAGGGTGCCGCGCCCGAGCACCCCGTCGGGCTCGAGGCCGTGCCGTTCCTGGAAGCGCCGCACCGCCTCGGCAAGGAGCGGGTCGTAGGTCGTGTCGGCGATCGCGACGCCGGTGGTGTCGAGGTCCCCGGTCGCCGCGAGCCGCCGGCGCAGCGCGGGCAGGCCGGTCCAGCCCTCGCCGAGGCGCACGGCGGCGGTGCCCCGTGGCAGCGCGGGGAGGCGCGGGATCGTCGTGTCGGCGGCGAGTGCGCGGTAGCGGCCGAGCGCCTCCTTGAGCACCCGGTACTCCGCCATCTGCGGTTCGAGCGCGGCCACGAGTCCCGCGAGCGGCGCGCCGGCGTCCACGTAGGCCGCGAGCAGCGCGCGGTAGTCGGGCCCGGTGGCGAGACGGAACTTGTAGCCGATCGCCGACGGCGCGACGCGCCCCGCGTGCACGTGGCGCAGGAAGTCGAGCATGGCGCGCGTGAGCCGCCGCTCGAACGCGGCGCGCCGCGGGTCGGCCGGGTCGCGGCCGGCCTGCTCGGCCAGGGCGGCGAGCGAGTCCGCGGCGTAGTCGCGCCGGTGGAGCCCGTAGGCCGACGCGGCGCGCAGCAGGTCGAGCGCCTGCGCCACCGCGGGCGACGGGCCGCCGTCGGGCGCCCAGCGGATCGGCGGCGGGCCCTGCGCCGCGGCGCTCGCGGGTGGCAGGGCCAGCGCGAACGCGAGCGCGGCGCGCGCGATCCATCGCGGGACGCGGGGCATGGGCGGGGAGAGGTGGTCGGGGCGCAGGATGGCGGGATAGGTTAGCGGTGGCCGTCGCTCGCGTCCACGCAGTCGGGGGAACCGCGGATGAGCCCGCTGGAGGTGCTCGGTCTCGTGCTCGGCACGTCGTTCGCCGCCGGGCTCAACCTGTACGCCACGGTGCTCACCGCGGGGCTCGCGCAGCGGCTGGGCTGGATCGCGCTGCCGGGCGGCCTCGACGTGCTGGCGGACCCGCTGGTGCTCGGGATCGCCGGCGTGCTCTTCGTGGTGGAGTTCCTCGCCGACAAGGTGCCGCTGGTGGACTCGGCGTGGGACCTGGCGCACATGCTCGTGCGCCCCGTCGCGGCAGGGGTGCTCGCGCTCGGCGCCGCCGGCGACCTCCCGGCGTCGTGGCAGGTGGCGGCGGCGCTCCTCGCGGGCGGGGTGGCCCTCACGTCGCACGGAGCGAAGGCGTCCACGCGCGCCGCCGTGAATGCGAGCCCGGAGCCCGTGAGCAACGTGGCGCTGAGCCTCGGCGAGGACATGCTCGCCGTCGGCCTCACCTGGCTCGCGGTGGAGCACCCGGTGCCGGCAGCGGTGGTCGCCGTCGTCCTGGTGGTGCTGGCGGTCGTGGTGATCCGCGCCTTCTGGCGGCTCGTGCGGCGCGTCGCGGGCCGGGGCCGGCAGGGCGCGGCGTCCTAGCGGCGCACCATCCGGAACATCATCGCGCCGGCCACGAGCACGGCGAGCCCGAAGCCGAGCATCACCCCGCTGTTCGGGGCGCCCGCGGCGAGGCCGCGCGCGCCGAGGTAGAGGCAGGCCAGGCCCACGCCGGTGGCCAGGCCGGTGAGCGCCACGAAGAGGGAGCGGTGCTGGAGGTCCATGGCGCCGGCCGGGGGGAACGGGAGCGGAAAGGTGGCGCCGGCCGGTCCCCGGCGGAAAGGGCCGGCACCGCGGTGCCGGCCCTCGCGGGCAGGTGCCCGCCGCTCAGCGGGAGCGGAAGCCCACGCCGATCGTGAGGTACTGCTCGGCGCGGTCCTTCGCGGCCGCGGTCCAGTGGTAGCGGCCCTCGAGGTAGAAGACGCCGCGGTCGGTGTCGAACTGCAGGCCCGCGGCCGGCGAGGCGCCGAAGTGCCACGCGTCGTCGTCCGTCAGGAAGAGCCCGACCTCGACACGCCGCTTCACGTAGTACGTGCCGGCGTGCGCGCTCAGGTACGGCCGGGCCTTCCCCTTGGTCGGGGCGATCCAGGTGAGGCCGGCCAGGATCGGGAACGAGTTGATGGTCGTGGCGAAGTCGCCGGTGACGGCGCCCGGCACGTCCGGGACCTCCACGGTCCCGGTCTCCGAGTTGTTGAAGACATGCCAGCCCGCGAAGAGGCCGAGGCGCAGCGACTCGGAGCGGATCGTCCCGAACTCGGCGCTCACGCCGCGGAAGCTGACGTTGTCGGCGAAGTCCTTCGTGTCGCCGAACGGGAAGCTGACGTTGTACGCGATCCCGCCGTACGTGCTCTGGGCACTGGCGGGCGCGGCGATCGCGACCGCGATGACCGCGAGCGCGGGGCAGAGGCGATGCATCGTGGGTCCCCTGGTCGAGGTCGTGGCGGTCATGGGTTGAGGTACGGCGACTGCGCGAACGCCTGCCGGATGCCGGCCTGGATCTTGGCCGTGCTGATCGTCCCGGACAGGAGGCCGCCCATGGCCGCGCCCCAGGTGGACGCGATGGCGTCCTCGACCGGGTCCTCCGGCCGGTTCGGGTCGACGAGCGTGAGGAAGACGCCCCCGGTCTCGAACTCGTAGTAGTAGGTCGGAGGGTACCACGGATACCAGTAGCACCAGTAGTACCAGCACCCGGTGCCCCACACTTCCCAGCTGCCGGTGCTGCCGGCGGCGATGGCGACGACCTGCGCCGTGCTCCCGGTGCCGGGCCCGTTGTAGGCGACCTCGGTCCAGCCGAGGGCGTTGAGCTGCGTGCGGAACTCGGCGATGATCGCGTCGTCCACCTGCCGGCTCCAGTTGCCGCCGGAGATGGAGAGCCGGAAGACCGAGTCGTCGATGGCGTACCGCTGCACGGCCCCGAAGTCGAACGTGCTGTCGTAGGCGGTGGCGACGAACTGCGTCTCTTCCACCGTCTCGACGGTGTTCGGGTAGCACGCGAGGGCGCCGCCGGTCGCGGCGACGGCGAGCGCCGCGGCGAGGGCGCGAGGGGCGAATCGAGGCTGTCGCATACGCTGTCCTTGACGGTGGGACTCACACGCGGGCATCCGAAGGTAGCCGCAGGTACGGGCTCCCCGACCCTCGGAATTCTGCGAGGTACGCCCCGCCGTCTCGGGTCAGCGGGAGGGTGTGCGCCGCGGGATCGACAGCGTCTGCCACGCGGGGCCCGCGGCGTGCTTCGCGAGCAGCACGACCTGTCCCACGTGCTGCGCGTAGTGCACGAGCTGCCGCTGGATCGCCTGCAGCACGCTCATCGGCTCGCCGCGGATGGTGACGGTGCGCGCCAGGTCGCCGGGGCCCAGCGCCCGCAGCGCCCCGAACAGGCAGGCCCAGCCCTCGTCCCACAGGCGCTCGAGGTCGGGGCGCGTCACCGTCGGCGGCAGGTCGAACTCGGCGTCGCGCTGCCGGTCGGGCTTCTCGCCGTCGGTGGTGAGGAAGTCGGTCCAGCGCGAGCGCATGTTCCCGGCGAGGTGGGCCACCAGCACCGCGAGGCTGTTCGACTCGGGGCCGATCGTGGCGAAGAAGCCGGCATCGTCCACCTGCGCCAGCGCGCGGTCGGCGAGCTGGCGGAGCTGCTGGAACTGCCGGATCGCGTCGGCGAGGTAGGCGGTGTCATCCATGCGACCGCTCCGAAGTGGAAGTGAGGCGCCGGGCGCGGAGCGCGCCGCCGAGCGAGGCGGCGGCGGCCGCGAGGAGCGCGGGGAGGAGCAGGGTGAGCAGGAGCGCCGCCGGCTCGCCGCCGGGCAGCAGGCCGCCGAGACGCTCGCCGAGTCGCGCCACGGCGCCGGCGGGCGACTGCGCCGCTGTCCACGCGAGGCGCACGAGCGCCCCGAGCGCCGCGGCGATGCCCGCGGCGAGGGCGGGCCGCGCGGCGGGGCGCAGCAGGCCCCACGCGAGGGCGAGCGCGACCGGCGCCCACCAGCCGGCGGCGGCACCGGCGGCGGCGAACCCGAGCACGAGCGCGAGGAGTTCCATGCGTCAGGGCACCAGCGTGAGCTGCGCGGAGAGCTGCGCCTCGCCGAGGTCGGCGGCGCGCCGCGGCACGCGCAGCGTGTCGAGCGCGCCGGCCGCCCAGGTCGCGAGGCGGTCGGTGTAGCGGCGGCTCGCCGGGTGCCCGGACTGCCCGCCGGGATAGGTGCCCCACGCGCGCACCTCGGGCCCGAGTTCCACCACCATCCGCCAGCTCGCGCCGAAGCTGCCGCGTCCCGACGACGGGTTCAGCGTGCCCGGCCCACCCTGCACGGCGATCCCCGAGGCGCCGAGCGCGGGGAGCTGCAGCAGGTGGCGGATGGTCAGCGCGCCCGCGTGGCGCCACGCCCAGCGCGCATCGCCGGGCGGGCCGTGACGCGCGACGGTGCTGTCGAGCCCCGCGGCGAGCGCCGCGGCGAGCAGCGCGTCGCGGTCCTCGCGCGCGTCGGTGCGCCGGTCGTCCCACCACGGGCTCCCGGGCTCGTCGAGCAGGAGCAGCATCTGGCTCGCGCCGGGCGTCACCACCGTGCCGTCGGCGTCGCGCAGCTCGTCCCAGAGCCGCCGCGCCAGCTCGCGCATCACCGCCTCGAAGAGCACGGCGCCGCGGCTCTCCAGCGTGTAGCGGCCGTCCCAGGCGGCGAGGAGCGCGCCGGCGCGCCGCGCCTGCGCATCGGCCGCCGTGGCGCCGGCGGCGACGAGCGCCGGCAGGAAGGCGCGGGCGCGCTCGCTGCCCGGGTCGGTCTGCCAGCGGCGCATCGCGTCCGGGGTCACGGCGCTGTCGGCGCGCAGGAGCGCGTTGATGCGCAGCGCGCGCCATGGCGCGGGCCACTGCGCCCCCAGGTAGCGGGCGCCGGGGCGCGGCGCACGCGGCTCCTGGTTCGCGGAGGCCAGGAAGCCCTGCGCGGGATCGACCGCCTGCGGGTACTCCTCCACGGCCCACGCCCCGGCCCAGTCGCTGGCGCTCGTGGCGCCGTCGCGCAGCCGGTCGCCGCGGCCGTCGCCCGGGCGCCGCGGGTAGCGGCCGGTGGAGCGGATGGCGATCGTGCCGCCGCGATCGGCGGCGAGGATGTTCTGCGCCGGCGCGAGCCAGCGGGCCGTCGCGTCGAGCAGCGCACGCGCGCTCGTGGCCCGCGCGGCGGCGAGCAGCGCGGCGCTCTCGTCCGAGGGCTCCAGCACCGTCCACCGCGTCGAGCGCCACTGCCCGTCCGCCCGGGTCATGGGGCCGCGGTGGGTGTAGCGGACGGTGTCGGTGGCGAGCACCCGGCCGGCCGCGTCGCGATAGGTCTCCACGCGCAGCTCGAGCGGCCGCCACGCGCCATCGAGCCGGTAGCGACCGGGCGCGGCGCTGTCGTCCACCGTCTCCACGTAGCGGTCCATCACGTCGGCGCCGGTGTTCGTGAACGACCACGCGACGTCGCGATTGAAGCCGATGACGATCGCCGGGGAGCCCGGGATCGTGACGCCGTACACGTCGAGCGTGTCCGCGACCACCACGTGCGCCTCGTACCAGATCGAGGGCAGGGAGAGCGAGAGGTGCGGGTCGCCCGCGAGGAGCGCGTGGCCGGTGGCGCTGCGGCGGGGGGCGACGGCCCAGTTGTTGGAGCCGGGGAGGTCGGGGCGCTCGTCGCGCGTCGCGGGTCGCGCGTCGGGCGAGGCGGGGGTGCGGTGACGGGCGGCGAGGGCGGGCGGGACCGGCGGGGGGATCGGCGCGCGCGTGATGACGGGCCCTCCCGTGGCGGCGGGCGCGATCGGCTCCTGGATCGGCTCGCGGTCGGGG
>Ga0101944_10000799_pt1 | contig 83469 bp, 62 predicted proteins | sample DewCreD2012metaG_FD_75245 | JGI IMG/M metagenome (GOLD analysis project Ga0101944, IMG submission 75245) | Hot spring sediment bacterial and archeal communities from British Columbia, Canada, to study Microbial Dark Matter (Phase II) - Dewar... ... | reverse complement strand
GCCGGGAGATCGTCAAGCTGGGTTCGGCGGAACACCCCTTCCCGATCCGCATCATCGAGGACCCCGCCGTCGTGCAACGCCTCAAGGAAGCCTGGTGGGTGAAGGAGTCGATGAAGGACCCTTCCGGCGGCAACGAGCCGAAGTCGATCGTGGAGAAGTAGGATCCCGCGGGAGCATGTCACTACAGCGGCCACCGCGGCAGGGTTAGGCATCGACTCCCCGGCGAAGGGCTTGGTGCGTGCCCAGGCTGGCCGGGCGTCCCCTGCTTCATTATCCCCGTTCCCCTTGACTCTCCCCCGATCGCGCGATATACTAATTAAAGACCCGATAGGTCTCAAATAGGAACCGCTTCAGGAGGCTTCGGCATGCCACACGCGCTCCCCCCGCTGCCCTACGCGTTCGACGCCCTGGAGCCCTACATCGACAGGCAGACGATGGAGATCCACCACGGAAAGCACCATCAAGCGTATATCACGAACCTCAACAAGGCCTTGGAGGGGCATCCCGCGCTGCAGGGGAAGAGCCAGGAAGAGCTGCTGCGGGGCTTCGCGGGGCTCCCGACGGACGTCCAGACCGCCGTCCGCAACCAGTGCGGCGGCGCTTGGAATCATGCGTTTTTCTGGAAAAGCATGGGTCCTGGAAAGGGCGGGGAGCCGACCGGCCACGCGGCGGACGTCCTGAAGGCCGCCTTCGGCGGGTTCGCCCCGTTCCGGGATCGATTCACGCTGGCCGCAACGTCCCATTTCGGCAGCGGATGGGCGTGGCTGGTCCTGGCCCGAAACGGCCGTCTCGAGATTCTCTCGACGCCCAACCAGGACACCCCGCTCATCGAGGGCCACACCCCGATTCTCGGGCTGGACGTGTGGGAACACGCCTACTATTTGAAGTATCAAAACCGCCGGCCGGAGTATGTCAACGCTTGGTGGAACGTGGTGGACTGGGACGCGGTGGGACGCCGCTTGGCGGAGGCGGGGCGGCAGGCCGGCCAGGCGATCGAGACGGTCGGTGCGCGGTGAGCGGACCGGGTCCGGACGAAAGGAGGGCCCATGAGCACGAGCGAGGCCCTGGGCAGCGCGTCCCCGCGCGGCCCTCCGCAGGCCGGAGGCCGACAGGGCACACGTCGATCCCGAACCGAAGAGGGGGGACCTCATCCCCCCTTTTCCTTTGGTCCCGCGCGCGCCGCCGTCGCCGTTGCCCCCGGTCCGCCGTCATGATACGCTGCCCGGCCGTGGACACGTCCTCCACCGCCTGCCGCCGTTGCGGCGCCTGCTGCCGCACGTTCCCGGTCTTCGCCTCGGAGGCCGACGCGGTGCGGGAGCCCCGGATCCGGGACGAGGCGCTGGCGCTGGCCCCGTGGCTCCGCACCGCCCGTTGGGTCTATCGTCTCTTTCCCCTTCCCTTCCACGAACGCTGCTGCTTCCTCGGCGCAGACGCCCGGTGCGCCATCTATCCCACCCGTCCGGAGGTCTGCCGAGACTTCGCCCCGGGAAGCGCCCAGTGCCTCGAGGCCCGCCGAAGGCAGTTCCCCGACGACGCGGCCCCCCGCTGATGGTATAATGGCTCGCCGGAGATCGAGAACGCCATGGAACCCGAGCCGGTCCGCGTGCTGGGCGTCGACTACGACCATTTCCACCTGGCCAACGGGGCCGATCTTTATGTCACCGTGCTCGGACGTCCCTTCCTGGAGCTGCTTTGGCCGGACCGCTTTCTCACGGATCAGGCGTGGTTCGAGGCGAACGCGGTCCGGCTCTCCGGGACGAGCGCGATCTACCGCGTTCCCACCAAGCCTTGCGGGGACCGCACCCGGAACCTGGTCGTCAAGTGGAACCGCATGGGCCAGGACATCCCCGGCGCGGAGCTCGTCGATGACCTGACCGACGCCGAGTTCAACAGCCCCTTCGAGGAGTTCTCCCTGGTCTTCGAGCTGCGGGGCGCGCGGCACGATCCGCCGGGAGTCGTCCTCACCCAGCGGCCGTTGGCCATCTACGCCTCTCCCGAGCACGTCGAGCTCTGGCGCAGCGGGCGCCGCGAACACCGCATGCACGCAAAGATCCAGTCCCACCCCGAGATCCACCTCAACATGTTTCGCATGTACGCCGTCGTCTACGAGTGGATCAAGGGGATCGACGCCGTCGAGGCCCTCGACGCGGGGATGCTGGATGCGCCGCAAGTCGCGGCCCTCACCCTCGCCTCCCGGGAGGATCTGGGGCGGAAGGGGTTCGCGGTGCGGGACAGCAAGCCCCATCACCTGATCGTGCGGCCGCGCGCCGGGCGCGGCCTGCTGCGGGACCGCGCGGGCCGCATCCGCTACGCCCTGGTCGACTTCGAGCTGCTGGAGCGGACCCCCGAGCGCGAGGCGCTGACCCGCCACCGCAAGCGTCTCAGCTACCTCGAGCGCCAGCGCGATCGCTTTCTCCCCCGCGATGCGCGCGAATTCCCCCCCCACCTCAAGCGGACCGACGTCCTCGGCGTCCCCTACGTCTACGGCCATGCCGAGAGCACCGGCGGCGCTCTTTGGGTCGTCGGCAACGACCCCGTCCTGTTCGACTACTTCCTGCCCGAGCGCTGGAAGACCACCCCCCACACCAAGCTCTCCCACATCCATGAGATCTACCATACGCTCACGCGCGACAACATCAATCTCGTCTGGCAGGTCTCCCGCGTCGGCATCCTGCCCGACGCGGACCCTTTCAAGGAGGACGAGCGCAAGATCCTCGAGCACGGCTACAACAGCCCCTTCGAGGAGGTCGCCCTCGCCCTCGAGCTCAATCGTCGGGGAATCCCCACCACCTATCCCCGGGCCATCTACCGGACCGGCAGCCGGTCGGAATTCCCGGGCACCCCGGACGACCTGCGCCGCTACGAGTCGCACCGGGACCTCCGCACCCCCGACGGGGGGCCGGTCCTCCGGCAGGACCGCGGCTACGTGATCATCTGGGGATTCTGGAACGGCCCGGACGAGAAACTCGCCGCATGCGACGCCGAATACTACGAGGCCATCGACGCCCTCCGCGCCGTCAAGGAGAAGGTGCTCTCCCGGGATGACTACTTCGACTTGATGCGCCGGATGAGCGCCCGCCTCCGGGCCGTGGGCATCGAGGACCTCAACCTCCGCGGCAACCACCTGCTCCTCTCTCTCGACAGCGGCGGCCGCCTCGTGCGGGACGCCGACGGGCAGCCTCACACGCGCATCTGCAACTTCGAGCTCCTGCGCCGTCTGGAATAAGCCCGATCGTCCGCCCTCCGCGTTCCCTTCTTGTCGGCCGGGTATCCCGCCCCTGTCGCATCACTCCTCAAGGAGAAGCCCACGCCCGCCCACGCCGGCCGCGCTCCGGGCCGAGGAGGCCGAGCCGTCCTCGAACGCGATGGGACTGCACGGCTGGCCGCGGGGGCGCATCCAGGAGGGGACGTTCGAGCCCTGGGCCAAGGCCTTCGTCGCGGGGATCCGGAAGAAGCGGCCGAACGCCGGGCTCAACCGGGGCCCTCATTTCGCGCCCCGGCGCTCCTGCTCCTTCGCCCGTTCCTTCTCGTAGGCCGCCCGGTGCTCGTCGATGAAGGCCTGGGCGTCCTTCAGGCGGCGGCCGATGTCCTCCAAGCGGAGGGCCTGCAGGATCTTCCCCCGCTGCGCCCCGGACAGCTGCCCCTCCTTGAGCGGCTCGCCGCCCAGCACGCCGAGGGGGACCTCCTCCATCTTCCAGTCGTCGCTGCGCTGGGTCGCGAACGGGAGGTCGTTGTGGTCCGCCGACTGGAGGTTCGCCAGCGGGTTCCGCCCCCACGCAAACCGGAAATGGATCGGCTCGGGGACGTGCGGGCTGGAGAGGACGAGTGCGGTGCGGTCGTACTGGGGGCGCTTCCTGTCGTCCATCCCCTTCACCAGGAACTCGGCCCGGGCCGGCTGGAACCGGCGGTCCGCGCCGGCGATGGCGAAGCCGACGATGGGGCCGTCATCGACGGCGCAGACGGCGGTATCCATCTTCAGGATGATCTTCCCGCCCTCGACCTTCATCTCCTTGAGCATCGGGGGCTTCCACTTGATCTCCTTCTCCATGCCGTACTGCGTCGCCAGCGCCCAGCGCGCGATCCGCTCCCCCACGGGGATCTTGATCTGGGGGTGGTACCAGGACTTGCGCTTGTCGTAGCTGCTGGCGTAGCCGACGTTCCTGTCGCCGGCCTTGAGGAAGTCGAGGAAGGTCTTGTACTGGACTTCGCGGATGTAGATCCCGTCGTCGAACATGCGCTCCACGTAGTTGTCCAGGGACTGCGGCTCCCCCGCCGTGCAGAGGGAGATGATGCCGAACGGCATCTCCGGGTCGCCGAAGGCGGCGCGCCAAGCGGCGATCATCTTCCCGAAGATCTGGTAGTACAGGGCGGCGCCGGCCGAGCCTCCCCCGAGCGCGTTGTTGAAGCCCTGGTGGAAGAGGGCCCCCTTGACCGCGAGCCCCTCGAGGGGGGCGATCATGCCGGCGTAGCAGTTGCCGGGCCGGTTCCGGTCCGCCGCGGGGCCCGGGCGCAGGTCCGTCGGGGCCTTGGCGTCCGGGGGAACCGGCTTCCCCTCCTTTTTCAGCCGTTCGAGCTGCTGCGCGTGGCGCTGGACCCGGTCCGCGAGATCCTTCTGCGGGTCCCAGGCGGCGATCTTCGCGTCCCACTCGGCGAGCTTGGCCCGGACCTCCGGCGCGTCGATCGCCTTCAGCACGGGCGCGGGCGTCCAGGTCTCGACCGTTGTCCCGCCGCGCGACGTGTCGATCACGCCGATCGGGACCTTCGTCGCCATGTGGAGGCGCCGCGCGAAGACGTAGCCGATCGCGGAGAGCTCGCGCGCGATCTCCGGGGAGCAGACGTCCCAGTCGCCCTTGCGGAAATGGCGGCCGGACCAGTCGCTCCACTCGTGCAGGCGCGGGAAGCCCTTCTTCGTCTCCGGACCGTCCTGCGCCGGGACGGTCAGGACCCGTATGCCCTCGAAGCGGGCGGAGACGATCTCGAGCCAGCCGTTCTCGACGCCGGCGAGCGGGAACTCCATGTTGCTCTGCCCGCCCAGGACCCACACGTCCCCCAGCAGGATGTTCTCCAGCGTCAGCGTCCGGTTCTTCCCCCGGACGGTCATCGCGGCCGGGGTCGCGTTCGCCGGCAGGGCGGGGAAGGTCACTTTCCAGGACCGGTCCGCCCCCGCGGCGGCCTTCTGCTCTCCGCCGGCGAACGCGACGGTCACCGTCTCGCCCGGGTCGGCCCAGCCCCAGATCGCGATGGGCTTGTCCCGCTGGAGCACCATGTTCGACTGGAAGAGGTTGTGGACGCACAGGCCCTCGCCGACGGCGGGGACGTCGATGACGTCCTCCTTGGGCATGTCGGCGCCGGGGGCCGCGCCGGCCAGGCAGAGGATCCACGCCGCGGTCGCGATTCGACGCATGGGCCTTCTCCTGCTCAAGGGGGGCGACGTCCGCGGCTCACCGGAGGCGCCGCAGCTCGACGGTCCCGGTGGCGCTTTCGATCTTCTTCACGAGCGCGCGCAACTGGTCGATCTGGGGCTGGAGCCCCTTGGCCTCCCGGTGGGCGAGCAGATCCTTCTCCAGCTGCCGCAGCCGGGGGAGCAGCGGCTGGGCGGCCGCGCCGTACAGCTCGAGCGCCTTCAGGCAGCGGGTGATGCGGTCGCGCTTGTTCCACCGCTCGATCTCCAGGAGCTCGAGGCAGAGGGCCATGCCCTCCCGGATGCGGTGCCGGGCGAGCAGGTCGAGGCCGGCCAGGCGGATGCCATCGCAGAACATGATCCCGCTCGGGGCCGGCGTGACGATCGCCTCGTGGATGGCGGGCAGCATCGGCTGGATCTCCTCATAGCTCAACTGGGCGTAGACCCCGCCGAGGGCCCCGCGCGCCCGGCCGTCCTCGTTCCGGAGCCCGGCGGTCACCGCCTTGCGGAGCAGCTCCCGATCCACCCCGTCGAGCGATTTCTTGAGCAGGTTGCCGAAGACCGCGAAGCAGAGGTAGCGCTGCTCCATGCCGCGCGGATCCTCGGGCGACGGGCCCCGGGCGAGCCGTTCGAGCAGGTCCGGCACGACGGCCATCGCGGGCTCCCCGATGTCGGCCAGCGCCTCGGCGGCCTTGACGCGCAGCCAGAGATCCTCGTGCCGGAAGGCCTTCATCAGGGCCGGCACCGCCGGGGCCGCGGCGGCCTTGTACTGGGCGAGCGCCTGGCAGGCGCCGTAGCGCGCTTCGAGGCGGGGCGCTTCCAGCATCTCGATCAGCGCCGGGACCGCGTCGTCCTTGCGCCGGGCGAGCGCCATCGCGGCCCGCTCCCGGACGGTCGGCGACCAGCTGCCCAGGCGGGCCAGGAGCTCCTCCCGGCTCATCGCGTCGTAGGCGCTGTTGCGGTCCCGGTTGCTCCAGCCGCGCCCGTCCTGGATCAGCGCCTGGGCCGCGGCCTGGTCGAGCTGGGGCACGATGGCCGGCCGCTTGCCGGTCAGATGGATCTTCTTGAGCGGCATCGCGTAGGCCAGGAGATAGGCGCCGGTGCAGTCCCAGCCCTTGTATTTGTCCGGCCTCGCCTCGGGGGGGCCTTGGTGGAGGAACGTCCCGTCCCAGCGCCGCGCCAAGTCGTAATACCAGCCCCCGAACTCCTGCATCCACGCCCCGGCGGCGGCCGGGCCGGACAGCGCCACCCCGGGCATCGCCCAGAGCATGTTGAAGAAGTTCCCGGTGTGGCCGCAGTCCCGCTCCGGGCCGTGCGAGGCGACGCACATCCGCGAGAAATATTCGGCCGCTTTCGCGTCGCGGAGATGGTTGAAGAGGACCGCGGCCATCCCGCACTTGCCGTTGTCCTCGTGCGTCTGGATCCAGGGGTGGTGGTCCCCGTACGGGACCGCCCCCTTGCCGACGTAGAACCGGAGGAGCCGGACGCTGCGCTCGACGGCGCGCCCCACCTCCATGTCCTTCACGCCCGCGTCGCGGGCCATTGCCAGGGCGAGGGTCAGCGGCACGCCCGGGGAGTTCATCATGCCGTAGCCGCCGAGCCGCCCGTCCGGCCCCGCGAAGCCGTGGCCCCACGAGCCGACGATGCTCTGCCCCTTCGCCGCCTCCATCGCCAGCCGCTGCAGGCCCAGCAGGACCGAGGTGTCGCCGGTCGCCGCCACGTATTCGGCCAGCAGCAGCATGACGAAGCCGTAGTACCAGGTCTCCATGCCGTCGGCCGTGAAGCCGGAAGCCCACCGGGCCTCCGCGCGCACCAGGGGGAGGTACTCGGGGTCGCCGCTGGCCAGCAGGGCCAGGGCATTGAGGGAGCGCGGGATGGGATTCGGCTTGTAGGACGGGTCCGTCATCCGCCGGGCAAGGGCCTTGCACCCCTGCTCGAGGATGCGCCTTGATTTCGGGCAGTCGTAGGGCGCGGTGGCGCTGTAGGTGCCGAGGACCGGCAGCTTCACGACGACCTCGGCGGCCCGGCCGGCCCGCCAGCGGGTGAGCGTCAGCGTCCCGCCCCCGGCCTCCGACTCGGCCGCGGTGAGCGCCCGGCCCAGCTCGGTGCGCGGATCGAAGGCGAACGGCCTGCCGCCGACGCCGAGGAGCACGTCGCCGACCGCGAGGACCCCGTCGGCGGGCGAGCCCTTCTCCACCTCCGTGACCGCGACCTGCCGGGCGTCGGCCGTGCAGAGCTTCTCGCTGTACATCCACCCACGGGCCCCGGTGGCCCCGAGGTTCCAGTCGTGGTCCGCGTCCTTGGGGATCGTGCCGCCCCGGGTGAGGTCCGGGTTGGCCGCCACGGCCGGCTTGGCCGCCGCCGGCGCGACAAGCAACGAGAGCGCCACCGCGGCGGAAACGGCGGCGCATGCGCGGCGCTGGGCGGTCATGGGAAGCCTCCCGGCTCTTCTCCGGCGATCCACAGGAACCCCTTGCGGCCCGACTGTGACACCCCGCGGAATCATGGTAGCGTCGCGGGCGCCGGGCAGTCACCCAAGCGCGCGACAAACTCCTGTCGGAATGCGACGCGGGCGCAGGCGACACGCGGGGCGGCCGCGACAGGCTCTACTGGACCGCGCCGCCCGGGACGGCGCGGCGGGACGGGTCGGAAGGAGGGTCGGGCTCACGCGGGCGCGGCGGGCTCCCCCGGCGCGACCGGGTACCGCCGCAGGCACAGCGCGTAGACGTGCTCGTAGAGCATCCGGCGCTTGGCGCCGACGGGCTTGGCCGCCGCCGTGGCCTTGTCCAGCCCCTGGTAGAACTTCGCGAACTCGACGTGCACCACGCGGTCGTCGTCCAGCGCGTCCGGGACGCCGAACATACGCTTGAGGGTGAACTCCTCCTGCGTGCCCATCAGCGCCGTGATCTCGTAGCCGCAGAGGTCGGGCTGCTTCGCGGCGAGGTTTCGGGGGGAGAGCAACGTCTTCAGGCGGGCTTCGTCGATGCCGGTCCACTGCACGAGGGCGCCGTAGAACCCCGCCTCCAGGTCCTTCTTGTGGAAGGCGAAGATCGCGCCGAGAAAGGCCCGGCTGCAGGCGTGGATGTCGACCTTCCGGACATAATCCGCCACGATATCCGAAGCCATGGCCATCGCCCCCCCAACGGGCCAGGCCGGTCACAACCGGGGGTCCGGCCGCCGCCGCGCTCCCGCCGCGGCCAGTCGCCGACCGTCGCGCCCGCCAACCGTCCCCGGCCCGGATCGCAAGCCGGATCGGTCACGCCAGGGCTTCCCGGCAGAATCGGACGCACTTGGCGACCTCTTTGACGGCGTCGGAGTCGGCGGGGATCTTGTATTCCAACTCGATGTCGCCCGGGAAGGACACCTGGTGCGCCTTCATGAACTGCAGCACGTCTTTGAGGGGCGTGTCGCCCTCGCCGAAGGGCAGGTTCGGGCCGTTGTTCTTTTTCCGGTCTTTCAGGTGCAGGCTGACGATCCGCTTGCGGTGCTTCTCGATCAGCGGCATCGGGGACTCGCCGGTGCCGGCGACGTAGTGGCCGACGTCGAGGTTGATCCCGAGGTACTCGCCGTGCGAGAGGAGGTCGCCGTCGTACGTGTCCGGCCTGATCTGGGTGTGGTTGTGGAAGCCGATCCAGATCTTGTGCTTGTCGGCAAGGGGGCCGAGACGCTTGGCGGCGCCGGCGTCGAGTTCCCGCGTGATGCCCCGGGCGCCGACGGCCTTGGCGACCTGGAAGCAGCGGTCGATCTGCTCGTCCGTCATCTTGCCGCCGCCGATGCCGCCGTACTTGATGAGGTGGATGTTCACGCCGGCGTCGTTGAAGAGCTTGCGGAGGGCCTTGAAGCCCGACATCGGGTCGTCGCTGCTGGCGTGGGCCTTGGCGTACTGTTCGGCGGGCCCGTCCATCAGCTCGATCGAGCTGATGCCGCAGGCGGTGACGTACTGGAGGATGTCTTCGGCCGAGCCGGGCATCGAGCGGAAACTGTAGGTGATCGTGCCGATCTGGACGCCGCCGAAGCAGGAGTCGGGCTTGCCGGCTCCGGCCGCCAGGGCGCGGCGGAGGCCGCCCGACGCCGCGGCCGCCACGGCCGCGGCTGCGCCGAGGAAGGACCGGCGGGAGTGCGTTGTAATGTCGGCGTTCATGGCGCGGCTCCGGAAAAGGTTCTTTCGGGCCCCGGACGCGACGAGGCCCGATCGGGAGGCGGGCGCCGAGCCGGAGGCTCGTCCCGGCGATCTCGCGGGCGGTGAGCGCGAGGGCGTGTCGTTCCGGGACCGCCGACGCGCGCGCGAACGGGCGTCCCCGTATCGTGCCGAGGGAGGGATTCGAACCCTCATGGCCTTGCGACCACGGGTTTTTGAAACCCGCGCGTCTGCCAGTTCCGCCACCCCGGCCGTGCGAGCCACCGGCCGGCTATTCAATCCGAGCGCGCGGCGGGGGTCAAGGGAATGGCGGGTGGCGGAACCGGACCGGCCCGCTACGGCCGCCGTCACCTCGCCCGCCCCGTCGCATCCACCGCCCCGACGATCTCCAGCTTCTGGCCCAGCGACGCCGCCAGGTCCGGCAGGTCGTAGGCCGTCAGCGCCCCGTGCACGACGTTGACCAGCTGGCCCTTCGAGAGCCGGGCGCGGACCACGCCGGACCAGGCCTCCAGCGCGCCTTCGACCCGGACGGAGGCGAAGAGCTCCGGCTCCAGCGCCGCCGCATGAAGCGCCGGCACGCCGACGTGGCCGACGGCGACGAGCCGGACGGACGCGGCCTTCCGTTCCTCCGCCAGCCACCGGGCGCACACCAGAATGTCCTCCGCCCGCATCCCGACGTAGCTCCGTCCCAGCAGGTATGCGGCGTAGACGTCCTGCCCATCGGGCCCGAACTCCGGCGAGAAGTAGGCCTGCGGCTTCGGCTGCGTCTCGCCCGTGCCGCGGAGGTCGACCGCCAGGACGTCGTGTCCAGCCCGAACGAGCGCGTCGATCGGCCCGCCGGGGGCGGCGCCGGCCGCCTTGCCTTTTTCGTGCACGTAGAGGACGGGCGGGACCCGGGTCTCCTTCCCGTCCGCGAAGAGCAGGGCCGGGAGCGAAACGCCCGGCTCGGGGCGGAAGACCCGTTTTTCGACACGGCGGCCGTCGCGCTCCACCTCGCCGGCCCGCTCCACCTCCGGCCTCGGCAGCGACCCGAGCGGCCGGATGCCCGCGAGCCGGCGGACGGCCGCCAGCGCGGCCGCCCGGTCGCCGGCCCAAGCGGCCCGCCGCTTCCCGGCCAATTCGCTCTCGTAGTCGATGTTCAGGTCGTAGGCGGAACGGGCGCCTTCCAGCAGCATCACCTGCCCCTTCGGCGTGCAGCGGATCTCCTCGTCGGTGAGGACCTTCAGACCCTCCGGTTCGGCCATGGGCGCGTCGATGCCGCGAAGCCACCGGCTCATCCAGCGGACGGCCGCTTCGCGCAGGGGTCGATGATAGCCGTGCTTGTCGTCGGTTTCCGCCAGGTCGACGCGCTCGGCGAACCCCAGGCGCCCGTAGAGGCGCTTGGCGGACCGGAAAGACGCCCAGGCGTCCTCGATGTCGAAAAAGTCCTTCGTCGCGGTGCAAAGGAGGGTGGGCTTCGGGGCGCGCATCATCACGTAGTCGGCATGGTCCAGGCCGAAGGCGAGCTGCCCGAAGATATTCTGCTCGGCGTCCTGCGCGCCGATGGTCCTCAGCAAGCGCCCGTACAGGGAACAGATGTAGCAGCTCGGGGAGGCGGCGGCGATGCGGTCGTCGAGGGCCATGAGGTAGGCGGTCTGCGTCCCGCCGCCGCTGTTGCCCATGCAGCCGATGCGGGCCGGGTCGATCTCCGGCCGGCTTTGGAGGTAGTCGATGCCGCGCATGCCGTCCCAGATCTCGAAGCGCGCGGTGTTTCGGCCGAGGAGGATGGCGCCGACGCCGACCATCGTGTGAGCCTTGGTTCCCCAGAGCGGCGGTTTGCCGCCCGCGTCGAGGAGCTGGGCCCGCTCGCCCTGGTCGATCGGGTCGAAGACGAGGGCGGCCATGCCGTGAAGGGCGAGAAGGGCGGCCGCCTTCTGGTAGGCTTCGCTCGCCTTGCCGTTCTGCGAGTGGCCGCAGGGGATGAGGACGCCGGGCCAGGGCGGCGCGCGGCGGCCGGCGTCGGGGAGGAAGAGGGCTGCGGTGACGACGTGTCCAGGTTGGCTCTCGAAGACCACCTTCTCGACCTGGAAGCCGTCCCGCTGAACCGAGCCGACGACGCGGGGGTTGAGCGGCGTCCGATCGGGGAGGCCGCCGATGGCGTCGAGAAGGAATTGGCGGTGGGTCTTCTGGTAGGCGGCGATCTGCTCGGGGGTCTTGCGGGCCTCGTAGGCGGAGAGCCAGCGGGCGCGGGCGGCGTCCACGCCGCGCATCAGCCAGCGGCTCATCATGTCGCGCGGCGCGGCGCCGTCGAGCTGGTCCGGCAGGACGCGAAGGGGATCCTCCGCGGCCCGGGACGGGCGGGGGACGGCCCCGCCCAAAAGCAGGGAAGCCAACAGAATCGCGCTGAACCGGCAAGCGGACATGCGGGCCTCCTTCCCGGGCGGGTCTCCCGGATTGTAACCTCTCCTGGAGTCGGGGGCACCCGGAAACAAAAGGCTCCGGAGGGAAGCCTCCGGAGCCGGGCGAATCGCGTCGACGGACGCCGGGCGCCTACTTGCGGTGGGTGTCGAGCGAGTAGACGTAGTTGCGGCTGGCCTGCTTGAGGAAGAGGATGGCCCAGGCGGTGTTGAGGATCTTCTCGCGGCCGTCCCCCTGGCCCCAGGACCCGTCGCCGTCCTGCTTGTCGAGCAGGTAGGTGGCGCCTTCATAGTACCAAGGTCGGTCGCCGAACCACTGGGTGCCGGCGAAGGAGCCGGCGCGCTCCACCGAGTAGATCCAGTAGTAGTGCCATCCGCCTTTCCCGGGGTTCGTCTCGAAGGTCAGGTTCTGGCCCATCCAGGTGATCCCCTTCTGGATGCGGACGTCCTTGAGGGGATCCTGATTCTTGCCGAAGCGGAGCGCGATCGAGAGGGAGCTGATGGCGCCGGCGGTCATGCTGCCGTACGAAGCCTCGCCGCCGTGCATGGGGGTGCCGCGCTCCGCGTAGCCCCAGCCGCCGTCGGTGTTCTGGCAGTCGGTGAGCCACTGTTCGAGAAGCTGGAAGCAGTCGGCCGGCGGGTAGATCCCGGCGGTCATCGTCGCGGCGAAGCCGAGCAACGCGTACTGTGTGTTCGAGTTGTCGTTCTTCTTGCCCCAGCCCTTGCGGTTGATCACGGTTTTCCGCATGGCCGTGGTGTTGGAGGCGGCCGCCTTCCGGACGGCGCCGCCGCCCGGGCCCGTCACGACGGCGGACGGCGCCGGGGTGAACGTCACGGGCGGAACGTCGGGGAGGTTGACCTTTTCACCATAGCCCCAGTAGCCTTCCTTGGCCTGGTTGTCGACGAGGAACTGGGCGCAGTTGTGGATGTCCTGGTAAAGCTTGACCGGGTCGAACTTCTGGTAGGCCTGGGCCTGGATAGCGGCGCCGTAGACGGAGACGATCTCCTTCTGGCGGACCTCCTGGATGGCCTTGATCAGGTCCGCGTCCGTGTTGGGCACGCCCGCGGTCAAGAGCGCGTAGATGACGATCCCGTGGAGGGTCTGCTCGCTGTTGACCCAACCCCAGTCTCCCATGCCGGGAAGGCCTTCCTTGAGCCGGGCCATGAGCCATTCCTTGCCCTTGTCGATGGCGGCATCGACGCGTTTCTGGTCGACCGCCGGGGTCGGCTTCTCCGCCGCGAGGGCGGGAAGGGCCAGCACGAGCAGGACCGCGGCCAACACAACCCATCGCGTGGCGGCAACTCGTACCATGGGCCTTCTCCTGACCGGTGTGCGGGGATCCCAAGACGACCATCTTCATGTTAAACCGGGATCCGGCCGCCGGTCAAGCGCCGATGCGGCGACGCGGCTGTCGCGGCGCGCCGGGGCATCCCGCACGGACGATCTTTATATAATCACGGCGGCGGAAATCCGCGCGGCTCTCGACCGGACGCAACGCGCCGCCGCCGCCGCGGCCGGGCACCGCGCGCGCGTCCGCCGAAACAATCGATTGACGACCTCCGACACGCCGCGTAGAATGCTCGCGGCGTCGATTTCTCGGAACTGCAACGTCCCCCCTTGACGCGCGGCGCACGCTGACTATAATCCGCGCCGCGGCGGAAGGACCATGGCGCGACTGATCGTCGAAAGCCCCGAGAATCGGGGGAAGGAATACAGGATCTCCGGCGCGATCGTGATCGGGCGCCTGAAGACGAACCCGGTCCCGATCGACGACGGGAAGGCCTCCCGCGAGCATGCGGCCGTCCGCGTCTCGGGCGCCGATTACATCCTGACCGACCTCGAGAGCCGAAACGGCACGTACCACAACGGGGAGATCATCCGGGGCCCGGTCCGCCTGAAGCAGGGGGATCGGATCACGATCGGGTCGACCGAGTTCCGCTTCGTCGAGGATCCGGAGGATCAGGCGCGTCGCGCGGAACTGGCCGCAAAGGCGGACGCGCCGCCGCCCGCGCTGGCGCCGGCACCGGCCGCGCCGCCCGCGAAGCCCGAGCCGCCCAAGGCCGCGCCGGCCCGCCCGGAGGCCTATTCCGCCCTCGCGCGCGCGAAGGGGCCCGGGAGCGCCGAAAAGGCCCTGTCGATCGCCATTCACGTGCTGCTGTTTGTCCTGGCGACCTTTGTGTCGTGGAAGGTGGCCGGCCTCGTGATTCGCAGCCTGATGTCGTGAGACCGTAGACCGGAGTTCGTGGGGGACTTTCGTCGAGGGCCCGCGCCGGGGGCCCTCGACGCAGTTGTGACAAACCGGCCGGCGGAACGGGGGTTCCGCCGATCCTGTCGTCCCGTGCTGGGGGGCCTGGGACATGGCCGCTGTGGATTCCCTCCGCGAGTCCGTCCTCGCGGAGCTGCGACGCCGTATCGATCCCTCCATCTTCTCGACGTGGTGCACGCACTTGCAGTTCGTCCCCGCCGGGGCGGACCGCTTTCAAGTGCCGCTGCCGAACGAGATCTACCGGCAGTGGGTCGAGCGCCAGTTCCGCGCGCCGCTCGAGGAGGCGTTCCAGGCGGCTTCCGGCCGCCCGGTTTCGCTCGACTTCACCGCGGCGGCTGGAAACACGTCGCCGTGGCCGACGCTCCAAGCGCCGGCGGGAGAGCCGGCCCCCGCCCTTCCGGAGCCGGTCCCCGCCCCGTCGCGCCCGCCGCGCCCGCGGCTGAACGACAACAACACGTTCGAGAACTTCATCGTCGGCCCGACGAACCGCCTGGCCCACGCGTCCGCGCTCGCCCTGAGCGAGTCGCTGACCAAGAACTACAACAATCCGCTCTTCATCCACGGGGGCCACGGCCTCGGCAAATCGCATTTGCTGCAGGCCATTTGCCATGCCCTCTGGCAGCGCTACCCCGACGCCGACATCTGCTACCTCTCCTGCGAGGGGTTCGTCAACGAGTACATTTCCGCCGTGCAAAACCGGTGCCTCGAGACGTTCCGGAACCGGTTCCGGAACGCGGACGTCCTGCTGATCGACGACATCCACTTCCTCAGCGAAAAGGAAGGGAGCCAAGAGGAATTCTTCCACACCTTCAACGCCCTGCACGACGCGAACCGACAGATCGTTCTCTCCAGCGACGCCCCGGCCAAGGACATCCCCAAGTTGAGCGAGCGGCTGATGTCCCGCTTCGCGATGGGACTGGAGGCGCGCATCGACCCGCCCACCTACGAGATGCGCGTGGCCATCCTACGCCGCAAGGCCGAGCTGCGCGGCCGCGTCATCCCCGACAACGTTCTCGACTTCATCGCGAACCAGGTCACGCAGAACATCCGGGATCTTGAGGGCGCCGTCAATCGCATCACCTTCTATGCCACGCTGACCCATCGCGAGATCGACCTCTCCCTCGCCCAAGAATCCCTCAAGGACAGCTTCGGATACCGGGCCTCCCCGATCACCATTCCCGAGATCCAGCAAGCCGTCTGCGAGTTCTTCAAGATCAAGATCTCGGAGCTGATGTCCAATCGCCGGTCCCGCGCCTTTTCCGTTCCGCGCCAGATCGCCATCTTCCTCTCCCGGGAAATGACCGACCAGTCCTTGGCCGACATCGGCGCTGTCTTCGGGAACAAGGACCACACGACCGTCATCTACTCCGTCCAGAAGATCAAGGACTTGATCCCCAAAGACAACCGGATCAAGGCCGCTGTCGACGGGATCCGCACCGTCCTTCAACGCCGTCTCCGCCACTGATCCACGCCCGATCTGCACGGCGGCCAAGTTGTCAGTAAACTGGCGCCCACGCCTCAGTGTCCTGTCGACCGGCTTACCCATATCCACAATGCACGCGGCCGGTCCCGGCGGCCACCAAACCCATATTCACAACCTGCCACTAAAAACCAACGCGGCGCGAACAGTTAACCTAAACCCGGATATATTGCAAATATTTACAAACAAAGGGTTTACGGAATCTTTCAACATCTCATACACAAACCAACAGCCTTTATGAGAGGAGGGATTACGGAACATTGAAGAGGTCGTTTTGTACCTACTAGCCGGTACAAACCGACAAACGGCAGGCGTCGGGTGCGCTTAGATGCGGCTTCGAATCGATCGAGCGGCCACAAGCAGCTTGACGAGCCTTCTTTCGTCCATGGTGCGGATGAGTTTTTCGAGACGAAGAAGGATGCGGCGAAAATCGTCGATCGCGCTGCACGTGGCGCGGCTGTTGGTCAACAAGATGTCGGTCAGCATGTCGGTGTCCGCCGCGGCAACGCGGGTCGCCCCCTTGAAGGAGCCGGCCGCGAGGCGGAAAGGAAGGGAATTTCCGGAACTGGCGGCGAGGAGGACGAGGGCGACGGCTATGACATGAGGCAGATGGCTGATGCGGGCGACGATCTGATCGTGCACAACGGGGTCGATCAGGATCGGGATGGCGCCTACAGCGCGGGCGAGGCGGGAGGCGAGGGCGATATCGGACGGGCCCGAGCTGGCGACCGGGGAAAGCACGAACGGGCGACCCCTGAACAGGCCTGGATCCGAGCTGAGCGGTCCGCTGCCGGATTGGCCTGACATGGGGTGGCCGCCGATGAAGCGGACGCCGGTCTTTTGCGCGATGGAAGCCGCCTGCCGGCAGATGATCCCCTTCGTGCTGCCGACGTCGATCAGGAGGGATCCGGGCTTCATGGACGTCGCCGCCGGTTGGATGAGGCGGAGAATGGTTCTGGCCGGTGTCGCGAGGAGGACGATGTCGGCGCGGCTGCAGGCGGACTCGAGATCCCGGGTTACTTCGTGGGCGGCCCGGAGGCGCAGCGCGGCCCGGAGGGTGGATGTCTTGCGGGAGACCCCGATGACGCGCCGGCAGGCCCGTCGGCCGATCAGGGCCCGTCCGATGGAAGCCCCCATTTGGCCCAGTCCGACGATCGCGACCGTGGCTTCCCGGAGCTGTCTCACGTCCGTCGTCCTGACAGCGATCGTCTGCCCGCCAGGTCCGGGCGGAGCCGGGAGGCCGCCCCGATGTAGACGTGGCGCATCTCGCTCTGGGGCCGGTCGGAGTTGACGAACAGGAGCACGCGGACCACGCGCGGCATGGACCCCGGCACGTCGATCTCTTGGGCACACAGGAGCGGCACGTCGCGCCATCCGAGGCCGCGCGCGGACGCGGCTGGAAAATCCGCGTTCAGGTCCGGCGTGGCAGTCAGGATGGCGCCGGCGATATCGCCGAGCTCGAGCCGGTTTGACGAGACGATCCGCTGGAGGAGGAGCCGGGTCGCCGCCGTGATGGCCGCCTTGGTGTTGGCCTTGACAGGCACGGCGCCCCGTATGCCGCGGATGGGCATGGACGACCTCGCGAAGGGGTTCACGCGTCCGGCTTCCGGCCGGTCCGAAGGTCCGACGGGGCTCCTCCCGGGGGCGGTGGCAGCGACCCGAGATCCCCGACCGTCGCCGGCGAGAAAGGCGGGGGCGCGTCCCGCCGTGTCCCGAGCAATTCCCGGATCTTCTCCCCGGGCCGCTCGCTCCGGACGAGCGCCTCCCCGATCAGGACGGCATTGTAGCCGCAGGCTCCCATCCGTTCCACCTCTTCGCGCGTCGTGATCCCGCTCTCGGCGACGCGCCCGACGTCCCGCGGGAGGGCGCGCCCGACGCGCTCGCAGTTGTCCAGCGACGTCTGGAACGTGTCCAGATCGCGGCCATTGACGCCGACAAGGCGCGGACGGCAATCCAGGACGGCCGGCAGCTCGTCTTCGCGATGGACCTCGAAAAGCGAGGCGAGACCGAGTTCGCGAGCCAGGCCGTCGAGGTCCTGCATCTGGCCGGGGGACAGGATGCGGGCGATCAGCAGGACGGCGTCAGCCCCCATCTCCCGCGCCTCCCAGACCTGGTACGGGTCGATCAGGAAGTCTTTGCGGAGGACGGGGAGGCGGCAGGCGGCCCGGGCGGCGCGCAGGTCGTCCGGGGACCCCTTGAAGAAGACCGCGTCCGTGAGGACGGAAAGCGCGGACGCCCCGGCCTCGGCGTAGACCGCGGCGAAACGGGCGGGGTCGAGATCCGGGCGGAGCGCGCCTTTCGACGGGGAGGCCCGTTTGATCTCGGCGATGAGCGCGACCGCGCCCGTCGTCTCGACCGCGACGACCCGGCCTGGGCGCTCCGGCCGCGCGTCGCCGGCCGCGGGCGGGGCCACGGCGGCCGTGAAATCGCGGGGCGGCGGCAGGTCCCGGGCCCGTGCGCGGAGTTCGGGCAGCGGGGTGCGCGCGCGCGCGACGGCCAGCTCGCGCCGCTTCGTTCGAAGGATGTCCCGGAGTACCTCGTGCACGGTCACGCCTTCTGAGCGAGGAAGTTCTTCAGCAGCTGTTTTCCATGCTCCGTCAGGATGCTCTCCGGGTGGAACTGGACGCCCTCGACGGGCCTCCCGGAAAGCCGGATCCCCATGACTTCCCGCCGGTCCGTCCGGGCCGTCACCACGAGGCTCCGCGGGAGCGACTCCTCCCGAACGATGAGCGAGTGGTAGCGCGTGGCGTTGAACGGGTTCGGGAGGCCGGCGTAGATCCCCTTCCCATCGTGGCGGATCTCGGACACCTTGCCGTGCATGAGGCGGGGGGCGCCGACGACCTCCCCGCCGAAGACGTGAGCCAGGCACTGGTGGCCGAGGCAGACGCCGAGGATGGGAATTCGGGCGTGAAAATGCCGGAGGAGATCGTTCGAGATGCCGGACTGCTGGGGCGTGCCGGGACCCGGCGAGATGACCAAGCGGTCCGGACGCAGCGCCACGGCCGCCTCGACCGTGAGGGCGTCGTTGCGGACGACCTTGACCACGGCCCCCAGTTCGCCGAAATACTGGGCGAGGTTGTAGGTGAAGGAGTCGTAGTTGTCGATCAGCAGCAGCATGTTCCGGCGTCCGTCAGGGGTCCGGCGCTAAAAGCCCGCCTCCGCCATGGCGACGGCCCGCTCGAGGGCGGCCATCTTGTTGATCGTCTCCCGCCACTCCGCCGCCGGACGGCTATCGGCGACGATGCCCGCGCCGGCCTGGAGGTGGGCCACACGCCGCCCGCGGGCTTCCCGGCGGATGACGGCCGTTCGGATGGCGATGGCCATGTCCATCTCGCCGCCGAGCCCGAAATACCCGACGGTGCCGGCGTACGGCCCGCGGCGGGCGCGCTCGAGGGCGTCGATGATCTCCATCGCCCGGACCTTCGGCGCGCCGCTGACCGTCCCGGCGGGAAAGGTCGCGTCGAAGAGGTCGAAGGCGTCCCGGTCCCGGGCCAGCGCCCCGGTCACTTCGCTGACGATGTGCTGAACGTGGGAGTATTTCTCGACCACCATGAGGTCGGTCACGCGGACGGACCCGAACGCACAGCAGCGGCCGAGGTCGTTGCGGGCCAAGTCGATGAGCATGACGTGCTCGGCGCGCTCCTTCTCGTTGGCCAGGAGCTCGCGGCGGAGGGCCTCATCCTCGGCCGCGTCGGCGCCGCGCGGCCGCGTCCCCGCGATGGGGCGGATGGAGGCGACGCCGCGCTCGAGCTTGGCGTGGACCTCGGGGGAGGATCCCACCAGTTGCCAGGGCTGGTCGACGGCCCCGCGGAGCGGCGGAAAATCGAAGTAGAACATGTACGGGGACGGGTTGAGGATCCGGAGGGCCCGGTAAACGAGAAACGGGTCGGCGTGGATCGTGCCCGACCGCCGGTGGGAAAGGACGGCCTGGAAGATATCTCCCGCCCGGATGTGGGTTTTGGCCGCCCGGACCGCCGCCTCGTAATCCGCCTGGTCGGTGTTGGAGACAAACCGGGGCGCCGGCCGCGCCCGGGGCGGCCGCGCGACGGACGGCGGCAGGGGTCGATGCAATGCCCGGGCCAGCGCTTCGATCCGTCGCGCCGCGGAGGGCCGCTCCCCGTGTCGATCGCCGACCGCGTCGAGCGCCACCAGCAACATTTTCCGCTTCACATGATCGAAGACCACCAGCGTATCCGCCAGCACAAAGTCGAACAGCGGCAGATCGGGGGGATCCGGATGCCGATCCGGGATCCGCTCCAGGGTCCGGACGTAGTCGTACGCGACGAAGCCCACCGCGCCGCCGAGGAGCCGGGGGACGAGCGGGTGGGGCTGGATGCGGTAGCGCCGGAGCCGGTCGCGCACGATCGACAAGGCCCGGCTTGTCGGGAGGGGCCGGGTCTCGATGCCCCGGGCGGAGGCGAAGAAGGCGCGGCCGCCGCGCGCGGCGATCCGTTCGCGGGCCCCCGCCCCGATGAAGGAGTAGCGGCCGAGGTTCTCGCCGAGCTCGACGCTCTCGAGCAAGAACCGGGCCCCGGCGTCGGCCAGTTTCAGGTAGGCGGAGACGGGCGTCTCGAGGTCCGCAGGGATCTCCCGGACGACCGGAACCAGATGAATGGGGGGCGGCATACGAAGGGCGCGATTCTAGCCCAACGCGGGACGGGGAGTCAAAACGTTTGCGCCTTCATCCCCCCCTCGTTTACAATCCGGCCGGCCGCCGCGGCCCGGACCGCCGCGCTTTCGGGAGATCCCATGGCCCGCCCGCTCGACCTGTACCCCTATCCGCTGGTCCCGATCCTCAAGCCGAAGATCTGGGGCGGGCGGCGGCTGGCGGCGCGGTTCGGGAAACGGGGAGTCGCGGGGCGCATCGGGGAGTCCTGGGAGGTGGTCGACCGGGGGAAGGACACCTCCCGCGTGGCGTCCGGCTCGCTTCGCGGCGCGACCTTGCGCGAGCTGCTCACCGCGTGGCCCCGGGAGATTCTGGGCGACGACCAGGCGCTCCGGTTCGCCTCCCGCTTTCCCCTCATCGTGAAATTCCTCGACGTGGATCGCCGGCTGTCCGTCCAGGTCCATCCTCCCGACGAGTTCGCCCTGCGCCACGAGCAGGGGGATCCGGGCAAAGCGGAGGCGTGGGTGGTGCTGGAGGCGGAAAAGGGGGCCCGCGTCATCCGCGGCGTGCTGCCGGGAACGGTCCCCGCGGAATTTCGGGAAGCGGCGATCCGGGGGACGGTCGGGGCGAGCTTGAACGAGATGGACGTCAAGGCGGGGGACGTCATCTTCCTGCCGCCTGGAACCCTGCACGCGGCGTACGGCGGGCTGCTCTTGGCGGAGGTTTCCCAGAACTCGGACCTCACCTATCGCGTCTATGACTGGGGCCAAACGGACGCGCGCGGGCGGCCGCGGCCGGTTCACCTCGACAAGGCGGTCGCCGTCTCGGACTTCCACTCCATGGGCGTCTCCAAGATGACGCCCGTCCCGATCCCCGGACGCGGCGCGAAGCGGCGGTTCCTCGTCCGCTGCGAGAAGTTCACGCTCGAATCGATCGAAATTCCCGGCCGTCGCGTGCGGATCCACCAGCCCCCGGAACGCTTCTCCATCCTGATGGCCGTGCGCGGGCGGGGCGCCTTCGCCTTCGGCAAGGGGCAGCGGCGGCGGATGCCGTTTCGCGCCGGGCAAACCTTCCTCGTCCCCGCCCGCCTCGGAGACTTCGACCTGGTCGCCCGGGGGACCGCGGTGTTCCTGTATATCTACGTCTGAGCGCGGACCGGTTTCCGTCCCGTCTCGGCGAGACGATCATGGGACCCCTGCTCCGGCTCCTGGCCATCCCCGCGCTGCTCCTCTTGGCCGTCGCCGCGGCGGACTGGCTCCGCGCCCCCCTCTTTGTCGAGGATTTCGAGGTCGACGATCTTGTCGACCCGCCCCGCGTGCGCATCGGTCTGCACGATGCGCTCGACGTCCCCAAGGTGGCCTTCCGCGTCGATGGCCCGGTCCAGGTGCTCGACCCGGCGGGGCGGGAGATGTTTTGGGAGGGCCCATCCCTCGAGGCGGAGGCCCTCCCCGCCCCCGCCCCCGGGCCGGGAATCCGGATCGGCAACGCGCTGGCGGTTCCGCTCGACGAGGCCCTCGTCATGCCCGTCCGCGACGGGACCTTGCAGGTGGGAAAAACGCGGTACCGGGGCGCGTTGCGGCTGATGGTGCGGGGGGCGGACCGCCGGCTCAACGCGGTCAACGATGTGGGGCTGGAACGCTACCTGCAGGGCGTGATCACCAGCGAGATGCGGGCGCACTGGCCGGTCGCGGCCCTCCAGGCGCAGGCCGTCGTCGCGCGCACGTACGCCGCCTACGAGGTCCAGAGCGGCTACGCCCGGTCGAGGCGCGGGTTCGATGTCTTCGACGACGACAACTCCCAAGTCTACCGCGGGCTGGACGGGGAGACGCCGGAGGCGGTCGACGCCGCCCGGGCGACCTATGGCGTCGTCCTCCGGTACGCCGGCCGCCTCTTCAAGTCCTTCTACCAAAACACGTGCGGCGGTCAGACGGAGTCGTCGGCCGTCGTCTTCCTCGAGCAGGACATCCCGCCGCTGGCCGGGCGCCCGTGCGTCTACTGCACGGGATCCAAGCATTACCGGTGGCAACTGGAGGCGGCGAAGGCAGACGTGGCGGCCCGGATCTACGGCAACGCGGGCGCCGGTCGCGATCTGTCGGTCCGTGTCGCCGAGAAGACGCCGGGCGGCCTCGTCCTCAAGGTGGCCGTCCACTCCCCCCGCGGCGGCACCCGGGAGATGACCGGGAAACAGTTCCGGTCGGCCGTCGGGCCGTCCAAGTTCGAGAGCCTCGCCTTCGACGTCCAGGACGCGGGCGATCGTCTCGTCATCACGGGACGCGGGTGGGGGCACCTCGTCGGCCTTTGCCAGGAGGGGGCCCGGGGCTTCGCCGAGGCCCATCCCGACGCGACCTATCGGGACATCCTCCTGTACTATTATCCCGGGTCGACCGCGGGACGGGCCTACTGAGTCGCGCCGCATGGAATCCGTGAAGATCGTCCTCCTCGCCCTCCTCGCGGCCGTTTGCTACGGCGTGTTGCATGACCAGGTCACCGTTCGCGTTTGTGTCGAGTATTTTACCGTCGGCCACCCGCCGGTCTTCGCCGCGAACGATCCCACGCTTCTGGCGCTCGGCTGGGGGGCGGTCGCGGCGTGGTGGGTGGGGGGGCTGCTGGGGGTGCCGCTGGCGCTCTGCGCGCGCCTCGGGTCCCGGCCGAAGCTGACCGCCGGTCAGCTGCTCGTCCCGATCGGGGTCCAGTTGGCCGCGGTGGCGGCCTTCGCCTTGGCGGCCGGGATCGCGGGCTACGCCGCGGCGAAGATGGGGGCGGTCGTGCTGATCGGCGAGTGGGCGGCCCGCGTGCCGCGGGAGCGGCACGTCGTCTTCATCGCCGACCTCTGGGCGCATGGCGCCGCCTACGCCTCCGCGGCGATCACCGGCCTCGCCGTCTGCGGCCAGACCTGGGCCCGGCGCGGCCGCCTCGCCCGGGAGCGGACCGGCTGAGGGCGCGGAATCCCGCTATCGTGTGGCGGCATCGATCGCCTCGCGCGCAATGGCCGTCAGCCGGCGCAGGTCGTCGGGCGTCATCGCCAGGGGGGGCATGAGGACGACGACGTCGCCGAGGGGCCGGAGAATCGCTCCCCGCGCCCGCGCCTCGAGCGCCACCCGATGTCCCCGCCGTTCGGCGAAGTCGAAGGGCGCGCCGGTCGCCTTGTCTTTCACCAGCTCAATCCCGGCCATCAGGCCCCGGCGGCGGATCTCGCGGACGTGGGAATGGGCCGCGAGCGGCGCCAAGCCGTCCGCGAAGGCCGCGATCTTCGGCGCCAGCCCCGCCAGCACCCGCTCGCGCTCGAAGAGATCGAGCGACGCCAGCGCCGCCGCGCAGGCCAGCGGGTTCCCGGTGTAGGTGTGGCCGTGAAAAAAGGTCCGCTTGTCGGCATGGGCGCCGAGAAACGCCCCGTAGACCTTCTCCGTGGCCAACGTTGCCGCCAGGGGCAGGTAGCCGCCGGTCAGCCCCTTCGCCACCGCCATCAGGTCGGGCGACACACCCTCCTGCTCGCACGCGAACATCGTCCCCGTCCGGCCGAAGCCCGTGGCGACCTCGTCGCAGATCAAGAGGACGTCATGCGCGTCGCAGAGCGCGCGGAGACGTCGGAGGAAGCCGTCGGGATGGACGAGCATCCCGGCGGCCCCCTGGATCAGCGGCTCGATCACGGCGGCGGCCAGATCGGCTTGGTGGCGCTCGAACAGCTGCTCGAGGTCCTCCATCGCCCGGGGCGCGGCCGGAGCGGGGGCGCGGATCGTCCGGAAGAGGAGGGGGCCGTAGGCGGCATGGAAGAGATCGATGCCGCCGAGGCTCACGGCGCCCACCGTGTCGCCATGGTAGGCCTCTCCGAAGGCGAGGAACACCTGCTTCCTTCGGGGCTCGCGGGTCCGTCGGACCTGCGGCGGGGGGCCGGCCAGCCGATCGAGCAGAACGCGCCGCGCGGCGTCGACCTGCGACGGCCCCCCCCCGTGGCGGCCCAGGCGGCGTCGGAGGTCGAGCGATCGGGACGCGGGTACGTGGCGGAAGGCTTTCGCGGCCAGCGTCGCCGGGCACCCGGTCAGCGCGAACACCAGCGTCGTGTCGTCGAGCGCGGAGACGGCCGCCGCCAGCGCGGCGTCCGGCGCCGCCTCCAGCGCGGCGTGAAGCGCCGCCGCGAGGGTGGGCGGGGGAGCGGCGGCCCGGCCGGCCGCCGGGCCCGGGGCCTCGATCTGCTGCCAGTACTGGTACGCGATCTTCAGGGCGATTTCCATCGCCTCGGAGCCGCTGTCGGAATAAAAAACGCGCGACAAGCCGGGCGGGGCGAGTCGGACGAGGCGCTCGGCCAGCTCGATCGCCGGCGGGTGGGAGAGCCCCAGCATCGTGGTGTGGGCCGCGCGGTCGAGCTGGGCGCGGATCGCGGCGTCGATCGCCGGGACGCGATGGCCGTGAACGTTGCACCAGAGCGAGGAGACGCCGTCGAGGTAGCGCCGTCCGTCGACGTCGACGAGGGTGACCCCCTCGGCGGCGGCGATGATGGGGAACGCCTCGTCCATCCAATCGAGCTGCTGGGTGAACGGGTGCCAGAGGACCTTCCGGTCGCGGTCGCGCCAGGATTCGGAATCGGACATGGCGGGCCATTAAAACAGGAACCGGGCGGGAAGGCCAGCGGCGGGGCGGGCGCTCGGCCGCGTCACGCCTCCAGCGCCTCGCAGACCGCCCCGGCCAAGGCCTCGAGATCCCGCTCGGCGTGCTCCGCCGAGAGGCTCAGCCGGAGGCGCGCCGTCCCCTCCGGGACCGTCGGGGGGCGGATGGCGGGGGCGAAAAAGCCGAGCGCCAGCAGGCGTTCCGACGCCCGCAGGGTTTCGGCCGTGCCGCCGACGAGGACCGGGACGATGGGGACCTCCCAGGACTCGGGCGACCAGGCGGCGGCCAGCTCCGGGCGCCAATCGCGCAGGCGGGTGCGCAGACGCCGGGCGTGCGCGCGGACGTCCTGTCGGCGCCAGGGGTCGGTCTCCAAGACCTCCAGGGCGGCGAGCGCGGCGGCCGCCGCGGCGGGGACGAGCCCCGTCGTGTAGATGAACGTCCGCGCCCGCGTCACCAGCCAGTCGACGACCTCCCGCGCGCCGCAGACGAAGCCGCCGGTTCCCCCAAAAGCCTTGCTCAAGGTGGCGGTGACGACCACGTCCGGCGCGGCCGGGTCGATCCCGAGCGCCTCGAGCGTCCCACGACCCTCCGCGCCGAGGACGCCGTTGCCATGGGCGTCGTCGACGACGAGGACGCTGCCGGTCTCGCGCGCGGCGGCCAGAAGCGCGGGAAGGGGGGCGAGATCGCCGTCCATGCTAAAGACGGCATCCGTGACCACGAGCCGGCGCGAAGCGCCGCCGGCCTCCTCGAGCGCGCGCCGGGCGGCGGCGACGTCCCGGTGGGGGTAGACGACGACGCGGGCGCGGGACAGGCGGCAGGCGTCGATCAGGCTGGCGTGGTTGAGGGCGTCGGAGACGATGACGGCGCCGGGGTCGGCGAGGGCTTGGAGGAGGCCGAGATTGGCGGCGTAGCCGGAGGGAAAGAGCAGGGCGGCCTCCGCGCCGCGAAAGGCCGCCAGCCGGCGCTCGGCCTCGGCGTGGACGGCCCGGGTGCCGGCGAGAAGGCGAGAGGCGCCGTCTCCCCATCCCTGCTCGAGGATGGCGTTGGCGGCGGCGGCGCGGACGCGGGGGTTGGCGGCCAGGCCCAGGTAGTCGTTGGAGGCGAAGTTGACGACCGTGCGCCGGTCGACGACGATGCGGGTCGCCTCCACGCGGTCGATCACCCGCAGGGACCGGCGCAGACCCCGCGACTCCAGGTCCGCCAGGTCGCGGCGGAGGGAGGCGAGAAAGCCGGAAGGGTCATCCTGCGCCATGGTGGGAACCCCCTGTTGCGGTCTTTCCCCCGAAAGGGCGGTCCGGCGGCAGGAGACGTTGGTGCGGCCGGTGCCTTCCGGCGCGGCCGCGGCGTGCCCCCGCCGCGCGGTTGCGCGGGAGCCCGGCCCGGTCCGTCACGCGTCCGCGCGCGGTCGCCCGTCGCCCCTCCGCCCTGCGGCCTCGAGACCGGAAGGCGGGTCGACGGCCTCCGTCGCCTCCCGGGCCGCCTCGCACTCGATCGTAAACCCCGCGTCGGCGATCATCCGCCGGTCGGCCTCCGCGCCCTGGCCGGGGGTCGTGAGATAGCCTTCGACGAAAAGGGACGTGGCCGCGAAAAGGGCCAGCGGCTGAAGCGACCGCAGCACCGCCTCCCGTCCCCCGGCCGCCCGGACGTCCTTTGTCGGGTTCACGAGGCGGACCATCGCGAGCGCGCGGAGCGCCTGCGCCGGCGTCATCGGCGTCAGGCCGGCGAAGGCCGTCCCCGGCCGCGGGTTGAAGAAATTGACGGGGATCGAGTCGACGTCGAGATCGCGCAGCGCGAAGGCGAGGTCGACGATATCCTCCGGGCGCTCGCCCATGCCGACGATCCCGCCGCAGCAGGCGTGGAGCCCGGCGCGCTTCACGGCGCGGATGGTGGCGACGCGATCGGCGAAGGCGTGGGTGGTGCACACCTCGGGGAACCGGCGCTCGGAGGTCTCGAGATTGTGGTTGAATCGGTCGGCGCCGGCCGCGCGGAGGCGGGCGGCCGCCGCGTCGTCGAGGGTTCCGAGCGAGAAACAAAGGCGGAGGCCGGGGACGCCGTCCTTGATCCGGCGCGCGGCGTCGCAGAGGGCGTCGAGCTCGGCGGCGGAGGGCCCCCGGCCGCTGGTGACGACGCAGTAGACGGAGGCGCCGAGCGCGCGGGCCCGGCGCGCGCCGTCGACGATCGCCTCCGCCGGGAGCAGGGGGTGCTCCGCCACGTTCGCCTCCGCGCGCCCCGACTGGGCGCAGAACCGGCAGTCCTCCGGGCAGCGGCCGCTCTTGGCGTTCATCAGGACGTGGAGGCGGACACGGCGGCCGAAATGGCGCTCGCGAGGAAGGAAGGCGGCGTGGAGGATGGGCAGGAGCGCGTCGTCAGGGGCGCGCAGCACCGCAAGCGCCTCGTCGCGCGAGGGGGGGGCGCCGTCGCGGGCGCGGCGGCCGAGCGCGGTCCAGTCGGGTGTCGTCACATCCGGGCTCCCGGCGGGGTGCGGGCGGCGGCCCCGCGCGTCTCAAGGGCGACTTGTCGCGAGACGCCGGAGCATCGCGCGGTCCGTCAGGTCGAACTGGAGCGGGGTAATGGAAATGAAGCCGTCTGCGATGGCGGCGTTGTCCGTCGGAAAGCGGCCGTTGCGGAGGGGGGGATGGGCGTGCGCGGGCGGGCCTTGGATCCAGTAGTACGGGCGGCCGCGGGGATCGGCGCGCCGGACGTAGGACTCCGCCAGCGGGCCGCGGTCCATCACCGTCCAGCGGGCCCCGCGCGGGCGGGGGCGGGCGGGGAGGTTGATGTTGAGCAAAACGCCGGGGCGGAGGAGGCCGCGGGCCATGGCGCGGCGCAGGAGTCGCGCGGTCTGGCGGGCGGCGGCCGCGAAGGCCATCCGAGGCGACTCCTCGAGGGAGACGGCGACGGCCGGAATTCCCGCGAAAGCGCCCTCCGCCGCTCCGCCCACCGTTCCCGAGTAAAGGATGTTGATCCCCGTGTTGAGGCCGGGATTCATCCCGGAGACGATAAGCCCCGGTCGGCGGCGGCAGAGCTTGTCCAAGGCGAACTTGACGCAGTCCACGGGCGTGCCGTCAACGGCGTAGACCTCGCCGGGGCCGCGCACGCGGACACGGCGAGGCTCGGGGATGGGCCGGTTCAGGGAGAGGGCGTGGCTGACGGCGCTCCGCTCGTGGGCGGGGGCGGCGACGGTCACGGCGCCGAGGCGGCGGAGCGCCTCGCGCAGGGCGAGCAGCCCCGGCGCGTGCGCGCCGTCATCGTTGGTCAACAGGATGTCCACGGCCGTTTCGCGGGTGTCCGGGATGCCGCCGTCGAACGGGGGATCATTATAAGGCGGCGGCGGCGGGGCGCAAGCGCGATGCGCGCGGGGACGATCCCCGCGCAGGGCGGGTGAAAAAACCGGGGGGTCGCGGCCCGGGCCGCGACCCCCCGGAATGCCGCCGCCGGACGGCTAGACGAGCACGGTCGACTTCTTTTTGAGCTGGAGGCGAAGGCGGAAGATGAGCTTCGAGTGGAGCTGGGAGACGCGGGACTCGGAGAGGCCGAGCGCGGCGCCGATCTCCTTGAACGTGAGCTCCTCGTAATAGTACAGCAGCAAGATGAGCCGCTCCTTGCGGGAGAGACCCTTCGTGAGGAATTCGACGAGCTCGCGCTTCTGGGCGGAGTGGAACGGATCGTGGGCGCGTTTGTCCTCCACCGTCTCCAGGGCCGGCTGGGTGGGGGCGACTTCCTTCTCGAGCGCGCGCCGGTTGACCCGGTCCGTCCCGGCCGCGTTGATCTCCTTGTAGAGGCGGTCCAGCTGTTGCAGGGAGACCCCCAGCTCGCGGGCGATCTCGTTGTCGGACGGCAGGCGGCCGTGCTGGCGCTCGAGCTTCTGGTAGGCGCGCTCGAGTTGGTGGATGCGGGCGCGTACGAGGCGGGGAACCCAGTCCATCTTGCGGAGCTCGTCGAGGATCGCCCCGCGGATGCGGCTGGTGCAGTAGGTCTCGAACTTGACGCCGCGGTCGAGGTCGAATCGATCAATGGCGTCGGCCAAGCCGAAGATGCCGGCGCTCATGAGATCCTGGACGTCGACGCTGTGGGGGAGCTTCTCCCCGATCCGGTCGGCGGCGTACCGAACGAGGGGCAGATACTGTTCCATCAAGATGTTGCGGATTTCCTGCTCGCCGGTGGTCTTGTACTGCCGCCAGAGCGTCTCGAGCTCCTCGCGGGTGCATGCCATGGCGCCATCCCCCTAAAGCCCGTCGTTGCCGAAAGGATCCCGGACGATGACCGGGATCAGCCTTGGTCCGGTGCCGTGCCTGGCTTCGAGCCCGCCTCCGCGTCCTGCCGGTCGAGCAACTCGCGAACCTCTTGGAGCGAGTGGTGCAGCTTGTACAGGTCGATGCGCCGGAGTCGCTCGAAAACGGACTCGTCGTAGAGGCGGTGGCCGGACTCGGTTCGTTCCGCCTCGACAATGAGGCCGAGTTGGGTATAGTTGTGCAGCGTCTGCCGGGAGATCCGGGTGCCCTGGGGGGAGGCGTAGTACCGGATGATCTCGCCGATCTTGTAGAGCTTTTTTGGGGGTTTCATGGTCGCAACGACCGTCCCGGCCGCCTCATTTTTCATGCAAAGAGAACGCCTGTCGGCGTTGCCTTTTGTGTCGTTTCCCCGAAGTCTATGTATCCAAAGCGATTATCGCTTTACAATTCGTAATTTATAATTCGTAAATTACGAATGTCAAGGCGCGCGTGGGGATTTTTCGGTAATTTTTTATGTGTAGCGCGGGCCTGATTCGAAAAACCCTATCCCTAGCGTTCGACCCGAAAAATTTTTTTCGGCCGCGCGCCCGCCGTCTCCTTTTGCCGGCGTGCCGGCCCCATGGTATGATGGCCCAGCCATGCGAATCGCCCTCTTCGGCGGCTCCTTCAACCCCGTTCATAACGGCCATCTCGCCCTCGCCGAGGCGGCTCGAGACGGCCTCAAACTCGACGGCGTGATCCTCGTCCCTTGTGCGGTTCCTCCCCACAAGGACGCCTCTGCCCTTGCCCCGGCCCGGGATCGTCTCGCCATGCTCCGGCTGGCGGTTCGAGGGCGGCCCGGCCTGGGCGTCTCCGACGTCGAGTTGCGCCGCAGGGGCCCCTCCTATACGCTTCATACCGTGGAGGCCGTGCGGGCGGCGATGCGGCGCGTGCGAGGCGGCCGGGGGGGGAGGGACGTGCTGTATCTGCTCGTCGGCGCGGACATGCTTCAGGACCTGCCGTGCTGGTTCCGCGCGCGCCGCTTGGTCCGTCTCGCGCGAGTGGCCGCGGCGGGGCGCCCGGGGTGGTCGATCGCGGCCATTCGGCGAGGCTTGGCGCGCGCTTTCGGGGCCGCTTTCGTTCGCGGGCTCGACAAGAACCGTTTCGACGCCCCGCTCTTGCCCGTCTCGTCGACGGCGATCCGGCGTCGCGTGCGCGCGGGCCGGTCGATCCGCGGGCTGGTCCCGGATGCGGTGGCGGACTACGTCCGGCGGAGCGGGCTGTACCGGCGGTGAGCCGGGGCGGGAGCGGGGAGCCTGGCGGGCGTCCTCGAGTCGCGCGGTCGCACGGGGGCAATGCTTACCCGTGCTCGAGACGCCGCGACAGGACGAATCCGGCGGCAAAGCCGACCAGGCCGAGGCCGAGGAGGATGCCGCACGGCAGCGCCATCTCGACCGGCCCGAATCCCCGCCAGACCGCCCCCTCCAGCGCGAGGATCCCCCACCGCACCGGGCTGGCGTGGCTGAGCGTTTGGAGCCACGGCGGCATGAACATCAGGGGGACGGCGCCGCCGCCGATCATGGCGGACAGGACGAAGACGCTGGACGCGATCGCGCCCGTCACTTGTTCCGTTCGTCCCAAGGCCGCGGCCAGCATCATCAAGCCGGTGAACCCCGCCGCCGTGGCGCCCACCGCGCCCAGCAGGCCCGACAGGCTCAGGACGCGGACCCCGAACGCGAGTCGGCCGAAGGCGACCGCCAAGAGCTGGACGGCCGCGCAGGCCGCCAGGCAGGCGAGGCTCTTGCCCGCCAGGATCCGCGCGTGGCCGAGGGGGGCGAAACGAAGGCGCAGCAGCGTCCCCTGGGACCGCTCCACGGCCAGCGACACGGCGAAGAACGACGCGCACCCCATGACGGCCCAGAGGATCGCTTGAGGGAACGAGATCTCGAACGAGGACCGTGGGCGCGCGGCCGTCTCCGGCGCCACCGGCAACGACTCGATCCGCATGGCGTCCCGCCACGGCAGACCGCGAACGAGGTGGTCGCGGGCCTCGCCCAGGAATCGGTCGATCGCCTCGAGGAACCGCCCGAGGGTCGCGCGGTCGTCCGGGTCGAGCCCGGCGGCGGGCAGGTCGAGGGCCGCGCGGGCGCGCCGGATCTCGGCGCGGAGGGTTTCGGGGTCGGCGAAGCGCTCCTCCATGGCCCCCAGCGCCTCGCGCGCGAGAATCCCCTGGAGGAAGCCCTTCTCCGCGCCGCGGGCGGGGTCGACCCCGACGGCCAGCGGCGGGCACTCACCCCAGAAGAAGCCGGGGGCGTCCCCGTAACCCCGGCGGATAACCACGTAAGCCGAGAGCGTCCCGCGCCGGACGCGCTCGCGCGCCTCCTCCTGCGGAAGGCGCTCGACCTGCAGCTCCTCCGTGCGAGCCAGGCGGTCCGCGAATCGCGCGGAGGCGAGCGAACCGTCCTCGTCCACCACCGCGAGCCGCAGGGCGTGCGCCCGCGGGCCCTCCCCCACCCCTTCGTAGAGGAACCCGAAGAGGAGCGCCAGCACCAGCGGGAAGCCGAGCACCCAGAAGAGGCTCCAGGGCTCGCGCGCCAAAATCCGCAGGTCTTTCGCGGCCAGAACGAACAGGGCGTTCATCTCAGTCGTCCCGCAGGCTTCGGCCCGTCAGCGCCAGGAAGACCGCCTCGAGATCGGGACGGTCGACCCGCACGCGTGCGAGCCGGATGCCGGCGGCCTCCGCTGCGGCGGCGAGCCGGGCGAGCGCCTCGAACGGGCGCTCGGTCTCGAGCTGGACGGACGTTCCCGACACCCGCCCCGGCAGGACGGACGGGTCGGCGGGCACCCGGTCGAGCGTGGCGCGGACGATCGACGGCCCGCCGTGGCGCTCGATCAGCTCCTCGGGGGTCCCGAGGGCGAGGACGCGGCCGCGATCGAGGATGGCGACGCGATCGCAGAGCCGCTCCGCCTCCTCCATGGCGTGCGTCGTGTAGACCACCGTCCGTCCCGCGCCCTTGAGCCGGGCGACATCCTCAAAGAGGCGAAGCCGGGACTGGGGATCCACGCCGACGGTCGGCTCGTCGAGGAGCAGGATGGGGGGATCGTGGACGAGGGCGCAGGCGAGGTTGAGACGGCGCTTCATGCCGCCGGAGTACGCGTCCGCGCGGTCGCGGGCGCGCTCGAGCAGGCCGGCGCGGTCGAGGACCTCCCGCGTTCGCTCCGCCAGCGCCGCGCCGGACAGGCCGTAGAGACGCCCGAAGAACCGGACGTTCTCCTCGCCCGTCAGCATCCCATAGAGGGCCGGCATCTGAGGGGCGACGCCGAGGCGGCGGCGGACGGCGGGGTCGTCGGGGGATCCGGCCCCGTCGATGTCGACGGCGCCCGCGTCGGGGACAAGGACGCCGCCGAGGCAGTGGACGAGCGTCGTTTTGCCGGCGCCGTTGGGGCCGAGCAAGCCGAACGTCTCGCCCTCGCGGATCTCCAGCGAGACGCCGTCCAGGGCGGTGAGCGGGCCGAAGGCCTTGCGAAGGCTGTCGATGCGGATCATGGCGCGGTCAGGATAGCGCATCCCGGCGTCGGAGGACACGGAATTGAGGGCCGTCCGCCGGCCGGCTTTTCATTCCCTCCCTTCACCCGCCCCATTACAATGCGCCCCATGCCCGAGGGGTCGAGCCGCGTCCTGGACTGGGTCTGCCGCCACTGCGGCGGGGCGGGATACACCCTCTCCCTGCTCGGCGCCGCCGTCGGGCAGCTCCCGGCCGTTGCGCGGAAGCGCGGCGAGATCGTCCGCCAGCTCGACCGCGCCGTCTTCGGAAGCCTCTTCGTCACCTTCATCGTCGCCCTCTTCACCGGCATGATTCTGGCGCTGCAGGCCGGGATCGAGCTGAGCCGCTGGGGGCAGGAATCGAGCGTCGGGCTGCTCGTCTCCGCCTCGATGGTCCGGGAGATGGGGCCCGTGATGACCGCCTTCATCCTCGCCGGCCTGGTCGGCTCCACCATGGCGGCCGAGCTCGGGACGATGCGGGTCTCGGAGGAGATCGACGCCCTGCAGGTCATGTCGATCAACCCCGTCCGCTACCTCGTCATGCCCCGCGTGCTGGCGCTGGCGCTGGCCTGCCCGATCCTGACGGTATTCGTCGACGTCATCGGCGTGGCGGGCGGCGCGGTGGTGGCCCGGTCGCTGCTTGGCGTGGACTACCAGACGTATTTCGACAAGGCGCGGGACGTGCTGGCGGTGCGCGACATCGCCGGGGGGCTTTTGAAGGCCTTCGTCTTCGGCGTGACGATCGCCACGATCGGCTGCTCGCAGGGGTTGCGGGCGGAGAACGGCGCGGAGGGCGTCGGACAGGCGACCATGCGCGCCGTCGTCATGGCCTTCGTCTACATCCTGATCTTCGACTACCTGGTGGCCTGGATGCTGTATTGAGCGCCTCGGATCCGCCATGATCGAGCTCGACCGCGTCGTCAAGACACTGGGGGGGAAGACCGTCCTGGACGGCCTGTCGCTGACGGTCCGCGAGGGGGAGACGCTGGTGATCCTCGGCGGCAGCGGGACGGGCAAGAGCGTGATGCTCAAGCACATGGTGGGGCTGATGAAGCCGGACGCCGGGCGCGTGCGCGTGGCCGGCGAGGACATCTCGGACTACACGGAGCGCGAGCTGGAGCCGGTCCGCCGCCGGTACGGTTATTGCTTTCAGGGGGCGGCTCTGCTAAACTCCCTCTCCGTTTTCGAAAACGTCGCCCTCCCCCTGCGGGAGCACGAGGACCTGGACCGGGAGGAGCTGGGGGCGCGGGTCCGGGAAGTCCTCCGGCTGGTGGGGCTGGAGGACGCCGAGCAGAAGATGCCCGCGGTCCTTTCCGGCGGCATGCGGAAGCGCGCGGGGCTGGCCCGCGCCATCGTCCGCCGGCCGCAGATCGTGCTCTACGACGAGCCGACGGCGGGGCTCGACCCCGTCATCTCCCGGACGATCGACGAGCTGATCCTCGATCTCCGGGACCGCCTGAAGGTGACGTCCGTCGTCGTGACCCACGACATCGCCAGCGCCTTCCGCGTCGGGACGCGGCTGGCGATGCTGCACCGGGGCCGGATCCACCTCGAGGGCCCGCCGGAGCTCTTCCGGACGACGCACGATGCGCTGGTCCGGCAGTTTGTCGACGGCGGGCGATAGGCCGCGGCACGGGCGAAAAGCCGCACTGGGAGACGGGTTGACGCATGGGCCGCGAGATCCGCCTGGGCATCTTCTTCTTCGCCATCCTCATCGTGCTCGGGTTCGTCACCGTGACGGTGAGCCAATGGACCCCCCCGTGGGTCCGCCGCCATCTGTTCACCGTCTACTTCCCCAACGCCGACGGCCTGAAACGGGGCGACCAAGTCCGCGTCGTCGGCGTCCCCTACGGCCGCGTGGACGAGGTCAAGTACGACCGCGGCCGGAAACTGGTCGAGGTCTCGATGGGCCTCGAGCACCGCCTCGACCTTCGCGAGGACTACTCGATCACCATCCAGGAATCCGCGCTTATCGGCGGCCGGTACATCGAGATCTTCCCGGGCAGCGAGGACCGGAAGCCGGTCGACCCCGCCGATCCCGCCCAGCCCCTGCGCGGCAGCACCCTGCCCTCCCCCATGCAGGAGCTCTCCAAGGTCGTTCAGGAGAACCGCGAGAACATCCGCGAGACGCTCGAGGACGTCCGCGAGGTCGCCCGCACCATCCGCGAAGGCCCGGGAACGCTCCACGAGCTGATCACAAACCGGGGCCTCTACGAGAAAGTCGAAAAGGCCGCCGACCACCTCGAGAAATTCGGCGAGAAGCTCAACACCGGCCAGGGCACCGCCGCCAAGTTGCTCCAGGACCCGGGGCTCTACGACGACCTCCGCGCCGTCGCCGCCGACCTGAAGACCGTCACCGCCCAGATCCGCGAAGGGCCCGGCTTGGTTCACGACATCCTCTACAACGCCGAGCTCAGCAAGGACCTCAAGTCTGCGGTCGAGGACATCCGCGGCGCCGCCGCCAGCCTCCGCGAGATCCTCGAAAAGGTCCAGTCGGGCGAGAAGCCCCTCCTCGCCTACGCCGTCGACGAACAGACCTACACCAAGGCCGAGCAGGCCATCCAAGACTTCGGCAAGGTGGTCGGCCGCGCCGCGCGCACCGAGGTCGGGCTCCTGGGCGGCGCCCTCTTCTACCCGCAGAGCGGGATGACCGTCTCCCGCCTCGCCGTGCGCCTGCAGCCCGGCGAGGAGAAGTATTTCCAGGCCGGCATTGCCTTCCTGTCCCTCGACCCGGACGGCGACGTCCGGTTCGAGGACCAGCCCCTCGGCGACGCCGACCTGCTCGTCAAAGCCGATCTCCAGATGGCCTATCGGCTCGACTTTGTCGGCGACTGGCTGAAACCGGTCTGGCTGCGCGGCGGGATGATCGAGGGAAAGGGCGGAGGCGCGGTGGACGTGGAGTGGAAGGACATCGACTGGCTGCTCGGCGGCGACCTCCGCCTGACCTACGAAGCCCGCGACGCCTACGGGAGCGTGGACAAGGAAAACCTGGACGAGGAGGTGAAAGGGCTGCTGCAGCGGGCCTACGTCACCTACCGTGTCTGGAAAGGCTTCAGGGCCTACGTCGGCGCAAACCGCCTCGGCACGGGAAACACCCCCGAGCTGATGGCGGGGGTGAGCTTCGAGTTCAACGACGAGGACCTGCGCAGCCTGATCGCCGTGCTCGGTCTGGCCAACTAGGGGGCCGCCGGGCCTCCCCGCCGTGCGGACGGTGCCAAGTGCCGCACCGCGTAGTTCCCCATCACCTGCACCGCGTGCGCCTGCCGCCGGAGCCGGTCCAGCGCCGCCCGGACCGGGGCCGTCCCCAGGCGCCCCTCGACCTCGATGAAGAAGACGTACTCCCAAGGGCGGCCGAGCAGCGGGCGGGACTCGATGCGGGTCATGTTCAGCCGGTGCTTGGCCAAGACCCCGAGGGCGCGGTAGAGCGAGCCCGGCCGGTGCGAAAGCGAGAGCGCGATCGCCACCTTCGCGGGGCGGGACGGCGGCCGCCGGTCCGCGCGCCCGAGCAGATAAAACGACGTCCGGTTCGGACGCTCGGGGATGAGCGGGCAGCGAAGGATCTTCAGGCCGGAGCGCCGCGCCGCCTCCGGCGAGGCGACCGCCGCGGCATCCCGGCGTCGCGCCGCCAGCGCCACCGCCCGCGACGTGCTGGACACCTTCTCGAGCGCCACCCCGGGCAGGTGCAGCAGCAGCCACGGACGGCAGTGCTTCAGCGGCACCTCGTGCGAGTAGACCCGTCGGATCGCCCCCCCCGCGCGGCCCAGCAGCGCCAACTGGATGTCCAGGTGGCACTCCTCCAGGATCGACACGCCCCGCTCCGCCAGCGGCCCGTTCAGGATGCTGTCGAGCGTGTCCCCGATCATCCCCCCGGTTGTGTTCTCGATCGGCACCAGCGCCACGTCGGCCTCGCCATCCAGGACGGACTCGACCGCCCGCGGGATGTCCGGCGCCGGGAGATAGCGGACGCCGCGCCGCCCGAACCGGAGCCGCGCCGCCGCGTACGAGAAGCTTTTCACGGGGCCCAGGAAGGCCACGCGCAGGGGCCGTCGCGCGCTCATGGTCGGGCGCTCCCGCCTCCGCGCGGTCCGCCGCGCACGGGGCGGAGCGAGGCTACTGCAACCCGGCGGGCGTGTCAAGGCGCGCGGGAGACTCCAGATGGGCCGAACGTGCGGGGTAAGATGAGTCGGGCCGCCGGCCTTGCCGGCCCCCCGCGGGGCGTGCTACAGTAACGCCCCCCGGAGCCCCCGTGCCATGTCCACGCACCAAGTCATGCTCATGTGTGTGCTCGCCGTCGTGGCGGGCGTGGCCGGCCTGGTGGTGGCGGACCGCCTGCGATTCCCGAGCATCGTCTTCCTCTTGGTCTTCGGCGCGGGGCTCGGACCGGACGGCGCGGGGTTGATCCGGCCGGAGGCGCTCGGCCGCGGCCTCGAGATCCTCGTCAAGATCGCCGTGGCCATCATCCTCTTCGAGGGGGCTCTGACGCTCCGCGCGAGGGACGTGGCGGAGGTTTTCGCCGGCGTCCGCCGGCTGGTCACCTACGGGCTGGGGGTCACGTGGGCGGGGGCGACGCTGGCGGCGTGGGGGATCGCGGGGCTCCCCGGGCACCTGGCCGTCCTCTTCGGCGCCCTCGTCACCGTCACCGGCCCGACCGTCATCCGCCCCCTGCTCGAGCGCGTCCACGTGAAGCGGACCGTGGCGACCGTCCTCAACAGCGAGGGGGTGATCATCGACCCCATCGGGGTCTTCGTCGCCGTGCTCGTGCTGGAGCTGATCCTCGGTTTCGGGATGACGTGGCGGGAGACGATGGGGGGCTATTTCGGCCGGCTGGGGATCGGGGCGCTGCTGGGGGCGGCGGGGGGCTTCTCGCTCCCGTGGGTCCTGCGCGCGCGCTGGCTCGTCGCCGAGCACTTGCAGAACCTGGCCGGGCTGGCGGGCGTGCTGGGGATCTTCGCGGCGGCCGAGCGGGTCTACCCGGAGTCGGGCCTGGCGGCGGTCGTCGCGGCCGGGCTCGCCGCGCCGCGCCGGATCATGCCGCAGGAGCACCGCTTCCGCCTCTTCAAGGAGGAGTTGACCCTTCTCTTCATCTCCGTCCTGTTCATCCTGCTGGCCGCGAACGTCCGGCTGGCCGCGATTTTCGAGGAGGGGTGGCGGGGCCTCGGGGTGGTCGGCATCTTGATGCTCGTCGTGCGCCCGCTCTGCGTCTTTCTCTCGATCGACCGGAACACGATGCCCTTCCGGGACCGTCTCTTCATCGCGACCGTGGCGCCGCGCGGCGTGGTGGCCGCCTCCGCGGCCTCCCTCTTCGCGTTGATCCTCGAGGAGAAGGGGTGGGAGGGCGCCCGCCGGGTGGAGGCCCTGGTCTTCCTGACGATCGCCGTCACGGTGGTGGTGCAGGGCGTGCTCGCGTGGCCGGTCGCCTGGGCGCTCGGGGTGCTCTCGGAAGTGGACCGCCGCGTGCTGGTCGTGGGGGCGAACATGCTCGGGCGAGCGGTGGCCGCGGTCTATCACGCCGCCGGCCGGTCCGTCGTCGTCACCGACACGAACCCGATCCATTGCGAGGCCGCCCGCGGCGCGGGGCTGCCCACCGCCTGCGGCAACATCTTCGAGCGCGCCCATCAAGAGCGGATCGGCATGGACGAGGCGGGGACCGTCATCGCCGTGACCCAGAATCCCGAGGTCAACGTCCTCATCGCCCAGCACGCCCGGGAGGACTACCGGATCCCCTACGTCTATGTCGCGCTCGACCGGTTCGACAAGGGCGCGCGGCGGGAGCACGTCGAGCGGATCGGCGGGCACCTCGCCTTCGGGCGTCCCTTGGCTCTGGCGCCCTGGCTCGAGCGCCTCCGCTCGGAGGAGGCCGTCCTCGTCGCGCGCGAGACACCGCCGAAGGACACCTTGCCGCAATCGGTCCGCGAGTACGCCGGCAACGAGGATATCGTCCCGCTGCTCGTGCGGCACGGGGATCGCGTCCAGGTCTGCGAAGACGGGACCCACTGGGGGCCGGGGGACCGCGTCCTGTTCCTGACCCGGCGCGGGACGGCGGTGGACACCCCGTCGCGCCCTTCGCCCGGCGGCGGCGCGGCGGCCGAGTCGTCCTCCTCGTCCGCGGCTCCAACCGCCCCTCCGGTGCCCGGGCCGCCCGCCGGCCCGCTCGGCGGCCTGCTCTGAGCGGTATTGCTTGCCCCACCCCCCGCGCGGGTCTATAACGGAATCGCGCCCCCGCGCCGGCGCCGCCGCATCGGAGATCCCGCCCATGTCCGATTTCTATCAGACGGGGGTTATCAGCACCCTCCATCGATTCCCGAACGCCAAGCTCGAAAAGATGGAGGCGGAGATCAAGAAGTTCCAGCGCCTCCAGCCGGTGACGCTGCTGCTGCCGAGCCTCTGGTCGGAGTTCGAGGGGCCGGCGATGTCGCGGATCGTCGAGGAGCTGAAGAATGTCAAGTTCGTCCGCCAGATCGTCCTGGTCCTCGACCGGGCGGACGCGGCGCAGTTCCGCGCGGCCCGCGAGCGCTTGGCCGGCATGGCCTGCCCCGTGAAGGTGCTCTGGAACGACGGGCCGCGCCTCGGCGAGCTGTACGCCCTGCTGGAGAAGAGCAACATCCGGTGCGGCACGCCGGGCAAGGGCCGCACCGTCTGGATAGGGCTGGGCCTCATCCTGGCCGAGGAGAAGAGCTATGCCATCGCCCTCCACGACTGCGACATCGTGACGTACGGCCGGGAGCTGCTGGCCCGCCTCTGCTACCCCGTCTCGAACCCGACGATGTCCTACGAGTTCGCCAAGGGCTACTACGCGCGCGTGACGGACCGCTTCCACGGCCGCGTCACGCGCCTCTTCGTCGCGCCGCTCGTCCGGACGCTCCAGCGGATGACGGGGTACCACCCGTTCCTCGTCTTCCTCGACAGCTTCCGATACCCGCTGGCCGGCGAGCTGGCGATGACCACGGACCTTGCCCGCATCGTCCGGATCCCGAGCGACTGGGGCTTCGAGATCGGCCTCCTCTCGGAGGTCTACCGCGCCTGCGCGCCCCGGCGGATCTGCGAGGTGGACATCTGCGACGCCTTCGAACACAAGCACCAGGAGCTCTCGGCGGAGAGCCCCGACACGGGCCTGCACCGCATGGCGGTGGACATCGCCAAGCACCTGTTCCGGATCCTCGCCAGCGAGGGGGTGCCGATCTCCGACGGGTTTTTCAAGAGCGCGAAGGCCGCCTACCTGCGCGAGGCGCAGGAAGCGATCCGGAAGTACTACGACGACGCCATGATCAACGGCTTGACCTGCGACCGGCACGCGGAGGCCACAGCGGTGGAGACGTTCGCCCGCGCCGTCGACCTCGCCGCCCGAAGCGTGCTCGAGGACCCGCTCGGCGCCCCGCTCATCCCCAACTGGAACCGCGTTGTCAGCGCTATCCCGGACTTCTTCGAGCGCCTCCTCAGGGCGGTGGAGGAGGACAACCGATAGCCGCGTTTCTCTGGTGCCCCGAGAAACTCGACACCGCGCTGCGCGTGGGCGCCCGCCGGAAGCCCCCGAAGATCGTCCGCGCCGACATCGTCGTCGAGACCCGGACGGCCATCCCCGGGCGGACCGGCCGGCTTGACGGCCGCGCAGGCGGCGGTCTTCGCGGCAGGAGACGGGCCATTTCCTGGAGCGCATCGGGGCCTGGGAGCGGCGGCCCCCGCCGGCGGGAGATGAGGGACCTGTTGATTATCACGGATTTGGACGGCTGCCTGCTCGACGCCGCCACGTACGCGTGGGAGCCGGCGCGGGAGGCGCTCGACGCCCTCCGCGCGCGCGGAATCCCGGTCGTCCCCTGCACGTCCAAGACCCGCGCCGAGACGGCGCGGATCCAGGCGGAGCTGGGGATCCCCGGCCCGGCCATCGTCGAGGGGGGAGGGGCGATCGTCGGCGCGGACGGCGCCGTCGAGTCCCTCGGCCGCCCGGTCGCCGAGCTCCGGCGGGTCCTCGCGGGAATCGCGGCGGAGACGGGCGGCGCGCTGCGCGGCTTCGGCGATATGACGGACGCCGAGCTGGCCGCCGAGACGGGACTGCCGGAGGACCGCGCGGCCCTCGCCCGCCGCCGCGAGTTCGACGAGCCCTTCCGGTTCCTCCGCGATGAGACGGCCCTCCTCCCCTTCGTGCGCGCACGCGCCGCCGCCGCCGGGATCTCCCTCTCCCGCGGCGGCCGCTACTGGCATCTCCACGCGGGCTCGGACAAGGGCCGCGCCGTCCGACGCCTCCGCGAGCGCTTCCCCGGCGCCCGCGCGATCGGCCTCGGCGACAGCGCCCTCGACCTGCCGTTGCTGCGGGCCGTCGATCTCCCGATCCTCGTCGTCCGCCCCGACGGCACGCCCGACCCGGACCTCGTGCGCGGCCTGCCCGCGGCGCGCCGTTCGGACGGTCCCGGCCCGGCCGGGTGGGCGCGCGCCGTCCTGGAGGCCCTTCGCACGTGACGCGGCGGTTGCCCTCCGGTTTTCGATGCGCTAGGATGCGCCCGTTGCCCGCCCGGGAGGCCCGCCATGCCGCCTGACGAAAAGGCCCCGCCGTCCGATCCGCCGGCCGGCAATCCGGAACGGGGTCCCGACGCGCGGTCGAGCGAGCCGCTCACGCCGGCCGCCGTCCGCCGCGCCGCCCGCGCCGGGCAGTGGGCCGAGATCGTGGATGGCTTCTGCGCCATGCCGGCGGACCGGCGCCTCGATTTGTTTGTGCGCCTCACCGCTCCGGACCAGGCGATGCTGCTGCGGTCCGTCTCCCCCGCCCTGGCCGCCACCCTCTTGATGGACTGCGATCGAGCCGTCCTCAAACGCCCTCTGGAGGAGATCGATCCCGCCGACATCGCCTTCGCGCTCCACCTCGTTCCGCCGGAGCAGCTGGCGGAGATTCTCCCCCGGCTTGCCGAACCGGCCGCCCGGCGCGTCCTGGACACGCTCGACCCCTCGCTCCGGGACGCCGTCCGGGCCCGAACGGTGTTCGACCCGCAGTCCGCGTCGGGCCTCATGACGACGCACTACCTGAGCGTGCCCGAGGTGTTCTCCGTGAGCCGGGCGCTCGAGCTGCTTCGCAAGGCGGAGCCGTCCGAGGCCCCCTCCTATATTTATGTGGTCGACGCGAACGGTCGCCTGACCGGGACCGCCCCCGTCCGGGCGCTCCTGTTCGCCGACGCGCGCCAGCCGGTGGGATCCGTCGCCCGCAAGGACCCGGTCCGCCTGAAAGCCTCGGACCCGGTTGACGAGGTGATCCGCCTCTTCAACCGCTTCCACTTCCTCGCCCTTCCCGTGACGGATGACACCGGACGCCTGCTGGGGATCGTGACGTCCGACGACGTCCTCGGCGCGGTTCGGCGGGCCGAGGACGAGGTGGTGCGCGGCGTGACGGGGGCCGACCCGCGCGAGGCCCTGAAGGCGACGCTGGCCGCCACGCGGGGCCGGCTGCCGTGGATGGTTTCGACGATCCTCGGCGGCCTCGCCTGCGCCGGTCTCGGCGTGCTCTTCCAGGAGGTGATGCGCGAGTTCATCGTGCTGGCCCTCTTCCTGACGATCGTGCTGGCGGCGGCGGAGAGCGTGGCGGCCCAGACGGTCTCGGTGGTCCTCAGCGCGCTCGCGGCCGGCGAGATTCCGCGGGGGCGGATCGGCGCCTTCGTCGCCAAGGAGATGGGGATCGGGCTCCTGCTCGGATTGTTCACCGGGTCCTCGGTGGCCGCGCTCTCCCTGATCTGGCACGGCAGCCCGCGGATCGGGGTCCTCATCGGGGCGGCCATCACCGCCTCGGTCGCGTGGGCGGCCTTCCTGGGCGTGTCGATCCCGCTGGCGCTGCGGCGGCTCCAGGTGAACCCGGCCGTGGCCAGCGGCCCGCTCACCCTGGCGCTCTCCGACCTCGCCACGCTGACCTTCTATCTCGGCGGGGCGGCGGTCTGGCTGCCCGCGGCCTGAGCGCAGGGGCCGGCGCGGCCGTTGCCAGGGGGGGCGGGGGGCGCTATGATGCGGTCGAGCCCCCCGAGGAGCGATCCCGAATGGCCGACGCGACGGCGCCCCCCCCCGAGACCGCCCCGGCGGCAACGCCGTTCCGACCGTCGCCGCGAACGGGGGCGGCCCTGCTGGCCGCCCTCCTCCTCGCCGGCGCCCTCCATCTTGCGCGACCCAACCGCTCGGCCCACCTCTACGCCGCGCCGTTCGCCGGTCCGGTCGCCTATGCCTTCAACGCCGACAGCCCGTCGTTTGCCCGCGTCGTCGCGCGATTCCCGAAGGGCTTCGTCGACTGCGAGCAGGGCCAGATCCGGCTGAACCGTCCCCTCTATTCGTTCCTCGGCTGGCTTGTCTCATTGCCCCTGCGCCCGCTCCAGGGCCTTGTGCCGGAGGCGTGGGAGCGACGGGCGACCGGTCTCATGTCGGTTGCCAACCACCCGGAGATCTGGACCGGGATCACGGGGCGGGAGATCGTTACCGCCTGGGTCGCGCTCGTGATGGTGAACCTCCTGCTCGCCCTCGCCGGCCTGCTGCTCTTCCACGGGGCCCTCCGGGCCCTCTTTCCCCCCGCCACGGCCCTCGCCCTGTCGCTCCTGCCCGCCGCCCATCCCAACACGATCGAGTTCATTTTCGTGCCGACCACGGCGTCGTTCGACCTCCTGATCCCGGCCGTCTTCGCCTTCTGCGCGGCGCGCGCGTGGGCGGCCGGACGGCGCGGGCACGGCGGCGCGCTGGGGCTCGGCGTCTGCATGCTGGGCAAGGGGTTTGCGGCTCCCTTCGCCAACTGGGCCTGGGAACACGCCGCGCGACGCGGGGGCCGGGCGGGCTGGCGGGACCTGTCGGTCGCGGCGTCGCTCTTCGCCGGACCCGCCCTGCTGTACCTGGCCTTCGTGTCGCTCGCCGGCGTCCCCGCGCGGAATCCGGACGTCGAGCGGTTCCGCCAAGGCGTCTGGATGCTGGACTGGCTCCGCGAGGGGCGCGCGGTGGAGATCCCCCTGCGGTGGGCGGAGGGCTTGGCGCGTCACGCCGGCCACGTCGTCCGCGGGTTCTGGGTCCCGGTCGCGGCGATCCTGCTCCTCGCCCTCCGGCAGGACCGGAACCCCTTCCGTCTCCCGGTCCCGCTGGCCGGCCACCTGGGCGTCTACGCCGCGGCCTGCGCCGCCTTCTGGGCCCTGCTCGGCTTTCAGCACGTGCGCCTCTCCGCCGTGCAGTACCCCGTCGCGGCCTTTGTGCTCGGGGCGGTCGCCACCCGGAAGTCGATCCGCCCGGAGGCTTGGATCGGCGCGACCGTCGCCGCGAGCGCGGCGGCCGCCGTGGCGTTCCCGATCGCGCATTGACGCGCGGCGGGCGGGATGCCGACTTTCCGCCAGGAGTGCCATCGTGGACCGCGTCGTCGGGAGCGGGCCCGCCTGCGAGCGGCCCCGCCTTTCGGTCGTGGTGCCCGTTTACAACGAGGTCCGCACGCTCCCCCGCGTGCTGGAGCGCCTCGCCGCCCTCCCGTTTGTCGACGAGGTCGTCGTCGTGGACGACGGGTCGACCGACGGGACGCCGGATTTCCTGCGGGCGTACCGGCCGCCGCCCAGTCGCCCCGCCGTCACCGCCATGTTCCTGCCGCGCAACGCCGGCAAGGGAGCGGCGCTGCGGGCCGGGTTCGCCCGAGCCCGCGGGAGAATGCTCGCGGTCCAGGACGCGGACCTCGAGATCGACCCGGCGTCGATCGGACCGCTGGCCGATCTCGTCGAGGCGGGGGAAACGGACCTCGCCTTCGGCTCCCGCTTCCTCCGGCAGGCGCCGCGCCTGGCGCCGGCGGCCTTCTTGGCGAACAAGATCCTGACCCTCCTGACCTCCCTGGCCGTCAACCGCCGGATCACGGACATGGAGACGGCCTGCAAGGTCTTTCGGCGCGAGGTGATCGACGGCCTCCGGCTTCGCTCGGATCGGTTCGGCTTCGAGCCGGAGATCACGATCAAGGCGGCCCGGCGCGGGTGGCGCCTCCGCGAGCGTCCCGTCGCCTACACCCCCCGGCGCGCGGGGAAAAAGATCGGCTGGAAGGACGGCTTGGCCGCCCTGTGGCACATCCTCGTCTTCCGGTTCGGCCCTTCCTAGAAATCCACGGCGCCCACGAGGCGCCCCCGCGTTTATATGAGACCCGCCTGATCTCATTATTGCCTTGATTTCCGCCGCGAGATGCGGTGAAGTAAGCCCATGCGAACCGGCGAAAGACCGGGACCCGGTCACGCGAACGACCGCGGCGCCTCCCCGCCTCGCTCCGACGGCGCGCTCCGGAACCTCTGCGTCCTGGTCGCCTCGGACGACGCCTCGTCCCGGCTCTTCCTGGCCGAGACGCTGGCCGGGGCCGGGGCGTGGGTCTTCACTGCCGCGGATGGGCTCGAGGCGGCGGGAGCCGGTTTTCCCGGCAGGTACGATCTGGTTCTGGCGGACGTGACGCGACCCGCCGCGGACGGGCTCCGCCTGCTCCAGGCCTTCCGGCGGTTCGCGCCGCGCGTTCGCACGGTCGCCGTGGCCGGTCCAGCTGCGGTGGCTGACGACTGGGCCGCGGCAACGGCGGCGGCGGATGCGGTCCTGCGGGCCCCGTATACGCCGGAGCGGCTTCTAGCCGTGGCCCGCTCCGCCCTGGAGCGCGACGAGCGCCAACGGCCGGGGCCGCCCCCCCGGAAGGGGGCGATCCTGGGCGCGTCGCGGGATCCCGGGCTCCTGCACGCCCTGCAGTCGATCTGCACGCTTTTCGGCTACGTCTTCGTGCCGGCCGCCTCGGCCTTCGACGCCGCGGCGGCGCTGGGCGAGGGGGCCTTCCGGTGGGTGGTGGTGGACGAGCATCTCGCGGACGGGCCGGGCGCCTGCCTGGTCGAGTCGCTGCCGCTCTACAGCCGGTCGCCGCAGGCGATCCTGGTCGCGGACCGGCGGACGGCTGAGGCGCTCCGACGGGGCCGGCCGCCGTACGTCGTGACGGTCGCGGCGCGCCCGGACGTCGCGGCCGCGCTGCGGCGGATCCTGGCGGCGGCCTGAACGCAGGGCCGTCGACATGCGGCGCCTCCCGCTCACCCGGGTTTTGCCTGTCATGATATCCCGCCCCGCCCCGGGTGCGGGCGCCGGATATCGCCGCCGACGCCTTCCTCTACGTCGCCGGCAACCTCCAGAACCGGCGGTCCCCGGAGATTCGCTTCCTGCCGGCTGCCGACCGCACTCCGCCGGTCCCGTCGGTAGTGGAAAAGGGGTCCCTGATCGTGTATAACACCCGATCGGAGCCTTCGACGCCTCCTCGCCTTGCGCACGCGCCCTGCCGTCCGGCGCGCGATCGGGAGCCGACGTCCATGCGCGTCTGGCCGGGCAAACCCTATCCCCTTGGAGCCACCTGGGACGGCGCCGGCGTCAATTTCGCCGTCTTCTCCGAGCATGCCACACGCGTCGACCTTTGCCTCTTCGACGGTATGGACGATACGCGGGAGGCCCACCGGTTTCCGCTTCCCGAGCAAACCCACATGATCTGGCACGGCTACCTCCCCGACCTCCGCCCCGGCCAGCTCTACGGCTACCGGGTCCACGGTCCCTACGAGCCGAAAGCCGGCCACCGGTTCAACCCCCACAAGCTCCTGCTCGACCCCTACGCCAAGGCCGTCGGGCGCACCATCCGGTGGGGCGACAACCTCATGTTCGGATACCGGGCGGGCGACCCGGACGAGGATCTGTCGTTCGACGCGCGCGACAACGCGGCCCAGGCCCCGCTGGGGGTGGTGATCGACCCCGCCTTCCAGTGGGGGGACGACCGTCCGCCGCGCACGCCCTGGCACAAGACGCTCATCTACGAGCTGCACGTGAAGGGCTTCACGAAGCGCCACCCGGACGTCCCCGCGCCGCAGCGGGGGACCTACGCCGGCCTGGTCTCCGAGGCCGCGATACGGCACCTGACGGATCTCGGCGTCACCGCCGTCGAGCTGATGCCCATCCACCACCACGTCATCGGCCGCCACCTCGTCGAGAACGGCCTGTCCGACTACTGGGGCTACAACACGCTGACCTATTTCGCACCCGACGCCCGCTACACCCAGGTGAAAAACCCGCTGAACATCGTCCGCGAGTTCAAGACGATGGTTCGCACCCTCCACGCCGCCGGCATCGAGGTGATCCTCGACGTCGTCTACAACCACACCGGGGAAGGGAACCACCTCGGCCCCACGCTCTCGCTGCGCGGGATCGACAACGCCTCCTATTACCGGCTCAACAGCGAGGACCCCCGCTACTACGAGGACTTCACCGGTTGCGGGAACACGCTCAACCTCCGCCACCCCGCCGTCCTCCAGCTGATCACGGACAGCCTCCGTTACTGGGTGCAGGAAATGCACGTGGACGGCTTCCGATTCGACCTCGCCAGCGCGCTGGCCCGCGAGCTCTACGCCGTCGACAAGCTCAGCGCCTTCTTCGACGTCATCCAGCAGGACCCGGTTCTCTCGCAGGTCAAGCTCATCGCCGAGCCGTGGGACCTCGGCGAGGGCGGCTACCAGGTCGGCAATTTCCCCGTCGGCTGGGCGGAGTGGAACGGCCGGTACCGCGACACGGTCCGCCGCTTCTGGAAGGGAGACGGCGGCGTGGCGGCCGAGTTCGCCACGCGCATCAGCGGCAGCAGCGATCTCTACGGCCAGAGCGGTCGCCGCCCCTACGCCAGCGTCAACTTCGTCACCGCCCACGACGGCTTCACCCTCCACGACCTCGTGAGCTACAACGACAAGCACAACGAGGCCAACGGGGAGGGGAACCGGGACGGCCACAATGAGAACCTCAGCTGGAACTGCGGCGCCGAGGGGCCGTCCGACGACCCCGCCGTCCGCGCCCTCCGCGAGCGACAGAAGCGGAACTTCCTGGCCACCCTCCTCCTCTCCCAGGGCGTGCCCATGCTGTGCGGCGGGGACGAGATGGGGCGGACGCAGGGCGGCAACAATAACGCCTACTGCCAGGACAACGAGACCAGCTGGGTGGACTGGTCGCTGGAAGGTGACCGGGAATCCCTCCTCCGCTTCACGCAGCGCGTCGTGCGCCTCTGGCGGGACCAGCCCGTGCTCCAGCGCCGCAAGTTCTTCCAGGGCCGGCCGATCCGCGGCGCGGAAGTGAAGGATATCCTCTGGCTCGACCCCGCCGGGGCCGAGATGAACGACGAGGCTTGGTTCGCCCCCTTCGTCCGCTGTCTCGGCGTCCGCCTGGACGGCAACACGGGCGAGGTGGACGAGCGCGGCCGGCCGATCGTGGGCGACACGCTCCTCATCCTCCTGAACGCCCACCACGAGGAAATCGCCTTCGCCCTCCCGCGGGAGGGCGAAGGGCGCGCGTGGGAGCGCCTGCTCGACACCGCCGACGACGAAGCCCCGGCCGCCGTCTTCAACGGCGGCGAGGCCCGCTACCCGCTCCAGGGCCGGTCCCTGGCCGTGCTGCGCCGCATCCTCCGAAAGGACAAAGCATGAGCGCCCCCGCCTCTCCCCGTCTCCCCCCTCCCGCCGGCGTCGGGGCCGACCTTCCCCGCCCGACGTCCCGCCGCGCCCCTCCGCCTCCCCGCGTCGTCTTCGAGCGGGTCTCCCCCGAGATCGACGGCGGCCGCTTTCCCGTCAAGCGCACGGAAGGCGACCGCGTTGTCGTCGAGGCCGACGTCTTCGCCGACGGCCATGACGAACTGGCCTGTCTCCTGAAAGTCCGCCGGGAGGAAGATCGGCGATGGATCGAGATCCCGATGGCCTTTCTCGACAATGACCGATGGCGCGGCGTCTTCCGCGTCGGCGCGCCCGGCCGATACCGATACACCCTTGAGGGGTGGATCGATGCCTTCCGGACGTGGCGCCGGGACATGAAGAAATGGCTGGACGCCGGGCAGGACGTGTCGGTCGAGCTGGAAATCGGCGCGCGCTTGGTGGCCGCGGCCGCGAAGCGCGCGACCGGCGCGGACGCGCGGGCGCTGGCCCGCTGGGCGAAGGCGCTCCGTCGCCCCGCCGACCCCGCCGCGGCGGGCCGCCGCGCCTTGGACGATGCCCTGGCCGCGCTCATGGACCGGTATGCCGACCGCCGGCTGGCCGCGCACCTCCCCCGCGAGCTGGAAATCGTCGTCGAGCGCGAGCGTGCCCGTTTCAGCGCCTGGTACGAGCTTTTCCCCCGCTCCTGCTCGCCCGAAGCCGGCCGGCACGGCACATTCCGGGACGTCATCGACCGCCTCCCCTATGTCGCCGGCATGGGTTTCGACATCCTCTACCTGCCCCCCATCCATCCCATCGGCATCCGCCATCGCAAGGGGCCGAACAACCAGGTCGTCTGCCGCCCGGGCGATCCCGGCAGCCCGTGGGCCATCGGGTCGGCGGAGGGAGGCCACACGGCGTTCCACCCGCAGCTGGGGACGCGCGAGGATTTTCGCCGCCTCGTCGCCGCCGCCCGGCGGCACGGCCTTGAGCTTGCCCTCGACATCGCCTTCCAATGCTCCCCCGACCACCCCTGGGTGAAACGCCACCCGGACTGGTTCCGCAAGCGCCCGGACGGCACGATCCAGTACGCGGAGAACCCCCCGAAGAAGTACCAGGATATCTACCCCCTCGACTTCGACAGCGCCGACTGGTCGAGTCTTTGGCGCGAGGGCCTCGAGGTCTTCCGGTTCTGGCTCGGCGAGGGCGTCCGCGTCTTCCGCGTCGACAACCCGCACACCAAGGCCTTCGCCTTCTGGGAGTGGCTCATCCGCGAGATCCAGCGGGAGCACCCCGACGCGATCTTCCTGGCCGAGGCCTTCACGCGGCCCAAGGTCATGTACCGCCTCGCCAAGCTGGGCTTCTCGCAATCCTACACCTACTTCGCCTGGCGCCACACGGCCCGCGAGATGCGGGCCTATCTCACCGAGCTGACCCGGACGGAGATCGCGGAGTTCTTCCGCCCCAATTTCTGGCCCAACACGCCGGACATCCTGACCGAGCCCTTCCAGACGGGCGGGCGTCCCGTCTTCATGGCCCGCCTCGTCCTGGCGGCCACGCTGGCGGCGAACTACGGCATCTACGGGCCCGCCTACGAACTGGGCGAGAACCGGCCCCTCGTCCCCGGCAAGGAGGAGTACCTCGACTCCGAAAAGTACCAGCTCCGGCACTGGGACCTCGACGCCCCCGGCAGCCTCCGGGACCTGATCGCCCGCGTCAACCGGGCCCGCCGGGATCACCCCGCCCTCCAGCGCAACGACGGGCTGGTCTTCTTCGACACCGACAACGACCAGCTTCTCTGCTACGCCAAGGTGACGGAGGACCGCTCCGACGCCGTCCTCGGGGTGGTCAACTTCGACCCGCGGCACACGCAGGCGGGTTGGGCGACGGTGGATCCCGCGGCGCTCGGCCTCGACCCGCGCCGCCCCTACGAGGTGGAGGACCTGCTCACGGGCAACCGCTACACCTGGAGCGGCCCCCGCAACTATGTGGCGCTCGACCCGGCGATCTTGCCGGCACACCTGTTCCATGTGCGGCAGGCGGGGGCGCGCGCGTAGGCGGTCCCGGGCGGGCTCGGTCGGGACGGCGGCGCGGTCGCGGGGTGCGGCGGAGGACGGGACCATGCTCGAGAACGACCCGCTCTGGTACAAGGACGCGGTGATCTACGAGCTCCACGTCCGCTCCTTCCTCGACAGCACGGGGGACGGCGTCGGCGACTTCCCCGGCCTGACCTCGCGGCTGGACTACATCCGGGACCTCGGCGTGACGGCCGTCTGGCTGCTCCCCTTCTACCCCTCCCCCCTGCGGGACGACGGCTACGACATCGCCGATTACACCGGCATCCATCCGATGTACGGGACATTGCGCGACTTCAAGACGTTCCTCCGGGAAGCGCACCGCCGGGGGCTCCGCGTCATCACCGAGCTGGTCGTCAACCACACCTCCGACCAGCACCCTTGGTTCCAGCGCGCCCGGCGCGCCCCCCCCGGCTCCTCGCACCGGAACTTCTACGTCTGGAGCGACACGCCGGACCGGTACCGCGACGCCCGGATCATCTTCAAGGACTTCGAGACCTCCAACTGGAGCTGGGACCCCGTCGCCAAGGCCTATTACTGGCACCGCTTCTACGCCCACCAGCCCGATCTGAACTACGACAACCCCGCCGTCCGCCGGGCCATCTTCCGGGCCGTGGACTTCTGGTTCGGCCTCGGCGTGGACGGGCTCCGGCTCGACGCCGTTCCCTACCTCTACGAGCGGGAGGGGACGAGCTGCGAGAACCTCCCCGAGACCCATGCCTTCCTGCGGCAGCTCCGGGCCCACGTGGACCGCGCCTACAAGAACCGCATGCTCCTGGCGGAGGCCAACCAGTGGCCCGAGGACGCCGCGGCCTATTTCGGCCAGGGCGACGAGTGCCACATGGCCTTCCATTTCCCCGTCATGCCCCGCCTCTTCATGGCCCTCCACATGGAGGACCGCTTCCCCCTCGTCGAGATCCTCCAGCAGACGCCCCCGATCCCGGCGTCCTCCCAGTGGGCGGTCTTCCTCCGGAACCACGACGAGCTGACGCTGGAAATGGTCACGGACGAGGAGCGGGACTACATGGTCCGCGTCTACGCGTCGGACCCGCGGATGCGGATCAACTTCGGCATCCGACGCCGCCTGGCGCCGCTCCTCGGCAACCACCGACGGAGCATCGAGCTCCTCAATGGCATCCTCTTCTCCCTCCCCGGCACGCCCGTCCTCTACTACGGCGACGAGATCGGGATGGGGGACAACATCTACCTCGGGGACCGCGACGCCGTGCGCACGCCGATGCAGTGGAGCGCCGACCGGAACGCCGGCTTCTCGCAGGCCAACCCCCAGCGGCTCTTCCTCCCCGTCAGCATCGACCCCGAGTACCACTACGAGGCGGTCAACGTCGAGACCCAACAGAACAACCCCCGCTCCCTCCTCTGGTGGATGAAGCGGATGATCGCGACGAACAAGAGCTTCAAGGCCTTCGGCCGCGGGACGATGGAATTCCTCCACCCGGAGAACCGCAAGGTGCTGGCCTTCCTCCGGCGCCACCAGGACGAACGGATCCTGGTCGTGGCCAACCTTTCCCGGTTCACCCAATGCGTGGAGCTCGACCTGGGGGAGTTCCGCGGCTTGCGGCCGGTGGAGGTCTTCGGCCGGACGGAGTTCCCCCCGGTCGGCCCCGCGCCCTATTTCCTCAGCCTCGGCCCGCACGCCTTCCACTGGTTCACGCTCGAGGCGCCGAAGGCCGTCGAGTTGCAGCCTGGCGCGGGAGACCTGCCGCTGCCGGTCATCGAGGCCGCCGGGCCGTGGACGGGCATCCTGCAAGGGAAAACCCGTGCGCCGATCCGCCCCCACCTCCCCGCCCTCCTCCTGCGCCGCCGCTGGTTCGGAGGCAAGGCGCGGCCCATCCGGGCGGTGGACATCCTGGAGGCGATCCCCTTCCCGCCCAACAGCGCCGCGCCGGCCGTCCTCACGCTCCTCCAGGTCCATTATGGCTCCGGCGCCTCCGAGACCTACGCCTTGCCCCTGCGGTTCGTCCCGGGCGGCGAGGCGGCCGGCAGCCCCGCCGCCCTCGCCCGGCTCCGGCTGCGGGACGGCGAGGCCGTCCACGAGGGAATCCTCTGCGACGCCCTTTGGGACCCGGCCTTCGCGGCCGCCCTGCTCGAGACCATCCGGAAGGGCCGGGGCGGCAAGGAACCTCCCGCGGCGGTCTCCGCCTGGAGCTCCCGGGCCTTCCGCGACTGGCCCGCTCCCGAGGCCCCGCTCGACCCCGCCGTCCTCCGGGGCGAGCAGAGCAACACCTCGGTCTCTTTCGGCGGACGGCTCGTGCTCAAGTTCATCCGCCGCCTCGAGGAGGGCGTCAACCCGGATCTCGAGATCGGGCGGTTCCTGACCGAACGGCGGGCGTTCCCCCATATCCCCCCGCTCGCAGGGGCCCTCACAGTGCGATGGAAAGGCGGCGGTCCCGCGACGCTCGCCCTCCTCCACGGCTACGTCCGAAACGAGGGCGACGCTTGGCGCTACACCCTCGACGCCCTCGGCCATTTCTTCGAAAAAGTCCTCTCGCTCCCGGCCCCACCGGACGACCCGCTCTATCGCAAGCCCCTGATGGACCTCGCCGCCGCGGACCTTCCGCCCCTCGCCGGCGAGCGGATCGGCCCCTACTTGGACGCGGCGCGGCAGATCGGCTCCCGGACCGCCGAGCTCCACCTCGCCTTGGTGGGCGATCCGGACGACCCCGATTTCGCGCCCGAGCCCTTCACCGACTTCTACCGGCAGGGCATCTATCACGCGATGTCCAGCTTGGCCTCCCGCAACCTCCAGTTGCTGCGCCAGCGCCTGAAGGCGCTTCCCGAACCGGCGCAGAAAGAGGCCCGCCAGGTCCTGGCCCTGGAAGGCGAGCTGCGGCGGCTTTTCCGCCCGATCCGCGACCGCCGCATCGGCGCCCTCCGCATCCGCTGCCACGGCGACTACCACCTCGGCCAGCTCCTCTACACCGGCAAAGACTTCGTGATCCTCGACTTCGAGGGGGAGCCGAGCCGGTCCTTGGGCGAGCGGCGCATCAAGCGCTCCCCGCTGCGCGACGTGGCCGGCATGATCCGGTCTTTCCACTACGCCTCCTGCGCCGCCCTCTGCGGCCAGGTCGCCGGCGTCCGGCCGGAAGACGGGGCGGTCGTCGAGGCTTGGTCGCGCTTCTGGTTCGCCTGCGTCTCGGCCGCGTTCCTGCGCGCCTACCGCGCGGCCGCCGGCGCCGCGCCCTTCCTCCCGGGCGACGACGCGGAGCTCCGGATCCTCCTCGACGCCTACCTCCTGGAGAAGGCTTTCTACGAGCTCGGCTACGAGCTGAACAACCGGCCCGACTGGGTGCGCATCCCGATGCAGGGGATCCTCCAGCGGGTGGAGTCGGCGCGCTAGGGCTTCGACGTCTGGGCGTTTGCCGTACGAGGTGACGCGACGCAACAGGATACCCCCGTGCGCGACACGCGGATGGAACGGGCGCTGCGCGCGCTGGCGCGGCGCTGCGGGGTGCTGACCGCCTACACGGACGTCTCCCGGCGCCGCCGGGCGGCCTCGACGGCCGCCCTGCTCGGCGGGCTCCGGGCGCTCGGGCTGCCCCTCCGGCGGCCCGACGACGCCCCCGAAGCCCTCCGCGCGCACGCGGCGAGCGCGGCCCGGCGCGTCCTCGAGCCGGTCCTCGTGGCCTGGGACGGCGTCCTGCCCGCTGTGGACCTTCGCCTGCCCGGCCCGCTCGCCGGCGCGCGCGCCGCCTGCCGCATCGCGCTGGACGAGGCCGGCGGGCGCACGATCGTTCGGGACCTCGGCCGCCTCCCGGTTCTCGGGTCGGCGTCCGTCGGAGGCCTTCGCGTCGCGCGGAGCCGCCTCCGCGGCCTGCCGCGGCTCCCGCTCGGGCGCCACCGGCTCGTGCTGGAGGCCGGGTCGCGCGCCTTCGAGTCGACCGTGCTGGCCGCCCCGTCCCGGGCCTTCGTCCACCCGGGCCGGGCCTGGGGCGTCTTCATGCCCCTCTACGCCCTTCGCACGCGGGGAGACGGGGGCTGCGGCGACTTGGGCGGCCTGCGCGCCCTGATGGATTGGGTCTTCTCGCAGGGAGGGGGCGTTGTCGCCACCCTCCCCCTGCTGGCCGCCTTCCTCGACGCGCCCTGCGAGCCGAGCCCGTATTCCCCGGTGAGCCGCCTGTTCTGGAACGAGCTCTACGTGGATGTGGATGCCGTCCGGCGCCGGCTCGGCGGACCGGGCCCCGCCCCCCTGGCCGCCCCCGGGCCCGCGGCCTTCCGCGACGCCCCGCCGGTGGACTACCGCGGCGTCATGGCCGCCCGGCGCCGCGCCCTTGAGGCCCTGGCCGCGCGGCTCGCCGCCGGCGCCGGCGGCGGGGAGGCCCGCCGCGCCTTTGACCGCTTCCTCGCCGAAAACCCCCGGGTCTCGGACTACGCCCGCTTCCGCGCGGCGTGCGAGCGGCGCGGGACGCCTTGGTCGGCTTGGCCTGCGGCGGCGCGGGACGGCGTCCTGGCGGAGGCCGACGCCGACCCGGCCGCGGTGCGCTACCACCGGTTCGTCCAGTGGGCCGCGCAGGAGCAGATGGAGGCGCTGGCGGCTCATGCCCGGCGCCGCGGCCCCGGCCTCTACCTCGATTTTCCGCTCGGCGTGCACCGCGACGGGTATGATGTCTGGCGCGAGCGCGACCTCTTCGCCCTCGACGCCTCGGGCGGCGCGCCGCCCGACTCGGTCTTCACGCGCGGGCAGGATTGGGGCTTCCCGCCCCTCCACCCGGAGCGCATCCGGGAGCAGGGCTACCGGTATCTCGCCGGCTGCCTCCGGCACCACCTGCGCTGCGCCGGCCTGCTCCGGATCGACCACGTGATGGGGCTGCACCGCCTCTACTGGGTCCCGCGGGGGGGCGACGCGCGCGACGGCGTCTATGTGCGGTATGCGGCGGACGAGCTCCATGCCCTCCTCTGTCTGGAGTCGTGGCGCCACCGCGCCATGGTGGTCGGCGAGAACCTCGGCACGGTGCCGCCCGAGGTGAACGCCGCGATGGCCCGTCACCGCCTGCAGGACATGTACACGCTGCAGTACGAGCTGGACTCGGGACGCCTGCCGCGGTCCCCCGCCCGGGACGCCGTCTGCGCCTTGAACACGCATGACATGCCGATGTTCGCGACCTACGAGAGCGGCCGGGACCTCGACGATCGCGTGGCCCTCGGCCTGGCGACCCGGCCGGGGGCGCAAGCCGAGGCCGCGCGCCGCGCGGCGACCCTCGACGCGCTGGCCCGCGCCCTTCGGCAGCGGGGCTTTCCGGCGGGCGGGCCGGGCGGCCTGCTGCGGGCCGCGCTGGCGTGGCTCGGCTCGAGCCCCGCCCGCGTGGTTCTCGCGAATCTGGAGGACCTCTGGGGGGAGACGCGGCCCCAGAACGTGCCCTCCACCGGGCCGGAGCGCCCGAACTGGCGCCGTCGCGCCCGGTATGCGCTCGAAGCCTTCCGCGGTCTTCCCGCCGTGCGGGAAACGCTGCGGACACTGGACCGGGCCCGGCGCGGCCGCGCCAGAACCCGGGACCTCTGCGTCTCGTTTCTCGGACTCGCCCTCCTCCTCTCGTGGATCGCGCCATGAAAAAACTGCGCGACGGCTCGCTGCTCACCGACCAGGACCTCTTCCTCTTCAACGAGGGGACCCATTACCGGCTTTACGAGAAGCTGGGGGCCCACCCCGCCCTGCACGGCGGGACCGAGGGCGTCTACTTCGCCGTCTGGGCCCCCGATGCCCGCGAGGTCTGCGTCGTGGGCGACTTCAACTTCTGGACCGCCGGCCGGCACCCGCTCCGGCCCCGCGGCTCGAGCGGCATCTGGGAGGGGTTCATCCCCGGCCTCCGCCCGGGCGCCCTCTACAAGTTCAGCCTTGTCTCCCGCCACGACGAGCAGCGCCGGGAAAAAGCGGACCCGTTCGGCGTCCTGCACGAGATCCCGCCGAAGACCGCCTCCGTCGTCTGGGAGCCGAGCTACGCGTGGGGCGACGCCGCCTGGATGGCGGAGCGCGGCCGCCGCAACGCCCTCGACGCCCCCCAATCCGTCTACGAGGTCCACCTCGGCTCCTGGCGCCGCGTCCCCGAGGACGGCAACCGCTCCCTCTCGTACCGCGAGATGGCCCCCCGCCTGGCCGAGTACGTCTCGCGCCTGGGCTTCACCCACGTCGAGTTCCTCCCCGTCATGGAGCACCCCTTCTTCGGCTCCTGGGGCTACCAGGTGACCGGCTATTTCGCCCCGAGCGCCCGGTACGGAACGCCCGACGATTTCATGTTTCTCGTCGACACGCTCCACCGCGCGGGCCTCGGCGTGATCCTCGACTGGGTTCCCTCCCACTTCCCCCTCGACGCGCACGGGCTGGCCTGCTTCGACGGCTCGCACCTCTTCGAGCATGCCGACCCCCGCCAGGGTTTCCACCCCGACTGGGGGAGCGCCGTCTTCAACTACGGGCGCAACGAGGTCCGCAGCTTCCTGATCAGCAACGCCCTCTTCTGGCTCGACCGGTACCATGCCGACGGCCTGCGCGTCGACGCCGTCGCCTCGATGCTCTACCTCGACTACTCGCGCCGCGAGGGCGAGTGGGTCCCCAATGCCCACGGCGGCCGCGAGAACCTCCCCGCCATCGACTTCCTCCGGCGCTTCAACACCGCGGCCTACGGCTCGTACCCCGACATCGTGACCATCGCCGAGGAGTCCACCGCCTGGCCCATGGTCTCCCGTCCCGCCTATCTCGGCGGTCTCGGCTTCGGCCTGAAGTGGGACATGGGATGGATGCACGACATGCTCCGCTACATGAGCCGCGACCCGATCCACCGCCCCTACCACCACAACGACCTCACCTTCCGGCTCCTCTACGCCTTCCACGAGAACTTCGTCCTCTCCCTCTCCCACGACGAGGTCGTCCACGGCAAGGGCTCCCTCCTCGCCCGCATGCCGGGGGACCCCTGGCAGCAGTTCGCCAACCTGCGCCTCCTTTTCGCCTACCAGTTCGCCCAGTCCGGCAAGAAACTGCTCTTCATGGGCGGCGAGTTCGGCCAGGGCGCCGAGTGGAATCACGACACGAGCCTGGACTGGCACCTGCTCGACGTCCCCGCCCACGCCGGCGTGCAGCGGTTCGTCGGCGACCTCAACCGCGTCTATCGCGCCGAGCCGGCGCTCCACCGCCTCGACAACGATCCCGCCGGGTTCGAGTGGGTCGACTGCAACGACACGCAGCAGAGCGTCATCTCCTTCCTGCGCAAGGGCGGGGACGGCGGGCCGCCCGTCCTGGCCGTCTTCAACTTCACGCCCGTCCCCCGCCTGAACTACCGCTTGGGCGTCCCCTGCGGGGGGTTCTGGCGGGAGCTCCTCAACAGCGACGCCGCCGCATACGGCGGCAGCGGGATGGGCAACCTCGGCGGCGTCCAGGCCGAGCCCGTCTCCGCCCACAACCGGGCGCATTCCCTCGTCCTCACGCTGCCCCCCTTGGGCGCCCTCTACCTCAAGCCGGAGGGCCCCGCATGAGCGCACGGCCCCGCCTCGGCGCCACCCTCCTGGACGGCGGTCGCGCCCGCTTCCTCGTCTGGGCCCCCTTCGCGCGCCGCGTCGATCTCCATCTCGTTGCTCCCGAGGACCGCGTGCTCCCGATGGCGCGCGATGACCAGGGCTATCACGAGGCCGTCGTGGACGGCTGCGGGGCCGGCGCCCGCTACCGGTACCGCCTCGACGGGGACCGCGAGCGGCCCGATCCCGCCTCCCGGCTCCAGCCCGAGGGCGTTCACGGCCCCTCGGAGGTCGTCGATGACGCCTTTCCGTGGACCGATGCCGGCTGGAGCGGGATCCCCCTGGCGGAGTCCGTCTTCTACGAGCTTCACGTCGGCACGTTTACGCCGGAGGGGACGTTCGACGCCGTGATCCCCCGGCTCCCGGCCCTCCGCGATCTGGGCGTGACCGTCGTCGAGCTCATGCCCGTCGCCCAATTCCCGGGTACGCGGAACTGGGGGTACGACGGGGCCTACCCGTATGCCGTCCAGGCCTCGTATGGCGGGCCGGCGGGCCTCCGGCGGCTCGTCGACGCCTGCCACGCGGCGGGCCTCGGCGTCGCCCTCGACGTCGTCTACAACCACCTCGGCCCCGAGGGGAACTATCTCGGCGAGTTCGCCCCCTACTTCACCGACCGATACCGGACCCCGTGGGGCTCCGCAATCAACTTCGACGGGCCCGGAAGCGACGAGGTCCGGCGCTACTTCATCGACAACGCCCTTCAATGGGTGGCGGAGTTCCACGTCGATGTCCTCCGCCTCGACGCCGTCCACGCGATCTGCGACGCCACGGCCGTCCCCTTCCTCCAGGAGCTGGCGGAGGCGGTGCGGCGGGCGGCGGCGGAAGCCGGGCGGCGGGCTTGCGTCGTCGCCGAGAGCAACCTGAACGACGCCCGTCTCCTCCGCCCCGCGGCCGCCGGCGGCCTCGGTCTCGACGGTCAGTGGAGCGACGATCTGCACCATGCCCTGCACGTGCTGCTGACGGGGGAACGGGGCGGGTACTATGCGGACTTCGGCGGGGTCGAGCCGCTGGCCCGGGCGTGGCGGCAGGGCTACGCCTTCACCGGGCAGCGCTCGGTGTATCGCGGGCGGCGGCACGGAAACGACCCGCGGGGCTGCCGCGCCGAGCAGTTCGTCGTCTGCGCGCAGAACCACGACCAGGTGGGAAACCGCGCGCACGGCGACCGCCTCGCCGCGCTCGTCCCCTTCGAGTCCCTGAAGCTCGCCGCCGGAACGGTGATCCTCTCGCCCTTCCTCCCCCTCCTCTTCATGGGCGAGGAGTACGGGGAGACGGCGCCCTTCCTCTACTTCGTCAGCCACGGCGACCCCGGCCTGATCGAGGCGGTCCGGAAGGGGCGGCGCGAGGAGTTCGCCTCCTTCGCCTGGTCGGGCGGGGTCCCCGACCCGCAGGCGGAGGAGACGTTCGCGCGCGCCCGCCTCCGGCCGGAGCGGCGGGAGACGCCGGGGGGCGCGGCCCTCCTCGCCTGGCATCGCGAGCTGCTCCGCCTCCGGCGCGCTTGGCCGCCCCTGGCCGCGCCGGACCTGGAGGCGCAGGAGGTCGTCGCGCGCGAGACGCCCCCCCTCCTCGCCTTCCGGCGATGGAAGGACGGCGCGGAGGTCTTCGGCGTTCTCCACTTCGGGGCGTCCCCCGCGGCCGTGTCGCTCCCCCTCCCGGCCGGCGACTGGCGGAAGCTCCTCGATGCCTCCGACCCGCGCTGGCGCGGCGGCGGGTCGTCCCTGCCGGACCCCCTGCGCGCGGACGGCGGCGCGACGCTCGACCTGCCGCCCCGCGCCGTCGTGCTCTACGGCCGCGGCGGCCCGCCGGCGTGAGGGGCGGGGCGCATTCACCCCGGATGGGTCCCCGCCCGGACGGATGCCGGCGCGAAATCGTGGAACGGCCGCGGCGGGAGCCGTAGAATCATTCGACCGAGGCGGAGCGCCAAGATGGCGACCGAAAGCCCCCGCATCCCCGGGGCTACGTACCGGCTCCAGTTCAACCGGCATTTCACCTTCGCCGACGCGGAGGCCCTCCTGCCCTACCTTCACGCCCTCGGCGTCACGGACCTCTACGCCTCCCCCCTCTTCCGGGCCCGGCCGGGGAGCCTGCACGGGTACGACCTGACGGACCACGGCCGGCTCAACCCCGAGCTCGGTTCCGAGGAGGACTTCCGCCGCTTCGCCGACGCGCTCCGGCGCCGCGGCCTGGGGCTCCTGCTCGACGTCGTCCCCAACCACATGTGCATCGCCGACCCCGCCAACCGATGGTGGATGGACGTGCTGGAGAACGGGCCGTCCTCGCCCTACGCCGGCTATTTCGATATCGATTGGCAGCCCCACAAGACCGAATTGGCGGGCAAGGTCCTCCTGCCGTTCCTCGGCGACCAGTATGGGCGGGTGCTGGAGAACCAGGAGCTGCGCCTGGAGATCGACGGCGGCGCGCTCTTCGTCGCCTACTACGAGACGCGGTTGCCGGTCGCCCCGAAGACCTGGATCCCGGTCCTCGAGGCGGTCCTGCGCCGGGTGTCGGGGCGGCTCCCGGAGGCGCACGCCCACCGGGTCGAGCTGGAGAGCATCCTCACCGCCCTTCGCTACCTGCCGGCGCGCACGGAGACCGACCCGGATCGGGTGCGGGAGCGGATGCGCGAGAAGGAGGTCATCAAGGGCCGGCTCGCCCGGCTGCTGGAGGCGGGGGCCGACGTCCGGGAGGCCCTCGCCGCCGAGTTGGCGTCGCTCAACGGGCGTCGCGGCGACCCGCGCAGTTTCGATGCCCTCGAGCGCCTCATCGACGACGAGGCCTACCGGCTCTGTTTCTGGCGCGTCGCCGCCGACGAGATCAACTACCGGCGCTTCTTCGACGTCAACGAGCTGGCCGCCGTCCGCGTCGAGGTCCCCGAGGTCTTCGCCGCCGCCCACGCCCTCGTCTTCGACCTTGTCCGGCAGGGGATCGTGACGGGCCTCCGGATCGACCACGTCGACGGCCTCTACGACCCCGAGCAATACCTGCGGGACGTGCAGGAGGGCTGCCGCGCCGCCCTCGGCCCCGCCGCCCCCGCCGGCCCCCGGCCGTTCTACGTCGTGGTCGAGAAGATCCTGGTCGGGGACGAGGTCCTGAGTCCCGCGTGGCCGGTCCACGGCACCACCGGCTACGACGTCCTCAACCAGATCAACGGCCTCTTCGTGGACGCGCGCGGCGAGGCGGCTTTCCGCCGGCTCTACGCCGCCCTCGGCGCGAGGGCGGAGTCTTTCGCCGACCTCCTCTGCACCTGCAAGAAACTTATCCTTCTCATCTCGCTGGCCAGCGAGCTGCGGATGCTGGCCGGCCGGCTCGACCGGATCTCCGAGCAGCACCGCTGGTCCCGCGACTTCACGCAGGAAAGCCTCCGGTTCGCCCTCCGCGAAGTCATCGCCTGTTTCCCGGTCTACCGGAGTTACATCCGGCCGGGGCAGACGGAGGTCGGCGAGGAGGACCGCCGCCGCATCGTCGAGGCCATCGAGGAGGCGAAGCGGCGGAACCCGTCGACCGACGAATCCCTTTTCGACTTCGTCGGCAGCGTCCTGCTCCTCCAGGACCCGGAGGGGCTGACGGAGGCGCAGCGGGCGGAGCGGCGGGAGTTCGTCCTGCGCTTCCAGCAGATCACCGGCCCCGTCATGGCCAAGGGGCTCGAGGACACCGCATTCTACCGGTACGTTCCCCTCGCCTCCCTCAACGAGGTCGGCGGCGATCCCCGCCGGTTCGGTCTCGCGCCGGAAGAGTTCCATCGGCGATGCCAGGAGCGCGCCCGGCGCTGGCCGGCCGGGCTCGTGACGACCGCCACGCACGACACGAAGCGCGGCGAGGATGTCCGCGCCCGCCTCAATGTGCTCTCCGAGATCCCGGAGGCGTGGGAGGCCGCGGTCTCCCGCTGGCGGGCGATGAACCGGGCCCGGAAGGTTCGCGTCGGCCGCGCCGAGGTGCCCGACCCCGTCTTGGAATACTTCCTGTACCAGACCCTGGTCGGCGCCTGGCCGCTCGGGGCGGGGGAGGAGGCCGCGTTCCGCGGGCGGGTGCGGGACTACCTGCGAAAGGCCGCCCGCGAGGCGAAGGTGCACACCAGCTGGATCAGCCCGCATCCCGCCTTCGAGGCGGCGCTGGACTCCTTCATCGACTCCCTGCTCGACGAAGGCGCCTCGGCGGCGTTCCTGGCGGACCTGCGCGCCTTCCTCGCCCCCGTCGCCCTCGCCGGCGCCCTCAACAGCCTCGCCCAGCTCCTGATCAAGATCGCCTCGCCCGGCGTGCCGGATTTCTACCAGGGCACGGAGCTCTGGGACCTGAGCTTGGTCGACCCCGACAACCGCGGGCCGGTCGACTTCGCCCGGCGCCGCGCGCTCCTGGAGGAGTTGGACCGCCGCGCGACCGCGGACCGGCCCGCCCTGCTCCGCGAGCTGCTGGAGACTTGGCCGGACGGGCGCGTGAAGCTTTACCTCACGGCCATGGCCCTCACGTTCCGGCGGGCTCGCGGGGCGCTCTTCGCCGAGGGGGACTACCTGCCGCTCGGCGCCGTCGGGGATCGGCGGGACCGCGTCGTTGCCTTCGCTCGCCGCCGCGGCCCTGCGTGGGCCGTCGCGGCGGTGCCGCGTCTCGCCGCCGCCCGGATCGCCGGCGCGCGGTTCCCCCTGGGCGCGGAGGCCTGGGGCGGAGAGGCGATCGCCTTGCCTCCCGGGGCCCCTGCCCGCTGGCGGAACGCCCTGACGGGCGAAATCGTGGATGCATCGGCTTCCCCGCAGGGCCCGCTCCTCCCCCTGGCGGAGGTCTTTCGCGCCTTCCCCGTCGCCCTGCTGGAGGGCGGAGGCGGCGTGGCGGGTTGCTGAGAAGTCGAGACCATGACCGAGTTCCGGTTCAAGACCTCGGCCAAGCTCGTGGAGATCGTGGGCCGCCGCGCGACGACGCTGGCCGAGCTGCTGGCCGGCATCCGGGAACTCGACGGGTCCGTCCTCTTCCACCACACGCACCACTTCGCCCTTCGCCGCCTCCTGCTCGCCCCCCAGCCCCCCAACGAGTTCGCCCAGTGGGTGGACGACGCCCTGCGCGAGCGGGAGCTGGCGGAGCGGCTCCTGGCCCTCGACATGAGCGGGTTCGAGACAATCCGGGCCCTGCGCGAGCGGCTGGTCGGCATCCTGGAGGACCGCCTGCGGGCGGGACCGCCCCCGAGCCCCGCGCCGGAGGGGATGGCATTCCATTTCCTCCGCACGCGCAGCTTCGTCCTGCCGACGCCTTTCGTCGCGAACGATCTCGTCTCCTTCCGCGAGGCCCTCGAGCGCGTCAGCCTCAACTCGATCTACCATCACATGTTCGAGGTCAAGCTGCGCCTCGGGCGCGGCGCCAACGACTTCTCGCTCTGGATGGATACCAGCCTCGGGGAGCGCGAGCTGGCCGCGTCGATCGCGCGGCTGGACCCATACGCGCACACGCTCCCCGCCCTGCGGGAGGCGATCCTCGACCGGGTCCGCGAACGGCTCGGGGCGTCGCGCGCCCGGGGCGCGAACGGCTCCCGCGCGTCCTGAGGGAGGGCCTTGTCCGGTGAGCGACCGTGCGTCGCCCGTCTCGGTGCTGGCGCGTCTCCGCCGGCAGGCATTCGGCTTCGCGGGCACGGCGGGCGACCGCTTCCGCGGCCGCGTCTTCCTGCTCGGCTCGGCCGTCCTCGTGGGCCTCGTCGCCGGTCTGGGCGCCATCCTCTTCTATGTCACCACCCGCGTCGTCGCTCATTACGCCCTCGGGGTCGTCGTCGGCTACCAGCCGGAGCCGGCCCCCGCCGGCGAGCCGGTCCTGGCTTGGCTCGCCGGCTCGGCGGAGACCTTCCGTCCCTGGTTGCTCCTGCTGGTCCCGCTGGGGGGCGGGCTGCTCAGCGGCCTGCTGGTCTTCTTCCTGGCGCCGGAGGCGGGGGGGCACGGAACCGACGCCGTCATCGCGGCCTACCACCACCGGCACGGCTACATCCGGCCGCGCGTCCCCCTCGTCAAGATCGTCGCCAGCGCCCTGACCATCGGCACGGGGGGGTCGGGCGGGCGCGAGGGGCCGATCGCCCAGATCGGGGCGGGCTTCGGCTCCTTCCTGGCCGGCCTGCTGCGGCTCGGGGTCGTCGAGCGGCGCATCCTCATGGCCGCCGGCATGGGGGCGGGCGTGGCCGCCATCTTCCGCGCCCCCCTGGCCGGCGCCCTCTTCGCCGCCGAGGTCCTCTACCGCTCCCCGGAGTTCGAGCCGGAGGTCATCATCCACGCCGGCATCGCCAGCACCATCGCCTATACCACCTTCGGCGCCGTCTTCGGCTGGAAGCCTCTCCTGGCCATCCCCGATCTCGTCTTCGCCAGCCCCTGGGAACTGGGCCCTTACCTGGTCCTGGCCGTCTTCATGGTGGGGCTGGCCTCCGCCTACATCCGCACCTTCTACGGGATGACGCGGCTCTTCCGCGCCGCCCGGATCCCGGCCTATTTCAAGCCGGCGGTCGGCGCCGCCCTCACCGGCGCCCTCGGCTTGGGGCTCTATGCCCTGTTCCGCGGCGACGCTCGCGTCCTTGCCGTCCTCTCCTTCGGCTACAACGCCCTCCAGGACGCCGTCTCCGGCGGGACGACCGTCGCCGCGGGCCTCCTCCTCGTGATCGCGCTCGGGAAGATCCTGACCACGAGCCTGACGATCGGCAGCGGGGGGTCGGGGGGCGTCTTCGGCCCGTCCATGGTCATCGGCGGGTGCGGCGGCGGCGCCCTCGGCCTCATCCTTCACCAGGTCTGGCCCGAGCTCGTCCCTCATCCCGCCTCCTTTGTCGTCGTCGGCATGGCCGGCTTCTTCGCCGCCGCCGCCAAGACTCCCTTCTCGACGCTGGCCATCGTCAGCGAAATGACCGGCGGCTACCACCTGCTCCTCCCCACCCTCTGGGTTTGCGTCCTTACCTACCTCCTCTCCGGCCGCCAGTCGATCTACGCGTCGCAGCTCGACAGCCGCTCCCGCTCCCCCGCCCACCGCGGCGATTTCGTCCGGGAGATCCTCGCCGGCGTGCGCGTCGGCCCGCTCCTCCCCGCGACGGCGGACCTGCCCGTTCTCCGCGAGACGGACCCGCTTGAGGCCGTCATCGAGCGCTTCTCCCGCTCCGGCTGGCCCGTCCTCCCCGTAGTCGATGCGGAACGGCGCCTGCTCGGCGTCGTCAACCTCGAGGACGTCTTCTTGATCTCCGAGGAGACGGCGGGGTCCCGGTCCCTCTTCCTGGCCACGGACCTCATGCGAACCGACGTCGATCCGCTCCGGCCGGACGACACGCTGGACCGCGCGCATGAGCGCTTCATCCGGTACGACCTTATGGCGCTGCCCGTCGTGGCCGGCCCCGGCGACCGCCGGGTGGTCGGCTTGGCCCGGCGACAGGACGTCGCCGGCGCCTACCTCCGGCACGTGCACGGCCGGGCGGCCGCCGGCGCGGGCGAGCCGTCCTCGACGGCCTGATAGGAGACGGCCTCCATGCCGCGCCTGCTCGACCGGTACGCCGCCATCGTGGGGCGGGACGTCGTCGATGAGCTCGCCGCGCTGGCCGGCTGTCTCCGCGGCGTCCGCGTCCGCAACATCAACACCACCGCGGTGGGCGGCGGCGTCGCCGAGATCCTTCACCAGATGATCCCCCTCTGCCGCGAGCTCGGGATCGACGCCGTCTGGGACGTCATGAAGGGGGGTGAGTCCTTCTTCCGAGTCACGAAGGCCTTCCACAACGCCCTGCACGGGCAGCCGGGCGGGCTTACCGAAGAGATGAAGGCGATCTACCGCGAGACGACGGAGATGAATCTGGAGAGCCTGGCGTTGGACGGCGATGTCGTCTTCGTCCACGACCCGCAGCCGGCGGGGCTGGTCCAGGGCCGGCGCGACGGGCAGCGGTGGCTCTGGCGCTGCCACATCGACCTGTCGAGCCCCAACCCCGCCTTTTGGGACTTCCTCGCGCCGATCGTGAGCCGGTACGACGGCTCCGTTTTCTCCGCCCCGCAGTTCGCCCGGCAGCTCCCGATCCCTCAGTTCCTTGTCGCCCCCTCCATCGACCCGCTGAGCGACAAGAACCGCGAGCTCCCGCGCGAGAAGGTTCTGGAGGTCCTCGAGCGCCACGGGATCGACCCGAAACGTCCCGTCGTGACCCAGGTCTCCCGCTTCGACCGCCTCAAGGACCCCCTCGGTGTCCTCGAGGCTTGGCGCCTCGTCCGGAAGAGCCAGGACTGCCAGCTCGTGCTGGCCGGCGGGTCCGCCGACGACGACCCGGAGGGCGCGCAGGTCCTCGCCGAGGTCCGCGAGCGCGCGGGGAACGACCCGGACGTCCACCTCCTGCTGCTGCCGCCCGACGCCCACCTCGAGATCAACGCGCTGCAGCGCGGCTCGACCGTCATCCTCCAGAAGTCGCTCCGGGAGGGGTTCGCCCTGACGGTCTCGGAGGCGCTCTGGAAGGGGCGTCCCGTTGTCGGCTCCGCCGTCGGCGGCATCCCGCTCCAGATCGAGCACGGCGTGACCGGCCTGCTCGTCCGGTCCGTCGAGGGTGCCGCCGGGGCGATCAAGCGCCTCCTCTCCAACCCCGACTACGCCCGCGAGCTGGCGCGCCGCGGCCGGGAGCACGTCCGCTGCAACTTCCTTCTCACCCGGCACCTCAAGGACTACCTCTGCGCCTTTCTCGCCATCCGGCTCGGGGGAAGCGGAGTGACTTACCTGTGAGCGGGAGGCCTGATTCGCCCGCCGCGCTTCTCCGCTCAAGTTACCCCGGACTTTTCGATGCCCCCCTGATTTCCGGCGATCAGACGGAGTGCAGAAGAGCGGGACACGGCGCCGGAAGCGCCCGGCGTATCGAGTTGGCGCGCGGATCCGGAGAGCCGTCCGTTGGATTCGGTGACGAGGGGCGGCACGCCCGTGCCGCCCGCGACCGGTCAACAGCCTGAGGGGCGGCACGCCTGTGCCGCCCGAGATCGATCAACCGGTGGAAGTGCAAAGCGGGGGTGGAAAGGAAGGGGGCGCAGGATCGAGGCAATGTTACGATAAGTAACATCGTACAAAAGGCCCGCTGGGGCTCGGATTCGTCTTAACTCCATTAGGCGATGTGACTTGCGCAATACTCAAAAGTGTGGCACGGGATTTGCTTATACACCGTCTGCCGTGGCTCCGGTCCCCCGGCGGAGTGGGAAAGGGCTGCGCCGGGGGGCGCGGGGCGCGGCAAAACACCGGCCGGTCAGGGTTGTGGGGAGCTCCCGGCGCGCGCGGCGCGTCGCGGGAGATAGGGAGAGGGTGTGTCCCGTCCCCCCTCCGCGCCCGCCCCGCCCCTGATGGGGGCGGGGTGTCGGTCGGCGGGGCGGGGTGTAGGGGGGTCGGCAGGGAGAACGCGGCGATAAACGGATTCCGTTCGCGGCGGACTTGGGGTGCCGGGAGGTCGTCAAGATGGTCTCGGCGCTCACGTTATCCCGGACGCTCCGAGGACGCTCTGAATCCCGGCAAGCAGACGGCTGCGCAGGAGACGCGAGACGCGACGCCGGGAGAATCCGACACCTTGGGTTCGTGCGTGGATCCGGCGATCCGCCGGTCGGATTCGGGACCGGATCAGGACGTCCAGCACTCAGGAGCAGCCCCTCACCCAGCGCCGGAGCGCCCAAAAGCTCGAGGTCCGCACTCCGTCCATCCCCCGCTCCGATTTCACGCCCCGGATCGCATCCTCATCCGCGGATCGGCGCCGGACAGGCTCTCTGTCTCCAAGGATGGGTGGGCGGCCCCCCAATCCATCGGGTTTCACGGGGTTCAGAGGGCTTTCCGATGAGCCGAAAGCGTGAGGTAACTTGGGCGCTGCTCCGGGGTTCCCTTCCGCGCCCGTTCATGGTAGAACGGCGCCCATGTCCCTCGGCCAGCGGATCCTCGGATTCCTCCTCATCCTCCTGGGCTGGATCTTCAGCCTCTGCCTCCATGAGTTCGCCCACGCCTGGGTCGCCTGCCGAGGCGGCGACACGTCGGTGCGCGACAAGGGGTACCTGAGCTTCAACCCGGCCCGTTACACGAGCGTGCGGGAGAGCCTGCTCTGGCCCCTCGTCTTCTTTCTCCTCGGCGGGATCGCCCTGCCCGGCGGCGCCGTCTACGTCAACCGCGCGGCCCTGCGGAGCCGCGGGTGGGACTGCGCCGTCTCCCTCGCGGGCCCCGCCGCCAATCTCCTCCTCCTGGCCCTCCTCGCTCTCCCCTTCCAGCTCGGCGTCGTGGATGTCGGGCGCCCGACGGTCCTCTGGGCGGCCTACGCTTTCGTCTGCCATCTCCAGGTCATGGCCGCCCTGTTCAACTTGGTCCCGGTCCCGCCGCTCGACGGATTCGGGGCGGTCTCGGCCTTCATGGACCCGCTCGCCCGCGCCCGCGCCTACGCCGCGGGCTCGCTCCCCTTCTTCGTCTTCCTGGCGGTCCTCTGGACGCACAACCCGGTCTCGCGGGTATTCTGGAGGGCGGTTTTCGAGATCACCCGGGCCGCCGGCGTCCCCCCGGAGCTGCTCTCGCTGGGGTGGCTGATGATGCCATCCCTCCGCCCGTAGCGCGGAAACGACGCGGAGAAGGAGCGCGCGATGACGGCCGATCTCCGGTTCCACCGCATCTCGCCCACCTGCGTCGAGATCCCGCCGCAAGGCGGGATGCGCGTCCCGGGACGCGTCTACGCCAGCGAGACGCTGCTTCAGACCCAGAAGGCCGACGAGGCCGTCCGGCAGATCGCCCATGTCGCGCACCTCCCGGGGGTCGTGAAGTATGCCTTGGCCATGCCCGACTTCCACTGGGGCTACGGCTTTCCCATCGGCGGCGTGGCGGCGATGGACCTCGAGCAGGGCGTCGTCTCGCCGGGAGGCGTGGGGTTCGATATCAACTGCGGCATCCGGATCGTCAGCACCGGCCTCGTCCGGGACGAGGTGCGCCCGCGGATCCGGGACGTGATCCGCGCGATCTGCCGCGACGTCCCCTCCGGCGTCGGCTCCGGCGGCGCCATCCCGAAACTGAAGCGCGAGGAGCTGGAGGACCTCGTCGTGCGCGGCGCCCCGTGGGCCGTCGCGCGCGGCTTCGGTTGCGAGGCGGACCTCGCGGCCATCGAGGACGGCGGCGTCTTTCCCGGCGCCGACCCGTCGCGCGTCAGCGAGCGCGCCCTGAAACGCGGCGCCGATCAGGTCGGCACCCTCGGCTCCGGCAACCACTTCCTCGAGATCGACGTCGTCGACGAGGTCTACCTCCCCGACGTCGCCGCGCGCATGGGGCTCGAGCAGGGCCGGGTCGCGATCGGCATCCATTCCGGCTCGCGCGGCTTCGGCTACCAGGTCTGCGAGGACTTCACCCGCTCCATGCAGCAGGCGGCGCGCGCGTATGGGATCGATCTCCCCGACCGGCAGCTCGCCTGCGCGCCGGTCCAGTCCCCCGAGGGACAGGCCTACCTCGGCGCCATGGCCTGCGCCGCCAACTACGCCTGGGTCAACCGCCAGGTTCTCATGGCCCTCGCCGGCCGGGCGCTGGCGAAGGCCCTCGGGCGCGCCGAAAAGGACCTCGGCCTGCGGCTGGTCTACGACGTTTGCCACAACATCGCGAAAATCGAGACGCACATGGCGGACGGCGCGCCGCGGGCGCTCTGCGTCCATCGGAAGGGCGCGACGCGCGCCTTCGGACCCGGCCACCCGGCGGTGCCGGAGGTCTGGCGCGACGTCGGCCAGCCCGTCCTCATCCCCGGCGACATGGGCCGCTGCTCGTACGTGCTGGTGGGCGCCGAGGGGGCGATGCGGGAAACGTTCGGGAGCGCCTGCCACGGGGCGGGGCGGGTGGCCAGCCGCTCGGCGATGCTGCAGTCGCGGCGCCGCGCCAACCCGTTCCGAGAGATGGAAGAGCGCTACGGCGTCTTCGTCGTCGCCCCCGGCGCGGCCGGCGCGATCGAGGAGCTGCCGGACGCCTACAAGGATGTCTCCGAGGTCGTCGACACCTGCGAGGCGGCCGGCCTGGCCCGCAAGGTCGCCCGCCTGCGGCCGCTCGGGGTCATGAAAGGGTGAGCGTGGAAGGGATGGGCCCCCTTCCGGAGCCGTCGCTGGCGGCGGGGGACAACGCCGATCCAGAGAAATAACGGCACGGCCGAGTGCGGGATCGCGCGCGGGTGCGCGTCCTCGACCTCGAGCAGCTTTTCCCGGCCACGGAGGATTGACGCCATGCGTCTCTACCGACTCGACCGGGCGCTCGTGCCGGTCCTCGGCCTGTCGGCGGCGCTGCTCGTTCCCGCACGGTCCGTCGCGGCCGGGGAAACCCCGCCGCCGGCGGTTGCGGATGGGGAAAAGCCGAAGCCGGCCGCCCGAGCCGGGGACGGGCCCCTGCCGACTGAGCTCGGCGTCGTCCTCTACCCGTACGAGCCCCTTTACTTCGCCATCGACCCCGGCGTCAGCGAGGGGCCGCTCAGCGCCAAATTCCAGATCTCGCTCGCCGTCCGTCTGCTCGATGTGAGCCCGGGCGATGCGGCGCAGGACGGGCTCTACGCCGCCTACTCCCAGACCTCCTTCTGGGACCTGCAGTCGGAGTCCAAGCCCTTCTTCGACAGCAGCTACCGGCCGGAGGCCTGGTGGCACGTCAGCCTGCCGGGCGGGGACGGCCTCGGGTTGGAGCCGGGCATCGGCCACGAGTCTAACGGCAAGGGCGGGACCGATTCGCGCTCGATGAACCACGTCTTCCTGCGCGCGATCGGGCGCTGGACCGCCGGCGATCTTACCGTGTTTGCCACGCCGCGCCTCCGCTACTATGTCGAGAAGGAGGACAACCCGGACATCCCCCGCTACCGCGGCTACGTCGACCTGTCGGGCGGCCTGCGCGTGAAGGACGGCATCGGCCTCTCCGTGCTCGGCCGCATCGGCAGCCGCGCCGACCGCGGCAGCCTCCAGGTCGAGATCACCCACCCGATCGCGCCCTTGACCGGCGACAGCGTGCCCGGCTTTCTCTACCTGCAGTGGTTCGGCGGCTACGGGGAGACCCTGCTCGCCTACGACGAGCGCTCGCCGCAGCCCCGCGTCCTGCTCGGCTATGCCCTGGTGCGCTGATCGCCGGGAGCGCGGCGCCCCGCCTGCCGCGCGGGCGCGGATGCGGACTCGCCCGCCGCGATTCCGTGACAAGACCCCCTTCGCGTGGCATCTATAGATGAGGACAGGGCCGGTCCGTTCGTCTCCGTGCCCTCCGTCCCGCGGGGCTTCTCCCGGCCGGACTTTGGAGCCCCCCGCAGAGACCCTTTCAGGAGCCCGCCATGTCTTCCCGCCCCACCCGCCGTTCGGTCCTCGCCGGCTCGGTCGGCGTCGCGTTTCCCCATCTCTTCATCCCCCGATACGGATGGGCCGCCAGCAGCTCCCTCGGCGTCGGGGCCATCGGCGTCGGGGGCCGCGGCACCGATATCGGAAACCAAGCCGCCGGCCATGGCAAGATGATCGCCTGCGCCGACGTCCACCTCGGCAACGCCAACCGGTTCGCCAGCCAGCACAAGTGCGAGGTCTACCAGGACTACCGCAAGCTTCTCGAGCGCCGCGACATCGACGTCATCACCTGCGGCTCCACCGACCATTGGCACGTCAAGATCGCCCTCGACGCGATGAAGGCCGGCAAGGACGTCTATTGCGAAAAGCCGCTGACGCTGACGATCGACGAGGGGAAGGTGATCGGCGACGCGGTGAAGAAGTACCAGCGCGTCTTCCAGGTCGGCACCCAGCAACGCAGCGAGTTCGACCGCCGCTTTCTTAAGGCCGTCGCGCTCTGCCGCAGCGGCCGCCTCGGCAAGAAGCTCAAGGCCCGCGTCCAGACCGGCGGCGCCCCCTCCGGCGGCCCCTTTCAGGAGACCGAGCCCCCCAAGGAGCTCGATTGGGAGATGTACTGCGGCCAGGCCCCCAAGGTCCCCTTCTGCAAGGAGCGCATCGGCTGGAACTTCCGCTGGTGGCTCGAGTACTCCGGCGGCCAAGTCACCGACTGGGGCGTCCACCACATGGACATCGCCCTCTGGGCCCTCGGCGGCGACGAGACCGGCCCGGCGACGATCGAGGGCAAGGGCGATTTCCCGCGCGGCGTCTGGAAGAACGTCCACCCCGTCCAGTTCCTCAACGGCCAGGTTCCCCTCGGCCCCTCCTACAACGTCACTCCCTCCTACGAGTGCGAAATCAAGCTTCCCAACGGGAACGAGATCACCTTCACCAGCAATGGCGGGAACGATCTGATCCTCGCGGGCGAGAACGGGACGATCCACGTCAACCGCGACCGCATCGAGGGCGCGCCCCTCGCGGACGTCGAGAAGAGCGAGACGGACCGGAAGTGGCTCGACGCGGAAGTGGAGAAGCTCTACCGCGGCATGCCGATCCAAGGCCACATGGCCAACTTCTTCCACTGCGTGAAGAACCGGCTGAAGCCCATCTCCGACGTCTGGACCCACGTCAACTCCGTGAACGTCTGTCACATGGCCAACATCGCGATGCTGCTGAAGAAACCGCTCCGATGGGACGCCAAGCGGTATATGTTCGCCGACCCCGAGGCCCAGGCGCTCGTCAAGCGCACCCAGAGGAAGGGGTACGAGACGAAGGTGTAGACGCATGAACGGGGCAAGCACCCCCCCCTCTCGCGTCTCCCTGGTGTCTTCGGGAGGACCACAAGGCCGTCGCGCACCCGCTCCTGGTTTAATCAACGAACGGCCATCCGTGAGGGACTTGACGGCGACCCCCTCCTCCCTCCCGCCGACCGGTCCGCCGCCTCCCCCTTCCGTGCCTGGAGGACGCCATGCCGATTCCCCCGCAACGTTCTCCCCGCTGACACCCGGCCCCCGCCGACACCCCGCCCCATCAGGGGGCGGGGCGGGCGCGGAGGGGGGACGGGACGCACCCTCTCCCTATCTCCAGCGGCACGCCGCGCGCGCCGGGAGCTCCCCACGACCCTGACCGGCCGGTGTTTTGCCGCGCCCCGCGCCCCCCGGCGTAGCCCTTTCCCACTCCGACGGGGGAGCGGAGCAACGGCAGGCGGTGTATAAGCAAATCGCGTGCCACACTTTCAAATTCCGCGCAAGTCACTTGCTCGGAAGAATTTAGGTGAAATCCGGCCCTCGGCGCTCCCGTCGTGAGGTGTTACTTTACGTAACATTGCCTCGATCCTGCGGCCCTTTTCCAGTCCCCGCGTTGCATGGCAGGTTGACCGACCGCGGGCGGCACAGGCGTGCCGCCCCTCGTCACCGAATCCGGCGGATGGGTCGCCAGGTCCACGCGCGAACCCGATGCGCCGGTCGCTGGGATTCAAAGGATCAGCAATGAGTCCGGGGTAACTTGAGCGGGGATTCCCCCTCGACAAGTGACCCGTCGCGGGCTAAGATTCCTGCCGATCCCGACATGAAGATCCGATTCCACGGCGCCGCGAAGACCGTCACCGGCTCCATGCACTTGGTGGAGGTGAACGGCTCGCGCGTTCTCCTCGACTGCGGCCTTTTCCAGGGTCGCCGGCGCGAGGCCCATGCCCGCAACCGCCAGCAGCCCTTCGACCCCGCCTCCATCGACGCCGTCATCCTCTCCCATGCTCACATCGACCACAGCGGCGCCGTGCCGGCGCTCGTCAAGAACGGTTTCCGCGGCCGGATCTTCGCCACCCCGTCCACCCGCGACCTCTGCGGGATCATGCTGCCGGACAGCGCGCACATTCAGGAGAAGGACGCGGAGTTTCTCAAGAAGAAAAAGCGCGAATTCGTCGAGCCGCTCTACACGGTCGAGGACGCGAAGGCCGCGCTGGAGCAGTTCGTCCCCGTCCCCAAGGGCCAGCCCTTCCCGGTCGCCGAGGGCGTCGTCGGGACCTTCCACGAGGCCGGCCACATGCTTGGGTCCGCCGGCGTCTTCCTCGAGATCGACGAGCCGGGGCGCCCGAAGGTGCGTCTCGGGTACAGCGGCGACGTGGGCCACCGGAACGACCCCTTGATGCCGGCGGGCCACCCCCTTCCCGGCCCGGACGTCCTGATCCTCGAGAGCACCTACGGCTACAAGGTCCACCCCCCGCCGGAGGACCGGAAGAAGCGCCTTTTGGCGGCCGTCAAGCGCGTGGCCGGGCGCGGGGGAAAGCTCGTCATCCCCGCCTTCAGCGTCGGCCGCACCCAGTCCATCGTTTACGCCCTCAACGCCCTCGTCAACGAGGAGCGCCTGCCCGACATCCCCATCTACGTTGACAGCCCGCTCTCCACCAACGCCACCGCGATTTTCCGGCAGCACAAGGACGAGCTCGCCCCGCGCGTGAAGGCGGAGCTGGAGCGGCGGTACGACCCCGACCCCTTCGGCTTCTTCCGCCTCCAGTACATCAGGACCGTCGACGAGTCGAAAGCCCTCAACGACAAGCCCGGCCCATTCGTCATCATCTCCGCCTCGGGGATGTGCGAGTCGGGGCGGATCCTCCACCACCTGCACAACACGCTGGGCGACCCGCGGAACATGGTGATGATCGTCGGCTTCCAGGCCCCCCATACGCTCGGCCGGCGGCTGGTCGAGGGCGCGGAGGTTCTCCGGATACTCGGCGAGACGATCCTCCGGCGGGCCGAGGTCGAGGTCCAGAACGGCTTCAGCGCCCACGGGGACCGGGAAGAGCTGACCGCCTTCGCGGTGAAGAGCCGCGCCAACGGCCGTCTCCGGCGCGTCTTCCTCGTCCACGGCGAGGAGCCCGCCTTCGCGGGACTGAAAGAGTCCTTGGCGGCGGCCGGCTTCAAGGACGTCCACGTGCCGGACCCCGGCGAGGCGGTCGACCTGTGAGGGGAACGGGTCCCCGCGCGGGCGGCCGGCGCGTCATGGGAATCGATCTTGGACCGGGTGCGGCCGAAGGGCGCGGGTGAGCGTCGCGGAGACCTTCCGGGGCCTTGCGGCGCGGCTATCGGCGCTCGCCGGCGGTCCCCGGTCGCGCGCCAAGCTCCCGCTCCAGCGCCTCCACGCCCGCCCGTTGATCCGCGAAGTCGCCCGCCCGTTTCGACACCACGTCCCGCGCCCCGGCGCGGTCGGTCTCCGCCAGTTTCCCCACGGCGAACCGGAAGGCGCCCCAGGTCCGCGCCTCCTCCGCCGCCTCCCGCGCCAAGCGGGCCCGCGGCTTCCCCGCGTTCGCCTCCGCCCACAGGAGGATCCGGTCGATCTCCGACAGCCGGTCGTCGTCCGCCAAGTCGAAGTAGATCTCCGGGTCCGCCAGCAGCCGGCAGGCGGCGTCGTTGACGAGTCGGGCGACAAGGCGGCTCACGCGGGGGAGGTGCGCGGGGCCGTCCGCCGCCGGGGCCCATGGCAGGATGTCGTCGTTGGCCAGATGCGGCGCGAGGAGCGGGATGTCGTCTACGGTCGGTTGCAAGGCGGTTAGCTCGCGGAACGGGTTGATGACGGCGGCCGGGAGGCGGGAGGCCCCGTCGGCGGGGAGGGCGGTCTGGGGCGCGTCGAACGGGTCGGCCGCCGGCGCGCCGGCGGCGGCGCGCGCCGGGCGGTTCAGCAGCCGGAGGCGCTCGACCAGGAAGGCGATCCGCCGGGGACGGTCGAGGGCCGCTTGCATCCGGGCCCACGCGTCCGGGTCGGGGAGGCGGAAGCCCCGGAAATCGTCGAGCCGTCGCGGCAGCTGCTCGGTCAGCGCGCGCGCGTCGGCCTGGAAGGCGCAGCCTTCGAAGAGCGGCTTGGCGAGGTGGTGGGCGAGCACGAGGGCGGTCAGGAAATCCCGCTCGTCGGCCAGCGCCCGTATCAGGGCCGCGTGCAGGATCGTGCCGGCGTACGCGCGCACGGTCCCGGCCAGGAGACGGTCGTCGGGCAGGGCGTCGAGGAGGGGAAAGAGGCGCGCCGCGAGGTCGGCCTTCCCCCGCGGCTCGCGCGGGGCGACGGCGGCGAGGATCTCCCGGGCCCGGGCGTCGCCGGCGTCCGCCGGGGCGTCCCGCCCCTCGAGCAGGCGCCGCACCTCCCCGTCCAGCGAGGAGATCAGGCCGGCGGCGGCCCCGCTCCAGGCCGCGTCGTCGGGGAGGGTGAGGATCGTCATGTCGGCGATCCGGCGGAGCTGGTCCTCCAGCCAGGGCGTGAAGGCGGCGGCGGGGTCGCCGGAGGGGGCGTCCTCGATTCCCATCCGCGTCGCCGCGGCCCGGGCCGCCGCGCGGACGTCCGCCCGGTAGTGCGCACAGAGCCGCCGGACGTCCGGCCCCAGGTCGCGCATCCCGCGAGCCCCCGCCTCCTCGAGAATCCCGCAGGTCACGGCGGCGTTCGGATGGGGCTGCGCGAGGAGCCGCCGGAACAGGGTGGCGGATCGGTCCGAACGGACGCGCCGGAGGACCCGGAGGCCGGCCTCCTGGTTTTCGGGCAGGGCGACGTCCTCCTCCTCGACGAGCCAGAGCGCCGCGGGGAGCGCCGCCTCGCCGTCCGCCGTCCGGCCGAACGGCTCCGCGAGAATCCCGCGGAACGCGCGCGCCAGGGCCCGCCACGCCGCCCGCGTCTCCGGATGCACCCACTTCCAGTCGTGCCGCCCCCGCGCCTCGTCCTCGCGCGCTTGGCGGAAGAGCGCGAGAAGGTACCGGCCCGCGCGCTCCCGCGCCGCCGGCGCCGCGCCAAGCAGGTCCTTCAGCGCCTCCTCGACCGGCGCGGTGCGGGCGGGATCCCGGTAGTATGCCGCCAGGTCGTCGTACGCGCGCTGGCCCTCCGTCGTGACGGCGACGGGCGCGCGGACCATCTCGTCGGCGCGCCGGGTGCCCGGGGGGGCGCAGGCGGCGAGGAAAGCGAGCGGGGCGAGCCGGAGAGCGGGGCGCATCGGAGAGGCGGAAGCTCCGGTGGAAAACGGGGGGAAATCGGCGCCCCCTCCTTCTACAAGAGGGCGGGGGCGGGTGCAATGGAGAACACGGAACCGTGTCAATCCGCCCCCAGCGGCCCCGCTACCCGCTCCAGCACCTTCCGCGCCGTCTCCCCCGCCTCCCGCTCGCTCATCGTCTGGACGCCCACCACGGCGGGGCCGGCGGCGTACTCGACGTGGTAGAGGGCCATCGCCTGGCCCAGCAGCGTCAGCGTCAGGCGCGTCTCCTTCCCCGTCCGGCCCCCGCCGAGGTCGAGCGGACCCTCGCGGAAGCCGGTGAGGATCTTCCGGTCGGCGAGCCGCCGCATCCCCTCGCGGTCGAGCGCCTCGTAGGCCTCGCGCGCCGCCGCGTCCTTGAACCGTCCCGCCAGCAGCGTCAGGTCCTTCGTCCCCGACTTGCACGTCCAGGATCGTCCGTCGACGAACCCCGCGAGGACGGCGTCGACCCGCTCCTTCGGGAACCCGTACATCGCCATCCCCGTCCGGAAGATCCCCTCGCCGAGCGGCGCCTTGGAGACCTCCCAGCCGGCGAGGGGGCCGTCGGCGCCGGCCAGGACCCGGTCCCAGTCGATCGCGCCGCCGCCCGGCGGCGCAAAGAAGCGCTCCGGGTGGAGGATGACGCTCGTGTCGGCCGGCCAGCGGTCGCCGAGGGCGGCGGCGACCGCGGCGTCGCCGCCCGTGGCGTAGAGGTGCTCGAAGAACGCGCGCCCCTTCACATACTGGAGATGGAAGATCTCCTGGACGCCGGCGGCCAGCGACTGTTTCGCGTCGTTCACCGGCATGCCCGCGCTGCTCCTCACCGCCAGGGCGAGAACCCGCTCCGAGAGCCCCGCCTTCGACGCGACCCGGCGCGAGACGAACTCGGCGTGGCCCTCGATCACGGCGCCGAAGGCCAACAGCGCCTCCGCGTTGCGGGCGGCCTCCAGCCGCCGGAAGGCCCGGTGGTGCAGGTCCTGGCTGGCGTGGACCAGCTCGTGGACGAGGACGATGCGAAGCAGGTCGTCGCGCTCGCCCGCGTCCAACCCGACCGCGCGCGCCGTGCGCTCGAGCGTGTCCGGCAGGACGAGGATCTCCCGCTCGCCGATCGCGTACTTGCCGTGAATGCTCTGGGCGAGCTGCTCGGCCGTCTTCCGCGCCAGGATCTTGGCCTGCTCGGGGGCCAGGAGCGCCCGTTGGAGGGTCTCCTGCTCCCGCTCCGCGACGGCCTGGAGCTCGGCCGGCGTGGCGGCGCGGACGGGCGGCGGGGCGGGCTCGAAAGCGATGCCGGCATGCTCCTTCAAGAGCGCCGCGGCCTGCGCGGCGGCGGCCGCGATATCGACGGCCTCCCGCGCGCGCGCGGCGGGGACCGCCGCCGCCAGCAGGATCAGGAAGGCGGCGGCGCGCCGGGCGGGGGGATGGAAAGACGCCGGCATCGGGGATCCCTCGAGCGGACGGCGGGCGGGCGGGACGCGCGTCCCCCCCCGCCCGACACCCGGCAGCATAAGGGACCGCCCCCATTTTGCAAGACGATTCGGGCGCCGTCGGCTATCCTCTGTCACATCCGCCCGCCCGGGATCGAAAGGGGATGCGAGTCCCGGACCGCCCGGACCTTGCAAGGAGCCCCGGCATGACCCGTTCCCGTTTCGTGCTGTCCGCCCTGCTCGGCTTGCTGTCCCGCCTCGCCGGCGCGGCCGAGGCCGTCACCTCCGCCGAAGCCCTGGTCGCCGCCGTGCGCGACGGGGCCGAGGGCGCCACGATCACCCTCGGTCCCGGCACCTTCGAGCTCTCGGCGCCGCTCGAGCCCAAGGCCGGCATGACGATCGTCGGCGCCGGCATGGACCGGACGATCCTGACGGGCGCCGAGGGATGGGAGCCCCCGACCGGAACCCTGCCCGACCCCGAGATGAAGACCCAGGGAATGGACACCCAAGCCTACCTCATCCGGCTCCGGGACGACGCCGCCGGCGTCACCCTCCGCGGGTTCACGCTGCGCGGACCGAGGCTGCACGGCGCCGTCTACGGATGGAATAACAAGGGCCTCCGCCTGGACGGCCTCCGCGTCCAGGACACCCGCTGGGCCGGCGTTCGAACCTTCCTCATGCAGGGCGCGAAGATCCACGACTGCGAGTTCATCGACGCCGGCGGCCGCTGGGAGCGCGGCAAGCCCGGCCTCAAGGGGGGCATCACCGGCGGCGCGATCTTCGCCGTCTGGATGGCCGATTGCGAGATCGCCCACAACCGCTTCGTGCGCACCCAAACGGGCCCGGCCGACGAGTTCTACGGCGTCAAGGCCCGTCAGGGAAAGCGCTGCCGCATCCACCACAACACGATCCTCGTCAACTTCTCGATCGAGATGCCCTTCGAAAACGACGAGGACGTGGAGATCGACCACAACGTCTGCGCCGGCACGATCTCCATTCCCAAGCACGCCGGCGGCCCCGTGCCCGCGAGCGGCCGGACGTTTCACATCCACCACAACTACTTCCGTGACAGCTACGCGATCGAATTCGTCCGCAACGGCGTCGAGATCGACCACAACCTCTTCGACTTCGACCCGCGGCGCGACCACGGCAATCTCATCTCCGGCTTCGGCAAGGCCCCGGCCCCGGGCCCCGCCCGCTTCCATCACAACCTCGTCCGCAACCCCGGCCGCGGCGTGATCTGGATCAACGAGGTCTTCAACCGGCTGGAGGTCTACAACAACCACATTGTCGCGAACACCACCGCCACGCCGCGCACCGAGGGGCTCTTCGGCTTCAACCCGAAGTGCGATTTTGCAACCATCGCCATCCGCGACAACGTCGTCGAGTGCATCGGCCAGGGACGGCCCTTGCTGCGCTGCCCCGAGAGCTATGGGGCGGCCGTCTCCAACAACCGGCTGACGAACGTCACGGACGTCGCAAAGTACGCGAACGCGAAGACCGACGCGCCGGCGGGGCTCGACGCGCCCCTCCGGTTCGCCTGCGGCGCCCAGGAGGCGTTCACCGTCGAGGCGTGGACGCTGTCGCCGGCGCTGGCGGAGTAGCCGGGTGGGAGGGGGTTGTCCGGCCGCGCCGGGACCGGAAGCGCCGGTTGAACGGCTGGCCCCCCCCGATCGCCTTGTCCAATCCGGCGTCCGGGTGGGTCCGCGGCAACGCGTTGCTTGAAGTTACAGCCGGTGTCCGTGCCCTAATGGCCGCCGAGCCCGTGGTGTTCCCGCAGAATCCGCACGATCTCGTCCGCCACCTGCTCCGGCGTGCGCCCGTCGGTCGACACCGCGTGGTGGGCGGCCGCGCGGTAGAGCGGCTCGCGTTCGGCCAGCGTCGCCCGCATGTCCTCGCGCCGCGATCCCCGTCCCGTCAGCGACGGCCGGTTCGGATCCTCGCCGATCCGCGCGAGCAGCGTGTCGACCGGGACCTCCAGCCAGAAGACGATCCCCGTCTCCCGCAGCGCTTGGACATTCTGCGGGTCGAGCACCACCCCGCCGCCGGTGGCGTTGATCGTCCCCTTCAGCCGCGCGACCTTCCTCGCCACCTGCGCCTCGACCTCGCGGAAGCGCGGCCAACCGTGCGCGGCGACGATCTCCGGGATCGTCATGCCGCATTCGTAAACGATCAGCGCGTCCATCGGGATCATCTCGCGGTGGAGCCGACCGGCGAGGATCGCCCCCACCATGGTCTTCCCCGACCCCCGCATCCCGATCAGGACGATGTTCGCCTCCGCCGCGTCCATGGCCCCTCGCCTCCGAAATGCCGCTTACCGGTTCGCGGCCAGCCGCTCCATCAGGACCGTCCGCATCAGGTCGACCGGCGCCGGCTGCCCCGTCCAGAGTTCGAATTGCGTCGCGCCCTGGAGGAGCAGCATCTCGCAGCCGGGGACCGTCCGGCAGCCGCGGGCCTTCGCCTCCCGCAGGAACCGCGTCTCCAGCGGGTTGTAGACGACGTCGACCACCACCTGCTCGGGGCGCAGGACGGCCGGGTCGGCCGGGACGAGATCCTGGAGCGGCGCCATGCCGACGGAAGTGGCGTTGACGACGATGTCGGCGGCGGCGATGACGTCGGTCCGCGCGAGGTCGCCGAACGGGCAGCCGATCTCGGCGGCGAGGTCCCGCGCCATCGCGATCTCCTCCGCCCGGTTGAGGATCGTCGGCGACGCGCCCCGCTCGCGGAGGCCGAAGGCGATCGCGCGCGCCGCGCCGCCCGCCCCGAGCAGCGCCACGCGCCGGCCCGCCGGCGGAACGTGCGCCTCGAGCGAGCGCACGAAGCCCGTCCAGTCCGTGTTGTACCCCGTCAGCCTCCCGCCGTCGTTGACGACGGTGTTGACCGCGCCGATGGACCTCGCCACCGGGTCGATCGCGTCGAGGAAGGGGATCACCGCCACCTTGTGGGGGACGGTCACGCTCAGGCCGCGGAGGCCGAGGGCGCGGACGGCCCGGATCGCCCCCTCGACGTCGGTGACGCGGAAGGCGAGATAGACGAAGTTGAGGCCGAGCCGCTCGAAGGCGGCGTTGTGCATCGCCGGGGAGAGGGAGTGCTCGACGGGGTTCCCGATGATCCCGCAGAGGCGGGTCTTCGCGTCCGGTCGCATGCCGGGGTCTCCGACCGAGAAAACCGCCCGGACGCCGAGGCCGCCCGGGAGAGTACGGGATCGCGCCCGGAATCGCCCGGAGCCCGGACGTCTGCCTTGGCGCCGCGGCGCCCCCGCGGCGGCGCTCCGGGACCGCGGGAGCGTAACATCCGGCCGGGGGCGGGGCAAGGGGCGAGTGGCGCGGGCGTCCAGGCCGCGGCGGGCCCGCGCGAAACCGCTTCCCTTTCACTTTCCCCCGCGCTACCATCCGCCCCCATGCCCGCCACCGAGAAACCCGCCCCCTACGCCTACTACGTCCTCCTCGTCCTCTTCTTCGCCAATCTGATGAACTACGTGGACCGCTTCGTCCTCTCGGCGGTCCTCCCCCTGATCGAGAAGGACTGGGGCATCAGCAGCGCGATGCAGGGGAACCTCTCCTCCGCCTTCACCGTCGGGTTCATGCTCGCCGCGCCCTTCGTCGGCGCGATGGCCGACCGCCGGAGCCGAACCCGCATCGTGGCGGTCTGCGTCTTCGTCTGGAGCCTGGCGACGGTCGGGGCGGGGCTCGCCCCCGGTGTCTGGTGGATGCTCTTTTTCCGCGTCGTGATCGGGCTGGGCGAGGCGGGCCTGCTGGTGGTCGGGCCGACGCTGGTGGCCGACAGCTTCCCGCGAACGGCGCGCGCGCGGGCGCTCTCGATCTTCTACCTCGGGACGCCGCTGGGAGGCGCCTTCGGGTACGGCCTCGGCGGCACGCTGGGGGAAGCCTTCGGGTGGCGCGCCCCCCTCGTCGTCGCCGGCGCGATCGGGGTCCTCCCCACCCTTCTCATCTGGCTCATGCGCGAGCCCGCACGCGGCGCCTACGACCCGGCCGACCCTCACGCGGCCGCCCACGGCCGCGCGAAGGGCGGATCGTGGGGCGACTACCTCGGCCTGACCCGCAACCGCACCTTCCTCCTGATCGTCCTCTGCCTGGCGGCCGCCTCCTGCGCGGGCACGCCGCTCATGCACTTCCTGCCGAGCTACATGCTCAAGGTCCGCGGCGTCCCCCTCGACACGGGCAGTCTCCAGGTCGGCATCGTCGCCGCGGTCGCCGGCACGCTCGGCAACCTCGCCTTCGGACTGGCGGCCGACCGCCTGGCGCGGCGGACGCGGAAGTCGCACGCCGCGCTCGCCGCGGCGGCTTACCTCCTCGCCTACCCCTGCATCCTGGCCGGCCTCTACGCCCCCCTTCCCGCCCTCTACCTCGGCGGGCTCGGCCTCGGGATCTTCATGGTCTTCGGCGCGCTGACCACGCTCAACACCCTGGTCGCCAACGTGACGCGCCCGGCCATCCGCGCCATGGCCTATAGCGCGCTTATCTTCTGCATGCACCTCTTCGGCGACACCTTCTCGCCGCCCCTCTTCGGCCACGTCCTCGACGTCGCCGGCCAGCGGCGGGGGTTCTTCTTCATGACCCTCCCCTTCGCCGTCAGCGCCGGCGCGTGTCTCGTCGCCCTTCTCACGGTCGAGCGCGACCTGCGCCGCGCGGCGGGGGAGGACGGGGCCGCGGCGGGGCTGCCGCCGGGAGGACGGTCCGGCGGCGCCTCGGCGTGAATCGGCGGGCCTCGGCGGTCGCTTTCCGGCTCGGTTCGTGGCGGGGCATGGCATGACGCGCGAAGAACGGGCCCGGAAAATGGTCGCCCTGCTGGCGAAGCACTACCCGGACGCCGCCTGCGCCCTGGCGTGGCGCGATCCCTACCAGCTGCTCGTCGCCACCATCCTCTCCGCCCAGTGCACCGACGCGCGGGTCAACCTGACCACCCCCGCCCTCTTCGCTCGCTTCCCCGACGCGGCCGCCCTGGCGAAAGCCGACCGCGCGGAGCTCGAGGGGCTCATCCGGTCCACCGGCTTCTACCGCAACAAGGCGAAGAGCCTGCTCGGCATGGCGAAGGGACTCGTCGAGCGGCACGGCGGCCGGGTCCCGCGGACAATGGCGGAGCTCATCGAGCTGCCCGGCGTGGCGCGGAAGACGGCGAACGTGGTGCTCGGCACGGCCTTCGGGATCGCCGAGGGGATCGTGGTCGATACGCACGTGATCCGGCTGGCGAACCGGATGGGGCTGACGAAGGAAACCGACCCGGTGAAGATCGAGCAGGACCTGATGGCGGTGGTCCCGCGCGACCGCTGGATCGCCTTCGCGCACCAGATGACGTGGCACGGCCGGAGGGTCTGCTCCGCCCGAAAGCCGAAATGCGAAGAGTGCCCGGTCGCGACGGCCTGCCCGAGCCGGGGGAAGGCGTGACGGCCCAATGCCGGCTGCGGGTGGGGTTTGCTCCCCGATCCGCTGCCGGCCCCCGATGCCCCGGGGTCCGCGCAACGCTTGACGTCACCTTGCTCGTTTCGTTACACTTCCCTTGAACTTGTGACGGCATCACCGCGGGCCTCGCTTGTCTTCACGGGAGGAAGCGCCATGTCGAGCCGCCATTCGCAGTCCGTTCGCGCGGGGGGGGGGGGGGGTTTGAGAGGGCGCCCTGGTGGGCGGCC
>Ga0101944_10000798_pt1 | contig 83490 bp, 51 predicted proteins | sample DewCreD2012metaG_FD_75245 | JGI IMG/M metagenome (GOLD analysis project Ga0101944, IMG submission 75245) | Hot spring sediment bacterial and archeal communities from British Columbia, Canada, to study Microbial Dark Matter (Phase II) - Dewar... ... | reverse complement strand
CGGGGGAAAAAGCCGGCTGCCATGGCCGTCCTCCGGAAAGCAAATCTGGTCACCCGCCCCTTGGTGGCTCTGTTCTCTTTTATCGGTCATCCGACCACCGAACTTGGCTCAAACACGCGGGCCCTCGGAGTTGTGGGTAATGGAAAGCCTGATGGGGCGGGGTATCGGCGGAAGCGGGGTGTGGGCGGGGAGAACGGCGCGATGGATGGATGCCGTTCGCGTCGGTCCTGGAGCGCCGGGAGATCGTCAAGAGGTTTCGAAGACGACTTATCGCTGACGACAAAACCCGCACCGTCTCGAAAGGCGTTCCACACCCTGTCCATCACGGACAACCTTTCGACCAGGACGTCCCTCTCATCAATCGGCGACGAACTTCCCTTCGCCGGGCATCCCGCGGCTTCCCTCCCGTTGTGAAGAAATACTCCGCAATGACCGCTCCCGGCATGGGCTTCGGATTGGAGCAGAACAAGCTCTCTGTCCCCAAGAATTTTGTGAGTAGCCCCCCAATCCATCGATGTCCAGAGAGTTTTCTTCTTGACCGAACGTGTGGGGAAACTTGAGGACGCAGCCTCCCTTGAACCCCCCGGAGCTCCGTGGTATAGTCCGCCCCATGAAAGAGGACCTGCTGGCCCAGTTGAAGGACATGACCTCCCGCCTGGGCGCTCTGCGGGACTCTCTTTGACCTCGCCGGCAAATCCGACCAAGTCGCCGCGCTCGAGTCCGAGATGTCCCGTCCCAATTTCTGGGACCACACCGAAACCGCCCAGAAGACTATCGCCGCTCTGAAAGCCGCCAAGGACACCGTCGACACCTATCGGGACTTGGAACGGGCGATCGCCGATCAGACCCTCCTCCTGGAGTGCGCCGAGCCGGGAAAGGACGACGCCCTTCTCGGCGAGGCGAAAGGCGCCGTCGCCAACCTCCGCCTTCGCCTCGAGCACTTCGAGTTGCGGTCACTCTTCAACCGCGAGAACGACGCCCGAGACGTCTTCTTCTCCATTCACGCCGGGGCGGGGGGGACCGACTCCTGCGACTGGGCGAGCATGCTCTTGCGCATGTACACCCGCTGGCTCGAGCGGAACGGCTACACCACCACGATCCTCGACCTGCTCGAAGGCGAGGAGGCCGGCGTGAAGCGCGCCGTCCTCCACGTCCGCGGGGCCCACCCCTTCGGGCACCTCAAGAGCGAGATCGGCGTCCACCGCCTTGTCCGTATCTCCCCCTTCGACGCCAACAAGCGCCGCCACACCAGTTTCGCCTCCGTCGACGTCGTCCCCGAACATGAGGAGACGGACCTGAAGATCGAGGAGAAGGACCTGCGGATCGACACCTACAGCGCGGGCGGCCCGGGCGGCCAGCACGTCAACAAGACGCAGTCCGCCATCCGCATCGTCCACCTCCCCACCGGGATCGTTGCCGCCTGCCAGCAGGAGCGGTCCCAACACATGAACAAGAAGATGGCCATGCGGCTCCTCATCGGCAAGATCCTCCAACAGCAGGAGGCGGCCCGCGAGAAGGAGCTGCAGAAAATGTTCGGGGAGAAGGGAGAGATCGCCTTCGGCTACCAGATCCGATCCTACGTCCTCCACCCCTACACGTTGGTCAAGGATCACCGGACCGACGTCGAGACCGGCAACGTCCAAGCGGTCTTGGATGGGGAAATCGACCCCTTCATCGAGGGGTTCCTCAAATGGAAGGACCGCAAGTTCTGAGGCCGGCAGAGCCTCAACAGCTCCCCCCGCTCTGGAGGTCCACCACCATGAGTCCCCCCCTCCTGCGACGCGGGACCGCCGGGGCCTCCGTCCTGCTGCCTGAACGGAAGGCGGAGATGCGGTGAGGGGGAGACCGCCGAAGCGGCCATCCCCGGCTCAGGAGGCGACATGCGACTCAACACCCGCTCCCGCGCCGACTTCGCCGAGGCCCGCAAGGTGCTGGCCGGCGGCGTCAACAGCCCCGTCCGCGCCTTCAAGGCCGTCGGCGGCACGCCCCTCTTCATCCGGAGCGCCCGCGGGGCGCGCATCACCGATGTCGATGGCAACACCTACCTCGACTACGTCGGCTCCTGGGGCCCTCTCATCGCCGGCCACGCACCGCCGGCCGTCGTCCGCGCCGTCGCCGAGACGGCAAAGCGCGGAACGTCGTACGGCGCGCCGACGGAGCTGGAGACCGCCCTCGCCCGCGAGATCTGCCGCGCCTTCCCCTCGATCGAGCGGGTCCGATTCGTCAGCTCCGGGACCGAAGCGGCCATGAGCGCCGTCCGCCTCGCCCGCGGGGTCACGCGGCGCGACCGGATCATCAAGTTCGACGGCGGGTACCACGGGCACGCCGACTCCATGCTCGTCCGCGCCGGGTCGGGCGCGATGACCTTCGGCGTCCCCACCAGTCCCGGCGTCCCCGCCGCGCTGGCCGAGCTCACCTTCAACCTGCCGTACAACGACCTGCGGGCCGTCCGCTCGGTCTGCGCGCGGCACGGCGCGGAGATCGCGGCCCTGGTCGTCGAGCCCGTCGCCGGCAACATGGGCGTCGTCCCCCCCGCGCCCGGGTTCCTCGAGGGGCTGCGCGAGATCACCCGCGAGCACGGCATCCTGCTCATCTTCGATGAGGTCATCACCGGCTTCCGCGTGGCCTACGGAGGGGCGCAGGCCCGGTTCAAGGTGCGGCCGGACCTGACGGTCCTCGGAAAGATCATCGGGGGCGGCCTGCCCGTCGGCGCCTACGGCGGCCCGGAGCGAATCATGCGCCAGCTCGCTCCGGACGGTCCGGTCTACCAAGCCGGGACCCTCTCGGGCAATCCGCTCGCCATGTCGGCAGGCTTGGCAACGCTGGGCCTGTTGCGGAAAGCGGGCGTCTACGCGGGCTTGGAGCGGAAGGCGGCGGCGCTGGAGCGCGGCTTGGCCTCGGCGGCGAAGGCGACGGGCGTGCCCGTCGCGATCAACCGGGTCGGGTCGATGATGACCCTCTTCTTCACCGAGGGGCCGGTAACCGACTGTGAAAGCGCCACCCGCAGCGACACCGCCCGCTATGCGCGGTTCTTCCGCGGGATGCTCGACCGCGGCGTCTATCTCCCCCCCGCCCAGTTCGAGGCCTTCTTTGTCTCGCTCGCCCTCTCCATGGACGACATCGGGAGAACGATACGGGCGGCACACGAATCCTTGGAGGAGATCGCAAAGGCGCGAAGCCACGATTCGCGATAGCGGAGAAGCGAAGCGCGCGCGGACCGCCCGAGCCAGGATTCCAGAGCCCCGGACCGGACGCGCCGGCTTCAAAGCCACGCTCGGCCTCCGGCACAGCGGCGTCGCCTCCGCCGTCCGCCCGCCATGCGCGCGGCCGCCAACGGCGTCCTCTCCCGTGCCGTGGGACGGCCGTCCCGCCAAGCCGTCCCCCGGGTCGACCGTTATGGCCACGCCCCGGAATCACACGACCACCGAGGAATCGCCAGGCGGGTCTTCATTGTACGAACAGGGCCCTCGCCGAGCGATCGGGGCCGGAGCGGCATGCTTCATCACTGGAGTCCGCCGCTCCCGTCGCCGGCACGTGGACACCCCATTCCCCGCCTTTGAACTGGGGCGGCGGATCGAAACACGGGGACCGCATTCGGGATCGCACGAGATTCCGCGAAGGCATTCTTGGCCGGGCCTGGCGCGGAAGACAAAGCACAGCCCCCCCAGCCCCGCGGCACCGCTCAGATCCACCGCCTCCGACGAAAGAACAGGAACAACCCCGCCCCGACCGCCGCCATCAGCCCGAGCGCCATCGGGTAGCCCCAGCGCCAACCGGTCTCGGGCATGTGCTCGAAGTTCATCCCGTAAATCCCCGTGATCAAGGTCATCGGAAGGATCACCGTCGAGACCGCCGTCAGCGCCTTCATCACCTCGTTGAGCCGCACCGAGACGACCGAGAGATAACCCTCCATCGCCCCCGTGATCACGTCCCGGTACTGCTCCGTCAGGTCCTGTATCCGGACCAGGTGGTCGTGAATGTCCCGGAAAAAGGGAATCGCCGCCTCGCTGATCAGGCGGAACTCGCGCCGCGTCAGGCGGGTGACCACTTCCTTTTGCGGCCCGATGATCCGCCGCAAGTGGAGCACGTCGCGTTTCAGTGCCAGGATGTCGTTGAGCGTCTCCCGAGACGCGTCACGGAAGATCTTCATCTCCACCCGGTCGATCTCCTCCTCCAACTGCTCCACGGCCGGCTGATAGTGCTCGACCACCGCGTCCAGCAGATCGTGAAGCAGGAAGTCGCTCCCCCGCCCCATCAGCTCCGGCCGCTTTCGGACCCGATCCCGCACTTCCTCCACGCTCCGCCGCCGCGCCTGGTGGTGCGTGACCACCCATCGGGCGCCGACGAACAGGTCCAGCTCTTCCGTGCGGAAGGCGTCCTCCGCCAAGTCCACGGCCACCACGCCGTGGACCACGATGTAGAGATACTCCGCGTAGTCGTCGATCTTCGGGTGGAGGACGTCCCCCACGCAGTCCTCGATGGCAAGCGGATGAAGATGGAAAACGTCGGAGAGAATCCGGACCTCCTCCGGGGTGGGGACATCCAGATCGACCCACGTCAAGCCGGTCTGCCGGGATAGGAGGGCCGGCAGGACGGCAGCATCCGCGGGCGTCTCCAGCGAGCTCCCGTTCCAATGCAGGATATGGATCACCGGCACCTCCTCCTCTGTTGCCAGGCAAGCCCGATCATGGGCATGGGCTCAGTGTACCAAGCGCGGGCCGCTCCCGCCATCCCCCCGGAGACGCTCAAGATACCCCGGACTTTTCGATGACGCCCTGATTCCCGGCGAGCTAACGGCAGCGCAGGGGTCTCAGGAAGCGACGCCGAAAGAATCCGACGCATCCGTGAATCCGGCGAGCCATCAGCCGGATTCGGAGACGAGGGACGGCACGCCTGTGCCGCCCGTGATGGGAAATGGCTGCGCGGGGGAGCGGGATGTCGGCGGGGAAAAAGTCGCGATGGATGGATGCCGTTCGCGGCGGGAAAGAACGTCCTTTCGCCAAGCATTCAACCGCGCCGTTTCCGTATAGACCAATCCATCGCATTTCAGAGGGCTTTCGTATTAACCGAAAGTGCGAATGAACTCGAGTCCGGGGACATCAGCCGCTGCCTGTCTATGCAAAGTGCCAGCAAACTCTCCACTGGCTTGCGGGGCCGTACGCGGTCTCGCCCCATGCAACGATCCCCGCTTGTCGCCTCCATTTTGCAAGATTCAGTCACATTTCGCGGGTTTTCCCGTTATATAAGGTATACGATTCTCCATGAGACATGGGTCACAACAGGAGCGCCCCCTCATGCGATTCCCGCCGACATCCGTCCTCCTTCTCTTCGTCGCACTCTCCGCCCATGCGGCTCCGGGAGCAGGCGGCGGCCGCGGATTCCTGGACGACTACGACGCCGTCACCCCATCGTGGCGTAATGATCTCTCCGCCGGCCTGGGCGGCTCAAAACTGATCCTGCTCTACGTCCATCCCCTCGGCGAGACCGGGACCCCCTCGTTCCTGCGACATCCCGACATCGCCCGCGCCTCGCGCGACGCCTTTGTCTTCGTCCGGATCCCCTTCAAGTCCGGGGACCCCACGCTCAAGGACATGAATATCACGGCCGCCCCCACCGTTCTCATCCTGGATGGCTTCGGCAACGAGTGGCGTCGCGCGACCGCCCTGAGCCAGAACGGGATCAAGGACCTGCTCCGCTACGTTCCCGAGGAGATCGCCCGCTACACGGAGACGCTGGACCGGAGCTTGGCTCAAGCCAAATCGCGGGAGGACAAGGACGATGACCGCGGCGCGCTGTTGATCTACCGCCGGATGGCCGCCGAGACCAAGAAGGGCTTCGACCAGATCGTCGCCGCACGGGAGAAGGTTCGGCAGCTCGGCAACAAGCGCCTGCGGGACGCCGTCGCGGCGCTGGACACGGGCGACCGGGCTGCCGTGCAGGAGTTGGAGACCCTCATCCGCGAGAACGGCGAGACCCCGCTCGGGACCGCGGCCCGGCTCGCCCTGCTGGTCAGCGGGATCGAGCAGGCCTCGGACCTGCGAACGCGCATCCCCGAGATCCAGCGGATCGCGGGTCTGACGGGCGAGGAATACGCGGCCGTCGCCAAGGAAGCCCAGGAGACGCTTGCGGCCCTTGAGGCCTACGGCGACTGCCTGATCGGGCATGCGATCCGCAAGTCGAAGCGGGGCGACACCGACACCGCCCGAGGGATCCTCCGGCGCGTCGCCTCGGATTTCCCCGGCACGAAGGCCGCCCGCCAAGCGGGCGCGGAGCTCGGCAAGCTGTAAGGGGCGGTTTTCCGTTGCGGCCCCACCTCGCCGCGTTATGCTGTCCCCCGCGCCGCCCCGGGGGATCCCTCCGTGCCCAAGCCCGACATCGCACCCAGCCACCCCCGGTTTCTTTCGCCGCCCCCCGGCGGTCCGCTCGCGCTGGCCGTGCCCGCCGGCCTCTTTTTCCTTTCCGGCGCCGCCGGCCTGATCTACCAAGTCGTCTGGACCCGCCGCCTCTGCCTCACGCTGGGCGCCACATCCCTGGCTGTCTCCGCCGTCCTCGCCGCCTTCATGGCCGGCTTGGCGGCCGGCGGCGGGATCGGCGGGCGTCTTATCGACCGGCGCGGCCGGCCCCTGGCCGTCTACGCCCGGCTCGAGCTCGGCATCGGGATCTACGGCGCGCTCACACCGTGGATCCTCGACGGCGTCGAGTCCGCCTACCACGCGATCCTCCGCCGCGCCGACCCGGGCCCCGGGATGTCGATGCTCCTCCGCTTCGCGGCCGCGTTCGCCGTCCTGGTCGTACCGGCAGGGCTGATGGGCGCCACCCTGCCCGTGCTCGCGCGTCACGTCACGGCCTGTTTCGCGCACGTCGGCCGGCGGATCGGGTTGCTCTACGGGATCAACACCCTCGGCGCGGCGCTCGGCGTCCTCCTCGCGGGCTTCGCCCTGATCCCCGCCCTCGGCCTCGCCCGCGCAACCTGGCTGGCCGCCGCCATCAATGTCGGGGTCGCGGCGGCGGCCTTCGCGATCCACCGGGTCGGCGCCCGCAGGCAGGTTCCGGCGGCGACACCGCCGACGTACGCACCCGCCCTTCCGGACACCAACGCGCCCGGCGCCCCGTCCGGCCTGCGCGCCGGGATCCTGACCCTCGCCGCTGCCGGCGGCTTCGCGTCGTTCCTCCTCGAAGTCGCCTGGACCCGTATCCTCTCGGTCATCCTCGGCGGCGCGGTCCAGGCGTTCAGCCTGATGCTCGCGACGTTCCTCGCGGGTCTGGCCTTGGGGGGGGCGACCATCGGGCGGAGGATCGACCGCAGCCGGGACCTTCTCGGGCTCTACGCCCTCCTCGCGGGAGGCGCGTCGGCCGCCACCCTCCTCGTCCTGCCGCTCTTCGGGGAGATCCCGTGGGTCCTCATCCGCGGTTACGCCCTGACCGGGGACCGGTACGCGCTCTGGAGCCTGTTTCAGGGCGCCGTCTGTTTCCTCGTCATGATCGGCCCTGCCTTCCTGATCGGGACGACGTTCCCGGCCCTCGCCCGGCTGCACGCGAGGGAGATCGGCACCCTCGGCCGGCGCATCGGCGAGGTGACCGTCGCCAATACGGCGGGGGGAATCGCCGGAGCGCTTGCCGGCGGCCTGCTCGCGCTCCCCCTCCTGGGCATGGAACGAACGTGCCTGCTGGCAGCCGGCGTCAACGCGGGGTGCGCCCTTCTCGCGGCCGCGCTCGCTCCCGCGCCCAGCCCCCGCCGAGCAGCCCGCGCAGCCGCGACCGCTGGGGCGGTTCTGACCCTCCTGCTCGCATACCCGCTGGCCTGGCCGGGCCGGCGCGCGCCGGCGGCGGGCACGGAGGCGGCGCGCCGTCTCGAATCCGAGCGCCGTCTCGCCCCCCGCTGGGCCTGGGACCCGCGCGTCGTCGCCGGAGGCGTCCATGCCCTTGCCCCCGATTACGCCCGTCAGCCCGACGGGGGCTCCTTTCGGGCGTTTCTTGACGCCCGCGACCTGCTCTTCTACGAAGAAGGTCTCCATGCCGTTGTAACGGTGACGACCGTCCGCGGCCTTCCCGGCAGTCGGTCCCTCCAGATCAACGGGAAAACCGACGCATCGAACCTCGGGGATTTGCCGGCCGAGATCCTCCTCGGCGCCGTCCCGATGCTCCTTCATGCATCCCCCCGCGACGTCCTCGTGATCGGCCTCGGCAGCGGCATCACGACGGGATCGGTCTGCCGCTTCGACGGGGTGGCGCGCGTCGATGCCGTCGAGATCGAGGCCGCCGTCGTCCGCGCCGCCCGCCTCTTCGCATCCGACCACCACGACGTCCTGCCCGACCCCGCGCGCGGCCATGCCGGCGACCCGCGGGTGCGCCTCCTCGTGCAGGACGGCCGCCACGTCGCTGCCGCGGCGACCGGGCGCTACGATGTCCTCCTCAACCAGCCCTCCAACCCCTGGATCTCCGGCCCCTCGCACCTCTTCACCCGCGAGCACTTTCGCCACCTCCGCCGCGCCATGCGCCCCGGCGGCCTCTGCGTCCAGTGGTTCCAGACCTACGGCATGACGCCGCGGTTGGCGCTCTCGGTCCTGCGGACGTTCCGGGAAGTCTTCGAGCACGTCCTCGTCCTCGCCTGGCCCGCCCAGCCCGGGAACCTCTTCCTGCTCGGGTCGGACCGTCCGCCGGCCTTCGACGCGGACCGGCTCCAAGACCTCCTCGCACGGCCCGCGGTTCGGGCGGAGCTGGCGCGGGCGGGATGCCGCGAAACGGGCGACCTGCTGGCGGTGCTCGCCCTCCGTCCGGAGGATCTTGACCGGCGCCTCGCGGGCGCGGACGCGGAGCTGGCCGGCGCGCCGCTCAACACGGACGACACCCCCGTCGTCGAGTTCGAAGCCCCGCGCCACCGGCACCGGGACCTCCGCCGGGAGGTCCTCGCCGCCATCTTCCGAGATCGCGACGCGCCGTGGCCGCCGCTGGCGGATGAATCGGACGACCGGCTCCGCGCGCTGCGGGTCCCGGCACGCGCGGCGCTGGCGCACGACGGGCTGGGGCTGGACGAGGGGATGGCGCGGGCAGCGGAGCGCGCCCTCGCGCTGGACCCGGCGGACGCCGCCGCGCGCGCGGCGGCGGCCGCGGCCTGCACGGCCCTCTGGCGCGCCTCGCCCGCGGGCGGCCGTGCGGCGGCGGAATCCCGCGCGCGGAGGCACCTCGTCGCCCTTCTCGCGTCGCAGCCGGGGAACAGCCTCGCGCACGAGGGGCTTGCCGGGCTGGCGTTGGCGTCGGGAGACGCGGACGCGGCGGCGCGCCACGCCGAGGCGGCGCTGGAAGCGGGACGCCGGTCTCTTGAAACCCTTCTCGCCCTCGGCGGGGCGAGCGCCCGCCTCGGCCGCCACGAGGAGGCCGCGCAGGCCTTCGACGAGGCGGTGGCGCTCGACCCGGCCGAGCCGCGCGCGTGGACGGGGCTGGCGGCGGCGTACGCGGCGCTGGGACGAGCGGAGATGGCGCGGGAGACGCTGGAGCGGTGGCTCCGGCAGGAAACGCGGCCGGAAGCGCGAACGGAGGCGATACGAAGGTTGAACGCCCTCCCCTCGAAGGCGCCGGCGAGATAGTCCGCCGCGGAAGGCGACCGGCCCCGCCGCCGCCCGGGGGATGCCGCTCCCCGGGGCGCGCGCGAATCGAAGGGGCGTTCCCGAGTCCGAAACGCCGTCTCGCGTTTCCGCTCGACCCGAAAGCCTCGCGGGGACGGCCCCCCCTCGCATGATTATCCTTGCAACCCCGCGCGAGCCGACTAACATATGCCCTCGGCGGCGCGGGAAAGCCGTTGCTTGATTAACGCGGGGATGGTGGAACTGGCAGACACGTACGTTTGAGGGGCGTATGGGGCAACCCGTGGGGGTTCAAATCCCCCTCCCCGCACCCAAAACCCCCGCGCCGCACCCCCGGCGCGGGGGTTTTGTTTTGAGGGATGGCGCGCGCGAAGGGGCTCCCCGCCGGCCACCCCCTTCCGCTTGACACCGGCCGCGGGGACGCCTACTCTCCCGACAGGCCCAGCGCCGGACCGCCGTGCGCGGGCGCCGGATCGCCATTCCCTTGTGCGGGTGCCAGGATGGCCAGGAACACGAAGATACTCCCGCCGGAACTCCGCCTCGGCGCCCTGGCCATCCGCCTGGGCTTCATCACGAAATCCCAACTGGAGGAGGCGGTCGCCTTCCAGGAAAAGCGGGGGATGCAGGAGTACCTCGGATCGGTTCTCCTGATGCTGGACTATCTCACGCCGAAAACGCTGGCCCGGGTCCTCGCCGAGCAAAAGAAGGCGATCGAGCGGCACGCGAACGTCCCCGAGCTGCCCACTTCGCCGGCGGGCCAGAAACAGTTCGGCCGCCTGGCGGTGGAGCTGGGGCTGGTGACGGAAGCCCAATTGCAGGAGGCCCTTCGCGTCCAGTCGGCGAGCGCCCCGAAGCCCTTCCTCGGTGCCGTGCTGCTCGACCTCGGCTATTTGGGCGGCGAGGCGATCCCCCGCATCCTGGCCGCCCAGTTCGCGGAGCGTGCGACCGCGCCGCCGGCCTCGCCCGCGGCCCGCGACAAGACCGCGCCCCTCAAGGCGCCGCCGACGCCCGCCTCCCCGCCGGCGGCCGTCCGGAAGCTCGCCGATGGCCCTTCAAGACCGCCGGCCGCGCCAACCGCCCCGCTGAAAGGGGCGGGGATGGAGGCCGCAGCCCGTCCAGCGCCTCCCTCGAGCCCCCGGGAGTTGGTTCCCCTCCCGGTACCCAAGCCGGTCCCGATCCCCGTGCCGCGTCCCGTCGCGCGGCCCGACCCCGCGGCGGCCAGGCCGGCTCTGAAACCCCAGGCCCCCGAAAGCCTGCAGGTCGGCCACATCGCCGTGCGGCTCGGCTACATGACGATCGCCGAACTGAACGAGGCCCTCGAGATCCAAAGGCGACGCACCCCCAAGCCCTTCCTCGGATCCCTGCTCGTCGAACTGGGCCGGCTCACATCCAAAACGCTGGCCCGGGTCCTCGCCGAGCAGGTCGCCCTCATGGCCCAGGCCTCGAAAGTACAGGCCGTCCCGAAGGGCCGCTCGGAAGAGGGAAGGTTCGGCCGCATCGCGGTCGCCTGCGAGTTCATCACGCAGGCGCAACTCGACGAGGCCCTCGGCATCCAGGGCCGCAGCCGGCCGAAGCCCTTCCTCGGCGCCGTGCTCGTCGATCTCGGTTATCTCTCCCCGCGCCAGCTCTCCAAGGTCCTGGCCGCGCAAGCCGCTGGCGAAGGGTTCAATTCGACATGACGCTATGCTCGAACGACTCGTGACGGCGCTCCCCTACCTGGCCGCAGCCCTCGAGGCGGCCGCGACCGTCGCCGCTGCCGGCCATGCGATCCTGAACAAGCGCGATCCCCGCTCTGCGGCGGGGTGGGCGGCGATCAGCGTTCTCGTCCCCATCCTCGGCCCCATTCTCTACGTCCTCTTCGGGATCAACCGAATCGAGCGGCGTGCGGCGCGGCTGCGCCGCCGCCGCCGGCCCGTGGGCGAGGGAGGGGCCGTCTCCGCCTGCCCGGCGGACGTCCTGGCGCGATGCCTCGGGCCCGGGGGGGCCCACCTCGCCGCCTTGGCGCGCGTCGGGGACGCCGCCCTCGGGCACCCCATCCTGCAAGGCAACGTCGTCGAACCGCTCGTCAACGGCGAGGAGGCCTACCCGGCGATGCTCGCCGCCATCGACGAATCAGCCCGGTCGGTCGCCCTGGCCTCCTACATCTTCGACTGCGATGCGGCGGGGATCCCGTTCATCGACGCCCTCGCGCGAGCGTCCCGCCGCGGCGTCGAGGTGCGCGTCCTCCTGGACGCCGTCGGTGCCGGGTTCTTCTCCCGCGCCGAGCGCACCCTTCGGGCCCGGGGAGTCCCCGTCGAACAGTTCCTCCCCGTCCGACTCCCCTGGCGATCCCCCTACATGAACCTTCGCAATCATCGGAAGCTCCTCGTCGCGGACGGCCGCATCGGCTTCACCGGCAGCATGAACATCCGGCAGTCGCACCTCCTTTCGACGTCCGGCGCGGACGCCGAGCAGGACATCCACTTCCGGATCGAGGGGCCGGTCGTCCATCAACTCCTGGAGGTCTTCGCGGAAGACTGGGCGTTCACGACGGGGGAGGCGCTGAAGGGGGCGGCCTGGTTCCCCCCCCTCGCCCCGCGGGGAGACACCCTCGCCCGCGCCATCCCCCTCGATCCGGGCGAGCACTTCGAAAAGCTCCGATGGACGATCCTCGGCGCCCTCGACTGCGCCGTCCGCTCCGTTCGCGTCATGACCCCATACTTCCTTCCCGACCCCCCTCTCATCCAGGCGTTGTGCGTGGCGGCCATGCGGGGCGTGGAGGTCGACCTCGTGCTGCCGGAGCACCCGGACGTCCGCCTTGTTCGCTGGGCCTCGGCCGCCCTCCTCTGGCAGCTCCTGGAGGGCGGCTGCCGGATCTGGCGGACCCCGGATCCCTTCGACCACTCGAAGTTGATGGTCGTCGACGGACTCTGGACGCTGCTCGGCTCGGCGAACTGGGACCCGCGGAGTTTGCGGCTGAACTTCGAACTGAACGTGGAGTGCTACAACGCGGCACTGGCGGCGCGGGTGGAGGCGTACATCGAGGGAAAACGCGCCCGCGCCCGACGCGTCACCCAGGAGGAGATGGACGGCCGAAGCCTCCCCGTCCGCTTCCGCGACGCGACCGCTCGCATGCTCAGCCCGTTTCTCTGACGGCCCCCCGGGGGCGCCCCGCCCGGGAGCCGATTGGACGTTGCATCCGCGCCCCCGTTGTGAAATAGTTCCCCCATGTCCACCCCCCGCACCGCCAGCGGTGTCGTGATCCGCCTCGTCGACTACAGCGAGACCAGCCAAGTGGTGACGTTCTGGACGCGCGAGGCGGGACGTTTGACCGGCATTGCGAAAGGGTCCAAGCGGGCCAAGACCGCCTTCCACGGTCCCTTCGACCTCTTCGCCCTCCACCGCCTCAACTACCGCGAGAAGCCCGCCGGCCAGCTCCACCTCCTCACCGCCGCCGACCTCCTCGACGCCCACGCCGGCCTCCGCGCCGACCCCGTCCGCCTCATTGCCGCCGGCTGGTGCGCGGAGATCCTCCTGGGGCTGACCGCCGACGGCCTGCCGATCCCCGCCCTCTTCGACCTGTTCACCCAGACGCTCGCCGGCCTCGCGGGGGCCCCCGCGTGGGAACCCTGGCTGTTCCGCTTCGAGGCGCAAGCGCTGTCGCACTTGGGCCATCGCCCGCGACTCTCGGCCTGCGCGGCGTGCGGGTCGGCGCACGGCCCGACGGCGCTCTACAGCCCGCGCGCGGGCGGGGCCCTCTGCGACCGCTGCGCCCGTGTCGAGACGGCCCCGCTCCGCGTCCGCGCCGAAACGCTCCGACTCCTCGACGGACTGGCCGAGCCTCCAGCCCCCCCCCCCCCCCCCCCCCCCGCGCCCCTCCGCCAGGAACTTCGCGCCGTCCTCCGGAGCGCCTACACCGACCTCCTGGAGCGGCCCCCCGTGGCGCTGGAGATGTTGCCGTAACCGCCCCCGCCGGCGCGCATTGGCGTTGAATCAGCCTTGCCATCCTGCTAGCATCTCGCGCTCCGCTTGTCGATGCACCGGAGGCGGGATCCCCGAATCCCGTGCCCGATGGTAACCCGAGCCATCCGACCGCTTCGCGCCACCCCTCCGGCGGCCCTGGCGGCTCTGGCCGCTTTCGGCCTCGGCGGCTGCGGCGGCCCCCCCACGGGTCCCGCCGCGGCCCCCCGCGACGTCTCGACGACGTGGGCGTACCACGCTGACCGCGGACGGTTCGTCGAGATGGAGTCGGGACGCGACCTCGCCCCGAAGGAGCTCTTGGCGGCCGGGCGGGCCCTGGCGCAGGCCGACGACGCCGACGGAGCGCTTCACGCTTTTCGAGCGATCCACGCCAGCCCCGTCGACCCGTCCCTGAAGGCGGAAGCGCTCCGCGAAGAGGCGCGCACGCTGGCTCGCGCGGAACGGCGCGGCGAGGCTCATGCCGCCGCCCTTGAGTTCTTTGACCGGTACCCCCGGTCCCCGCTTCTGCCCGATGCGCTCCGCGAAGCGTTCGTTAATGCCTTCGCCTACGCGGACCAGTCGACCCAGGCCGGCGTTCAGGCCGTCCGCGACCTCCTCAACCGCTACCCCCGCGAGGAATTTTCCGCGGAGCAAGCCTTCCGCCTCGCCGAGCTTTTCTTTTCGCAGCAGCAGTATGCGGTGGCCGCCGGCGAGTTCGACGCGGTGCGACGCGAGTACCCCCGTTCGCCCTGGGCGGAGGCCGCCCTCTATCGCATCGCCCTCTGCGCGCTCCACCAGTTCAAGGGCATCGACTACGACGCGACCCCCCTGGCCACCGCGCGCCGGCACTTGGAGCTGTTCCTCTTCGACTACCCGTCCAGCCCCCTGGCCCCCGAAGCCAAGGAAACGCTGGCCCGGGTGCGCGCGCTCCAGGCCCGAAAATCGATGGCCGTGGCCGACTATTACGATGCGCGGGGCCGACAGACCGGCGCCCGCTTCATGTACCAAGCCGTCGCGTCGGAGTTCCCGGACACCGAATCGGGCGCGAAGGCCCGCGAGATCCTGAAAACCTACCCGGTCCCGGAGCCGGCATCGGAAACACCCCTGAAGTGAAAACCGCCGTGCGGTCCCGAATCCTGCTGGCCGCGGCCGGCGCGGCCGTCCTCACCGGCTGCTTCTGGGATTACACCCTCGACGGGGGCTATCGGCAAGGGGTCGAGACCGTCGCGATCCCGATTTTCGAGAACCTGACGACCCGACGCGGCCAGGAATTCGACCTGACCAATGCCGTCGCGCGCGAGGTGGTCACCCGGACTCCCTACCGGGTGGTCGATGCGCCCGGCGGGGCCGACGTGGTGATCCGGGGAACGATCCTGCAGTTTACCCAGCCCGCCCTCGTCCAAGGCGAAACGGACAGCGTGCTGGAGGGCTCCGTGCTTGTTCAGCTGCGGATTCGGATCGAGAACCGACGCACGGGCAAGATCCTCGTCGAGCGGGACCGAATCGAATGGGCCTCCCTGGTCTATGCCCGCGGGGAGACCGTCGACACGGCGCGCGCGGAAGTGTACGATAGGCTGGCCCAGTGGGTGGTGCGCCAGCTGGAGGAGCCTTGGTAGCGGTCGACCGTCGGGAGGCCGAACGTGATGCGGATGGATGACGACTTCAGACCCGGGACTCCGCGCCGGTCTTCCCCGCCGGGGGCCGGCCGGCCCCCGCGTCGCCCCCGCCACCTGCTTCTCTCCCTCCTCGTCGCCACCGCCGTGGTGCTGCTCGTCTTCTCCGGCCAGAGCTTCATCGAGAACCAGAAAACGGAAAAAATCACCGACTACCTCGTCTTCATCGACAAGATCCGGGAGGGGAAGTTCAAGAAGGTGGTGATCGAGGGAACCTCCGCGCTGGGAACGTACAAGGAGCCCGAAGGGGCGGAGGGGTGGACCCAGGCGCACACCGAGATCCGCGAGAAGGTCCAGGAGAGCGACCTGTTCATCGAAGCCCGCCAGACCGCACGCGAGCGGGGTACGGTCTTCATCGACCGGCAGCCCAGCGTCCTCCTCTACCAGATTCTCCTTCCCCTCATCCCCTGGGTCCTGCTCGCCTTCCTGATCTGGTTCTTCCTCTTCCGCCAGTTCCGCTCGCCGGGCGGCCCCGGCGGCGTGCTCTCCTTCGGCCGCAGCCGCGCCCGAGTCGCCTCCAAGGATCAGCGCCGCGTCACCTTCGACGACGTGGCCGGCATCAACGAAGCCAAGGAGGAAGTGGGCGAGATTATCGAGTTTCTCAAGGATCCCGGCAAGTTCCAGCGCCTCGGCGGCCGCATGCCGCGCGGCGTCCTCCTCGTCGGCCCCCCGGGCACCGGCAAGACCCTCCTGGCCAAGGCCATCGCCGGCGAGGCCGACGTCCCCTTCTTCTCCATCAGCGGTTCCGATTTCGTCGAGATGTTCGTCGGCGTCGGAGCCTCCCGCGTCCGCGATCTCTTCCGCCAAGCCAAGGACAGCTCCCCCTGCATCATCTTCCTCGACGAAATCGACGCCGTCGGCCGGCGTCGCGGCTCCGGGCTCGGCGGCGGCCACGACGAGCGCGAGCAGACCCTCAACGCCATCCTCGTCGAGATGGACGGATTCGACACCGACGAGGGCGTCATCGTCCTGGCCGCCACGAACCGCCCCGACGTCCTCGACCCGGCGCTGCTGCGCCCCGGCCGATTCGACCGCGAGATCGTCATCGACGCCCCGGATGTCAAGGGGCGCGAGGCGATCCTCCGCGTCCACGCGCGCCGCGTCAAGCTGGCCGACCCCGAGCACCTCCAAGTCATCGCCCGCTCCACCCCCAGCTTCTCCGGCGCCGACCTCGAGGCGGTCATCAACGAGAGCGCCCTGATCGCCGTCATGAAGCACAAGAACGCCATCGAGCTCGAGGACCTTGAGGAGGCTCGGGACAAGGTGAAGTGGGGGCGGCAGAAGCGGTCGAAAGTCATGGACGAGACGGACAAGCGGATCACCGCCTACCACGAGAGCGGCCACGCCCTCGTCGCCGCCCTCCTGCCCGAGGTCGAACCCCTCCACAAAGTCACCATCATCCCCCGCGGCGTGGCGCTGGGCGCCACCATGCAGCTCCCCGAGAAGGATCGCTACCACATGCAGAAGCGATACTGCCTCGGCCAGCTCGCCGTCCTCTTCGGCGGCCGCGCCGCCGAGGAGCTCTTCTGCCAGGACATCTCCGCCGGCGCTCGCAGCGACATCAAGCAGGCCACCGATCTCGCCCGCATGATGGTCTGCGAGTGGGGCATGAGCGAAAGCCTCGGCCCCATCAACTACAGCGAGGCGGAGGAAACCCTCTTCCTCGGCCGCGAGATCACGCGCACCCGCAACCACAGCGAGCAGACCGCCGAGGCGATTGACCGCGAGGTGCAGTCCCTCTTGACCGCCTGCATGGAGCGCGCCCGGAGGCTCATCCGGGAGAATCGCGACGCCTGCGATCGGATCGCCGCCGCCCTCCTCCGACACGAGGTCCTCAGCGGCGCCGACGTCGAGTCCCTCATGAACGGCGCCGATCCGGCGACCTTCCGCCCCGGCCGGGGCGGCGGCCCCGCCCCCCGCCCGGCCCCCGGCGCCCCACCCAATCCGGGAACCGCGCCGGCCTGATCGCGCCGGTCCTCGCGGCCCCGGGAGGCGGTCCGATCCCGTCCCGAATCCAACATTCCCGGTTGCGCGTCCGCCAAATGGAGGTACGTTCTAAGACGGTCGGATTCCTGGCCCTGGGTCGTCCCTTCGGAAACACGATTTTCCATGGACATCGAGCTGCGCGTCAATCCCCGCCGCATCCCCGATCCGGGCAGTCCCTGGCTGCCCTCCGCCCTGTCCGGCGCCGCCTTTCCGTCCGACACGGCGGCCCGCCTCGCCGAATCCGGCGGCGAGACCTACCGGTTCGACGGGCTGACGCGAAAAGAAGCGGAGGCCCTTGAGCGGGCCGCGCGGGAGGCCGGCGGCGCGGCCGCCGTCGGCGGCATCCGCGGCCCGAAGGCTCCCAGCACCAGCAACCCGCCGCAGGAGGAGACCTCCGTCTTCCGGATCCGTTCGCACGACGCCTTTTCCTGCGCACTCGCCGTCGTCCCCCGCTCCTTGCCCGTTTTGATCGCCGCCCTGCATCGCGCCGAGGCCGCGGAGCTCGGCCGCCTCCTCGCCCTCACCCGATCCCGCGCCGCGTGCCGCGCCTTCGAGCTCCCCACACCCGGCGGCCCGCTCCGGCTCGGCCCCGGGGCTTGCGTCATGGGCATCATCAACGTCACCCCCGACTCCTTCTCCGACGGCGGCGCCCTCCCCACGCCCCAAGCCGCGGTCGATCACGGGAGGCGGCTGGCCGATGCGGGGGCGGCCATCCTCGATGTCGGTGGCGAGTCCACACGCCCCGGCGCCGCCCCCGTCCCGGAGGAGGAGGAGCTGCGCCGCGTCCTCCCCGTCATCGAGACCCTCGCGGGGCGCCACGGCCTCCGGGTCTCCGTCGACACCTCGAAGGCGCGCGTCGCCGAGGCGGCCTGTTCCGCGGGGGCCCGTCTGATCAATGATGTGACCGCGCTCGCCGGCGACCCCCGCATGGCCGAGATCGCAGCCCGGGCCGGCGTCCCGGTCGTTCTCATGCACATGCGGGGGACCCCCGCGACCATGCAGGACAACCCGGCGTACGCGGACGTGGTGGGCGAGGTGACCGCCGCCTTGCGCGGGGCGGCCGCCCGGGCCCGCGCCGCCGGCGTGGCCGACAACGCCCTCCTGGTCGACCCCGGACTCGGCTTCGGGAAAACCCTCTCCCATAACGTCGAGCTGCTCGCCCGACTCGGCGAGCTGCGCAGCCTTGGTTTTCCTATTCTCGTCGGCCCCTCCCGCAAGCGCTTCCTGGGAGACTTGACGGGACGCCCCGTGCAGGAGCGCGGCGCCGGCACGACGGCGGCGGCCGTCGCGGCCGCCCTTGCCGGCGCCGTGCTCGTCCGGGTCCACGACGCCGTGGCGGCGCAGGATGCCCTGCGGGTCGCGAACGCCCTCTCCACTCCGCCCTTGTCCTGAGCCCCCCGCAGTCACTATAATCGGCCCGTCGCCCTCGCGGCGCGGTGCCGTCCTCCTGTCGGGCACTCGCGAATGAACGAGTTCCTCGAGTGGGTCTCGGACTCCCAGCGCGTGATCCCGGTGATCGAGATCGCGATCCTGGCGGTCGCCTTTTATGCCGTCCTCCGCTTCATCCGGGGAACGCGCGGCGCCGGGGTCTTCCGCGGCGTCCTCGTCTTCGCCGTCTCGTTCTTCGTGGTCCTCCTCTGGCTCACCGAGGAGCTCCATCTCCTGCGCATCCGCCGCATGCTCGAGTGGGTCCTGTCGACGTCGCTGCTGGCGCTGATCGTGATCTTCTGGCCGGAGCTGCGCCGGGCGATGATCCAGATCGGCCGGCTGCGAATCCTGCGCCCGTTCACGCACCATCCCCCCGCCCCGTTCCTGGACGCCGTGGCCGGCGCGGTGGTGCGCCTCTCCGGCAAGCGCATCGGCGCCCTCATCGCGATCGAGCGGGACACGAGCCTCTCGGCCTATGCCGAGGAGGGCGTACCCGTGGACGCCCAGGTGACGTCCGAGCTGCTGGAGACGATCTTCTATCCCCGCTCCGCCCTCCACGACGGAGCGGTCCTCATTCAGCACGGCCGCGTGATGGCCGCCGGCTGCCTGCTCCCGCTCTCCGACACCTCCAGCATCGACAAGACCTTCGGCACGCGCCACCGGGCGGCGATCGGGCTGGCGGAGGAATCGGACGCGATCGTCGTGGTGGTCTCGGAAGAGACGGGCCGGATCTCGGTCGCCGAGCACGGGGCGCTCGCCGTCGGCATCCCCGCGGACCACCTGCGCCACCTCCTGGAGGAGCTGTACGTAGGGCACCGGCCGCTGAACCAAGCGGCGGGAACCGCGACGCGCTACTGGGCCCCCGAAAGGCCGTCCGCCGCGAGTGAGTCCGCAAGCCTTGATAGACCGGCCGAGCCCCTAACGGACGCCGGCGCCCCGACGCCGCAACGCCCGCCGGAAGCCCCGGGCCCGCTCGAGTCCCCCGTGCCGCAGGATACCGCGTCCCGTCCCGGGAGCCGATCATGATCCGACGCCTCGTCCTGGACGACCTGACGACCAAGCTGATGGCCGTGGTCCTGGCCGCGGTGGTCTGGGTCTTCCTCAACCAGGGCGTGACCAACGACAACGAGACGCTGACGGTCACCGCCGAGGCCCGCCTGACCGTGCTGGCCCCGCGGGGCATGGCCATCCTTCGCGTCACCGCCGCGGACGGCAAGGAGGAGCGCCTCGACGGGCCCACCGGCGGACTGATCCAAGTCATCCTCCGCGGCACCAAAACCATCCTGAGCAGCGCCCGCCGCGGCATCGAGTGCCGCCATCTCTTGAAGATCACCGAGGACGTCTCCGCGAGCGAGCCGACGACCGTCACCAGCGAGATCCGGCCCACGGATTTCGACCTGCCGCGCGGGATCGACGTCGTCAAGATCGACCCCGCCCGCATCCAAATCCTGCTGGCCCAGGAGTCCGTCCGCCTGCTGCGCATCGCCTCCGAGCCCGCAGAGTGCCTGAGCGGGAAGCCCCCCGAGGGATTCCAGGTCGACACGATCTCCTTCATCCCGACGCACGTGCACGTCCGGGGCCTCGCCCACGTCCTCAACCGCCTCAACGCCATCCCCATCGTCCCCGTGGACATCAGCGACCGGAAGGGCATGTTCTCGCAGCGCGTATCGATCCGCGACGAGATCCAGGGGACGCCGGTCAGCACGAACGAGCCGATCGAGATGTCCGTCTCGCTGCGGCCGGTCGACGGCGAGAAGACCGTGAGCAACCTCCGGATCGAGATGATCTTTCCCGACCCGTTCCCGAGATCGAAAGATCAGGTCCGCATCGCCCAGCCGGTGCCGCCGGAAGTCGCGGCCATCGTCCGGGGCCCCGCCCGAACCGTCGAGTTGCTGTCCGCCTCCCGCCGCATCCGCGTCCTGGCCGACGTGGCGGCCGCCGATCTGGCGACAAGGGACCGGGGCGAAAGCGTCCTGCGGGCCATCGTCGAGGACCCGGAGGTCGCCTCCCTGGTGAAGGTCCGCCTCGACCCCCCGAAGGCGACGCTCGAGTTTGTGCCGGAGGCCCCCCCGCCGTGACGCAACCCCGCCGGTTCGGCGGGATCGGGGTCGCAACGGGATATCGGGTCCGAGGTCGGAGCAACCGGGTCTTATGACACGCGCACCAAGACTGTTTGGCACGGACGGCATCCGGGGCGAGGCGAACCGCGGAATCCTCGCGCCCGCCCCCCTCGCCCACCTCGGGCAGGTGATCGGACGGATCCTCCGAAAGACACCGCAGGGCTTCTCGGAACCGCTCGGGCGGAAACTGGCGGGGATCGACCACCGGGCGGCCCACGGCCGCCCCGTCCCTCGCACCGTCCTCATCGGCCGCGACACCCGCGCCTCCGGTCCGATGATCGAGTCGGCGCTCGTGGCGGGGCTTCTCGCCGAGAACGCGCGCGTCCGGCTGGCCGGCGTCTGCCCCACCCCCGTCCTGGCCTACCTCACCCGGAAATGGAATGCCGCCTGCGGGATCGTCATCTCCGCCTCCCACAACCCGGCGAAGGACAACGGCATCAAGATCATCTCCCGGGAGGGCCTCAAGGCGCCCGATGCGGTCGAGCAGGAGATCGAGCGGCTCGTCGTCGCCCCGCCGGCCGCCCCCCTGGGACCGGTCGGGATCTCCGAGAACGTCCACGACCGCGTCAGCGAGTACCTCGAGCACATCCTCACGCAGGTCGCCTTGGGCCTCTCGCTGAAGGGCATGCACCTCGTCGTCGACTGCGCCAACGGCGCGACGGTCGAGCTGGCCCCCCGGATCCTCGCGCAACTGGGCGCCCGCGTCACCCCGCTCCACGTAAGTCCCAACGGGCACAACATCAACCTGCGCTGCGGCGTCCTGAACACCGGGCCTCTCGCCCGCGTCGTCCGGCGGGCCCGCGCCGACGGGGCGATCGTCTTTGACGGCGACGGCGACCGCGTCCTCCTGCTCGACGAGAAGGGGCATCTCCTCGACGGCGATTTCATCCTCGCCCTCGCCGCCCGGTGGATGAAGAACCGCGGCGCCCTTCTCCACGACACGGTGGTCTCCACCGTCATGGCGAACCAGGGTCTCGAGGTGGCGCTGCGCGAGGAGGGCATCCGCCTCCTCCGAACCGCCGTCGGCGACCGGTACGTCGTCCAACGCATGCTCGAGGGCGGATTCGTCCTCGGCGGCGAGCAGTCCGGCCACATCGTCTTCCTGACCGACGCAACGACCGGAGACGGCATCGTGACGGCGCTGCGCGTCCTTCGGATCTGCCGGGAGCTGGATATCCCCCTCTCCCATGCCGCCAAGACGATGGTGAAGTACCCGCAGGCGCTCGTGAACGTGCGCGTGCGCCGGAAGCCCCCCCTCGAGCGGATTCCCTCCATCGCCGAGGCCCAGGAGCGGGCCCTCGGCATCGTCGGCAGCCAGGGCCGCATCCTCCTCCGGTACTCCGGCACCGAGCCCCTCGCCCGCGTCATGGCCGAGGGCCCCTGTCACCGCGACGTCCGCCGCGCCGTCTCCTCGCTGGCCGCCACGGTCAAGCGATGTCTGGGCTGAGGATCGACCGAAAGGGCCGATCATGCGACTCGGGATCAACGTCGACCACGTTGCAACGCTGCGCCAAGTCCGTCGTGCCGCGGAGCCCGACCCCGTCGAGGCGGCCGTCCGGGCCGTCCGCGGCGGCGCGGATTCCATCGTCTGCCACCTGCGCGAGGACCGGCGCCACATCCAGGATCTCGACCTCCGCCGGCTGCGCGACCACGTCCGCGTCCTCAATCTCGAAATGGCCCTCGCCGACACGATGGTGGCGATCGCCCTCGAGGTCCGCCCCGATCAAGTCACCCTCGTCCCGGAGAAGCGGCAGGAGATCACCACGGAGGGAGGGTTGGACGCGGCGGCCTTGCACGACCGGCTCGCGCCGGTCGTGGAGCGTTTCCGCGCCGCGTCGATCCGGGTGAGCCTCTTCATTGACCCGGAGCCCGCCCAGGTCGCGGCGGCGAAGGCAAGCGGAGCGGAAATCGTCGAGCTCCACACCGGCGTGTACGCCAACGCGGTCGGCTCGGAGGCGTCGCGCCAAGCGCTCCTCCACCTCGAGGAGGCCGCCGGCCGAGCCCGGGAGATCGGCCTCGCCGTCGCCGCCGGCCATGGCCTTACCTACGGGAACGTGACGCCCGTCGCCCGCATCCCGGAGATCGAGGAGCTCAACATCGGCCACACCATCGTCTCGCGGGCCGTCCTGGTCGGCATGGAGCAGGCCGTCCGCGAAATGAAGCGCCTCCTGCGGCGGTAAGGCGCAGTGCTTGACTTCCACCCGCCCGTGGCTTAGAGTCCTCGGTCGCGCCGCCCGCCCCGGAGAACATCGCCATGTTCCACGGCTCGTTCGTCGCTCTCGTGACCCCCTTCAAGAACGGAGCGGTCGATCTCGGCGCGCTCGACGACCTCTGCCGGTGGCACCTGGAGAACGGCACGAACGGAATCGTTCCCCTCGGCACGACGGGAGAGTCGCCGACCATCGACGCCGACGAGCGGACGGAGATCCTCCGCACGGTCATCGCCCGCTGCCGCGGGAAAATCCCCGTGATCGCCGGGACGGGGACGAACGATACGTGCAAGACCGTCGCCCTGACACGCCAGGCGAAAGAGCTCGGCGCCGACGGGGCGCTCCTGGTGACGCCCTATTACAACAAGCCTACTCAGGAAGGCCTCTTCCGCCACTTCGAGGCCGTCGCCAAGGCCGTCGATCTCCCCCTCGTCCTCTACAACATCCCCGGGCGCTCCGCGGTCGCCATCGCCCCCGAGACCATCGCCCGCCTCGCCCGCGTGAAGGGCATCGTCGCTGTCAAAGAGGCGACGGGCAACCTGGACAACGTCACCCTGATCCGTCAGCGCTGCGACCTCGACATCCTGTCCGGCGAGGACAGCCTGAACTGGCCCATCCTCGCCGCCGGCGGGAAGGGGATCATCTCGGTGCTGGCGAACATCCTGCCCCGCGAGTGCGCCGCGCTCTGCGCGGCGGCACGCTCGGGGGACTTGGCCACCGCGCGCGCCCTGCACGACCGCCTGTTCCCCGTCGCCAAGGCGCTCTTCCTCGAGACCAACCCCATCCCCGTCAAGACCGCCCTCCGGATGATGGGACGCATCACCGGCGAGCTCCGCCTGCCGCTCTGCGAGATGGCCCCCGCCAACGCAGAGGCGCTCGCCGCGGCGTTGAAGGCGTGCGGGCTGCCGGTCTGATCCCCGCAGGCCCCCTAACGGTTCATTCCCATCAGGGCCGCGTGAAACCCCTTCTTCTCGAAGAGGGAGAAGGCGTTGAAGAGGATGTAGCCGGGCGCCCCCGCCCGACGAGCCGCCGCAATGTGCCCCTCGAGCTGCTCCGGACGGTCGAAGGCATGGGCGCCGATGCCCGGCAGGAGCACCGCCCGGCCGCCCGCCGCCGCCTGCTCCCGGCGGACCAACTCCTCCCACGCCGCCGCCGGCGTCACGTACGCCATCGTGCAGATCTCGTCCACCCACCCCTCGCGCGCCCACCGCTCCCAGTCCTGGAACTGCTGCCGGGCCGCGGCCGCCGGATCCGGGAAGACCGAGACGGAGAGCGACAGCCCCGGCTTCGCCCGCTTCAGCTCGCGCCCCGCCTGCGCCACGAAGTCCGACACCAAGTCCTGCCGGAAGCGCACCCACTCGGGATCGTCGTCCCCCGCCGGCGGCCGGCCCGCGCGCACGCGGAAGCGCCGGACGGTCTCCGGGTTGTAATCCACCGGGGCGGGCAGCGTCACCCGCTTGCCGCGCACGGTCCGCGTCTCGGCCCCGGCTTCCTCCGTCCCCGAGGGCATCCGGATCCGGTCCAGTTGGATGCCGCGAATGTCGTAGCGCGCCGCAATCTCAAGCAGGATCCCCAGCTCGTAGTCCACGACCTGGGGGATGGCGGGCGAGGCCCAGCCGAGCCGCTGCCCAAGCCGGTTCTGCACCGCCCACTCGGGCCGGTCGGTCAAAAGCGGATTGCGAGGGCGGTCTTCCGCATCCTCTCCTCCCTCGCAGAAGACGTTCACGTAAGGGCGCACGTCGATGCCGTGCCTTCCCCCCAGTGCGATCAGGCCCGCCAACGGGTCCCAGTCCAGCCCCACCCGGACCTTCCGACCCTGGGGGCTCACCATCTCCGCCGACCAGAGCGGGACCCGGCGGCTGTCGAAGAAAACAAACCCGTCGGGCGTCTTGACCAGAACATACAGACGGTTGATCCCCATGCTCCGGAGGGCACGGACGTGGGTCTGCATCAGGGGTTCCGCCTGCTCCCGGAGGGGCGGGAGGCGGTAGAAATTATACCAGGCCGCGCGGATCTCGTCGGCGGACACCGACGGCCCGCCCAGAACGGCCAGGAGCAGGGTCCGGATCGCACGGGAGGCGTTTCTCATGCAGGCTCCCAAGGAAGATCGGCAGATTGGATCGCCCAGCTCCGGCTTTTCGGCCCGCTTTTGACTTCGCGCCGCCCCCGTGCCATAATGACGCATGCAACATGGTTGCCGCTGTAAGCGGCCGCCGGGGGGCAACCGTGCCGAACACGGTCAACCAGCATCTCGACGATTTGGTGGGGCGGCTGGCCCTGAACCGGGGCTTGGTCAGCCCGGAGGACCTCATGGAGGCCCTCTCGGAGCAGGCCATCGCCATGGTCTCCCCGGACGGGACGCCGAAACCGCACCGCCCGCTCTCCGAGATCCTGATCGAGAAGGGATACCTGACGGAGTCTCAACTGGCCTCGCTGCTGCAGGAGATCGAGGCGCGCTTGGCCCCGACGATGGGGGGAGGCGAGGTCGGGGCCGGCCTGGCCGCCGCCGCCCAAACCCGCCTCGGCAAGTACACGCTGATCCGCGAGCTGGGGCGCGGGGGAATGGGCTGCGTCTTCGAGGCCTACGACACGGAGCTCAACCGCAAGGTGGCGTTGAAGCTGATGTACGCCAAACCCCACCTCGACCCCTCCGAAATCACCCCCGAGGAGGAGCGCTTCCTCCGCGAGGCCCAGCTCACCGCGCATGTCCCCAAGCACCCCAATATCGTGAGCCTCTACGAGGCGGGCATCCTCGACGGCCGCCGGTTCATCGCCATGGAGTACATTGAGGGCGTCTCCATGCTGGACTGGCGGCAGCAGCCCGGCGTCACGCTCCGCCAGACGATCACGATCCTCCGCGACGTGACCCTCGCCGTCCACCACGCGCACCAGCATGGCGTGATCCACCGCGACCTGAAGCCGCAGAACGTCCTCATTACGCGCGACGGGCGGCCCTACGTGACCGACTTCGGGCTCGCCAAGGCGGTGGGGGCCCACAAGCACATCTCCCTGACCGCCTCGGGCATGACGGTCGGCACGCCCACGTACATGAGCCCCGAGCAGGCCCAGGGCCTGAAGACGGTCGACCACCGGACGGACATCTACTCGCTCGGCGTGATGCTCTATGAGATCCTGGCCGGCCGGCCGCCCTTCGCCGGGGAGACGGCTATCGAGATCCTCATGAAGGCGGTCAAGCACAACCTCCCCCGCCCGTCCAGCGTGATGGAGGCGGTCCGCGAGCCCGCCTTCGACGCCTCGATCGAGAACATCTGCCTCAAGGCGATGGCCCGACTGCCGAAGGACCGATACGCCACCGCGGAAGACCTCGCCCAGGACCTCACGCAGTGGCTGGCGGGCAAGGAGGTCCGGGTTCGGCTGCCGAAGCCGAGTCCCTTCGGGGAGGAGAAACGGTCGTACCGGTGGATCTTTGCCGCGGTGGTGGCCCTGGTCCTCGGGATCGTTATTCCCCCGGCGCTGCCGCTCCTCTTCTCCCAACGCACCGACACGGGCACGCTCGACCAGGCGGATGCCCTCTTGGAAGCCGGGCGGTACCGGGAGGCGCTCGTGGCGTATGCGCAGGTTCTGGCGGTCGATCCGAAAAATGTCCGCGCGGAGGCGGGTCGGCAGCGGACGCTCGCGCGCCTGGACGCGCAGTCGGAAAAGGAGCGCGAGGCGGCGCTGGCGGCGAAGCAAGAAGCGGAGGCCGCCCGCCGGGAAGCGGAGACCGCCCGCCGCGCCCTCGAGGAGCGCGAGGCGGAGCTGATCCGCGAGGCCCTGGAGGCGAAAGCCGCGGCCGAGGCGGCCCGCCGGGCGGCCGAGACGGCTGCGCGCGCCGAAATCGAGGCCCTGCGCCAAGCGGAGGCCCAGGAAGACGCCAGCGAACAAACCGAGCGCGAGCGCCTCGCCGCCGCCCGGGCCGCCGCCGAAGCCCGGGCGCTCGCCGCCGAGCGGAAGGCGCAGCAGGCCCAGGAGCAACTCGCCCAGGCGCGCCAGGCCGCCGCCGGTTCCCGCCCCCCCTCCCCCATCCTCCCCGGCCGGTCCCCCCTCCCGGCGGTCGCCATCGACCCCGACCGCCTGAAGCCCGGCCTGATCGCGGAATGCTTCACCGGAACCGACTTCGACGCCTTCGCCGTCCGCCGCATCGACCCGCTCATCAACTTTCGTTGGCTCAAACAACCCGCCTGGCCCAGCGGCCCTCCGGACGGATTCTCCATCCGCTGGACGGGCTTCTTGCGCGTCCCGGAAACACGCCGGTACCAATTCGAGGCCTTCAGCGACGACGGCGTCCGTCTCTTTATCGATGACGCGATCATCCTCTCGGATTGGACCGCGTTCTACCGGCACAAGACGTCCGGCGGCTGTTCCTTGGAGGCGGGGTTTCACCGCATCCGGCTCGAGTATTTCGAGCACGACCACGATGCCCTCCTCACGCTTTCCTGGGTCCCGGACAACAAATGGGAAGCCCGGGTGATCGAGCCCGAATTCTTCTTCCACGACCCCGCCGGGCTCGAGCCGAAGGCGGATTGACGCCGCCCGGCGAGGCGCCGCGTCGGCAGGTTCCCGTTGCATTCTCCCCGCCGCCCTTCTAAGATCCGCAGACTTTCGGTCCCGGACATCGGAGCGGTCGACGATGTCTCATCCCGTTCGGCTCGGCCTGCTTGGCTGCGGGGGCGTGGGCGGGGGCGTGGTCCGACTGCTCGACGCGCACCAGGCCGAGATCGCGGCCCGCGCCGGAGCCCCGGTCGAGATCCACCGGGCGCTTGTCCGCGACCCGGCGAAAACCCGCCCGGCCGGTCTTGACGCCTGCCGGCTCACCACGCGTCCCGCCGACGTGGTCGATGCCCCTGAGGTGGACGTCGTCGTCGAGGTGATGGGCGGCGTGGATCCGGCCGGCGATCTCGTGCGACGGGCCTTGGCGAACCGGAAGCCCGTCGTAACCGCCAACAAAGAGCTTCTGGCCAAGGCCGGGACGCCGCTCTTCGAGACCGCCCGCGCGGGCGGCGTGGGACTCTACTTCGAGGCAAGCGTCTGCGCCGGCATCCCCGTGCTTCGGGCGATCCGGGACGGGCTCGCGGCCGAACGGATCGAGCGCGTCCTCGGCATCGTCAACGGGACTTCCAACTACATCCTCTCCCGGATGGCGCGCGACCGGCGCTCCTTCGAGGAGGCGCTCCGCGAAGCCCAAGCCCGCGGCTATGCCGAGCCCGACCCGACCGCGGACATCAGCGGCACCGACGCCGCCTGCAAGATCGCCATCCTCGCCTCGCTGGCCTTTCGGTCCCCCGTCCCCTTTTCGGCCGTCCGCGTCGAGGGCATCGGCTCCGTCACGCTGCAGGACATCACGCTGGCGTCCGACCTCGGCTACGTCCTCAAGTCGCTGGCGATCGCCCGCGAGCGCGACGGGTTCCTCGAGGCGCGCGTCCAGCCGACCTTCATCCCGCGGGACCACCCCCTGGCCGCAGTCCACGACGTCTACAACGCCGTCTTTGTGAAGGCGCGAGCCGCCGGGGACCTCATGTTCTACGGCCGCGGGGCCGGCCCCGAACCGACCGCCAGCGCCCTCCTCGCGGACGTCCTCGAGGCCGTTCGCGAGCGAGCCTCCGGCCGCATCCCCCGGCCCCCTTTCGGCGACACGCCGAAGCCCGCCCGGCTCCCGAGCGACGAGACGGTCAAGACCTACATCCGCATGCAGGTCGTCGACCGCCCCGGCGTCCTGGCCGTCATCGCCGAGGCCTTCGGCCAGAAGGGGGTCTCGCTCGAATCCGTCCTCCAGCCCAAGTCCGCCGCCGCGGAAGGGGAGACCCCCCTCGTCTTCACCACCCACGCCGGCCCGGAGTCGCGCCTCCGCGCCGCCTTGGACCGGATCGGGCGGCTCCCCGTCGTCAAATCCATCCCCAGCGTCATCCGGATCGAGGAGGAGGTGTAGCGGGCGCGCACACGGCGGCAGGCGGGACGGACCGCGCGCCGCCCTCCCGCCTTCCGCATGCTGCATCCCGAATTCCAGGCCACCGACCATGGACCTCCACGCCTTCCCCCTCCGATACGTCCCCGCCGGTCTCGACGCGTCGAACTGGGACGCCGTCGCCCCCCTTTTCGATGAACTCGACCGGCGCCCCCTGCCGGACGCTTCCGCGCTCGAACGCTGGCTGGAGGACGGCAGCGAGCTGCAATGCGCCATCGGCGAGGCCGGCGAGCGCCTCTACGTCGCAATGACCTGCCGCACCGACGACGCGGCGGTCGAGTCGCAGTACCTCGCCTACGTGACCGGCCTCCTGCCGCGGGTCAAGCCGCGGGTACAGGCGCTCAAGACGCGCTACCTCGCCCACCCCGCCCGCCCCGACCTCCCCGCAGACCGCTTCGCCCAGTTCGACCGGCACACGGCCAACGAGGCCGCCCTCTTCCGGGAGGAGAATGTCGCCTCCGAGGCGAAGGAGGCGGAGCTCGCCCAGCGGTACCAGAAGTGCTGCGGCGCCATGACGGTGCCCTTCGACGGCGCCGAGCGCCCCCTGGCTTACATGAGCCGCATCCAGGAGGAGACCGACCGCGCCCGCCGGGAACAGGCGTTCGTCCTCGTCGCCTCCCGCCGCCTCCGCGACCGGGAGACCCTCGACGCCCTCTTCGACGCCCTCGTCCAAGTCCGCACCCGCATCGCCCGGTGCGCCGGGTTCCGGGACTACCGGGACTACGCCTTCCGCGCGAAGGGACGCTTCGACTACACGCCCGCAGACTGCGACGCCTTCGCGGCGGCCGTCGAGCGGTGCGTCGTCCCGCGGATGCGCGCCCGGCAGGAGCGGCGCCGCCGGCTCCTCGGGCTCGACCGCCTCCGCCCCTGGGACCTCGCCGTCGACCCGTCCGGGCGCCCCCCCCTCCGGCCGTTCGAGACCGCCGACCAACTGGCCACCGGCTGCAGCCGCATCTTTCGCGCCGTCGACCCCGAGCTGGGAGGACTGTTCGAGGCCATCCGCGCGCGCGGCTACCTGGATCTCGAAGCCCGCAAGGGCAAGGCGCCCGGGGGATACCAGACGACGTTCGAAGTCGAGCGAATGCCGTTCATCTTCATGAACGCGTCCGGCACGCAGGGGGATGTCGAGACCCTCCTCCACGAAGGTGGACACGCCTTCCACGCCCTCCACGCCCGCCATCACGCCCTCGCCTTTAACCGCAGCGCCCCGCTCGAGTTCTGCGAGGTTGCCTCGATGAGCATGGAGCTGCTCGGAAGCGCGCACCTCGACGTCTTTCTCGACCCCGACGGCGCCCGGCGCGCCCGCGCCCGCCACGCCGAAGAGATGCTCAGCCTCTTCGCGTGGATCGCCACGATCGATCAGTTCCAGCACGGCGTCTACACCCAGCCCGACCAGACCCGAGCCGAGCGCGAGGCGCTCTGGCTCGGGTTGAAGCGACGGTTCGGGGGGATCGAGGATTGGAGCGGCCACCCGGAGGCGCTCGCCGCGCAATGGCACCGGCAGGTCCACCTCTTCGCGCACCCGTTCTACTATATCGAATACGCGATCGCGCAGATCGGCGCCCTGCAGGTTTGGCGGAACGCGCGCCGAGACCCCCAACGCGCGCTGGCGCAGTACCGGGAGGCCTTGGCGCTCGGCGGCACGCGCGCCCTGCCCGAGCTCTTCGCCGCGGCGGGGGCCCGCTTCGCCTTCGATGAGCAAACCCTCGCGCCGCTGATCGACGCCGTAACCGCCGAGCTCGAGCCGTAGCCTGGGCCCCCGCGGCCGCCCGGGCTCTCGTCCTCCACCTTTTTGTTGCTCGATCGCCGGGGATGCGTTATTAATGGGCCTTCGGTTGATGACGCCCAGGAGAGCGACACGTATGCCGCCGAAGCCGATCCCCAAACGGGCCGCGTCGCCGTCGACGCCCCCTCCTCCACCTCCGCCGCCGCCGCCCGCTTCCTTTGTCTCCGGGGAAAGCCCCGGCCAAACGTCGGTCCTGCTCCAGCCGACTCCCTCCGGAGGCCCCCCGCCGGCGGCGCTCCAGGTCAAGTTCCTCACCGGGTACGTCGCCGTCCGCATGGGCTTCTGCACGGTCCGGCAGGTCAAGGAAGCCCTCGAGATCCAGAAGCGGAGCGTCCCGCGGCCCCACCTCGGGGCGATCCTGGTCGAGCTCGGTTATCTCTCGGCACGCGACCTGACGGACGAGTTGCTCTACACGCTCAACGCGGTCAAGTCGGGCAATGTGACGCGGGAGCAGGCGGAGGAGGCAATCGACGTGCGCAATCGCAGCACCCCCCGCCCTCCCATAGCCGAGGTGATGGCCTCGATGAAGCTGATGATGCCGAAGCCGGTGGTGAACCCGAACCGGTTCGGCGCGGTGGCGGTCCGCCTGGGCCTGGTGACGACGGCGCAGATCGACGAGGCGGTCCAGATCCAGATGCGCAGCCGCCCCCGCCCCTTCCTCGGCGCCGTCCTCGTCGAGCTCGGCTATCTCAGCCCCCGCACGCTCTGCAAGGTTCTCGACGCGCAGGCCTCGTCCGGCGGATGGCAGGGCTGATCGCCGGCACGCGCGACCGCCCCCCGCTCATCGCGCATCCGCTCCCGGCGGCCGGCGCGGCGGCCGGCGCTCGCGGGAGCGTTCCTCCGGCAACAGGTACCACTGGCCGCCGCGCAGGACCCACCGCAGCGTGTGCGCGCTCTCTTTCGTGCCCTGGGCGTCATGATGGAGAACAAGGCGCACCGCCACCTCCGCCTCCCGCTCGGCGCCGTCGACCGAGACCTCCTCGATCCCATAACGCTCGACGCGCCACCCGCCCCCCCGGAATCCGCCGATCAGCACCGAGAGCCAGAGGTGGAAGCCGGCCCGGTTGAGGGGGTTCCGGAAGTGGTCAGGATCGACGAGATCGTCCACCTTTCGGAGCCGATCCGGCGCCTCGCCCGGCGGCGCCGACTGCACGTCTTTCACCAGGATGTCGAGAAAAGCCCGGCAGCGCGCCTCGACCGCCTTGCGGGCGGCCGGTAGCTCGGCCTCCGGAATCGCGCGGCCGTCATCGGCGGCCGCCTCGCGGCTGTAGAGACGGGACTGCTCCTTCGCCCGACCGGCGGCGCTCGTTCCAGGGAACCGATCCACGATGCGGCGGAAGCGCTCGGCCGCCTCGCGGTAGCGTTCCGGCGTGTCCGCTTTCACCGCGAATTGGTCCGCCTCCATCAGCGCCTTCATCGCCATCTGGTCGTTCTTCGCCGTTCCGGCGGCGCGCAAATCCCGCTCCCGCGCCGCGGCCAAGACCGCGGAGCGGGTTCCGTCGTACTGCTTGGCGATCTCCCCGAACCGGCGGGCGGCCTCATTCCACGCCTCCGTCGTGGCGGCGGCCATCGCGGCCCGCTCCGCCTCCTCCAGGGCGGCCAGCGCTTCCGCCTCCCGCTCCGCCGCCGCGGCGCGGGCCCGTTCCGCCGCCAAAGACGCCGCGCGCGCCTCCAGCCCTGCGGCCAGTTCCCCGGCCGTCTTCGCCTCTCGGCTTCCCGGAAAGGCCGATGCCACCGCCTCGTACCGCCGCGCCGCCTCCCGCATCGCCTCCGGCGTCGCCGCCGACGCCGCGAACCGGTCGGCCGCGGCCAGTTCCCGCTGCGCCCGCGCGGCGCCGGGCAACACCAGCGCCAGGAAAAGCACCAGGGCGAGCATCCCCCCGGCGGCGCCCGCCCCGATCCAGAAAGCCTTCCGCGGCATCCGGAACCGGCCGATGGCCACGACCGGCTCCGCCGCGGCGGCCGGCGCCGGCAGCGCCGCCGGCATCGACGCCCCCCGGATCGGCGCCAGGGCCGCATCGATCGCCCGGAGCACCGACTCCATGTCCGCGAACCGGTCGGCCGGCTTCTTGGCCAGCATCCGGTCGACGATCGCGGCGAGCTCCGGGGAAAGGTCCGGCACGAGTTCGCGGATCGGCCGGGGCCGCGCGCTAGGATCGGCGTGCTTCATCGCCACGGACAGGGCGGTCCCTCCCGCGTACGGCGCCTCGCCCGAGAGGAGGTTGTAGAGCGTCGCCCCCAGCGAGTAGATGTCCGTCCGGATGTCGACGGTCTCCCCCGTCACCTGCTCCGGCGCCATGAACTGGGGCGTCCCCACGACGCAGTCGGCCCGGGTCAGCCGCGGGTCCCCCGCCGCCACCGCCACGGCCAAGCCGAAATCGGTCACCTTGATCTGCCCGTCCGTGGTGACGATCAAGTTGCCCGGCTTGATATCCCGGTGGACGATCCCGAGCTTGTGGGCGGCGGCAAAGGCCCGGGCGGCCTTCTTCACCGCCGAGAACGCCTCCGAGGGCCTCAGACGCTTCCGGTCTTTGAGAATGTCGTCGAGGTTCCGCCCCCGAACGAACGGCATCACCAGATAGGGGACTCCGCCCTCCACCCCGGCATCCTGCACCGTGACGATCCCGGGATGGTCGATGCGGGCGGCAAGACGGGCCTCGCGAAGCATGCGCTCGACGAGGTCCTTGTCCTGCCGGAAGGCGGGAGCCAGCACCTTGACGGCGACGTCCTTATCGAGGGTCTCATGGCGGGCGCGGTAGACGCTGCCCATCCCCCCCTCGCCGATCTTCTCGACCAGCTTGCAGTGGCCGAGCCGACGCCCGATCATGGCATCCGTCATGAACGTGCTCCGGGTCCGCATCCCCTCGCAGGGCCGGCGGCAAGTATAGCAACGGCACGGAGACCGCACAACCGGGCGGCGTGCACGCCGGCCGGAGGCCTCGTTCTCAACCCACGGGCGGTGCCGGAGTCTCGTCGCGGCACCCGCCTGCCGGGAATCGCGTGTTGACAGGCCACCGACCCGTGGCTATTGTAGGCGTCGCCGCCCGTACGCCTCTCCGGAGACCGCCGTGACCGACAGCGCCGAGCCGAACGCCGCCGGCAAGCCCTGCGCCAAGTGCCCGAACGTGCCCCTCGAAAGCGTGCCCGGCAACGGGTTCAGCATCGACCGGTGCCCGCAGTGCGGGGGAACGTGGTTCGAGGGGACGACCCTGGATCGGGCCCTGCGGGACACGCCGGAGGCCCTGCTCCACGAGTCGCCTCGCCTGCCCGCCCCCGGGGCAAGCGCACGCAAGGGCGTTTGCCCAGCCTGCAAGACCCCCATGATCAAGGTCAACTCCCTCACCTCACCCCGCATCATCATGGATGTCTGCAAGGTCTGCGGGGGCCGCTGGCTCGACGGGGGCGAGTTCATGAAGATCCGGGGACGAGGGCTGTTCGCACGAGTCAAGCGGCTTCTCGGCTATTGAGCCCCGCCCCGGGACCGATGGGCTCACTCCGACCGTTTCCGCCGCGCCGCCTCCAGCGCGTCGCAGGCCTCCCGGTATAACCCCGCCTTCGCCGCGACGGCGTCGCCCAGCTCGAGGTGGCGGTCCGACGCCGCCTCGTAGGCCGGCCAGACAGGCAGGCCGTTTCCGTTCGGGTCTCCCGTCCGCGCGAAGTTCAGCCAGTACGACCGCATCGTCTTGGAGAGCGCCCGGTCCGTCTCGCCGAAGGCCAGCCGCGCCGATCCGCCGGACAGCGTGCCGAAGACATACGCGATCTCGAGGCCGTGGAAGGCGCCGAGTCGGCGCGCCCAGGGGCTTTCCGGCACGCGCGTGAAGTGGTAGAGCCAGGTCGGCGCCCCCCCCTTCGCCGAGCAGCGCGCCAGCGACCGCGCCGGCGCCACGAACGACCCCACGGTCACCAGCCGGTTCATGGCCCCCGCCACCTCCGCATCCGTCTCGGCTGGGAAGAGCGCCAGCAGCGTCTCGGCCTCCTCCCGAAACAGGAGCCGAACGGCCGCCCGGTAGGCCCCCGCGGTCCGGATCGCCGTCAGTTGCTGGAGGAAGATCGAACCCTCGTCGGCGTTCGTGCCGAGCAGGAAGGGGACCTTTCGATGCCTCCCCGACTCCCACAGCCGGGCGGGGTCGTCGGGCAGAGCCCAGCCATCCACCACCGGGCCGAACTGGTTCCCCTTGCCGAAGAGCCCCTGGGCGGGGGCGGCCGCCTTCAGGATCGCGTCGGCGTCGGCCGCGCGAAGGGCCGCGAGCGGGTCGTCCGCCTTGTCGCACCCGAGCTCGCGGGCGATCCGCTCGCCGAGGGCCTCCAGCGGCTCCATCGCGCCCCGCCGCTCGCGAAGACCGCGGTTCCGCCCATGCGCCCCGCCGCTCTGGGCGATCGCCCGATGGAAGAGCCCCTCCGCCAACGGGGAGACCAGGAGCCGGCAGACGGAGGCGGAGCCGGCGGACTCGCCGAAGATCGTGACACAGCCGGGATCCCCGCCGAACGCGGCAGCGTTCCGCCGGACCCACCGCAACGCCTCGATCTGGTCGAGCAGGCCGTAATTGCCGGAGACGCCGTCATCGGACTCCTTCGACAGAAGCGGGTGCCCCAGAAACCCGAAGGGCCCGAGGCGATAGTTGATCGTGACGACCACGGCCCCTTCGCGGGCAAGGGTCTCCCCGTCGTAAATGGAGGCCGAGCCCGACCCGGTGGTGAACCCCCCGCCGTGGATCCAAACCATCACGGGTCGCTTCGCGCCCGCCTCCGCCGCCGTCCAGACATTGAGCGTCAGGCAGTCCTCGTTCATCGGCCCCAACTCCGCCCGCAACAGCGGCCGTGGCTGGGGACACCACGCCCCGAACGACGTGCAGTCCCGCACGCCATTCCACGGCACAACCGGCCGAGGCGGCTTCCACCGGAGGGCTCCGGCGGGCGGCGCGGCGAAGGGAATGCCCCTGAAAACACGAACGTCCCCCCCGGAAACGGCGCCGGTGATCAGCCCTCCGTCGACGCGGACGGGCCCGGCGTCCCGCGTATCCGGGAACCCCCAGAGGCAACCGGCGGCGCACAGGCCGGCGGCGGCCGCCCGCGGGAACCATGGCGTACACCGCATCTCGCCTCCGCCCAAGAGGATCTCCTGTATACCCGGGGGATCGGCCCGAAGTTTCAAGACCCACAGCCGGGAACCGCAAGACGGCTGGCGACGACGTCAGGCCCGGCGGGCGGCCGTGACCAGGTAGATCAACCCCGCGTGCAACCTTCGCACGGCGACGCGGGTGCAGCCGCGCCCCAGTCGCGCCGCGATCTCCGCCGCGCGGTCCCGCCAGCCGTACCGCCACAGCGCCTGCATCATGAACCCGGGACCGATGAACCACCCGGGGGGAAGCCGATCGTCGAGAATCGCGAGCCGGCCGCCGGGCTTGAGGGCTCCAACCATCGCATCGAGCGCGGCGGGCCAGTCGGGGATGGCGGTGAGCGCATACGTCGATATCGCGGCGTCGAGGGACCCGGGGGCAAGGCGGCATCGACCGCCTTCGGCCTGGACGCAATCGACCTGCGCCCAGCCCGCCGCGCGCGCCCGGGCCCGAGCGCCCTCCAGCATGGACCGGCTCAGGTCGACCACGATCACGTGGCCGGCCGGGCCGACGGCCGGGGCCAGCCAGGGGAGATTGAGCCCGGTCCCTCCGCCGAGATCGAGAACGCGGGCGCCGGAATCGAGGCGCAGGGCCGAGCAGGCCTCCGCACGATAGCGCGGATCACGCCCCATCGAGGCCCACCGAACGAAGGCGTCGAACCAGCCCGCGCGGCGGTCGTAAGCGTCGCGAATGATGCGAAGCGTGGCCGCGTCGCGGTTCACGCAAAATCCCCCCGGCGCGCCCCGCTAGAAGTCCACCTTCAGTTCCCCCGCCGCGTCCGGGTCCAGCGCCTGCACCCCCTTCATCTCCTTCGTTCGCCCCTCCCCATCCCCCACCCGGACCGTGTACGTCCCCTTCCGGAAGACCTTCGGCCGGAAGGATGCCCCCCGAATCCGAAGCGTGTAGACAAGATCCCCGTCCGATTCGTCGATCACTTGGACGACCGGGTTCTCCATCCCCTGGACCGTCAACGTCGGCAGATACGCCGCCGCCTTCCGGCCGTAATTATCGAGCTGGCTGATCGTCATCGGCCAGCCGGGATATTGCTTCGCGTCCGGCGCCGCGACATCCACGTTCCGCGGCCAACACTCCATCGTAATCGTCCGGTCTTTCTTGTTGAAGCGAACGACGCCGTAGCCGGCGGCGCGGGTGGTCAGCTTGTCCCGGTTCTCCTCCGCCGTGGGGTTGGCGACGGCGTACAGCGTGACCTTGTTGCCGAAACCGTCGAGAAACTCGCCGGTGTACTCGGGAGCGCCGGGAAGCCGGTTCTTTCCGGGCTCGGTCGGGGCCCACCAACGGAGGTAGAGGTTGGCGATCGAGGGGACGCAGAAGGACCAGCCCGCGTCGTTCCAGTCGTCGATCCCGTGGTGAAAGATCGTCGCCAAGTGCTGGTCGCCGGCCAAGTGGAAGGCGAAGGCGCGGCGAAGCTCGGCGAGCGCCTGGTTGCGTCCGGTTTGCGGCCACCCGTTCGAGTCGAGGTCGGCGTAGAGGCGGTTATTCCGGCTGCCGTGGAGGTGGGCGCCTCCGCAAAAGATAGTCTGGGAGAGGGCGGCCTTCATCTCGACGCCGCGCCAGTCGGCGCCCCAGGCCCGCAGAAACCTCAGCTGCCGTTCGCCCAATAGCACCGCCCCCGGCACATCCAGGCGCTTCGGATCGTACGTCGGGTCGACAATGTGATCCGGCCGCGGCCCCATCTGGGGAATCAGCCCCCGCGGGCCCGACTTGAACTTGCGGTCCTCGAGAATGGCGAAGCCGATACCGCCCCAGTTCAAGGCCGTGTAGTAGACGCCGAGGCCCCGCTCGACCGGAGTCGGGTCATAGGGATCGGGCAGGTGACTCGTCTGCGCCCGCTCGACCTCCTTCACGTACTCGATCGGCTTGAAGTATCCCCCGTCGTCCCCCGCCGCAACGAACGACTGCTTCCCGCCCGCCCCCCAGAGATTCGGGTGCCCCACGTCGTGGTCGTCGGGGATGGTGACCGTCGGGTACTGCCGGATAATCTCGCCGAAATCGCGGCCGAACTTGAGCCAGTAGGCGTAGTGCCGGTTGTGATCGTAGACCTGATCGCCCGAGAAGAAGAGGAGGTCGGGATTGATCTTCTTGACGTTCTCGATGATGTCCGTCTTCGGGATGTCGCCGCCGTGGCCGGGATAGATCGAGTTGCCGGTGAAGGCGACGACCACCACGGAATCCTTCTCGACCGGATCCTTCCGGATGATCCCCTCGTAAAAGGCCGACTCGCCGTGCCGCACGCGGTACGGCACCTCCCGCGTCATGTCCCAGCCCTCGACCCGGAAAGGGGCCGTCCAGCCGGGATTGACGATCTGCGTCTCGGCCACCGGCGTCCACCCGCCGTCCTTTTGAATCTCCAGGCGGACGGTGCGGGGGTCGCCATCCTCGAGGGGATACAACTGGGCCGTCAGCTTGAGAATGTTGCGATGGACGGTATACAGGGCAAAGCAGATAACGCCGTCCTTCGGGACTTTCGGGATCTCAAGCAGGTCCTCCTTCTTCGCGGGGCCCGCCGATGCGACGGCGGTTCCGAGCGCGACGGCGAGCACGGCCGCTATCCTTCCGGGCAAACGCATGTTCACGCCTCCTGATGGGGCCCGGTATCCGGTGCATCCGGGCCGCTGGGGCCATACAGGATAGTGCGAACGGGGAAACCGGTCAACCGGCCGCCGGCGATCGCGTCCCTTGTGCGGAGGCGGTGGGAATGCTAGCATGACGACATGGTCGATGCGCGTCTCACCGCGGCCCGCGCCGCGCGCGCGAGCCTCTTGGGGGCCGTCCTCCTCGCTCCGGCCGCCGCGGCCCAGGGAGGGCCCGCCCCCCTTCCGGAGCCACCCGACCCCGCGCTCGCGGCCGTCCGCCAGGCCCTCGAGTCCACCGCCGCGCGACCCTTCGCCTACACCGTCAACGGCCGATTCAAGCGCACCGGCATCTTCCAGCCCCCCGACCTCCTCACCGCCCGAATCGCCGCCTACCGCTCCGCCCGGCGCGGTACCACGATCCTCGTCAAGGGCCCCGAGGGGCTCTGGCGAACGCCGAGCGAGCACCTCGGCGAGACCGTCCTCGGCGCGCCCCCTCCGCGGGGGCTTGCCGACATGATCCGCATCCTCGAGGCCGCCGAGCCGCCCCAGGACCTCATCCGCCAGCTCCTCGACGGGCTTTCGAGCGGGACGGCGGAGGCCGACACGCCGGTGAATGGCGTCGCCTGCCGCGTCTATGCCTTCGCGATCCCCAAGAACCGCCTCCGGGAGGACATCGAGCGACAGATGGAAAAAGAGCGGGCGCGCGGCGAAACGCCGGCCCCGGACCAAGTCCGCTGGGAGACACTGCGGGGGCACCTGCGCGTCTACGTATCCCGGACGGAGGGTCTTCTCGTCCGCGCCGTCGAGTCCCGCTCGGTGCGCGTCGTGTTCGGCGGCGACGACCGGACGTACCGGAACGTCCTCTCCATCGATTTCGCAGAGCACGGAACGGCGGTCCCGGAGCTGCCGGACGAGGTTCGTGTGCGGCTCGGGACGGGATGACCAGGAACGAGCACCATGCCCCCCGCCCCCCACCCCGTCGCCCTCGCCGCGGAAGGGACGAGCCTGCGCATCGCCTGGAACGACGGCCACGTCAGCCTCTATCCTCCCGCCTACCTCCGGCTGCGCTGCCGGTGTGCGCATTGCGTCGACGAGACGTCCGGCCGCCGGACGATCCGGCCGGAGGATATCCCCTCGGACATCCATCCCCTCCGCGCCGATCCCGTCGGCCGCTACGCCATCCGAATCGCCTGGAGCGACCAGCACACGAGCGGCATCTACACGTTTGACCACCTGCGCGCCATCTGTCCCTGCCCGGCGTGCGCCGCCGGAGAAGCGGAAAACGACCGGCGGGCGTAGACAGGAACGGCCGTTTCCGTCATTCACTCGAGGACGGGAGCCAATGCGCCGCACCGTCGTGCCATCGGAGAGGAGACCGCCTTCCCTGGAGGCAGCTCTCGCATGAAAACCGCCGTCTATGCAACCTTCGCGCTGTTCGCGACCGCCCTCCCCGCCGCCCCGATCGATGGCGACTGGCCCGGCTGGCGCGGGCCGCACCACAACGGAACCGGGAACGCGGCCGGCCTTCCCGCGACCTGGAGCACAACCGAGGGCGTTCTCTGGTCCGCCCCTCTCCCCGGCGTCAATGCCGCGACCCCCGCCATCCTGAAGGACCGCGTGTACGTCGCCGCGATCGACGACGGGTCGAAGGACCTCCTCGCCCTCGGATTCGACCGGAAAACCGGGAAGCCGCTCTGGACCCGAAAGGTGGGCGTCGGCGGGCGGACGTGGCGGCTCCGCCCCGGCCTCGAGAACAATATGGCGTCCTGCTCGCCCGTCGCCGACGCAGAGCGGGCGGTCTTCCTCTTCGCGACAGGGGATCTCGCCGCCTTCTCGCCCGACGGCAAGCCGCTCTGGGCGCGAAACATCGCCCGCGAGCATGGATCCTTCGAGCATCTCTGGGGCTACGGCGCCAGCCCGCTCCTCTTCAAGGACCGCCTCTACATCCCGGTCCTTCGGCGCGACCGGCCGATCCAGGGAAAGCCCCAGCCGGGCCAAACCTACGAGTCCTACCTCCTGGCCGTCGATCCGAAAACGGGAAAGGATCTCTGGAAACACGTGCGGCCGTCGGCAGCACAAGACGAGTCCCTGGAGGCCTACAGCACACCCGTTCCGCGCGAGGAGGAGGGGCACGTCGAGATCCTGCTCCTCGGCGGAGACTGCATCACGGGTCATGACCCCGCAACCGGGCGGGAGACTTGGCGTTGGGGCGACTGGAACCCCTCCCGCGTCGGCCACTGGCGGATCGTCCCCTCCCCTCTCGCCGCGGAGGGGCTTGTCTTCGTCGCCACGCCCAAGAAGAATCCCCTCTTCGCCGTGAAGCCCGCCGGGAAAGGCGGGGCCGTCGTGTGGCAAAAGACGGACGTCACGCCCGACGTCTGCACCCCGCTCTATTACGACCGGAAGATCTACGCCCTCGACGGCGACCGCAAGCGGCTCGCCGCATACGACCCGAAGACGGGAAAGGAACTGGCCTCTGTCGACCTGCCCGGCAAGGAGGTCTTCCGCGCCTCGCCGACCGCGGCCGACGGCCGCGTCTACTGCATCAACGAGGACGGCACGGTCAGCGTGCTAGCCGCGGCAGACCTGAAGCCGCTGGCGACGATCGCGATGGGCGACGGGCCGTGCCGGGCATCGATCGCGCTGGCGGGGAGCCAGATCGTCATCCGGACAGGCAGGACGCTCTACGCCGTCGGGAAGCCGTAGGAGAGGGCGGACGGGCGCAGGCCGCGCGCGCGGGTCAGGCGCCCCCGAGGCGCTTGCCCACCAGTTCCAGTACGCGGTAGACATCCGGGCGCTTCATGTAGCCCTTGCGCATCAGCAGCACCCCGACGAGGGGGACCGGCGGCTCCATGAACGCCTGCATCTCGAGGCACTCGGACACCTGTTCGTGGGTGGCCAGCTTCTGCTCGATGGCGACCTTGCCGAAGACCGAATCGACCTTCTGACGCGGGATCTTGTTCAGGAAGGCGAAGGCGTCCTCCTCCGCGTCGGGCGGCCGGGCCCCGCGGGCCGGCGCCGGTTCCACCAAGGCCGTCTCGTCGGGGGCCACCTTGAGGGCGGGGGGTTTCGGGGGCGGGGGCTTCGAAGGAGGGGGCTTCGTCGCGGGCGTCGCCGTGGCCTGAGCGCGGGCGAGCCCCAGCGCGTCCCGCGCCCGCCCTGCTTCCGCCTTCGCCTCGTCGCGCTCCTTCTGCAGCGTCTTCTTCGCTTCGAGCAGTTCCGCCATCAGCCCCTTCGCCTCTTCGAGGGCCGCCTCCAGTTCCTTCACCCGACGGTTGGCGGCATCGGGCGGGAGGGGCGGCGGGGCGGAAGCCTGCTCCGCGCGGAAGGCGGCGATCTCCTCGTCGAGCTTCTCGCGATCGCGCGCCACGGCCTTCAGCAGGTCCATGTAACCGGCGTGCTGCTTGGCCAGGCGCGTCCGGATCTCCTTCATCTCGGCCTGCTCGGCCTCCATCGAGGCGCGGAGGGCGTCGAGGGCGGCCTTCTGCTGGTCAAGCTCCTCCTTCTGGCGCCGGAGGTCGTCTGTCGCGGCCGGCGGGGCGACACCCAGGGACTTGGAGAGCGAAAGCTCTTGGCGCTGCCGGGCGAGACGCTCCCGTTCCGCCTTCATGTCGACCGCCAGAGCCTCGGCCTGCTGGACGCGCCGCTCCAGATCCCGCTCCCGGATCTCGAAGGCCTTGCGCTCGGATTCGAAGGCCTTGCGCTCGGATTCGAAGGCCTTGCGCTCGGACTCGAGGGACATCCGCTGCTTCTCGACGTCGCGAAGGGCGGCGGCTGGCGCGCCCGCGGCTCCCGCCGTGTCGAGGGCAAGGGCCTGCCGCTCCCGGGCAAGCCGCTCCCGCTCCGCCTTCACCGCCGCGCCCGACGCCTCGACTTGGTAACTGAGGGTCTTCAGCTCGGCCGCCTTCGACTCGAGCGACGCGCGCTCCGCCTCGAGCCGCGCCCGCTCCTCGGCGGCGGCCTTCAGGGTGGCCTCCGCCTCGCGGCGGCGGGTCTCGATCGCCTCGCGCTCCTGCTTCAGCCCGGCACTGGCGGTCTCCAGCTCGGACCGGAGCGAATCGAGAGCGCCCTTCTGCCGATCGAGGGTCTCGCGGCGGGCATCGAGCCGGTTATGCTCCTCCTGCGCGTCGTGCAGGGCGCGCTCGAACTCCCTCCGCTGCTGCTCAAGCGCCTCCCGCTCCTGGCGGACGCGCGCGGCGTCGGCTTGCGCCTGGGCGCGCTGGGTCTCGGCCTGGGCGCGGAGGGCCTCCGCTTCCTGCTTCGCCCGCGCGGTTTGGTCGCGCTCGGCGGCAGCGGCCTGCCGGGCCGCCTCCGCCTCCCGGCGCAGGCGCTCGAGATCGCCCTTCTCCGCGTCGATCGCGGACCTCGCCGCGGCGGCCTCCGCCTGCTGCCGGGCGATCGCAGCCCGCTCGGCCTCCGCCTGCTGCCGGCCCCGCTCGAGCTCCTGCCGCTGACGCTCGGCTTTTTCGCGCTCCGCCCTCAGCCGCGCGGCCTCCGACGCGAGGGCGGCTTTCTGACTCGCGATCTCCGCCCGGTCGGCCTCGAGGGCTTTCCGCTCCGCGGACAGGGCCTGGCGGCCGGTGTCCGCGTCCTTCCGGAGGGCGTCCGCCTGCGCTTGCTCGCGGCGGGCGGCCTCGGCGACGGCCCGGACCTCGGCACGGGAGGCCTCCAAGGCCGCCGCTTGGCGCTCCAACTCGGCCTTCTGTTGCTCGATCTCGGCCTTGAGCCGGCCGATCTCGGCGCGGGCCTGGTCGAGGGCGCGGCGGTCGGACTCGAGGCGCCGGCCGTCGGCGGCGGCCTCCTTCACGACACGGTCCGCGTCGGCGGCCCGCGCCGACAGCGCCTCCTGCTCCTGCTTCAACCGGGCGGCATCGGCGTCGAGCCGGGCGCGGAGGGCCTCGAGGTCATTCCGAACACGCGACGCTTGTTCCTGCTCGGCGGCCAGCTGCTTGCGCACGGTCTCCGCGGCCTGCTCGGCCTCCCGGCGGCGCGCCTCGAGCGCCTCGCGCTCCTGCCGGAGCCGCGCGGATTCGGCCTCGACCTGGGCGCGCAGGGACTCGATCGCGGCCGCCCGCTGGTCCACCTCGGCGGCGCGGGCCTCGACCTGACGGCGCTCGGCCCGGACGGCCTCGCCCTCGCGGGCCGCCTCCTCCCGCCGCCGGGCGAGGCCCTCCTCCTCGTGGCGGACCTGCGCGCGGGCGGACTCCAGTTGGGCGCGGAGGGCCTCCAGCTCGGCGCGTTCGCGCCCCAGCGCCTCGCGATCGGCCTCCAGTTGTTTCCGGCCGTCCTCCGCGGCCTGCCGGGCCCGCTCGTGCTCTTGCCGCTGTCGGAGGAGCTGATCGCGCTCGCGGGCGAGCACGGCGCCCCCGGCTTCGACTTGGCCGCGCAGGGACTCGAGGGCCTGCTGCTGCCGCGCCAGATCCTCCCGGCCGGCGTCGTACCGCCGCCGATCCTCCTCGACGGCTTGGCGCTGGCGGGCGAGATCCGCGCGCTGCTGCTCGAGCAGCTCGCGCTCGCGCCGGAGCCCCTCGCCGACGGACGCGACCTGGTCGCGCAGGGACTCCGCGTCGGCCTTCTGGCGCGCGACCGCCTCGCGCTCGGCCTCGAGCCGCTTGCGCTCGGCGACGGCGGCCTGCCCGGCGCGCTCGAGGTCCTGCCGGTGAAGGTCGAGCTTCTCCCGGTCGCGTGCGAGCTCCGCGCGCCGCTCGTCGACGAGCTTGCGCTGGATCTCGAAGGTGTTGCGCTCCGCCTCGGTCCGCTGGCGCTCCACCTCGAGGGCTTGACGGGCCTGGGCCAACTCGCGCGTCTGCCGCTCCAGCAGCTCGCGCTGGCGGGCGAGATCGGCGTGCCCCGCCCCGGCCTGGGCGCGCTGGGCCTCCAGGGCCGCTTTTTCGCGTTCGAGGGCCTCTCGCTCCGCGGCCAGCCGGCGCCGGTCCTCCTCGAGGGCCTTGCGGGCGCGGACCTGCTCCTCGGCCTCGCGCGCGGCGGCCGTGCGGCTCGCCGCGGCGGCCGACGCCTCGGCCTCCAGCTGGACCCGCTGCGCGGCGGCGGCCTCCCGCAGGCGCGCCGCCTCCTCGCGCTCGGCGGCGGCGCGCTTCCGGTCTTCCGCAACGGACTGCGCGTCGCGCTCCAACTCCTGCCGCTGTTTCTCGAGCAGCTCCCGCTCGCGCTGCAGGCTGACCTTGCCGGCCTCCACCTCGGCGATGAAGGCCTCGGCGGCGGCGCGCTTCCGCTCGAGGGCCTCCTGCTCGGAGGCGTACTTCCTCCGGTCGGCCTCCGCGGCCTGGACGGCACGGTCGCACTCGACGCGCAGGCGGTCGAGGGTCTCACGCTCCGCGCGGAGCGCCGCTTCCTGGGCCTGCAGTTGCTCGCGGAGGGCGCCCAAGGTGGTCCCGAGCTGCTCGGCCGCGGCGCGGTCGGCGGCGGCCTTCTGGCGCTCGCCGGCGAAGGCCTGCCGCGCCTCCTCGAGCGCGAGGCGGCCGCGCTCGACCTCCTCGCGCTCGCGCTGGAGGGTCCCGCGGGCGGCCTCCTCCCGCGCGCGCACCTCCTCCAGGGTGGCGATTTGGGCATCGAGCTCGTCGCGACGGGCCTCGTAGCGCCGCTTGGCCTCCTCGGCCTCGACCCGGGCGCGCTCGGCATCGCGGAGCTGCCGCTCGAAGCGGGCCCGGTCGCGCTCGATCTCCGCGGCCCGGGTGTCGAGCGCCCGGCGGTCGGCCTCCAAACGACGGCGCTCCTCGTCCGCCGCGGCGCCGCGGGAGGCCTCGGCCTCCTGCAGGCGCTTCGCGAGCGCGTCGCGCTCCTCCCGCAGCCGGGCGGCCTCGGTCTCGAGGGCGGCCTGCCGGGCGGCGACGGCGGCGCGCTCGCTTTCAGCGCGCGCCCGCTCCGCGTCCAGGGCTTGGCGGAGTCCCGCGAGATCCCGTTGCGCCTGCTCGAGCGCGCCGGGGTCCGCGCCGGGCTGCCGCGCCTCGAGCTCCCGGATGCGGTCCCGGAGAACGGTCCGCTCCTCCTCGAACCGGCGGCGCTCCTCCTCGGCCTCCTGGCGGACGCGGTCGATCGCTTCATGCTGGCGGGCGAGCAGCTCGCGCTCCTGCCGGAGCCCTTCGCCGCCCTTCTCGACCTCGGCCAGAAAAGCGTCCAGGGAAGCCCGCTTGCGGTCGAGGGACTCCCGCTCGGCCTCGACGCGCCGTGCCGCCTCCTCGGCCTCGGCCCGAAGCCGGGCGGTCTCGGCGCGCTCGGCCTCGAACCGCGCCCGCTCCTCGCGCAGCCGCGCGGCGGCGGCTTCCGTCTCGCTGCGCGCGCCCTCCACCTCCGCGCGGAGGCGGTCGGCTTCTTCCCGGGCCCGCCGCGCCGACTCCGTCTCGGCGGCGGCACGCTGTCCGGCGGCCGCCACGTCGGCCGTCATCCGGTCGAACGCCTCGCGCTCCTGCTCGAGGCGGCGCCGCTCGGCGGCGGCGGCCTCGCGCTCCTGCCCCAGCGCGGCCCGCTCGCCGTCGACGGCCTTCTGCGCCTCCTGGACGAGCGCCGCTTGGGACTCCACCTGCGCGCGCCGGACCTCGATCTCGACGATCCGCTGCTCCAAGGCCTGCTTCTCGGTCTCCAGGCGAGCCTGGACCGCTTCGGCGACCTCGCGCCGCCCGTCGATCTCGGCGCGGAGGGCCTCAAGGCGTCCGCCCTCCTGCTGGAGGCGGGCGCCCTCCGCCTCGAGGCCGGCCTGCCGTTTCTCGAGGGCCTCGCGAAGGGACTCGAGGCGCCGCCGCTCCATCTCGAGCTGCCGGCGCGCCCCCCCGAGGGCGGCGCGCTTCTCGTCGAGCGAGGCCTGCTGCTCCCACAGGGGCTGGGTCTCGTCGATCGGCTCGAGGGCGGGAGGCAGCTCGGCTTGGAAACGCGCCAGGTCGGCGCGGAGGGCGTCCCGCTCGGCGGCGGCGGCCAGGAAGCGCTGCTCCAGGTCGGCGGCGCGCCGCTGGGCCGACTCGAGCTCGCCCGGGGCGGCGGGAGCCCCTCCGGGCGGAACGCCCCCGGCGGCCTTCAACTCGTCGAGGGCGGCCTGCCGGACCTGCCGCCGGATCCGGGGCGCCAGAAAGGCATCATAGACCAGGACGGCCGCGATCGAGCCGACCCCGATGCTGAGAAGCCACTGGACCCAGTGCAGGCCGAAGAGCATGCCGCTCGCGCTCCGCCAAGCGGGCCGTCAACGGAAACGGAATCCTAGGACGCGGTGGGACGGGCGCCGGCAGACTCGTCCGGCGTGACGGGTGACGGCGGTGCGGACGGCGCGCCACCGGCCTCCGCGATCCGCCGGTCGAGCTCCTTGCGCTCCCGCTCCAGATCTTTCTTCTGCTTCTGCATCTCCGCAAGGGTCTGCTTGTAGAAGACCTCCATCTCCTGAACCCGGAGGCGATCCTTCTCGTACTCGGCTTTCTCGGTGACGAGGGCCTTGACGCGCTTCTCCATCTCGCGCTCGGACGCCATGGCCTCCTGCAGGAACTGCTGGGTGCTGGCGCGCTCCTCCTCGCGCTCCTTCTGGACGGCCTCGAGGCGCCGGGCGAGCTCCTCGGCGCGGGCGTTGGCCTGGGCCAGGGCCTGCTCGAGCTCCCGGAGGCGCCCGGCCTCGGCCGGCGCGCCCTTCCCCCCGCCCGCCCCAGCCTTCTCCCGCTCCGCGCGGAAGGCGGCGATGTCCGCGTCGAGCTTCCGACGCTGCTCCTCGAACTGGGCAAGGGCGTCGTGGAGCCGCTTCAGGTCGCTGGCGGCCTGCTGGCTGGTCCGGGCCGCCTGCGCCTCCCGTTCGCGGGCGGAGCGCTGGGCGTTTTCGGCGTCACGGCGAAGCTTCTCGAGGTTGGCGCGCTGCTCCTCGGTCTCGTTCCAGACCCGGTTGGCGGCCTTCTCCCGCTCGACCACGGCCGTCCGGTACGCCTCCAGGTCCGCCGCCGTCTTCTGGAGCTGCTCCTGCTGGGCGAGGAACTCCTGGGCGCGAGCCTCGAACTCGGCATAGGACGCCTCGAGGTCGGCACGGGCCTGCTCGAGGTTCTGCTCCTTCTCGGCCTGGGTCGTGGCCATTTGCTCCAGCGCGACGCGGCTCGTCTCGAACTCCTGCCGGACCCGGGCCATGCGCTCCTGCTCTTCCGCCAGGGCCGCCGCCTGCTGCCGGAGCGCCTCCTGCTGCGCCGCCAGGGCGGCGCGGGCCTCCTCGATCTCCCGGAGGTGGGCGGCCACCTGGGCCTTCTCGGCCTGGAGCCCCTGCTGCGCGGCGCGGTCCTTCTTGAGCGCCTCCTTTTCCGCCTCCAGCGCCCGCTGCTGCTTGGCCAGCGAGGCCTGCATGGCCTCCAGGATCCCCCGCTCCTTCTCGAACCCTTCCTTGTCCTGCTGGAGGGCCTTGGACTGCTCGACGAGAAACGCCTGCTGGTCCTCGAGCTGGCGGCGGGCGACGATCAGCTCCTTCGCCGTCGCCTCGTACTTCTCCCGCTCCGCCGCGATCGAGGCCTTCTCCGACTCGAACGCCTTCCGCTCCTCGTCGAGCCGCTTCCGCGCAGCCTCCAGGGAGGCCCCCGCGGCGCGGCTCTCCGCCAACTCCTTCTTCTCGACCTCGAGGGCGAGGGCCTGCTTCTCGAGCGACTCGCGCATGGCGGACAGGACGCTGCGCTCGCCGTCGAGCCGCTCCCGCTCCGCGGCGTCGTCCCCCGCGGCCTCGAGGCGCTTCCGCTCCTCCGCCACCGCCGCCTGCTCCTTCGCGAGGGCCTCGCGCGCCTCCTGCAGCTTCGCCTCGTCCTCGTCGAGCGCCTTCGCCTTCTCGCGCAGCCGGGCGTCCTCGGCGGCGTGGGCGGCGCGGGCGGCCTCCCGCTCCTGCGCCAGCCGCGCCCGGTCCGCCTCGAGGGCCTCGCGCGCCTCCTGCAGCTTCGCCTCGTCCTCGTCGAGCGCCTTCGCCTTCTCGCGCAGCCTCGTTTCGCCGGCCTCGACGGCCTCCCGGGCCGATGCGACTTCCCGGGCCTTGGCCTCGAGGATCTGCCGCTCCCCCTCGAGCCCCTTCCGCTCCGCCGCCAGCGCGCGGAGCCCCGCCTCGAGCTCGCCCGAGGCGGCCTTGATCCGTTCCCGCTCCTCCGCCTGCCTCGCGGCCTCGGCCTCGATGGCCCGTTCCCGCTCGGCGATCCGGTGCTGATCGGACTCGACGCTGGCGCGCGCGTCGACCAAGCCCCGGGCCTGCGCTTCCAGCCGCTCCCGCTCCGCGGCCAGCGCCTCGCGCTCTTCCGCAAGCTGCGCCCGAACCGCCTCGATCTCGGGAACGGCTCGGAGCTTGATCTCGAGCTCGCTCCGGCGCGCCTCGGTCTCCTGAAGGGACTTCTCGAAATCGCGCCGCTGTTTCTCAAGCAGCTCGCGCTCGCGCTGCGCCTGGGCCCGCTCCGTCTCGGCCTGGGCCCGGAGGGGGGCAACCTCCTCGCGCCGAGCCTCCAGATCCGCCCGGGCCGCCTCCAGCGCCGCGCGCGCTTCCTCCAGGCGCTTCGCCTCCGCCTCCTGGCGCGCCCGCTCCTGCTCGTTGTGCCGCGCGGCCTGGTCGAGCCTTGCCTGCTGCTCTTGGAGGGACCTCGCATAGGCTTCGACCGCCGCGGGGTCGGCGGGAGGCGGGCCGGGCGGAACGGGAACCGCGGTGGCGGCCTCCCCCCGCTCGCGCAGGTCGGCCACCTCGCGCTGCAGGGCGTCCCGTTCGGCCATCAGCGCCTGCTGACGGTCCTTCAGCTCCGCCACGTGGTCCTTCAGCGCGCGAAGCTGTTCCCGCTGCCGCTCCAGCTCCTCCAGCGGAGGGGACGAGTCCGGGGCGGGCCCTTCCGGCCGGGGGCCGCCGGCGCCGCGGCGAATGCGGGGCGCCATCACGGCGTCATAGAAGAGGATGGCCGCCGTCGCCCCGATGCCGATGCTGATCAGCCACTGGATCCAATGGAGTCCGAAAATCATGCCGGAGGTTCCTTTGCGCGGCGGCCCGGAGACCGGACGCGACCTGGGATCAATGCAACGCGCCCCACGAACCGAGAAGCCCCCCGCCCCGATGACAACCCCTTTCCGCAGCGGCCGGCGGGAGGCAGCGCGCCGGAGGCCCCGTCACCGGCCCCCCTTCGCACCCGACCGGCCTCCCTTCTCCGGGCGCGGGGCGGGGGCCGACCCCGGAACGGACTTCCGGCCCGGGGTCGCCGGTCCCGCAACCGGCGCGGCGGGGGCAGCGCCGGACGCTCGACGACGCTGAACCTCGACAACGCGCTTCAGCTTCGACTCGTCCAAGTAGCCCATGCGGGCCAGCAGAAGGCCGAGGGGGGGAACCGGCTTCTGCATGAACGCCTGCATGTCGGCGACCTCCCGGAGCTGCGACGCCGCCAGGAGCCCCTGCTCCACGGCGATCTGTCCGAAGAGGGCGTCGGCTCGGGCGCGCGGCGTTTCCTTCGGCACGGCGGCATAGAACGCCCGGAGGTGGTCGAGGACGCGTTCCTCGGCGGACTTCGCCGGCCGGGCGGAAACGGGCTCGAGCAGGAGCTCGGCCTCGCGCTGGATCTTCGCGTAATCGGGAACGGCCTTCGCCGAGCGCTGCGTGGTCTCGTCGAGGGGCCGATCGACCTTCGCCGGGCGCGCCGGCGACGCCTTCACGGCGAGACGGGGGCGTTCCGGCTCGGGAGGCGCGGCCTCCAGCTCGATGACGGGCAGGTCCCGGGCGGGGCCCGGGGGGCGCGCCGAATCCTTCCGGGCCGTCCCCCGCCCCTCCAGCTCCAGCCGCAGCGCTTTCAGCTTTTCCTGCTCCTTCTCCAACTCCAAGAGCCGGCTCTGGACGACGGCCTGCCGGGCCTCGAGGGCGCGCTTCTCCTGCTCGATCATCTGCCGGTCATCGGCGAGGTCGTCCCGCTCCTCGTGAAGCCTCCGCTGCTCCTCATCGAGGGCGCGGGCCCGGAGCTCGGCCGTCTCGCGCTCGATCTTGAGGGCGGCGCGCTCCTCCTCGAGCTTTCGCCGCTCCACCTCGAGCCGCTGGCGCTCGAGATCGGGCAGCGGGGGCGGCTCGGCAACGGCCGGGCGATCCCCGCCGATGGACTGCTTGACGGCCTCGACCGCCCGCTCCTTGGCGGCCAGGACCTGTTCCTTGACCTCCAACTCCGTCGCCTTCGCCTCGAGGGTCTTCGCGCGGGCCTCGAGCGGAGCGCGCTGCGCCTCCAGCTCGGCTCGGGCGAGCTCCAGGGCCTTCCGATCCGTTTCGAGCCGCTTCCGTTCCGCCTCCAGGGCGGCGGAGGCCTTTTCGACGGCGGCCCGGTCCGCGTCGAGCGCCGCGCGCTCCTGCGCGAGCGCCTTCGCCTGCGACTCCACCGCCTGGGCCCGCGTCTGGGTCTCGGCCTGCCGGGCCCCGAGCGCGTCCTGCTCCCGGCGGAACGCCTGGCGCTCAGCCTCCAGGGCGGCCCGGTCCTGCTCCAGCTGCAGCCGCTCCTTGGCAACGAACTCCTTGGCGAGGGCCCCCAGCTCCTCGCGTTCCTTGGCCATGGCCGCCTTCTGCTCCTTCGCCTCGTCCTCCCAGGCGAGCAGGGCCAGCCGGAACTTTTCGAGCTCGACGCGCTGGTCGTTCATCTCCGCGCGGCGCTGCCCGCTCTTCGCCTCCTCCGCCTCGACGGCGCGGCGTCGGGACTCGAGGTCGGCCCGCAGGGCGTCGAGCTCCTCGCGCGCGCGCGCGATCTCCCGCCGATCCGCCTCCAGATCGCGCATCGCCTCTTTCTTTTCCGCCTCGACCGCCGCCAGCCCCCGCTTTCGCGCCTCGTCCAGCTCGCGCTGCAGGGCGGCCCGGGCCGCCTCGCGCGCGGCCTCCTCCTGCTTCTGCGCCGCCGCGCGCTCGGACTCGGCCCGTTTCCGCGCCGTCTCCAGTTCCTCGGCGGCCTTCTTCCGCGCCGCCTCCAGCTCGGCGGCCAGCCGCTTCCGCTCCGCGTCGGCCTCCTCGGCGATCCGCCGCTTCGCCTCCGCGGCCGACGCCGCCCGCTCGGCCTCGAGCCGCTGCCGGTCGGCGGCCACGGCCTGCCGCCCGCGCTCGGCCTCCTCCAGACGCTTCCGAAAGTCGGCCTCCCGGGCCTCGAGACCGGCGCGTTCGCGCACCAGCGCTTCCCGATCCTCCGCCACCGATCGGGCGCGGAGGGCGAGGGCCTGGCGCTCCTGCTCGAGCTCGGCCCGCTCGCGGGCGAGCTTCGCCTTCTCTTCCTGATTGGCCTTCAGGCGGCCCTCGAGCTGCGTCCACTGGGACTTGAGGTCCGCCTCCTCGCCGGCGAACGCGCGGCGGGCCGCGTCGAGCTCCTTCGCCCTCGCGTCCAGCTCGGCACGCCGGGCCGCGGCCTCGGCCCGGGCCGCATCGAGCGCCGCGCGGTCGGCGTCCAGCGCCTTCCGGTCGGATTCGACGGCCTTGGCACGCGACTCGAGCTCGGCGCGTTCCCCCGCGGCGCGCGCGACGGCCTCCTCCTGGGCGCGGGCCTTCTCGCCCAGCGCCTTCTCGCGGGCTTCGAGATCGGCGCGGGCGCGAACCGCCGCCTCGCGCGCCTCAGCCAGCTTCGCGGCGTCGGTTTCGACGGCCTTCCGATCCTGCTCCAGAGCGGCCCGGGCCGCCTCCAGCTCCCGGCGGGCCGCCTCGCGTTCGGCCGCGGCCTTCTTCCGGTCTTCGTCGAGCACCGCGCGCTCGGCCGCGACGGCCTTGGCGCGCGACTCGAGCTCGGCGCGTTCCCGAACCAGCTTCTCGCGGTCGGCGTCGATCGCCTTCCGGGTCTTCTCAAGCCCCTCGACCCGGAGCTCGCGCTCCGCCAGCTCCCGCTCGCGCCGGGTTCGATCCGCCTCCAGCGCGGCGCGCCTCGCCTCGAGCTCCTTCCGGCCGGCCTCGAGCTCGCGGGCCTGCTTCTGGAGGGCGATCTTCTGCTCGTCGAGCGCGCTTCGCTCGGCCGCAACGGCCTGCCTCTCGTCTTGAAGCGCGCGGCTGCGGCCGCCCAGGGCGGCCTTCTGCGCCTCCAAGTCGGCGCGCTCCTGGACGAGCTTCGCCTTCTCCTCCTGGACGGCTTTCAGGCGGGTCTCGAGCAAGGCCCACTGGGACTTGAGATCGGACTGCTCGCGGGCGAACTCCCGCTGATCCTTCTCGAAGGCCTTCCGCCGCGCCTCAAGCTCCTCGCGATCCTGGGCCAGCCTCGGTTTCTCGGCGTCCAGGGCCTTGCGTTCGGCGGCCAGGGCCTTCTCGCGCGACTGCAGGCTGGCGGACTCGGCGGACACCCGCTCGCGCTCCTTGGCGAACTCTTTCTTCGCCGCCTCGGCGGCGGCCGCGCTCGCCTCGATCTCGGCCCGGCGGGCGTTCGCCTCGGCGCGCTCCTGCTCGAGCCGGGCGCGGTCCGCCTCGAGCCGCTTCCGATCCTTTTCCAGCTCCTCCCGCGCCTTCGCGACGGCGGCGGCCTGTCCGGCGACCTCGGCGCGGGACGCCTCGATCTGCTTCCGAACGGACGCCTGCTCGGCCTCGAGCGCCTTCCGATCGGAGGCGACCGCATCGGCCTCGGCCCGGAGGGCCTTCTGGCGGGCCTCCAGCTCGGATCGGAGCTTCTCGAGATCCCCCTGCTCGGCGTGGACGGTCCGGCGGAGCCGCTCGAGCTCGGTTCGCTGGGCGTCCCGTTCCGACCGCTCGCGGGCGATCCGCGCCTTCTCCTCGTCGAAGAGGCGCCGCGAGGTCTCGAGATCCGCCCGGGCGGCGGCCACGGCCTGCTTCTCGCGCTCAAAGGTCTGCACCTGCGCCTGGAGGGCGCTGCGCTGGGCCTCCAGCCCCACCCGCTCCATCTTCAGGGCGTCGCGTTCCTGCGCCACGGCGTGAAGCCGGGACCCGAGCGCGGCCCGCTGGGTCTCCAGTTCGGACCGCTCCTGGACGATCTTGACCTTCTCCTCCTGGAACGCCCGCAAGCGCGACTCGAGAATGTCCCACTGGGACTTCATCTCGGCGCGTTCCCGGTCGAGCTTCTTCCGCTCCTCGTCGAGCTCGCGGAAACGCGCCTCCTGCCGGGCCCGCTCGTCCTGCCGCGCGGCTTCCTCGCGGCGCGCCACGTCAGACCGAAGCGCGTCCAGGTCGCGGGCGAGCCCCTCGCGCGCCAGGCCCGCCTCGCGAAGGGCCTTCAGCTCCCGCTCCAGGTCCTCCCGCTCCTTCTCGGCATCCTGGAGGGCGGCGACATAGTAGTGGGTCTGCTGGCGGACCGCGTCCATCTTGTTGCGAAGCGCGTCGCGCTCGGCGGTGATGGAAGACAGCTTCTCCTCGAGATCGCGCAGGCGGGCATCGCCGTCGGTCCGAGGCGCGTCCGCCGCGGGCGCGGCGAACCAGCGCGCCGCCGCGAGGACAACCCCCGCGCCGAGCAGCATCAAGATGGGTTCCATGCGCGTTCCGAAGGAGACAGCCGCCTCAACCGCCCCCAGGCCTCCCGCTCATCCCGCCGCCGCATGTCCCCCCCGCCGCGGGAGGGACATCCTCACGCGCCGCCCGGCGCCGGTCCCGGGCCCTGGCCCAGGCGCCGCGCCTGGTGTTCGAGCAACCGCCGCAGCTTCGACTCGTCCAGCACCCCGACGGCCATCAGGACGGCGCCCAGGGAGGGGGCCGGCTGCGGGGCGCGCTCCTGGAGCGCGCACGCATCGGCCACCTCGTCCTCCCCCGCCAGCCCCGCCTCCACGACCAGCCGGGCCAGCATGGCGTCGGCGCGCGCCGCCGAGGTCCCCCGAGGAACCGCCGCGTAAAACGCGTCCAACAGGGATTTCGCGGCCGACGCGTCAGCCTCCTCCGCCCCCTCGGCCGGCGCCTCCGCCGCCCCGGACGCCACCCCGCCCGCGTCCGCGGTCGCCGCCGAAGCCCCGTCCCCGGCGACGGCATCCCGGGGGGGCGGCTGGTCCGCCTCCGCCGCCCCGATCCCCGCGGACGGCGGGCGCAGTGCGGCCTCGCCCTCCTGGCGGAAGGTCTCCAGGGCGGCCCGGACGGGCTCGGGAAGCCGGGACGCCTCCGCGTGTTCGCGCTCCAGGGCCACCAGGAGCTGGGCATACCGGCGCTGCATCTGATCGATCGACTCCTGGCGGGAAGCCAGCTGCTTGCGCATCTCCAGCAGCGCCGCGCGCTCCCGGTCCACCTCTTCCCGCTGCTGCGCCATCGCCCGCTCGCGCTGGTCGAGCGCGAGACGGCGGGATTCGACGTCCGCAAACTCGCGCGCGATCCGCTCCCGGTCGGCCTCGAGCGCGGCCCGGCGCGCCTCCAGGGACGATTCGCTCTCGACCGGGACGCCCGCCTCCGGTCTCGCCCCGCCGCCGGCGGGGGCGGCCGCCGCAGCCGCCTCGAGCGCGGCCCGGCGCGCCTCCAGCGCCATCCGCGCCTCCGCCACGTCCCGGTCCTGCGCCTCCACCCGCTCCCGCGCCGCATCGATGTCGCGCCGGAGCGCCTCGAGCCGCTGGCGCTCCTCCACCAACGCCTTCCGGTCCGCATCCAGCTTCTTCTGCTGCTCCCGAAGCGACTTGGCGTATTCGTCGAGACGGTGAACGGACGTCGCGGCGGGGTCCCCACCGGGGGCCGGAGCCGCACCCGCCGCGGGGACAGCCGCCGCGGGGGCGGCGGCTTCGACCGGCAGCGCGGACACGCTCACCCCCGACCCCACGGCCCGAACGGTCCCGGAGGCACTCCCCGCGACCAGGGAGGCCCGGACCTCGTCCCGGGCTTTGCGCTGGGCGTCGCGCCGGATGCCGGGAGAGACCACGGCATCGTAGATGAGGATCGCGCCAACGGTCCCGAGCGCGACGCAGAGCAGGAACTTCCCCAGGGGGATGTTGAAGACCTGGATCGCGGCGAGCGGGCTGCTCCCGACCAGGACGGCAAGCGACGAGATGCCGACAAAAACCATGGGCGACCCCGAACGGGTGCCATCACCACAAGACCTGCAATCCCCCCCGCACAAGGTCCCGGGACAGAAGGACCACGGATCTCTCCCGGGAAGGGGACGGAGCCAAGGCCCCTCAGGGACAGCCAGTTGGGCCCCAAGACCCCGGGCCCGCCGGGCGCCCCACGCCAACGGCGCCCCGCGTGAACGGCCGGGTTCCCATCCGAACGCCCCACCCGGTCGGCATCAACATAGAACGCGAGAGCGGTTTTTACAAACAATTTTCAGGCATAAAATCCGTCATGCATAAATGTTGCGCCTCACTGCGGAGGTCCGGGGGGCATCATTGCCTTCGCCTCGCGATTTTGCTAGAGTCCACCGCTCGTTTCCCCCTTAGGCACCATACCATGGCCCCCGAGACCGCCTACGACCCCCTGACGCTGGAGCCAGGAATCTACGCCCGATGGGAACAGTCCGGCGCCTTCCATGCGACCCCCGGCTCCGGGCGACCGGCCTATTCTATCGTCATCCCGCCCCCGAACGTCACCGGCTCGCTCCACATGGGACACGCGGTGAACAACGCCCTGCAAGACGTGCTGATCCGCTGGAAGCGGATGCAGGGATACGAAGCCTGCTGGATCCCCGGGACCGACCATGCGGGAATCGCCACCCAGAACGTCGTCGAGAAAGAGCTCAAGAAGGAGGGGAAGAGCCGTTGGGACCTGGGGCGCGAGGCCTTCCTCGAGCGCGTCTGGGCCTGGAAAGAGCGGTACGGCAACACCATCCTCCACCAGCTCCGCAAGCTCGGCTGCTCCTGCGACTGGCCGCGGACGCGCTTCACGATGGACCCCGGCTACACGCGCGCCGTCCGAGCCAGCTTCAAGCGACTCCACGACAAAGGGCTGATCTACCGGGGCCAATACATCATCAACTGGTGCCCCCGCTGCCTGACGGCCCTCTCCGACATCGAGGTCGAGCACGACAAGAAGAAGGGATCCCTCTGGCACCTCCGCTACCCCCTTCAGGACGGGAGCGGGCATCTTGTCGTGGCCACCACCCGGCCGGAGACGATGCTGGGCGACACGGCGGTGGCCGTCAACCCGGAGGACGCGCGCTACAAGAGTCTTGTCGGAAAGACCGTCCGCCTCCCCCTCCTGGGCCGCCCGATCCCCGTCGTGGCCGACCCCTTCGTCGACCCGGCCTTCGGGACCGGCGCGGTGAAAGTGACGCCCGCCCACGATCTGAACGACTACGAGGCCGGCCTGCGGCTGAAGCTCCCGTCGGTCGTCGTGATCGACGAGCACGGGAAGATGACGGCGGAGGCGGGCGCCTACCGGGGACTCGACCGGTTCGACTGCCGGAAGAAGGTGCTCGAGGACCTGGCCGCGCAGGGGCTCCTCGAGAAGACCGAGGACTACGAGGTCCCCGCCGGGACCTGCTACCGCTGCCACACGGTAATCGAGCCGTATCTGTCCGAGCAGTGGTTCGTCCGCATGAAGCCGCTGGCGGCGCCGGCGATCGCCGCCACACGGGAGGGGCGCGTCCGCTTCATCCCCGACCGATGGGCCAAGGTCTACCTCGACTGGCTGGAGAACACGCGCGACTGGTGCATCTCCCGCCAGATCTGGTGGGGCCACCGCATCCCCGTCTGGACCTGCGGGGCATGCGGCCGGGCGGCGGCGCACGAGCAGGACCCGACGGCCTGCCCCGCCTGCGGAAAGGGCCCCCTGACGCAGGACCCGGACGTCCTCGACACCTGGTTCTCCAGCGCCCTCTGGCCCTTCGCGACGCTGGGGTGGCCGGATGCGACGCCGGACCTGAAAGCCTTCTACCCCACGACAGCCCTGGTCACCGCGCGCGACATCATCTACCTCTGGGTGGCGCGCATGGTGATGACGGGACTCGAGTTCATGGGACAGGCCCCTTACGCCGACGTCTTCATCAATCCGACGATCCAGAACCCCGAAGGGAAGCGGATGAGCAAATCCCTCGGCACGGGGATCGACCCCCTCGGGCTGATCGACCAGTTCGGGGCGGACGCCGTCCGCTTCGGCCTGCTCTGGCAGGTCACCGACACGCAAGACCTCCGGTTCCGGGAGGAGCGGCTGCAGGAGGCGCGACACTTCGCCAACAAGATCTGGAACGCGGCGCGATTCGTGATGATGAGCGCGAAGGACCTCGGGGCAACCGCCGCGCCGGCCGACCCGCCCGCCCGGGAGGACCGCTGGATCCTCAGTCGGGCGCAGACGGTGATCGCCGGGGTGACGGAGGCGCTCGGCCAATACCGCTTCGGCGAGGCCGCCCAGACCCTCTACCAGTTCGTCTGGCACGAATACTGCGACTGGTACATCGAGATGGTCAAGCCGCGGCTGGCGCCGGGCTCCCCCACGCGCGGCGCGGCGGTGGCCACGCTCGCCCGGGTCCTCGCCGACGCCCTGAAGCTCCTCCACCCGTACATGCCGTTCGTGACGGAGGCCGTCTGGGGGCAGCTCCGGGAGGCGGGCCTCGCCCCCGCGGGCGACGGCGACCTGCTGATGAAGGCCCCGTGGCCGAGGACGGACGCATCCCTCCGCGACGCCGACCTCGAGCGAACGATGGAAGAGCTGGTGATCCCGGCGATCCGCGGCCCGCGCGACATCCGGAACAAGATGAACATCCCGCGGGCGCAGCCCCTGACGGCGGTCCACCTATCGACAGGGGACGAGACGGCCGCCGCGCGGCTTGCGCCCTTCGAGACGCTGGTCAAGTTCCTCGCCGGCGCGGAGACGGTTGTCTCCGGCGCGGGCCTGCCGCGCCCGCCGGCCTCCGCCGCCTCTGTCTCGGGCGCCCTGACCGTCTATGTGCCGCTGGAAGGCTTGATCGACCTGTCCGCCGAGCGAAAGCGCTTGGCCGGCCAGCGGGCGAAGGCGGCACAGCAGCTCGCGGGCGTTCAGGCCAAGCTCTCCCGCCCCGCGTTCACGGAGAAGGCCCCCCCCGAGGTCGTCGAAAAAGAGCGCGCCAACGCGCAACGCCTCGAGGAGCAGCTCCGCACGCTGGACGAGGCCCTGAAGGACCTGGGCGGATCGAACGAGGGCTCTTGACCGCCGGCTCCACCGCGTCGACCGTCGTCCAGGCGGCGGGCCAGGACGGACCGGGCGCACGGCACGCGACACTTCCCGGCGGCGCACGCCACCGCGTCAGCGCGGCCATCCCGCCTCATCGAGCGGCGCCCACACCTCCCAGGCGCCGCCCTCGGCGTAGCCGCGCGGTGGGACCGGCTGTGCATCTTCCCGTTGCGGTCCAGACAGGATGAGGACAGGCTGCGCGGCGGAGATCTTGACGCATGCGCCAGGGGCGCCGTCAAGCGGGGGCGGGCCGGTCAGGCGGGGACGACCCGGAGGCAGCTTCCGGGCTGAAGCGTCCGCCCGATCCGCCTTCCCCTGCCCCCGGTCCCGTGATATATTCGCGTCTCCCAGCGAGGATCCTGCCATGCGCCTGAGCGAGCTTCTGAGCGAGGACGTCATCCTGCGCGGCTTCTCCGCGAAGGACAAGTGGGAGGCGATCACGAAGCTGGTCGACCATCTGGTCGCCTCGCGTCGCGTCCCCGCCGACCGCCGCCAAGTCCTCCTCGACCTGATCCTGGCGCGGGAGCGGGACCAGTCAACCGGCCTCGAGCACGGCGTCGCGATCCCGCACGCGACGGTGACGGTCCTGGAAAGCGCCGCGGCGGTGCTGGCCATCGCGCCGGACGGGGTGCCGTTCCAGTCGGCCGACAACCAGCCGGCCAAGATCATCGTGCTCTACTTCATCCCCCGGAAGTTCGTGCAGAAATACATCCGGATGGTGGCGGGAATCGCCCGGCTGCTGAGCCACGCCGATTTGCGCGAGGGCATCCTGGCGACCGCGTCCTCCCAGGACCTGATCGCCCTCATCCGCCGGGAAGAGGACAAGGAGCAGGCCGCCTTGGGCGGCCTCGTCCACCCGGCCTGAAGGCCGGCGGCCGACCGCCCCGGCGCGTGGATCAACGCCGAAAACCGGCCGGGCACCTCCCCGTCTCCGGCGGCCCCTTCGCGAGCGGCCACGGCGCCGAGATCGGGCTCGACCGCAGCAACTCTCCCGCGAATCCTCCGCGTCCCTGTAACCCTGAACCCATCGCCCGCCAAGTAGGCTTAAACATGGTCAGACTCCCCGGAACCCCCTGTGATGGCCTCCGTCCATACGCCCCCGATCCGAGCGGCCATGCGTGATCCATCCGGCGGGACGGACCTGGATTTCGAGTCCTTCACCCGCGTCCACTACGCCCACGTCCTGGCCTACTTGCGCTGGCGCACGCGCGACCCGCACGTCGCGCAGGACCTCGCGCAGGAGACCTTCCTCCAGGCCTATCGGAACCGGCACACCTTCGATCCGGCACGCGGGACCGAGCAAGCGTGGCTCCTCGGGATCGCCCGCAACGTCAGCGCCTACGCCGCGCGCCGGCGGGGCGCCCGCCCCCAAGAGCTCCCCGGCATCCACGCGATCGCCGACGGCGTCTGGTTTGACCCCCACGGAACGCACCGCCGGGACGGGGAGCGGATGACAGCCCTGGAGCGCTGCCTCGAGACCCTCACGGCGCGCGCCCGGGCGATCCTCGACCTCGTCTACAAGGAGCGCCTGCCCTACGCCGAGATCGCCCAGCGCTTCGGGATGGGCTTGAGCGCCGTCAAGGTCGCCGCCTGCCGCGCACGCCAGGCGCTGGCCGAGTGCATGCGACGCCGTCTGTCGGCCCCGTCCGGTCCGTTTTGAAGTCGTCCCTCTGTCCCCGGAACGAATACACATGATCCCCGCCGCCCCCCGAAATTGCGCCGAGGCGCGCGACCAATACTTGGCTTGGCTCGACGGAGAGCTCGCGGAACCCGAAACAGCCTCCCTGGAGGCCCACGTGGCCGGCTGCACGGGATGCCGGGCGGAGGCGGAGTCCATCGCCGCAATCCATCGCGATTTGTGCGTCCGGGCACAGGACCTTGACGCAGAGAACGAAGCGGGAATCCAAGCGGTGCTCGCGGCGCTCCGGGATGCGGAGGTCCCCGTCGCCGGCCGGACCGGTAACGCGACCGGCCGTTCCGCACGGGTCACCCCGCGCGCGGCGAAGGCCCTGGGAACGCAGCGGCGACAAGGGCTCCGCGCGCTGTCCGCGCGAACGCCCGCCTTCGTCGCGGCCGGGCTCCTCCTCGCCGCGGGAGCCCTCGTGGTTTTCTCCCTGAAGCACAGGCGTCCCGCGCCGACGGCCCCTCCCAAGCCTCCCCCGCCGGCCGCGATCGCCCGAGCCGAGGCCCCTGCAACGGACCTCGCGCCCCCGGAGACGACGCCGCCCGGCGCCACGACCGCCACGCCGCCCGTCCCGCCCCCCCCGCCGGAGGGCGTGCCCTCCCCGGATTCGGGGACCCCGGCGGCCCTGCAGCGCCCCGATCCGGCGCCGCCCATGTCGGCGGAACCGCCCCCGATCAGGGCACCGGAGTCCCCCGCAAAGACCGCGATCGGGCCGCACCCCGGCCCGCAGACCGCCCCGCAGCCCCCCGCTCCCCCGAGCGCCACCGTCCCGACGGGACCGGTCATCGCCACCATCGAAGCCGCACGGGGCATCGCCCAGATCGTCGCGGACGCCGGCCGCATCCCCGCCGTCCCTGGGACCGAGATTCGGGAGGGAACCGGGCTCGAGACCCGAGGCAACGGAAGCCGCCTCGCCTTCCGATATCCCGATGGGACGCGGATCGAGCTGCGCGGGGATACGGCCGTCCGCCCTCCGCCTGCGCCCCCCGCCAGAGGCCGCCCGGGATCGCCGGCTGGAAAGCGCTGGATGTTGAGTTCGGGGACGCTCGCCGCCGAAGTGGCCCGCCAGCCTTTCGACGCGCCCCTGCTCATCCACACGCCGACCGCGGAGGCTTCCGTGCTCGGCACGGCCTTCCGCATCACCTGCTCGCCTCACGCGACGCGCCTCGACGTATGGGAGGGAAAAGTCCGGCTCACACGCTCGGCGGACCGGGCCTCCGTCACCGTCCCTGCGGGCCATTTCGCCGTGTCAACCGCGGCAAAGGGAGATCCCTTGGTGGCGCGGGTCGGCCGAGTCGAGACCGGACTCCTCGCCTTGTACGCCTTCGACGAAGGCGCGGGGGACACGGTGCATGAGACCGGGAACTCGCAACCCCGCCTCGACCTGCGCATCGGGAATCCGGGCTCGGTTCGATGGCTGCCGCACGGCTTGGCGATCCTGGGGGAGGCCGGCATCGGCTCCGACGGCTCCGCAAGCCGGATCGCCGCCACCATCCGCCAGCGGCACGAGCTCACGCTGGAGGCTTGGGTGCGTCCCGACCCGTCCAACCCGAAGGGTCCGGCAGGGATCCTGCTCCTGGAAGGATGCGCCCTGCACCCGATCGCCCTGCTGGGGTACGGGGGGATGGACACGCCGGCGGGCCTGTACCGCGGGTTCCTGCGAACGACCGTCAACGATGGGGACGCCAAGGCTTTTCTTGCGGCCCCCGACCGGGCCGGCGACTCCCGCCTCGCCCATGTCGTTTTCACGCGCGAAGGCGGCGGAGCCGCCCGCCTGTACATCGACGGGCGGGAGCAGGCAGCAGGCCGGATCGCCGGCGAGATCCCCGCCTGCACCGTTCCCCACCGCCTCCTGCTCGGTTCGGGGCTCGCCGGCGACGCCCCGTGGCAGGGCGAGCTGCACTTGGCGGCAATCTATGGCCGGCCCCTCTCCGCCGACGAGGTGAGACGAAACCACTTGGCCGGTTGCGGAGGGATCTCCTGCTCGGGGTCCCGCTGAAACGTCGGACCCGTTTGCGCTTGCAAGGACGCCAAGGAGTCTATATCGTATGGGCTGCCGGCCGGGCCGGCCAACCAGGAAGGAGGCGTTTATGATCCGTCGCGGGGTGTTTGCGCTGGCGGGACTCGCGTTGGCCGCGTCGCCTGCGCCGGCTCAGGACAAGGCGAAAGTCGCGTGGGTAAAGCCGGAGGTCGGCTTGGCCCAGGCCGCCGCCACCGGCAAGCTCGCCGCGTGGTTCTTTACCACCGGCGCGGAATCCGCCAACGGCTCCCGCCCCAGTTGCTGAGGGGGGGTCGTCGATGCGGCGGACCGTGCGTTCGCCACCGAAGGGATCGTCAAGAAGGCGGAGGGCTTCGTCAACGTGCGCGGCAACAACAAGGCCGCGGACCAGTATAAGATCGAGCGGGTGCCGACCCTGCTGGTCACCGACGCGGACGGCGACGAGATCTGCCGGGGCCTCGCCGCCAACGAGGCGACGATCTCGCGAGTCCTGGACACGGCGCTCGAGAAGTACAAGGACACCCCCATCGCCTGGGGAAACGACCCGTCGGGCGCCCCGGCCTCGAAGCTGCTCGTCATCGGTTTCGACACCGAGAAGGAGGACGGGCTCAAGGCGCTCGAGGACAAGACGCTCGTCAAGTTCCACGACCGATGCACCTTCGTCAAGTTGCCGTACGAGAAGGGCGGAGAGACGGCCAAGGCGTGGGGCGTATCGACGACCCCGACGATCGTGCTCTGCGACCCGTCGAAGGAGACGCCCGCCAAGCAGGCGATCGAGCGGCTCAGCGGGAAGAAGACGCCCCGGGATCTGAAATCGGCGATCCTGCGGGCGCTCCGCAAGATCGAGACCGCCCAGAAGGCGGCTGCAAAGTAGGCGGCCGTGAACCGACCCCAGGCCCCGCCCGGAAGACCCCGGGCGGGGCCTTTCTTATTCCCGCTTGAAGACGGTGCGCAAGGCGTACAGCAGGAACAGCGCCGTGGCGACCAGGATCGCGATCTTCATGGCCCCCTCCTTCCGCCGGGCGGCGGCCCTCGCGCCGGCGGCCTTCCATGAACGCCGGACGGCGGGCCGCCGATGTTCAATTATACCTCAACTTCCGGCCGCAGGCCCTCTTTTTCCTGCCCAATCCGGCGCCCGCCGGCAATAATGGCGGCATGCCGCCGACCGGGACCGGCCCCGTGCAGCCCCCCTCCTCGCGTCAGGAGGCGGTGATGTCCGAGCTCCTCCGCATCCGGGAGCGCGCCACCGCCTTCGCCTACGCGGTCCTCCGCAATTTCCACGCCGCCGAGGACGCGTTCCAGGAGGCCGCCCTCGTCGTCGTCCGCCGCCTCGACGACTATTCCGGCGCCGGTTTCGAGCCCTGGTTCTGGACGATCCTCCGGAATGTCCTCGGCTCCCGGATCCGGGCCGGGCGCCACGCCGCGGTCCTGGCCGATCCCGCCATCCTCGAACGGTTGGCCGGCGCCGCCGCGGCCGCCCCCGCATCCCCCCCGGAAGACGTCGACCGCATCGCCGCCTGCCTCCAGCGCCTCGACGCCAAGGCCCGACTGGTCCTGCACTGGCGTTTTCTCGAAGAGGCGGGCTGCGACGAGATCGCCCGGCGTCTGGGCCGCTCGATCCAAGGGGCCTACGCCCTCATCAAGCGGTCCCGCCAGGCGCTCCGCGAGTGCGTCCAAGCGCAGACACGGTAGGACCTCGCGCCCATGTCCGACAACCTCCGGGACCTGGCGGAGCGATACCTCGGCGGCGCGCTGGCGCGCGAGGAGGAGGTCGCGCTCGCCTCGCGGCTCCGCGCCGACGACGACGCCGCCCGCGCCCTGATCGAGGCCGCCCGGGGCGACCTCGCGCTGCGGGCGGCGCTCGCCGCGCTGGCCCAGACCGGCGCCGCGCCGGCCGGCGGCAAGACCGTGCGCCGGAGCCCGCCCCGGCGCCGCCTCCCCCGCCGCGCCCTCGCGGCCGCCGCCGTCCTCGCCGCCGCCGGGCTCCTCGTCTATCGAGGCGGGCCGAGGCCCGACCCGGCACTCCCCGCCCTCGTCGCCTCCCGGGGCCCCCTCCGGATCTTCGACGGGGACCGGCGCCTCGACGCCCGCATCGGCATGGCGGTCGCGCCCGGCCGGGAAATCCGCATCGACGACCCCGACGGTTTCGCCGTGCTCGCCTACCCCGATGGCACGCGCATCGAAGCGGCCGGAATCGCCGCCGTCTCGGTCGCCGCGGGCGCGGGGGGCGGGAAGCGGCTCGCGATCGCGCTCGGCCGCGTTTCGGCGGCCGTCCCCCCCCAGCCCGCCGGGCAGACCTTCGTCTTCTCCACCCCGCAGGCCGAGGCGGCGATCCTGGGGACGCGCCTCGCCCTGACCGTTTCCGGGTCCGCCACGCGCCTGGAGGTGTCCGAGGGAACCGTGCAGCTCACGCGGCGCGAGAGCGGCGCGACCGCGCGCGTCGCCGCCGGCGGCGTCGCCGTGACGGGCGCCGGCACCGACGCCCCGCTTCTCCTCGCGCCCGAGCCGGTCCTCCCCGCCGACGCCGTCGCCGACACCGTCGGCGTCGTCCTCCACCTTGGCCGGGAGGCGGCGGCCGGCCGATTCGAGACCGTCCTCCTCCCCCGCCTCCGAGAGCTGGGCGTCCGCCACGTGCGCGACGGCGACGCCGTCCGCGAGCCCGCGTTCCGCCGGCGGGTTCGGGACCTCGGCGCGGCGGGAATCCGGTCGACGATCTTCATGGATCCCGCCTGCGGCGTGTCCCCGGCGGACGCCGTCGAAGCCGCGAAGGATCTCGGCCCGGCCCTCGAGGCGGTGGAGGGCCCCTGCACGCCGGACATCGTGCGCGACACCGCCACGCCCTTCGCCTACCGGGGACTCGGATTCCCCGAGGGGGTCCGCGCCTATCAGCGGGACCTCGTGGAGGCGATGCGCGCCGACCCCGCCACGGCGGCGCTCCCCGTCTACACGCCGGCGCTTCGCGGCCCCGCGCGCGCCCGCGAGCTCGGCCCGCTCCCCGCCGACGCCGTCGCGATGCACAGCTTTCCCTTCGGCCGCCTGCCGGACGACGCGCTCGACACGTGGTGGATCCCGGAAACGCGCGCGCTGGGAGAGCCGGGGCGCCCCCTCGTCGTCACCTCCACCGGGTGGCACACCGCCCCCGGGCTCCTGAACCCGATCCACCCCCAGCCGGGCGTCTCCGAGGCCGCCGCCGCCCGCTACGTTCCCCGCCTCTTCCTCGAATACGCCCTCCGCGACGTCCGCCGCGTCTTCTATTACGATCTCATCGACGACGGCGAGGACGCGCCGGGGCGCGCGCCTGAGGCGGAGCACCACTTCGGCCTGCTGCGGTTCGACGGGACGCCGAAACCGGCCTTCCACGCCCTGCGCCGGCTGATCGCCCGGCTCGTCGACCCCGGCCCCCCGGTCGAGCCGGGAACGCTCCGGTTCGCGCTCGCCGGAGCGCCGCCCGACCTGAAACGGCTTCTTTTGAGAAAGCGCGACGGGACATTCTGCCTCGTCCTCTGGAGAAACGCCGCAAGCTACGACTTGGCCGCGCGGCGCGATCTCGACGTCCCGCCCGCCCGGGTGACGCTGGCCGTCGGATCCTCCTTCGCCGCCGCCGACCTCTACCTGCCGTCCGTCTCCGAGGGCCGGGTCCACCGCATCCCGGACCCCGCCGTCTTCACGGTGGAGGTTCCCGACCACCCCTTGATCGTCGAGCTGCTCCCGGCCCGGTAGCGGCTCCCGGACCGCATTCGAGGACGCCAGCATGCACCGACTTCGTCCCTGGGCCGAGCTCGCGCTTCCCGCCGCCCTGCTCGTCTCCCCCCCCGGCGGCCCGTCCGCCGCGCCGGCCGACCTCCCGCCCATCGGCCGCTGGGACGGGAAGACGGCCTCGGCCGCGCTCGACCGGCCCTACGAGGACCCCGTCCAGGACCCGCCGCCCTTCGGGATCGTCTCCTATTTCAACCACCCGTGGCGCGGCGCCATGGACACGTGGCCGGCCTCGCACTGGACCGACTTCGTCGGCGCCAGCTTCACCCTCAACGACCACGCCCGCCTCCGGGCCGTCACACAGCTCCTCACCGAGTGCGGCGTCCGCTTCACGCGCGTCGAGATCGGCTGGGGGAGCCTGGGGTGGGATGACGACCTCCCGGCCGGGGCGAAGGAGCACTGGCGGAAGACCTTCGCGATCTTCAAGGAGCACGGCGTCCGCCCCGTCATGCTCCTGAACGCCCACCATGGCATGCCATGCCCCCACAAGGACGTCCACGTCGATATCCTCGAGCCGGCCAAGAAGGGGGACCGGACGCTCCGGTTGAAGCCCGGGACGACGCTGCGGGTGGGGTTCACGGGGCTGGTCAACGTCGGCACGTACAAAACGATGTGCCCGATCGTGACGCGTCTCGACGCCGACGGCACGGCGCACCTCTCGATGCCGCTCCCGGCGGACGTCAAGGCGGGCCGGACGCTTCTCCACGAGCTCAAGTACCAGCCCTTCCAAGGCGTCACGCTCAAGGACGGGACGCCCGTGCCGGAGGCGCGCGAATCGGTCGAGGGCTGGAAGCGCTATGCCCTGGCGATCGGGCGGTTCGTGCGCGCGTGCCTGGGAACGGAGACGGACGCGGGGTTCGACATTGAGGTCTGGAACGAGCTGACGTTCGGGAGCGACTTCCTCGACATCAACCGGTACTACGAGCCGAAGCGCGCATATGCGGAGCCGTTCTCCTACCGGAAGACGCGGGCCTGGACGCCGGCGCTCCGCCCCGACGCGCGGCTGGACTTCGAGGACACGGGATGGCACGCGCTCCTGCCGGTCACCGTCGACCTCTTCAACGACCCGGCGAACGGCTTCCCGGGCGTGAAGGTGGTCAGCGGCTTCTCCAACCAATGGCCCTGGAACTCCGGCGCCTCGCGCTGGGACGGCCAGGCGGGAATCAGCCGGCACTACTACACCAGCTCGGCCGGCGCCGACTTCTCGCCCGAGACCCCCGTCACCACGACGAGGGCCCACGCGACCGTCGACGCCCTCGGCGCGCTCGACGGCACACGGCCGCCCGACGCGAAGGAGTGGTGGCAGATCGTCCCCGGTTCCAACTTCATCCCCCGCTTCCGCGCCAGCCTGCCGGAGTGGTGCCATTTCGGATGGAAGACCGAGTGCATCGCCCGCGACCTCGTCCCCGACTCGCGCCGCGCCCACGCCGCCGGCTTCATGGGCCGTTACGGCCGCTTCACGACGAACGGCGAGCTTGAAAAGTGCCTCTTCTGGCAAACGGAGGTCAACTTCGACCGCCGCTGGTTCATCGACCGTGTCCGGAAGGAGACGGGCGCAAAGGAGGACGACCCGCGCCTCATCGCCCTCAACGACCACACCAACTCCAAGCACATCCTCCGCCAATACCTTTTCCATAACCACGAGGGGCTCGACCGGATCTGGCTCTTCTCGGCCGAGTTCAACGACTACGAGATCGGGCTGCTGCCGAAGCATTTTTACGCCGCCCTCGACGCCGCCCGGGGCGAGCTGACCGACGACGTCCGCGCGCACGTCCCGAAGGGCTGGTGGGGCGTCCGGTGGTTCTCCCGGCTCCTGCGCGAGGGCCAGCCCCTCCCCGCCCCGCGCGCCCTTCGCGTCGACGCCCTCGTCGAGCAGAAACCCCGCCTCGTCTTCGCCGGCGACGGCACCCCGGCGCGCCCCCATAAGTGGAACCGGGACGTCTTCGCCGTCCTCCCCTACCAGATCACCCCCTCCCGCTACGCCGTCGCCTACTATGTCGTCTTCCCGGACGCCTTCCACGCCTGGGATCCCGCCCTGGGACCCCTCGACCCCGCCCGGTACGACATGCCCGACCAGGAGTTCGATCTCACCCTCGGCAACCTCCGCGGGACCGGCGCGAAGGTCGCCGCCCACGACCTTCTCGCCGACCGCGACGTCCCCGTCCGGATCCTCGACGCGGCGGACGCCTCGCTGACCCTCCGCGTGCGGGCGACCGACTGCCCGCGCGTCCTGGTCATCGACGAAGCCAAGCCCGGCCCCGCCATCCTCGCTCCCCGTGCCGCCGCCGCCGGCAAGGGCGAGGTCGCCGTCTCGTGGAAGACGAACATCCCCGTCCAAAAGGCCCGCGTCACCTTCGGCCGCGACGGGGCGTTCCGCGGCGCCACCGCGATCGACGTGGCTCCGGCCGGGACGAGCTTCTCCGTGACGCTCCCCGTCGGCGCCCTCGACCTGGTCGCCGTCCGCATCCGCGTCGAGGCGGACGGCCTCGCCTGCGAATGGCCGCGGTGGGACGAGGACCTCGCCGGCCAAGTCGTGATGCCGGACGCCAAGCCGCGTCCGCCGGACCAGCCGCCGCCGGGGCTCCCCGACCCGCTCGCCCGCGCGTCGGGTCCCGCCTCGCCGCTCGAGGCCCCGAAGGGGATCGACCTTCCCGTCGAGCTGGCCAACCCCGCGCGCGGCGTCACCGTGAGGCTCCCGCGGGGCGCCGCGCCGTCGGGCCCGCCGGACGACCGGACCGCCTCGCTCGCCGCCGCCGGCCGGACCGTCGAGCTGCGCGTCCGCTACCTCCCGGGCGCGGCCGCCCGCCCCGCCGACCACCTGCCGGTGACGAGCTCCATCGATACCGTCACGGCGCGCGCCGTGACGCTCCCCGGCGGCGCCGCCGGCGTGCTGCTCGACTACACCCTCGACCCGGTCGCGCGGCCGGGCGCCACGAACCTCCACCAGCGCTTTCTCGCGGTCAAGGCCGGCCCGAGACAGGCGGACCTGCTCCTCGTGGGCGCCGCCGGACCGCCCGAGTCGATGGCGGCGATCGACAGCCTCCTCACGGCGGTCTTCGCGAGCGTGACGGCCCGCTGACGGAGACGTATCGAGCCCGCGGATCACGATGAGCGCGCAGCGGACGATGGTTGCGACCGAGGCCCCTTTCCGACACGGAGCTCGCCTATGTCCACCGCACGTCGCCTCCTGACGACATCCCTCCTCGCCGCGCTCGCCCAGACCGCCCCCGCGGGAGAGCCGGTCCAGCCCCTCCCCGCGACCTGCTCCTGGATCGGCAACACCTTCCCCGGCGCCGCCAAGTGGGTCCAGCAGAACGTCAAGGCGATGGTCGTCGTTCCCGACGGCACGATCTACACGAACGTCTTCTGGGACGAAGCCGGGCGCGAGGTCGGGGTCTACAAGGACGGGGACGCCATCGGAATCGCCCGCCACACGCACGGGTGGGGCTACAACGGAGGCGAGGCGATCGCGGTAAACGCAAAATACGTCTTCATCGCCCAGACCGCCGACAACGAGGGCGGCGGCCTCAAGGACCCCGACACGTGGCCCCCGAAAGGCCTGAAATGGCACGGGATCTCGCGCCGGCTCCGGTCGGACATCGCGCAGGGCGCGCCGTTCCCGGGAGGCAAGGGCGGCAAGGGGGACACCCTCAAGGGCTGCTTCCTCCCCGTCAACGAGGCGCCCGCCGACGAGCCCGCCGCCCTCGCGGGGCTCTGGGCGGACGACCGGCGCGTCTATGTCGCCAACCCCTGGAAAAAGCGCATCGAGGTCCTCGACGCGGAGACGCTGGCGCCGGTCGCGCAGTGGGAGGTCGAGCGCGCCGGCCCGCTGGCCGGCGATCCCGCCGGCCGGCTTTGGATGCTCCAGCGCGCCTCGGGCGAAATGCCCGCGGCCGTGGTCGCCTTCTCGGCCGACGGCAAGCCCCTCCCGCAGCGCGTCACGCTCCCCGCCGACGCCCGCCCGACGGGGTTCTGCATCGATCCGAAGGGGCGCCTCCTCGTCGCCGACGCCGGCCCGTCGCAGCAGGTCCTCGTCTACGAGGGGCTCGACACCGCGCCCCGCCCCGCCGCCCCCCTCGGCGCGAAGGGAGGGATCTTCTCCGGGATCCCGGGCCGCACCGGCGATCTTCGCTTCAACGACCCCGTTGCCGTCGGCGGCGACGCCGCCGGCCATGTCGTCGTCGTCAGCAACGGCAACAGCGGGGGGGGCGGGAACGTGATGGAGTGCTACGACCCGGCCGGGAAGCTTCGCTGGCGGATTTTCGGCATCATGTTCGTCGACGTCGCCGACCTCGACCCCGCCGACGAGACGGCCGTCTTCACCAAGGAGGAGCGGATCCGGATCGACCCCGCGAAGCCCGCCGGCAAGAACTGGTCGTACGAGGCCTACACGATCAACCGGTTCAAGTACCCCGACGACCCCCGCCTCCACATCTGGTCGGCCGGCGCCTGGGTCCGCCGCCTCCAGGGGAAGCGGATCCTCTTCGTCCTCGACATGAACAACGAGTTCCTCCAGGTCTACCGGTTCAACGAGGCGACCGACGGCGAGATCGCGATCCCGGCAGGCCTGTTCGCGGGGAAGCCGATCCAGCCCCGGCGCCGCGGCGGCGACCCCGCCTGGCCGCCGCACCAGCCGGCGAAGGGCGAGTGGATCTGGTGCGACGCGGACGGGGACGGGGCCTTCGACGCCGGCGAGTACGACCGCCGCGGCGACGAGAACGCCCCCGGCTACCAGGGCTGGTGGGTCGACGACGCCGGCACCGTCTGGCAGGCGACGGAAACGAAGGGGCTCCGCCGCTTCCCCCTGAAGTCGATCGACGCGAAAGGCGTCCCCGCCTGGGGCTTCGCCGCGATGGAAACCCTCCCCCATCCCGCCGAGCTGAAACAGCTCAAGCGGGTCCGCTACCTCCCCGGGAAGGACGTGATGCTCCTCGGCGGGTGCACGGACGAGCACAAGAACCAGCACTGGAAGCCGATGGGACCGGTGATCGTCCGGTACGACGACTGGAGCAAGCCGTCCCGAAAGGCCCGATGGACGCTCGTCGCCCCGTACGCGAAGGGCTCCCGGGGACACGAGTCGTGCGAGCCGATGGGCTTCGACGTCGCGGGGGACTTCGTCTTCGTCCCCTACACCGGCGCCTCGAAGGAGACGGGATTCAGCACGGGACATATCGAGATCTTCCGGCTCGACGACGCGAAGCCGGTCGGATGCCTCGAGCCCCCGCCCGAGATCGGCGAGATCGGGTTGCAGGACGTCCGGGAGTGCCTCCGCGCCCACAAGCGCTCAAACGGCGAGTATGTCGTCTTCCTGGAGGAGGACTGGAAGGCGAAAATACTGATGTATCGATGGAAGCCGTGAGGATCCGTCCCGGGTGACGCTCCCCGCCCCAGCCGCCGCCGCCGCTACGGCGCCCTGCGCGAGTGGCTGGAGCGGCAGGGCATCCGACCTCTGTACATCGAGCCGGGGAACCCGTGGGAAAACGACCACGTCGAGGAGTGGAGGAAGCACTTCAACACCGACCGACCTCACAGCGCGTTGGGATACCGGACGCCAGCCGAGGCGGCTCGAAGCCCTGAAGACGCCGCCACGGCCCTGAACTCTGCCATTCCGGGCGCAAGCAACGGGGCACCCATCAACCCATAATCTGGACCAGATTTGGGGGACAGGTCAATATCTTGACGCATCGCGTTAATCCGCGCCAGCCCCGCAGGAATGCATATCAAATCCATCGCAGCGCACGTCCCGTCAAATCGGAGGCCAGGAATCCCCCATGAGCAAGCCGTCCCTCGTCGCCGCGCTGCTCCTCCTCGTCCAGGTCGCCCTCGCGGAAGACGCATTCCCGCCTCCCGCCCCCCCGCAGGACGAGGCCGCCCTCGGCGCCGGCATCCAGAGGACGATGACCCTGCTGGCGACCAGCACCCCGCAGAATCGGAACCGCGTCCGCATCCTCTTCTACGGCCAGTCGATCACCGAGCAGGCGTGGTGGAAGACGGTGGCCGAAGACCTCCGCAGGCGCTTCCCGCACGCCGACCTCGAGATCGAGAACAAGGCCCTCGGCGGCTTCGCCTCCCAGATCCTCTGCCGCATCGCCGAACACGACCTCTACCCGTATTATCCCGATCTGCTCATCTTCTACGTCTACGGCGACCACACGAAATACGAGCAGATCATCCGCGAGACCCGCACGCGCACGACCGCCGAGATCCTCATGCAGAACGACCACTGCACGAAGGACGAGGATCTGGCCGAGGAAACGGACCCGTCGAAGCTCAACCCCTCGAAGTGGACGCCCTGGATGAACCACGTCTTCCTGCCGGGGACCGCCAAGAAGTACGGCTGCGGGTACCTCGACCAGCGGACCGCCTGGAAGCGCTACCTCGCCGACAACCGCCTCAAGGCGGCCCAGCTTCTCAAGGACGGCGTCCACCTCAACGATCACGGCAATTTCCTGATGGCCGAGCTGGTCAAGCGCTACCTCGTCCACAACCCGTCCCTGCCGTACGACAAGGATCTCGTCAAGACGTTCGAGGTCGGCAAGGATGTGGCGTGGGCGGGGGGCAAGCTGACGCTCGCGTTCGAAGGGAACCGCGTCGACGCGGTCGCGGCGCCGGGGACGGCCGCGCGGCCCGCGACGGTGACGATCGACGGCAAAAAGCCGTCCGACATCCCCGAGCTCTACGTCGTCACCCGCCCCAGCGTCTCCCAGGCCGGCTTCTGGCCGGCGCTTCTCCGCATCGGGCACGAGAAGCCGCTCCAGCCCGAGACGTGGACCCTGACGGTGACGAAGACGGACCCCGCGGCGACGGACGTGACGTTCGAGGTGGCCGGCTCGAAGACGGGGCCGGACGGCGGCGGCGTCTCCACGCAGCGGTTCGTCTCGAACTCCGGCCGGGTCGTGATCGAGCCGGGCGACTGGTGGGTGAAAAACACGTACCAGATCGTCAAGAAGGAGCTGAAGGCGGGGTTCCAAGTGACGTGGGAGGCGCGGCTGCTGGGCGTCGACGCCTACGCGCCGCCGAAAGCCGAGGATCCCTCGCGGGAGATCCTCACCCCGCTCGCCCAAGGGCTTTCGAATGGGAAACACACGCTGGAGATCTCGGGACAGGTCCCGATCCGGGCGATCCGGGTCTACCGGCCGCTGTCTTGGCTCGCAGTTCCATGAAAATCGCCGAGGGCCTTTTTGCTTGAGACGCCTCGCCGAAAACGATCAGGACACAGCCCTCTCTTCCGCCGCCAGAAGTCGGTCGAGGTGGGCCTTCGCGGACTTGGCCCACGCCTGCCATCGCGGAATCTGGATCGCGACGCCTCGCACGTAAACGTCCTCCGGCGTCACCGGGTCTCCACCGATCGTGGGGAGGAGCGCCCAGTGCGGGCGCTTCGTGTTGTAGCGGCCGCGGAACTCCGCGGGCGGCGGGCCCGGTCTCTTTCGCCCTCCCGGCGGGATTGGATCGCGGTACCATCCCGTCACGCCGGCGCCCATCTGCGCGAGGACGCGCGTCAGCCGCGTCCCCGGCATCGACCGGAGACCGCCCTTGATCTCCTCTCTGCCACCCCACGGGAACCCGGGCCCTCGTCCACAGCGAGCGGAGCGAGCCAGGGGCCCGGGGTCCCGGGGGTAGCATACCAGGCGAGATTTCTCGAGCTGAGCGTTTTCCAGGAACTACGAGCTATACACCGTCCCGGCTACTCCAACACGAGGGGATGAGGCATCTTGGGCCATGCGGCGACGGCTTGACTTTTCAGCCCATACACCTCAGAATATGGGTTCGTCCTGCGGGGAGGAGGCCAGCGGCCCATGGTCTTCGCCGATTCGAACGGGCGGGAGTTGACGAGCGACGCGATCCGCAACGCCGTGCAGGAGTTGGCCCGCGGGCGGTGGCAGCGGTTCCGAACCGACCTTCGGCTCTACCTCGAGCGCAACGCCGACCGGATCCTGGAGCCGGCGCATCTAAAACGATGCCTGCGGATGGCGCGGGCGAACGACCTGCCTCTGGCCGATCTATGCCGGGCACGCGGCTCGCGTCTGGAGTACGCCCTCTACTTGGCCGCGTTCACCCGGCTCTGCGGCGACCGAACGATCCGGAGCCGGGACGAGTTCGACGAGCAGCGCCGGGAGATCAACCAGGCGATCTGGACGCTCGGCGAGCGGCTGGGACGAGCCCCGACGGCGGCGGAGGTCCGGGAGCGCCTGGAGGCTTGGGTTCGCGACTCGGCCGGCCCGCAGCGGGAAAAAATGATCCTCATCGCCCAGTTGATGCTGCGCAACGACTGGCCGACCTACGTGCAAGTCCTCTGGAGCGCCCTCGAGCGGCAGTTGGCCGCCCCTGCCATGCCCGTCCCCGTCCTGTCTGCCCCGGCCGTCTAGATCTTGCGGCCGTGCCCGGGTCCCCTTCACCGCTCTTGCTCGGCGGCCGGCAAGCCGGGCGCGGGGCGGGCGTCCTCTCTCTCGGGCGGGCGGTGTATCGAGCGATCGGGGGGCGTTTGTCTATAATCGGAAGGCGGCCGGCCCCCCGCGTTCCCGCGGGGGCGTCGGGCGGGTGCGATCGGAATCGCTGGTCAGGAGGGGCTCCATGACGCGCGAGCGGTGCGGGACACATCCTCGAGGGCTTGGCGGACGCCGCCGGCCCGGTTCGGCGCGGCAGGCCGGTTGGCGGACCCTCCTGCTCCTTCTCCCGGCCCTGTCCCTCGCCGCCGCCGAGGCGCCCTCCCGCTCGTGCTTCGTCATCAAGGTCGTCGACGCGGACACCGGGCGCGGCGTACCGCTGGTCGAGCTCAAAACAGTCCATGCGATCCGATTCTGGACCGATAGCGCCGGGGTCGTGGCTTTCGACGAGCCCGGGCTGATGGGGCAGGAGGTTTTCTTCCACGTCCGGAGCCACGGCTATGAGGAGCCGAAGGCCGACGGGTTCGGCATCCGCGGCGTCCGCCTGAAGGCGATGGCCGGCCAGACGGCAACGGTGAAGATCAAGCGGGTCAACATCGCCGAGCGGCTTTACCGCATCACGGGCGGGGGCATCTACCGCGACAGCGTCCTGGCCGGACTCCCGGTCCCGCTGAAGCAGCCGGTGCTGAACGGCAAGGTGCTTGGGCAGGACACGGTGGCCATGACCGAGTATAAGGGCCGGTACTTCTGGCTCTGGGGCGACACCAACCGGCCGGGCTACCCGCTGGGCAACTTCGCGACCTCGTCGGCCACGTCGCTCCCCCCCGGCCGGGGAGGCCTGGACCCCTCGGTCGGCATCGATCTGACCTACTTCGTGGACCCGGAGGGCTTCTCGAAAAAGATGTGCCCGCTGCCCGAGCCGGGCGTGGTCTGGATGGGGTCGCTGATCGCCCTGCCGGACGGCTCGAAGAACGAGCGACTGCTGGCGCGCTGGTCGCGCCTGACCGGCCTGACGGAGCTCAAGGAGCGCGGGTTCGCGGTCTTCAACGACAAGACGGAGCAATTCGAGAAGCTCACCACGTTCGCCGACACCCAGCACGTGATCCCGGACTGGCAGGCCTACCGCGACGGAGGGCCCGAGCCCGACCGGGATCACATCTACTTCGTCTCCCCCTTCCCGAACATCCGCATCCGGGCGTCCGTGGAGGCCTTCCAGCAGCCGGAGCGATTCGAGGCGTTCACCTGCCTGAAGGCCGGCGCGCGCTACACCGGGAAGGACGCCGAGCTGGACCGCGATGCCGGCGGCCGGCTGGTCTGGGCGTGGAAGCCCAATGCCTCGCCGGTCAACGACCCGCAATGGGACGAGTTGTGCAAGGCGAACCGAGTCAAACCGGACGAGGCGTGGAACTGGGTGGTCGACGCGAAGAGCGGGAAGCACGTCCGCAACCACAACGGGACGGTCGGATACAGCCCCTTCCGCAAACGGTATTTCCTGGTGATCCTCCAGGCCGGCGGCGACACGTCATACCTGGGCGAGGTCTGGTACGCGGAGGCGGAGAAGCTGGAGGGACCGTGGCGGAAGGCCGTGAAGATCGTGACGCACGACAAGTACACCTTCTACAACGTCTGTCATCACCCCGAGTTCGACCAGAAGAACGGCCAAATCATCTATTTTGAAGGCACCTACTGCAGCACGTTCTCGGGCAATAACGACGTGACGCCGCGGTACGATTACAACCAAATGATGTACCGGCTGGACCTGGCCGATCCGCGCTTGCGGACCGAGTGACGCGCCCCGCGGGCGAGGCGCCGGGAGCGGAGCCGGACCCCGCTACTTCTGGAAGATGGGCAGGTACTCGCACGGGATCTGGAGAATGACGCAGGCCATGGCGGTGGCGTAGGCGGGGCCGACGTCGTCCTCCCAGTGTCCGTCCGCCGCCTGCGCGTCGAGGATATCCCGGCTGGCGCGCTCCCAGTAGGCGCGCCACACGGCGCCGCGCGCGAGGTAGAAGGCCTGTGCGGCGTAGTAGTGGCCGTAGAAGTAGTGGAACTCCCCGACTTGCGGCTCCATCCGCCTTCCGACCGGCCCCGCCATCCATTCCACCCCCTGCTGCACCTCGCGTGACTGGTAGTCCCCGAGGCTGTAAAGCGACACGACGCCGCAGGCCGTCAACGGAAAGCTGGTGCGCGTGTCCTGCGGGCCGAGCTGGTAGCTGAAACTGCCGTTCGGGAGGGCGCACCGCTTGATGTAATTCACCGCGCGGTCGATGGTCGTCTTCGGGACGCCGATCCCGACGTTCCGCGCCGCGCGGAGCGCCTGGAGGGTGGAGACGGTGACGGACAAATCCGCGTCGAAAGGCGTCGGCTGGTACCGCCAGCCGCCGTCGGCGTTCTGGGCCCGCACGATCAGGTTCACCGCCCCCTTCAGCGCGTTCTTCACGTCCTCCCGCGGCGACGTCCCGAGCACCTCCGCCAGGAAGAGGGTGGCGAAGGCATGCTCGTACATGCGCGAGGACTGGTGGGTGATATAGCCATCCTCGGGGCGGACGCAACCGAGGACGAAATCCAGGGCCTTCGCCGCCTCCTTGCCGTGCCGGCCGCGGTGAGGCAGGCTTCCGTTGCCGAGGAAGGCGAGGCCGGCCAGGGCCGTCACGCCGACGTGGTCCCCCTCCCTCCCGAGGAAGTTGTTCATCAGCTTGTAGCCGATCCGGCACGTCCACGACCCGTTGTCGTTCTGCTTCGCGGCGAGCCAGGCGAGCCCTTTGTCGACCGCCGCGCGGATCCCCGGGGTGAGCGGCGGGGGCGAGGGGGGATCGTCGGCCGCCAGCGGGGCCGCGGCGGCGGCGAAAGCGGCCAGGACCGGGATCGTCCTGCGCATGGGCTTCCAGTCTACGATGCGCCCCCCCCCGATTCAAACGTTCTGCGCCCGTTCGTGAATACGGGGGGGGACGGCAGGCGTTGGGTTCGCCCCGGTCGTCTTTGCCTTTCACTCCTCCGCGCTCGTTCGTATAGTGTTTATCCGGTCGACCGGGAGCCCCCGAAAGCCGAGCGTCCCCATGGACTTCCCCGCATTCCGCCGCGCGCGGCAACGCCGGAGCGCCCGTTCTGGCGCCGTCGCCTCGCTCCTGGCGCTCTTCCTCGTTCCCGCCGCCCCCCCCTGGGCGGCCGCCCAGCCGGAGGAGGAGGTCGGCTTCAACCGGGCCGTGTTGCCGGGGGAGACGAACCCGGACGTCCCGCGCTTGCTTCGTTTCGCCCGCAAGGCCTCGGAGGCGCGGAACTGGCCCGAGGCCGCGCGCGCCTATGCCGAGATCCTCGATCGGTTCCATCCCGGCGCGAAGGGCCCGGATGCCGTCGTCCCCGCCGGCGACGGCTTCTACGTCGGCGCCGCCGAACAGGCCCTGGCCGGGATCGCCGACCTTCCGCCCGAGGGCCGGGCTGCATGCCGGGACGCCGCCGAGCCGGCCGCGCGGGGCCTCTTGGAGCGGGCGGTGGCCGAGCGCGACGAGGCGGGCCTCTTGGCGCTGATCGACCGCTATCCCTTCACGGCCTCCGCCGGCGCAGCCTTCGCCCGGCTCGCCCGCCGCCTCCCGGAGCCGGGGCGGCCCGGCGACGCGGCCGCGCTGGCCGATCGTCTGCCGAGGCTGGCCCCGGACGTCGTTCCCCCTGTGGCGGCGGCGCGTCTCGTGACCGTCCTGGCGGTATCGCAGGACCGCGCGCGCCTCCAGGCGCTCGCCGGCTTCTTGGAGCGGGAGCCGGCTTGGCGGGCCGCGCGGGTCCGGATTGCCGGCCGCGAGACGGGACCGGCGGCCTTTGCGCGGGAGGAACTGGCGAAACTGCCCCCGCCGCCCGCGGCGCCGGGCGGCGGAGCCCTCCCCGTCCCGCCCGGCTGGCCGCAATACGGCGGAGACGCCGCGCACCTCCGTCCCATGCATCCCGTGGCTGAGCCGCTCCGCCCTCTGGGCACCATCGCCGTCTCGCCGGGCTGGGGGGAGGGGTTCTTCGACGAGCCGGCCGCCTTCCCCGTCGAGGTGTCCCTGCCTCCCGTCTTTTTCCCGGCCGTGGCGGAGGGACTCTGCGTCATCGCCACGGACCGGGGCGTCTCGGCCTACCCGCTCGACACGGCCGGGGCCGCGGGCGTCGGCGAGCGCGAACCGGCGTGGCGCTTCGACGCCCCCGCCGTCGGCGGCTATCGGCACGACGATCGCACGGTGAATACCGCGACCATCCACCGCGGCCGCGTTATCGCCGCCCTGGTCGCCGCCGCCACGGAGGCCGAGCACCAGTCCTTCATCTACGTCAAGTATCCGTTCGCCCGCCGCGCCCTCGTGGCCCTCGACGCCTGGACCGGACGCCTCCTCTGGAAGGCGGGCGGGGCGCTGGAGGGAGACGGCCCCCTCGACCGCCTCTCCTTCCCGCTCCCCCCCACGCCCGACGGCGACGTGCTTTACGCCGGGGCCGTCGATCAGCCGAACCCGACGGATCCGTTCGCGCATTACGTCGTCTGCCTGGACGCGGCCACGGGCGCCCTTCGGTGGAAGACGTACGTCGCGCAGGGGCAGCATGAGGTGAACCTCTTCAACAACCCGATCCGGGAGTCCATCGGGACCGCGGTGACCGTCGCGGGCGACACCCTGTACTACGGGACGAACCTGGGCGCCGTGGCCGCGCTGGACCGCCTGACGGGTCGGATCCGCTGGATCCGGAAGTACGAACAGGTGCGGATCGACCCGCCGAAGACCATCTACGTCCAGCCGCATCCGCTGCGCTGGGCCAACAACCCGATCGTGGTCGCCGGCGGCACGGTCTGCGTCACGCCGCTGGACGCCTACAACGCCTGGGGGTTCGACGCGGCGACGGGCGCCCTGCGGTGGTCGATACCGCACGGCGGGGAACACGGCGAGATGTGGCGGTACGTTCTGGGCGTGCACGGCAGCCTGCTGGTCGTCAGCGGGCGGGAGTTGATGGCGGTCGACTTGGCCGCGGGGGGACGCCGCCGCTGGGTCTTCGCCCCCCGGGGCGAAGCCGGCGCGGGCAAGGGCGGCGTCACGCCCGATGCCGTCCTTTTCCCGACCGACCGCGGGCTCCACCGGGTCGATCCGAGGACGGGCAAGCCCCTCGGCTTTCGTCCGTGGGCGCAGCCCGAGCGGGAGGCCGGCAACGTGATCGCCGTCGACGGGTTCGTCGTGGCCGCCGCGCCGCGCGCGGTGACGCTTTTCGAGACGCCGCTGGCGCAGCAGGCGCTCAGCGAGGAGGCGCTGGCGCGGGACCCGGAGAACCTGCTGCTCGGCTGCCGGGCGGGGGCCGCGGCCCTTGCCGCGGGGCGCACGGCGGACGGGGAGCGGCGCCTGCGCGACGCCCTGCGGCGGGCCGCGGATCGGCCGGGCGACCCCGACGCGGCCCGCGCCGCTTGGCTCGCCCGACGCCTGCTCTTCCTCCACCTGGCGCGCGCCGCGAACCGGGAGGCGAAGACGGACCCCGCCCGCGCCCGTGCGCTTCTGGCCGACGCCCTCGCGATGGCGGACGACCGCGACGCCGCCCGCAACCAGGCCCTGCGCGTCGGCGAGGCCCTCCGCGAGGCCGGCCACCCGGCCGACGCCCTGGCCGTGTTCCAGGAGATCCTTCTCGAAGCCCCCGAGCCCCCGGCGGCCGTCGCCGAGGCGGACGAGGCGGCGCCGGCCGGGGACGCCGTCCGCGACCAAGCCGCTCGCGCCGTGGAGGCGATCCTCGCCGCGCACGGGCGCGAGCCGTACGCGCCCTACGAGGCGAAGGCACGCGAGGCCCTCGCCGCCGCCCGCCGCGACCCCACGCTCGCCCGTTTCGCCGCCGTCACCCGCGCTTGGCCGAACAGCCTGGCCGCCCGCGAAGCCGGGCTCGAGCGCCTCGGCCTGCTCGAGCAGGCCCGCGCGTGGGAGCCGCTGGCCACCGCCGCCCGCGCCTTCCTCCGCGAGCATCCCGACGCCGCCGAGTCCGCCGATGCCGCCCGCGCGCTGGCCACCGCCCTCGAACAGCGCGGCCAGCTGGCGGAAGCCAAGCGGATGATCCGGCAGATCGCGGCCCGCTGGGGCGACCGCGAGATCCTCGCCGACGGCCGGCGCGTCCGGGCCGCCGCCTGGGCCGCCGAGCGCCTCCGCCTCCCCCGCTTCGAGCGCGTCGCCGACGGCCGCGGTGTCCCCGACCTGCAGCCGCCTCTGGTTCCCGCCTGGACCTTTTCCGACCGCCCCGCCCCGCCGCCCCCGGCCGGCCCCCGGCCGGCCCCCGTCGTCTTCCGCCCCGCCCGCCTCCTCGCCTTCCCCGGCGCCGAGGAGCTGCCGCCCGGCGGCCTCCTCTTGGTCGCGACGGACCGAACGCTCCGCGCCGTCGACCTCCGGAGCGGCCAGCCGGCGTGGGAGCAGACGATCCCCGTTCCGCCCCGCGCCGCCGCCGCGATCGGCGACATGATTCTTGTCGTGGCCGATCGCGTCGTCCTCGGCCTCCGCGCCCGGACCGGGCAGGTGACATGGCAATACGAGTCCCGCACGCCGTTCCACCGGCACGGGGCCGCGGGCGGCCTCTACGCGCTCGCCGCGGCCGACCCCGCCGTGCCCGGGCGGACGCAACTGGTCGCGCTCGATCCCGCCGGCGGCCGCATCGCCTGGTCCGCCGCCGTCCCGGGGTTCCCCCTCACGGACCTGTTCGCCGGCGGGGGCCGGCTCGTTTTTCTCACCGCCCCGCCCGCCGGCATTGTCTGCGTCGATGCCGCGACCGGGCAGGTGGAGCGGGTGACGGCCGTGGATCCGTCCGCCCACTCGCACGGCGTGGCCTTCCTGCCGCCCGACCGGCTCGCGCTTGTCTCCTCGTCCGGCCGCGTGGTGTGCGTGGCGCCGGAGACGGGGCGAACGGCGTGGGAGACGGCGCTGGAGGGGGCGGTGCCCGTGCCCGGCGTCGCCCCCGCCGGAGGCGCCGCGCTCGCCCTCGTCCTCCAAGCGGGCGGAGCCCGCCCCCAGGAGGTCGTTGCCTTCGACCCCGCCAGCGGCCGCCGGATCGTCTCCTGCGCCGACCTGCCCCCGCCCGCCGCCGCCGCCCCCGTCGCCGTGCTGACCGACGGCGCGAGCGCCTTCGTCCTGCTCCGCGGCCGGGAGCGGAACGAGATCGTTCTGACGGCCTTCGACAAGACGCGGCTGGCGTGGACCTGCGCGCCCCCGGATCCCGAAGGCGACGCCGTCTCCCTCGCCCACCCGCCGCTCCTGGCCGAGCGCCACGTGATCCTTCCCATGCCGCGCTTCAAGCTTCCCCGCGGGCCGTGGCTCCCGCGCGTCCTCGTGGTCGACAAGGCCGCGGGAACGGTGGCGCAGGACCTCCTGCCGGGGGACGAGACGCGCTCACTGACGCCTCCCCGCATCGACCTCTTCAACGGCGCGATCACGATCCTCTCCGACGGCTCGCTGCGCCTGTACCGCGGGCGGTGACGCCCCGACCGGCTTGGCGGCCCGCAAAACCGTTGCGATTCCGTTGCCGGTCCCGCTTCCCGGCGTATAATGATCGGCGGGTCGGAGGCTGCCCGTTGCGCGCGTGTTGGGGGTCGACAGCGCGGCCCGGCCGGCGGGCGGGAGGCGCCACGTGTCAGGAGTCGCGTCCATGGCCGAGCCCGATCGGGTTCCGCGGTCCCGGTTCGCGCCATGCCGGGTCCCGCCCCTCCTCCCGGTTCTGGTCGCCCTCGCCCTCCCAACGCGGCTCGCCGCGGCGGAGGAAGACGGCGAGGGCGCCCCGTCCCCCCGCGGCCGGCTCGAAGCCCTGGCGCCCATCACCCGCCGGATCCTCCCGATGACGGTCGACGGCGGCCTCCTCCGGCTCGACCGCGACGCCTGGTCGCGCCCCGCCGGCGGGAAGGACGGGGCGGATCCAAAGGCGGAGTTCGAGGCGCTCCTCATCAAGCAGGGCCTGCCCAAGGAATGGGCGGCCCGCCAAGCCGAGGAGATGGCCGGGGCCACCGACATCGAGCGCCTCTTCGGCCTCCTCCAGGCCGCCTCCCGGTGCGGCGGCAGCAGCCGCTCCCACGGCAACGACGAGCGCACGATGCAGTTCTCCGGCGGCGGCTTGGCCGCGAAGCTGACCCTCGCGCGGGGCTCCGTCCAGTTCGCGCTGCGCGAGGAGAAGGGGCCCTGCCGAGCGGTCGAGGTCTTCGACGACGGCGACGGCACGCTCCGGCTCACCGCGGCCGCCGGCGACGGCGACGCCTTGCTTGTCCTCCAGCAGTCGAAGGACGGGCGGTTCGGCGTCGCCTGGGTCGAGGGCGACTCGCCTTTCGCCGCGACGGGCCCCTCGTACGCCGAGTTCTACCGCACCCACCGGGCGGTCGTCGAGGGCCGCCTCCTGCCGATGCTCGCGAAGCTCGGCGTCAATCCGCCCCCCTCGGCCTCCGACCCCGCGGTGCGTCAGGCGGTCCTCGACCGCCTCCGTCCTCCCTCCGCGGCGGACCGGGAGTCGGTGGAGGAGGCGCTCGCGCGGCTCGACGACGCGGACCACACGGCTCGGGAGGAGGCGACGAAACGCTTGGCCGCCGAGGGGCACCGCCACCACGCACGGATCGAGGCGGCGCTCGCGAAGCCGGACCTCTCCCCGGAGGCCGCCGCACGGCTGAAGCGCGTCCTGGCGCAGACCGTCGTTCGCCGCCGCGCCGCCGACTTGGCCGAGGCGCTGCGGCTGGACGCAGACCCGGCCGTGCTCGTCTCGCTGCTCCGGGAGGCCCCGGAAGGGGACCGCCCGGCGGTGGTCGCCGCGCTGGAAAAGGCGACGGGAAAGGCGTTCAAGACGGACATCGAGGCCTGGACGCGCTGGCTGGAGAAGCCGGAAGAGTAACCCGCGGACCTCTCCCGCTTTCCGAGGACGGGAGGCCCCAGAAGAGGTTGTTGCTGTTCGAAGCCCCGCCCCTCCTTGGGTGCCGTAGCGGCAGCGGGGGGGTGGCTGGCACGGGACGCGTCATTTTCCGATAATCGCCTTCGGCGGATTGCCGCCGGAGGGATCCTTCATCTTCCCGGCGCCCCAGATCCGCCGCGAACGGCATCCATCCCTCGCGCCGTTCTCCCCGCCGACATCTGGCCACCGCCGACACCCCGCCCCATCAGGGGGCGGGGCAGGCGCGGAGGGGGGACGGGACACACCCTCTCCCTATCTCCCGCGGCGCGCCGCGCGCGCCGGGAGCGCCCCACGACCCTGACCGGCCGGTGTTTTGCCGCGCCCCGCGCCACCCGGCGTAGCCCTTTCCCACTGATCATCGTCTTCGCCGGTGAGTTCGGGGCCGGTTCGGCGGCTCGCCCGCCATGATCGCGGAG
>Ga0101944_10000797_pt1 | contig 83545 bp, 65 predicted proteins | sample DewCreD2012metaG_FD_75245 | JGI IMG/M metagenome (GOLD analysis project Ga0101944, IMG submission 75245) | Hot spring sediment bacterial and archeal communities from British Columbia, Canada, to study Microbial Dark Matter (Phase II) - Dewar... ... | reverse complement strand
GCCCTGACACTGGTTGAGGAGCATGATTTTGCCGCCGCGGTGATCCAGGATTACCGCGCGGGCGGCGGCCTGGGCCGGTTGGGCCGTTGGCTGCCCGGAATGCGCTCGAACGGCACGGCCTCCACCGGGTTCATTGCCCGGCTGCGCGCCCTTCCGGCGGCGGTAGACCTGCCGATTATTGTCATAGCCCAGGGAAGGCCATCCGAAAGCGCGCTGCGAGAGGCGTATCAGGCCGGGGCTTCCGAAATACTCCCCTACGCGCTGGCAGACGAGGTGTTAATCTCTAAGATCAAAAATTACGCGGCCCAGCATATTCAGCGACGGGCCCGCCCCCGCGTACTGGCCGCGGACGGGCAGGCCGCCAACCCAGGGGAGTTGTTCAGGTGGCTGTCGGAGTCGATGGAGCAAATTGCCCACGCCATGGCGAGCAGTCTGGATATGGCCGAAGTCCCCAGGCTGGTGTTGGAGCAGCTTCCGGCGGTGGTCCCTTATGAGCGCGGGGCGATTTTGCTGCGCGACGGTGATATTCTGCGGATCGTGGCTCAGCGCGGGTTCCCAGAAGGGTGGCCGGCCTCTGAAGCGCGCATCGCCATCCGCGAAGGGGATGTGTTTCAGCGAATCGTCGAGTCGCGCGAGGCGCTGTTAATTGACGACGTGACCCAAACCAGCGCCTGGCAGCAGGCCAAAGGGCTGCCCCTGCACCGTTCCTGGCTGGGCGTACCCCTGCTTTCGAAAGATCAGGTAATCGGCATGGTTTCACTGACGCGGCGCGAGGCGGGGGCTTTCCAACCGCAAGAAGTGGCTTTACTGCGTGCCTCTGCCAGTCAGGCGGCAGTGGCGCTTGTCAACGCCAGCCTGTTAAACGACTTAAAACGCTTTAACGAACAGCTCGAACAACTGGTACAGCAGCGCACCGAGGAATTAAAAAAAGCTTACGCCCGGCTGGAAAAAATTGACCAGGCCAAAACCTCGTTCATCTCGATCACAGCCCATGAACTGCGCACGCCCCTGACGTTGATCTCCGGGTATGCCTCGCTGTTGAGCGGCATGGTCAAGGACAACCCCGAGGCCGCAGAACTGGTGGAAGGCATCATCAACGGTGAAAAACGGCTGCTGGACGTGGTTAACGATATGATGGACGCATCGAAGATTGATTATCAGATTCTAGCGGTGCGGAAATCAACGGTGAGCTTACTGGTGACATTAAAAATCCTGCGCATCGAGTTTGAGCAGGCCTTAAAAGAACGCAAAATCAGGCTCATCTTCAGCGGGATCGAAGAACTGCCGGTGATCCAGGCCGATTCTGAGCTGATCGTCAAGCTCTTCCGGCAGTTAATCGGCAACGCCATAAAATACACGCCCGACGGCGGCAGCATCACTCTCAGTGGCAAAACCGTCACCCACGCAGGCCGCCCGGCGGTGGAAGTGCTGGTGCGCGACACCGGCATTGGGATTGACCCGGCTTATCACGAAGTAATCTTTGAGAAATTCTACCAGATGGGGCCGGTTCTCCAACATTCTTCGGGCAAGACCAAGTTCAAGGGCGGCGGCCCAGGGCTGGGACTGGCAATTGCGCGCGGGATTGTCGAGGCTCATCAGGGGCGTATTTGGGTGGAAAGCCCCGGCCACGATGAAGAAAAGTTTCCGGGCAGTACGTTCCACGTGGTGCTGCCGGTCAATTGAGAATCGGTTGACAGTTCACGGCTGCGGCGAAGAACAGGCGGCTGTCAGCTTCTTCTGATGGCAATGCCAACGCGGGGCGTGGTGACGGGGCCGCGCAAAACGGGGGTATCATCGAGGGCGGCGGCGGGGAGCAGGGCCGCGAGCAGGCCAGGGGCCTTATCCGCAGAACGGCAGACAATATTGGGAACGTCATTGCCCTGTGAGCCAGAGGCGGCGGCGATGATAGGGTCATCGGCAAAAGGCGGCTGGGTATTGAGGTCGCGCAGGATGGCGATGAGCTGGCGAATGGTAGGGCCGTCGTTGCCGGTGACGTTGGCGCGGGTCCCCGAAGTCTGCACCAACCCAAACTGGCCGGACCGGGTGAGGAAAGGGACAAGGAAACTGTAAATACCTTCGAGGGGGTTAATCCACAGCAGGTTTTTAACGCCTGCCCCACCGCCGCGCATGTAACGCCCGCGGTAGCCGTGATTATCCAGTTCACGGGCCAACACATCGGAAGACATGAAGTCGAGCGTCTCGGAGAGGTGCAAAAAGACGCGGTCTTCCTGCCGGCCAGAGAGCGAGCGCACCAGGCGGGCCGGGGTGAGGCATTGGGCGCGGCTGAGTTCGGGAAAGAGCAGCATAGTGACTTTATAGGGGCAGTAGAGGGCATGCCGGACGTCGTTGGCGTGGTATTGGCCGAGGATTTCTTCAAGCGTGAGGTAAATGGGCGCGCCATCAGCGCTGGGGAGGATCAGCGGAGGCGAGGCGGCCAGGCCGGCGCGCGCTCCAGAAGCGCGCAGGTCGGCTTCCAGGCGCCTCATGCCTTCTACATAGGTTTCGCCGGGTAAAAAGGTATGCACATGGGCCGACATGCGGCCATCGGCCCCGGTGACAAACCACAGCAGTGGGCGCTTGAGGCTTTCTTCATCGGCGGCCAGGCGCTGACGGACTTCAAAGGGGGCGCCAGCATCCAGCAGTTCGGCCAGGAAAAAGTCGGGGTAGGCCAGCAGGTCGCGCCCGTCATAAATGGCCGAGCCGCGGTTAAAGTACAGGCCGTTGCCCTGAAACAGCACCTGAAGGCTCAACCCTCGGCTGTGAGCTTCCTCGGCCAGGGGGCCCCAGCCGTACAACTCGGCGTCGCCAGGAAGGGTAAGATCCGCCAGGCGCATTTGAGCGATCTCTTTGATGGGGGTGGGATGGTTGGCTGTGGCGGCCTTGACCACGCCAGAAGGAGAGAGGAAGTAGCGAAAGAGGTCAATGTGTTCGAAGGACAGCTCGCGGTAGAAATCTATGAAGGAAGTGCGCGGCGAAGCCGGGGCAAACAGACTGCCGCCATCAACCAAGAGAACGTTAATATCCACAACCGGCCGGGTGCGCGGGTTGGCGCGGTAGTGAGGCGGAATTTCGCGCAGGTATTGAGCGCGGAGCAGGCGAATGGGGGCGGCAAGATCTCCCGCAGGCAGGGGGCGCAAGGGAGCAAGACATATCGGGGATGGGAACATAGAAGGGATTATAGTATAAGTCTTACGAATGGCCTCCAATTCGGGGTTGAGGCAGTTGCGCTAAAATAATGGAGATGGATGACGGACTTGGAGTTGACGAAGTGTTCCTGAGCGTGCCATCGCGGGGCGGGTGGTTGTATTTTCGCCGTCCGCTGGCAGTTTTGGCGGCCTATCAGATGGGGGAGGTACTGCCAGCGCTGGAAGAGGTGAACGCGCAGATCGGGCGCGGGCGGTGGGCGGCGGGATTCCTGGCATACGAGGCCGCCCCGGCCATGGACTCTGCCCTGCGCGTGCGCGCCCCAGCCCCCAACAGCCCCTTTCCTCTATTGTGGTTGGGGGTTTATGAAGAACCGGCGTTTTTGCGGCAATTGCCGGGTCAGCCGCTGCCAGAAGCCCCGACAGAAATCTCCCTGCCTGGCCCGTGGACGCCTCATTTGGCCGAGGATGAGTATGAACAGGCCATCCTGACCATTAAGGAGCGGATCGCCCGCGGCGAGACGTACCAGGTGAATTACACCTACCGCCTGCGCGCGGCTTATACCGGCCCGGCCTGGCCGGTCTTTGCGGCCCTGGCCGCCTGGCAGCCGCCCCCTTACGCGGCCTTTCTGCAAACCGTTGATTTTGCGCTGGCTTCGCTCTCACCGGAGTTGTTTTTAGAGCAAAACGGCCTCACCATCACCAGCCGTCCGATGAAAGGCACAGCTCCGCGCGGGCGGACGTCAGCGGAAGACCGCGCATGGGCCGCCTGGCTGCGCGCCTCTGAAAAGAACCGGGCCGAAAATGTGATGATTACAGACATGGTGCGCAGTGATATGGGACGGGTGGCGCGCACCGGCAGCGTGCGGGTTCCGGCCCTGTTTGACATCGAACAGTACCCGACAGTATGGCAAATGACCTCAACGGTGCAGGCGGAGACGAGCGCGCCCCTGTCCGAAATTCTGCGGGCGCTGTTCCCGGCGGCTTCGATCACGGGCGCGCCCAAGGTGCGCACCACGCAGATCATCGCGGCGCTTGAGAACGCGCCTCGCCAGGCTTATTGTGGGGCCATCGGATACTGCGGCCCGAACCGCCAGGCCCAGTTTAACGTAGCGATTCGGACGTTAGCGTTCGACCGGCGCGCCGGTCAGGTGGAGTACGGCGTTGGCGGCGGCATCGTATGGGATTCCGACCCCCGCGAAGAGTGGGAAGAAACCCACGCCAAGGCGCGCGTGCTGCGCGAGGCTCCCCAGCCTTTTCGACTGATCGAAACGCTGCGCTGGACACCGGAAGAAAGCTGGTTCTTGCTGGAGAGTCACCTGGCGCGCCTGGCGGCCTCGGCGGAATATTTCTGCTTTTGCCTCGACCTGGATGATCTGCGCCGTCAACTGGTAGAACTGGCCGCAGGCTTTACGGGCCACCCTATGCGGGCGCGGCTGGAACTGGCGCACGATGGCGCGGTGACCCTGCAAGCCGAGCCGTTGGGAGAGAAACCTCTCCCCCGGCGGATAGGGCTGGCGCGCACACCGGTTTCATCCACTGACCGCTTCTTATATCACAAAACCACGCGGCGCGAGGTGTACCGCCGGGCGCTGGCGGAATGCCCCGGTTGTGACGAGGCTCTGCTGTGGAACGAGCGCGGCGAGATCACCGAGGCGACGATTGCCAACGTGGCGGTACTGCTGGAGGGCCGTCTGGTGACGCCACCGGTGGAATGCGGGCTTCTGGCAGGCACGTACCGCCAGTGGCTGCTGGAAAGCGGTCAGGCGGTTGAAGGCGTGGTGAAGGCAGCCGACCTGGGGCGCTGTGCACAGATCTGGCTGATGAATTCCGTGCGCGGCCTGTGGTCGGTTGAGATCAGGAGAGTATAATCACCCTATTCGCTATGAAGATATACCGATCTTTACCTCTAATTGGATTGTTGAGCGTGCTGCTGGCCGCCTGTACCGGGCCAGGAACGGCCTCTCCGGCTGTGACGAAGACCACCGCTCCGGCGGCCACCCATACCCTCGTGCTAACGGAGACGCCCCTCCCCAGCCCTACGCCCACCCCGATACCAACCGAGACTCCCACGTCCACCGCCACTCCCACCTTTACGCCAACCGCCACCTCTACCGAAACGCCTACGCCTACCATCACGCTGACGGAGACGCCAACAGAAACGGCCATTCCAACCTACACGGTCATCCGCGGCCAGGTGACGATTGACCAGGCGGTCTGTCACTATGGGCCGGGTGGGCCCTACCTGTATAAATATGGGGTCTACAAAGGGAACAACCTCGAAATTTTGCGCAAAGTAGCTGTCAACGATGGCTATTACGTGGAAGTGCAGGCCATCGGCGGGAACAACCGCTGTTGGGTCAACGCCGATTACTTTAACTTCAAGGGTGACCTGGCGAATGTCCAGCCGGTCCGGCCAGAAGACGTTCCCCTGCCGATGAGCCCGTATTACAGTAACACGGTGACGGGTATCTCGGCTACGCGCAACGGTAACGAGGTAACAATCACCTGGAACGCTTTTGTGTTGAACCCCGGCGACGATTCCGAACAGTACCCGTACCTGATCGAAGCGTGGGTGTGTCAGGGCGGGCGGAACGTGTTTCACCCTGCCGGGTCGTACACCACTTCCCTGACGATTACCGATGAGCCGGGCTGCGCCGAGCCATCGCACGCGCGTATTTACGCCGTCGAAAAACACGGGTACACGCGCTGGGTAGAGATCCCCTGGCCGTAGGAAAGCGGTTGACAGTCAACCTATTTCAATCTTCAAACGGCGGGCGGGGGTAGCCCACGCCAAAGGGTTCTTCGGGGCGCTTCCAATCACCCAGAAGGGCACGGCGCAGTGGAGTAGTGCGCTCCATGAAAGCCGGGTCGTTGCGGGTGCGGTCCGAAGGGATCAGCCAGGGCGGGGCGTAAACGATGTGCATGGTATAGCGGTCAAAATCCATGTCATTGGCCCCGGTGCGGTGATAAACGCCCTGATGGAATAACAGGGCCGTTCCCGGCTCGCCGCAGATCGTTTCGTGGATCGGCAGGTCGTCTTCATCCGGCTTGATCCCTTTGGGCAGGGTTGAGGGGGTGGTATGGCTGCCGGGGATCATCACCATGTTGCCCATGCCAGGGCGTGATTGATCGGTGAGATAGTAGCCAACCCGTAATTGGACCAGCGGCGTGGGCGTTGCCAGCCGCCGGAATTCATACACGCCAGAGCCATCCTGATGGTAGCCGCCAGGTTTGGTGTGGGCCGGCTGCAGGGTACACCAGGTGCTTTGAATGATAAAGTAATCGCCCAACAGCGCCCGGACTTTGGGCAGCACCGCAGGGTGATCTAACAAGGCCTCGATAGCCGGCTCGCTCTCGTGCAGGTGACCGATCTGCCGCCATTGGCCGGTTCCGAGCGGCTCATGGGCGCGGCGCGAGGCGGCCAGACAGGCGGCTGTTTCTTCGAGCGTAAGCGCATTGGGAATAACGAGGTAACCGGTGGCCTCGAACATAAACCGTTCGCGGTCCGTCAGCGGTCCGGGTTGGGCGTAGGGGTGCATACAGAAATCTCCTTTAAAATCACTCATATTGTCGGTATTGATTATACAAATACCGACAATACAAAAGGAATACGCTGTATAGAGCGTGGGAAGTTCAGCCCTGCAGGCGGGCGGCGCGCCAGTCCGCCTCGCTGACGGGTGGAGGCGCTTCACCCTCTCGGCGGCGAAGGCTGAGGGCCGAGTTTGGGCAGACGGAAATGCACAGACCGCACCCCACGCAGCGAACTGCGTTGACGTGGATCGTGCCATTCAGGTCGAGCGCCTCAAACATGCACGCCGCCAGGCACTCTCCACAACCGGCGCACCGTTCTTCATCCACCTGGTTCACGAAGGCCGAGCGCGCCACCACATTGGCAATGCCCAGGTCCACCAGGCCGCGCAAGATGCCGCACGAGCAGGTACAGCAGTTGCAGATATACCACAGGTCGCGCTGGTTATTGCTGACGCAGTGAACCAGCCCGGCATTGGCGGCGCGGCGCAGGGTCTGTTCAGCTTCTGAACGCGTCAGGGCGCGGATGGGACCAGAGCCGCTAAAGGCATCTGGCCGGTCGCTCAATACCAGGCACACATCCACCGGATGGCCGCAGGCCTCGCCGATGAGAGCCTTTTGGGTGCGGCAAATGCAGTCGAGCAGGCCCCACGCGCGAGCACCGTCTAACAGGCTGTAAACGCTCTCGAAGGGCTGTACTTCCAGGGTATTGGGAATGCTCTCGCCTACCGGGATGACGCGGTGGAGCTGTGGGCGGATTTCGAGCGCCTTGCCAAAGGCCTGCAGGTAGTAATCCTCAAACAGCCGGGCCAGTTCGGCATCAATTTGCCCCGACTGGGCTTCGTAAATGCCCACCACAAAGGGCATCAGGCCAAAACCCAGGCGGCCCTGACTGGTTTTGCCCATGGCAACCAGCCCTTTTTTGCTCATCTCGCGGAGCATAGCGGTAGTCTCACGGGCCTCGCGCCCCAGGCGCGCGGCCAGATCGGCGGGACTTTCCAGTTCGGGCCGCAGTTCGGCGGCCAGATCCGCTTCGGCGGGGGTAAACAGCTTCGCCAGCAGCCGCAGGTGCGACTCATCGGCTGCTGGCGGAAAGCGGTTAGGGAGAGCGTCCAGGCTGGCGGCCAGACGGCGGTAGGGAGAATCTAAAGGGAAGGTCATAGCCCCATTATCGCATATTTTAGGGGTTTACCCCTACCAATATGCGATAAACTGGGATGGTCATTCCACCTCGCACAACTTCACCGGGCGGTTTTCGCGCAGTGAGCGGGTGGCGGCCATAGCCATCACAACCGGAATGCGGCCATCCTGACCGGTCACCGGGGGCACGCACCCCTGGCGAACGCAATCAACGAACTGCTTCATCTCATCCACAAAGGAACGGGTATAGCGTTCCAGGAAGAAATAATGGGGTTTAGCAGAGTGCATCCCGGCGGCATCGCCGCAGGTGAGACGGTCGGGCGTTTCATTGGCAACCATCAGCACCCCATCTGAGCCAAATACCTCCACGCGCTGGTCATAACCGTACACGGCCCGGCGGCTGTTATCAATCACGCCAATTGCCCCGTTCTGGAAGCGCAGTGTGACGACAGCGGTATCAATATCTCCGGCCTCGCCAATGCGCGGATCCACCAACACGCCGCCGGTGGCAAAGACTTCTTCCACCTCTGCGCCTAACAGGTAGCGGGCCATATCAAAGTCGTGAATGGTCATGTCGAAGAACAAGCCGCCAGATACTTTTACATATTCAATGGGCGGGGGGGCAGGGTCACGGCTGGTAATGCGCACGATGTGCGGCTTGCCGACCTGACCGGCGGCCACCAGGTCGCGCACCTTTTTAAAATTCGGGTCAAAGCGGCGGTTAAAGCCGATTTGCAGAAGCACCCCGGCCTGTTCGACAGCGGCGAGGGCCGCGTCAATGCGGGCCAGGTCATAAGCAATGGGCTTCTCACAGAAGATGTGCTTGCCCGCGCGGGCCGCTTCGATCAGGATGGCGGCGTGAGTGTCGGTAGATGAGCAAATGGCAACAGCGTCAATGGATGGGTCTTGCAAGATGGCGCGGTAATCGGGGGTGGCCTGCGGCCCACGCAGTTGGGCGGCCAGGTCGCAGGCGGCCTGATAATTGGGGTCTGCAATGGCTGTCACCTGCGCACCGGGGATGCAGGCCGCCAGGTTCGCGGCGTGGAGCTTGCCGATGCGCCCGGCGCCGATGACGCCAAAGCGGATGGGAGCGGTGGAGTTCATGATGTTTTTCCTTCTTTCGAGAGGTTATATTCTCGTTGATGACAAAGCTATAAACCCAGGCTTCTAAGGTAGATGCGGTTGCGGCGGGCCGAGTCTTGGGGACTGCCCATGCCGGGGAGAACATCCTGTTCAACCACGCCCCAGCCATCGTAACCGCCGGCCTCCAGCTCGCGCACCAGGGCCGGGAAGTTGATTTCGCCCTGCCCCAACTCGCAGAACACGCCTGCGCGCACGGCCTGGAAGTAATCCCAACCATTTTGGGCGGCCTGCCTGCCGACCGCCGGGTTGTAATCTTTGAAATGGAAGTGCCAGATACGCTCGCGGTAGCGGCGCAGGCCATCCAGCGGGTCGCCGCCGCCAAACCGGTAGTGACCGCTGTCGAAGCACAGTCCCAACAGCGCCGGGTCGGTGAGCGCCATGAGGGTGGCGATTTCAGCCGGGGTCTCCACGTAGCCTGCGCAGTGATGGTGAAAGGCGGTGCGCAGGCCCGTCTCGCGCCGGACTTTTTCTGCTATACGCATCGCGCCCTCGGCAAACGTTTGCCATTCCGCCGGGGTCAGGCCCAGTTCTGGCGTAACCCGCCCAGCGTTCTGCGTCCGCTGTGGATCGCGTCCGTTTTCATCCGCCAGGATAATAAAAGGCAAATCGCCCTCTACGGCGGCCAGCAAGCGGGCTGTGCGCACCGCCGCTTCTACCCCCCCGGCGTGACAGGCCGGGTCCTTCAGGTAAACCGGCACAAACGCCCCTAACAGCATCAGGCCGCGGCCATGGATCTCTGACTTCAGACGCTCTGGATCGGTAGGCATAAAGCCCCAATCGCCCAACTCCGTACCACTGTAGCCGGTTGCGGCGATCTCATCTAACACCTGAGCATAACCGGCGGCCTGTCCTTCCAGGTCAAATTCCAGCACCCCCCACGAACAGGGAGCATTCGCAACGCGGATCATACTCGTCTCCTTAAAACTGGCGCGACCATTCCCGCAGCCAGCGTTCTACGACCACTTTGGTTTGGGTAAAGAACTCCACGGCGTGCTTACCCTGACCGTGCAGTGTGCCGAAAAAGCTTTCTTTCCAACCGCTGAAGGGGAAAAACGCCATCGGAGCGGCTACACCGATGTTAATGCCGATGTTACCGGCCTGGGCCTCGTAGCGGAATTTGCGCGCCGCCGCGCCACTGGAGGTAAACAGGCAGGCCATGTTGCCGTAGCGCCCGCTGTTGACCAGTTGGATGGCTTCATCTACGGTATCCACGCTCATCAGGCCCATCACCGGGCCGAAAATTTCAGTGGTAGCAATCGTACTCCCCGGCGCGACGTGATCGAGGACAGTGGGGCGCAAGAAGTAGCCGCCTTCATAGCCAGGGATGCGTGGGTTACGCCCATCTACCAGCAGGTCAGCGCCTTCATCCAGGCCTTTTTGGATCAGGTTCTGGATGCGAGCTTTGCTTTCCGGCGTGATGACCGGCCCCATCTGAACGCCCGGCTCTAATCCAAAGCCAACGACGCGCCTGCTGGCGGCCTCTGCCAGAGCCGGTTTAAAGGTTCGGGCCGCTTCACCCACGGTGATGATGGTCGAGGCGGCCAGACAGCGCTGTCCGGCGTTGCCAAAAACGCTGTCAGTCACAATGCTGGTGGTCATTTCGAGATCGGCGTCTGGCAGGATGATGAGGGGGTTTTTAGCCCCACCCTGAGCCTGAACGCGCTTGCCGTTGGCCGCGGCGCGGGCATATACATGGCGGGCCACCGGGGTCGAGCCGACAAAGGTAACGGCGGCAACAGCAGGGTGATCTAGAATGGCGTTGACAGTATCTGGCCCGCCGTTGACCAGGTTCAGCACGCCCGGCGGGAAACCCACCTGCTCGAAGAGCCGGAACACCTTCTGCATGGTCAGCGGGGTGCGCTCGGACGGCTTGATGATAACCGTGTTCCCGCAGGCCACCGCGTAAGGCAGATACCAGAAGGGAATCATACCGGGGAAGTTGAACGGGCAGATCGAAGCCACCACGCCTACCGGCTGACGGATCATATACTCGTCAATACCGCGCGCGATGTCCTCTGAAAAATCGCCCATCATCAGCATGGGAATGCCGCAGGCCACCTCGACGTTTTCGATGGCCCGGCGCATCTCGCCGCGGGCATCATCCAGCACTTTGCCGTTTTCAAGCGTAATGCTGCGCGCCAGGTCATCGAAAGATTCTTCCATTAATGCCTTGAGCTTAAACAGGTATTGAATGCGCTGAGCGGCCGGAACGCGCCGCCATTCGTTAAAAGCGCGCGCAGCCGCCTGCGCGGCCTGATCCACCTCGTCGGGCGGCGAGAAGGGCGTACGCGCCAGCACCTCGCCAGTGGCGGGGTTGGTCACGTCCAGGCAGCGCGCGGCCGCCGATTCGCGCCAGGCCCCATCTATATAATTCATCAACCTGGGTGCTTCTGTCATGCGAACCTCTCTTTCAAAGTCAGTTTTAAACCAGAATCACATCTGGGTTGGGCAGCATAAAGTCGCGGATGACGCCAACCAGGTCGTGAAATGAGGCAATAAAGGCCCGCAAGGTGCGCACAGTAGGGCCAAACGTATCAAATTCTTCGACCCTCAGGCCATCTTCGGCATAAGCACGCCGGAAGTCGGGAAACAGGCGCAGAAGGGTTGCGACCACTTCTGGCGGAACCGGGTTGTGGAAGCGTTCCTTGACCTCGACCGTAGAAGCATTGAACAACTTCTGCCACTCATACGGGATCGTCAGGACGATATCGCCGCCGATGAACTCGGACCAGTGCAGGTGGTGGCGGTAGGCCGCAGAGAGCAGGCGGGTGCGGTAACCGCGCTGTTGGTAGAGGCCGTAGGCCTTTTTCAGGCAGGCAATCCCGGCCCAATCGGGGTAGCCGGGAGTGACAATAATGCCGTCGCGCTTTTCCAGCACATGCAGCCAGTCATCCAGCCGGCCTACCATGATGGTGCAGACCGGGCGCATCGTCTCTACCGGCAGACCCTCAGCTTCGCGCCGCCGCAGGCCGCGTTCCACCGCCTCGGCGACTGCCAGGGCCTGGGGGACGCAAAAGCACACCGTTGCATTGATATTCACGCCCCGATAAGTGGCCTCTTCGATGGCCTGAACCCCCGCACGCGTGACGGGGATTTTCACCTGTAGATTGGGGGCCAGAGAATGGAAATGAACGGCCTGTTCCACAATGGCCTGGGCGTTGCGGTAAAACTGTGGGTTGGTCTGAATCGACAACCGGCCTTTCAGGCCGCGCTCGCGCTCAAAGACCGGCAGGAGCAGTTCCGCGCCTTTGACGGCCATCTCCTCGATCAGCTTCCAGGTGATCTGCTCCTCGTTCCATGTGGGGTTTTCGCGGATGATGGCGTAGATGCGCTCGCGCCACAGGTGCATCTCTTTTTTTAAGACATTCAGAACGATGGTCGGGTTGCTGGTTGCGCCCACCGCGCCATGTTCAATGGCATAGGTCAGCTCTTCGACCGAACAAGAGTCGTTCCAATAGTCGGTGACGGTGGTCGAAACCGTCTGGTGCAGGGGACTTTTATACGCGGTTTGTACTTGCATAGGGCTAATCCTTAAAAATAGAACCGTTCTTTTGCGCGCATGGCTTCCCATTCACGGCGGGCGGCCTGGACCGTTTCCATCGCGCTGACTTCGGCAACCGGCACGTCCCACCAGCTTTCGTAGCCCGGCACACTGACGTAGCGGTCGTTTTGGATGTAGATCAGGGTGGTGCGGTCGGCGGCGCGTGCGGCTTGCAGGGCGGCAGTGAAGTCTTCATACGTCTGGCAGGAAATGACCTCAGCGCCCAGGCTGCGGGCATTGGCGGCGAAGTCAATTTCTAAGGGCCGCGCGTCCTCTCCCGCCGAGTCGCCGGCCAGCACGCCGTTTTGGGGGTAAACAAAGCGCGTTCCAAAGCCATCTTGCCCCAACGAGCGCGAAAGCGAGCCGATGCTCTTAAAACCGTGATTATCGAGCAAGATGATGATGAGCTTGTAACCCTGCTGAACGGAGGTGACGATCTCGGATGAGAGCATCAGGTAACTGCCGTCGCCCACGATGACGTAGACATCGCGCTCTGGAGCAGCCATTTTCGCCCCCAGGCCGCCGGCGATCTCGTACCCCATGCAGGAATAACCGTACTCCATGTGGAAGTTTTTAGGATGGCGGGCGCGCCAGAGCTTGTGCAGGTCGCCGGGCATGCTCCCCGCCGCGTTGACCATAATCGCGTCTGGGCTGGAAAGCTCGTTAATGGCCCCCAGCAGTTCTCCCTGACTGGGCAGCGGGGTGTTGCGGATGGCATAAATGCGGTCCACCTCGGCCTCCCAGCGGCAGTGCAGGTCGGCGGCCAGAGCGCGGTACGCCGCGTCAACCTGGTAGCAGGTCAGCAGTTCGGCCAGTTCGGTCAGGGTGACCAGCGCGTCGCCGGTCAGCATCAGACCGTTATGCTTGGCGGCGTCGAACTCAGCCACGTTGATATTAATAAAGCGCACATCGGGGTTTTGGAAGGCGGTCTTAGAAGCCGTGGTAAAGTCGCTGTAGCGCGTGCCAATGCCAATGACCAGGTCGGCATCGTAGGCGATACGGTTGGCCGCCAGCGTACCGGTGACGCCCACCGCCCCCAGGTTGAGGGGATGGTCATAGCGCAGGCTGCCCTTGCCCGCCATCGTCTCACTCACGGGGATGCCAGTGGCATCAACCAGGGTGCGCAGGGCCTCGGTCGCGGCGGAGTAGATGACCCCGCCGCCAGCGACGATCAGGGGGCGGCGGCTGGCGCGGATCAGGTGCGCGGCACGCTGGAGCGCGGCGCGGTCTGGGCGGGGGCGGGCAACGTGCCAGATGCGTTTGTGGAAAAACGCCGCGGGGTAATCGTAGGCTTCAGCCTGCACATCCTGGGGCAGCGCCAGAGTAACGGCCCCGGTCTCGGCGGGGCTGGTGAGCACGCGCATGGCTTCGGGCAGGGCGGTTAGAATCTGATCGGGGCGGTTGATGCGGTCCCAGTACTTACTGACCGGTTTAAAACAATCGTTGACAGAAATATCCTGCGAGAAAGGCGATTCTAACTGCTGTAAGACCGGGGCCACGTTGCGGCGGGCAAAAATATCGCCGGGTAAGAGCAGCACCGGCAGGCGGTTGATGGTGGCGGTCGCCGCGCCTGTGACCATATTGGTTGCGCCGGGGCCAATGGACGAGGTACAAACCAGGGTTTGCAGCCGGTTCTTGACTTTGGCGTAAGCAATGGCCGCATGAACCTGGGCCTGCTCGTTGCGCGACTGATAGTAGCGGAACGCCGGGAACTGCTGGAGCGCCTGCCCGATGCCGCCGACAATGCCGTGGCCGAAAATCCCAAAGCAGCCGGCAAAAAAGGGCTGTTCAACGCCGTCGCGCTCAACATATTGGTTCATCAGGAACGCAATGACGGCCTGTGACATGGTCATTCTCTGTGTATCCTGCATGGCACAACTCCTGAGGTTATGGGATGGGGTAAACCGGCACGCGCGGGTCGCGGGAGCGGTAGCTGGACTTGACCCAGGCGAAATTGGGGTCGTCGCTGGCGGCCAGACTTTGAGCACTGCCGGCCAGCACGTTGAGGTAATATGTGGTATAGCCGGGCGGGCTGGAAACCGGGTGATAGCCCTCTGGGATGAGGACGACATCGTGATGGCGCGGGATGACGGCCGCGTTAATCGGAAGGCCGGCCTGCTGTAAGGGGGAATCGGGCCCGGTATAGACGCGCTGGAGAGCGTAGCCTTCGGGACGGTCAAATTGATAGTAATAGATCTCATCCAGGTCAGCTTCCAGCAGTTCGCCGCCCGGCCCTGCACGGTGAACGTCATGCTTGTGCGGCGGGTAGCTCGACCAGTTACCGCCGGGGGTATACACCTCCACCACAACCAACCGCTGGCAGGCGAAGCCGGGCGGCAGCAGGCTGTTGATCTGCCGGGTAGCGTGATCGCCGCCGCGAATCTCAACCGCTACAGAAGCGGGCGTGACCAGACAGGGGGGATAGATGCGGTCAGCCGCCACCCAGGCAAGGGCAAACTCACAGCCGGTTTCGGCGGTGATGAGCGCCTCGGTTTCAAGTGGAAGATACAGCGCATAAGGCGGCCCGGCAAACACATGGGCGCGTTCGCCCAGCCCGCGCCACTCGCCGCGGTTGGTCTGCACACTGATCCGCCCGCCCAAAATTACCAGGGCCAGCTCATTCTGCCGGGTGGCGAAGGTCCAATGCTCGCCCGCCGCCAGGCGAACAGCCTGGAAGTGGATCGTATCCCAATCGGCCTGCTCAGGCGTGACCTCAACCAACACGCGCGGATCTGCGGCATTGCCCGCGCGAATGACCAGATTATCAGGGGTATATAGGGGCATGAAATCTCCTTTGGCAGTTAACCGCTCAGCGCGCACCGTTGCGCTGGCGGCTAGCTACTACCCACAGCCAACTCGCCGGATACAGCTCTCTCGGATCACCAGTTCCGCCGGTAAGACGCTGTCTTGAACGTCACCGCCAGAGAGCAAACCGAGGAGCATCTGCATGGCGGTCTGCCCCAGGCGCAGTTTGGGCTGGTGAACGGTAGTAAGGGGCGGGGTAACGTACTGCGCCAGTTCGATATCGTCAAAGCCCACCAGGCTGAGATCGCGCGGGACGGCGCGGCCCAGGTCGCGGCAGGCCAGCAATGCGCCAACGGCCGTCATATCGTTGTAGCAAAATACGGCCGTCACACCGGACTCTAACAGTTGCGGCAGGTAACGACGCCCCGCGGCGACATCATCCACGTAAGCAAGCGCCTGCGGGGGTTCCACATGCACCCACTCATCGTGGAATGGGATGCCAGCGGCCTGGAGCGCATCACAATAAGCCTGCATACGGATGCGGTTGGAGCGCGGGCGGCTGCCAGCCCCCAGGTAGCCGATGGCGCGGTGGCCCAACCCTAACAGATATTCCACCGCCGCCCGCGCGCCGCCGTAATCATCCGATGAAACCGAGCGCAGGTGTTCTAAGCGGGCTTCGGCCTGATGGTTAATCAACACTGCCGGAACGTGGATTTCGACGAGACGCTGCTCATACTGTTCGTTGAGGCGCGAATCGGCCACGATAATGCCATCCACGCGGCGGCGGTGGAAGGTTTCGATCACGGCCAACTCACGCTCAGGGTCATTATTGGAAGTGCTTAAGAAAATGGAGAGGTTTTCGCGGCGGGCGACTTCTTCGATCCCGCGCACGACGCGGCTGAAGAACGGGTCGCCAATGGTGGTAACGACCACGCCGATGGTTCCGGTAGGCTGTCCGCGCAGGCTTTGGGCCAGAGCATTGGGAATGTAACCCATCTCGCGGGCCAACTGCTGGATATGTTCACGAACTTCGGCGCTGATGAGGGGGCTATCCTTGAGGGCGCGCGACACCGTGGTATGCGATACCCCGGCCGCCTGAGCAATATCCTGAATGGAGACTGTTTTTTTCACCCACGAAACCCCTTTGGTTTATGCACACGTGAACATTATAAAGAACTCCCTGCGCAAAGTCAACCAGGAATTTTTTTGCAAAATAAAATTCCCTCTTGACCTTAACGTTACGTTATACTTTATACTATCGCGCGGAGGCACGTAAGATGAGCTACACGGTCAAACAACTGGCAAAACTGGCCGGGGTGACAACTCGCACCCTGCACTATTATGATGAGATCGGTCTGCTGCGCCCGGCGTCGTATGGTGATAACGGCTATCGCTTTTACGACGATCAAGCCGTATTCCGGCTGCAGCAAATCCTGTTCTTCCGCGAGCTGGATTTCAGCCTGGATCAGATTAAAGCCATCCTTGACCGGCCCGACTTCGACCTGCTTCATGCCCTCGAGGGCCACAAGCGCGCGCTGCTGGAACGAGTCGAGCGCACTCACCGCCTCATTGAAACGGTCGAAAAGACCATCCTGCATCTTCGAGGAGAAATTGTTATGACGCAAAAAGATTTCTACACAGGGTTTGACGAGGAAAAGCAGCGGCGGTACGCCCAAGAAGCGGCCAAACGCTGGGGCGAAGTAGCCGTCAGCTCACAACAGCGCTGGGAAAACCGCACCCCCGCGCAGAAAAACGAAGTTTTGGCGGAACTGCACGCCATCAGCGCCGGAGTGGCCGCGAACATGGATAAGGCCCCCGAAAGCGCCGAAGTTCAGTATTGGATCGAGCGCTGGCACAAGGCTATCAACACCTTCTTCTATGACTGCTCGCTGGAAATTTTCGAGAGTCTGGGGCATATGTACGTCGAAGACCCCGCCTTCCGTGAAAACTACGAAAAGATCCGGCCCGGCATGGCCGCTTTCATGGAAAAGGCCATGACTCACTACTGTAAGGTAAAAGCCGCTGGCTAGAATGCTGTAACCCAAAACACCCCCCGCGCGGGGGGTGTTTTGGGTTAAAACCGGCTAATGTACTTCAGACAATTGGCCGGTTTGCACGTCATAAATAAAGCCGCGCACCGGCACATTTTTGGGCGTCCAGGGGTGCGATTTAATCTTCTCCACCTGCTCACGGACATTTTGCTTCAGGTCGCTGAAGGAATGGAATGCGTCCGGCGTGGCAGAGGCAGTATGGTGCGTTTCATGCAGGCGCTTTTTTAACTCCTCGTCTTTAAACGTCAACATGCCGCAGTCAGTGTGATTGATAACCATGAACTCCTGCGTGCCGAGGAGATAGTGCGAAATGATTAGAGAGCGCAGTGCGTCTTCCGTAACGATCCCGCCGGCGTTGCGGATAATATGGGCGTCGCCAGTTTGCAGTCCCAGCATCGGTTCAATCGTCATGCGGGCATCCATGCAAGCCACGATCGCCAGCTTGCGGGCAGGGGGCATGGGCAGATGGCTCAGCTTGAAGTTCTTGGCGTAGTGATGATTCTGTTGTAAGGATTCATCAATAACAGACATGGTTTCCTCCGGTAAACGGGCCAGACAAGAATAAACGGGTACGTTAACAAAAAAACAGCCGGACAGCGAAAGCAATGGGCCAAACCAATCACTGCGCGAGGCAGGCGGGACCAGCGATCTTTCTTCGTCAGCGAGCTGTTTTTAACAACACCACAAGAACTATTCGAAGTTCTGACGAGGGGATCCAACCGGCCCCTACGTCATACACATGCACGGATTCATGCGTTTCCCTCCTGTATCATCCCTAGAACGGGCATAATTACGATAATTTTACTCCAATTAATATTAGTGTCAAGAAGCGGGAGGCGATTCTTAATCCAGATTTCCCCCCGGTGCGTATCTATAATCACCAACGCGCAATGGACCACAGCCACGGTCCCGGCGAGGGGGATAAGGGCCCATCCCACATCGCCGCTCGGTTGGCTCATACCGGTTCAATCTGTTTTTACAGAAGGAGATCCACTATGCTATCTGTATTTCGCATTTTTCGCAGTCACCGCCTGGCCCAACTCTCTGCTCTGCTGATGACCGCCCTGCTTCTGGCGGCTTGCCAGCCTGCTGCCACCCCGACGCTGGCCCCGACGCTGGCTCCAACGCTGCCGCCAACTCAACCCGCCGCGCTGGCCCCGACCGACACGATGGCTCCCATTCCAGACACCTCTTCCGCAGAAGCGGAGATCAGCGTCGCGAACGACCCCAAGTTGGGTGAAATCCTGGTAGGCAACAACGGCATGACGCTGTATATGTACACCAAAGACGAACCTAACCAATCGAACTGTGAGGGCGGCTGTCTGGCGAATTGGCCGCCTCTGATCACTCAGGGCAACCCCAAACTGGGCGAGGGGGTAGACCCCGCTCTGGTGGGGACGGCAGACCTCCCCGATGGCCGCAAGATCGTCACCTACAATGGGATGCCGCTGTACTATTGGGTCAAAGACACTCAGTCCGGCGACACTACTGGCCAGGGCGTGGGTGAAGTCTGGTACGTGGTTTCGCCCGCTGGCGAGGTGATCGGCATGGAGCAGGCAACGGCTGAACCGACCGCCGAGGCTACCCAGGCCGCCATGGAAGCGGAGATCAGCGTCGCGAACGACCCCAAACTGGGTGAAATCCTGGTGGGCAACAACGGCATGACCTTGTATATGTTCACCAAAGATGCACCCAACCAATCCAACTGCAACGCTGAATGTCTGGCAAAGTGGCCGCCTCTGATCACCCAGGGCAGCCCCAAACTGGGCGAGGGGGTAGACCCTGCTCTGGTGGGAACGGCAGACCTGCCTGATGGCCGCAAGATCGTCACCTACAATGGGATGCCGCTCTATTACTGGGTGAACGATCAAAAAGCGGGTGACACCACCGGCCAGGGTGTAGGGAGCGTCTGGTACGTGGTTTCTCCGGCTGGCGAAGTGATCGGCCAGTAACGCCTCAAGAAGGCAATTCATGCGCTGCCGGCCTGGCAGCGCATGAATTTTAATTTACGAACCTTAAGAGGAGTGAGATGAATCTCTTTCAACGCTACCTGGTAGAAGAGTTTGCGGAAGATTATCAAGAAGGGCGGATCTCGCGGCGCGAGGCGCTTAAGTTAATCGCGTCAATCACCGGCAGCATTCTTGCGGCCAGCACCATTCTGGCGGCCTGCACTACACCAGAAGAGACTGCCGCACCTACCGATCCACAGGCGCAAACGCCCACCCGCGCGGAACCGGCAACACAGGCGCCGCCAACCCCAACCGAAGCGATGCCAGCCACAGCCGCCCCCTCTGCCACCCTGATGGCTGAGGCCAGCGATACGCCCGAAGTTAATACGACACTTACCCCTTCTCCAGCGGTGACGGTAGACCCCAACGATGCAGAGATCGAAGCCGGGGATGTAGAATTTACCGGAGATGACGGCTCCACACTGCTGGGCTACCAGGCCCGGCCAGCCGGTGAAGGGCCATTTGCAGTGGTGCTGGTCTGCCACGAAAACCGCGGCCTGACAACCCACATTCAAGACGTCACCCGCCGCCTGGCAAAAGCTGGCTACGCCGCGCTGGCAGTGGACCTGCTCGCGCGCCAGGGGGGCACGGCGGCCCTCGGTTCAGATCAAATTCCGGGCGCGTTGGGCAACACGCCGCCGGATCAGTTTGTCCAGGACTTCTTAAGCGGATGGCATTTCATGGGATCACAGCCGGGCATTCAGGCCGAGCGGGTGGGCATGGTGGGGTTCTGTTTTGGCGGCGGAGTAACGTGGCGCATGGCAACCCACATGCCCGAACTGCGCGCCGCCGTGCCTTTCTATGGCCCGCACCCACCCGTTGAAGACATTCCCAAAATCCAGGCCGCTGTGCTGGCAATTTACGCCGAGCGCGACCAGCGCATCAACAGCGGTATTCCCCCCATTGAAGAGGCGATGCAGCAGCACAACAAAATTTACGAGAAGATTATCTACCCCGGCACAGATCACGCCTTCCACAACGATACCGGCTCGCGTTATAACGCCCAGGCCGCCCAAGATGCCTGGCAGAAGACTCTGGATTGGTTCGAGAAGTATTTGACCTGAACGGCCACAGATCATCGCTGATCATGCGGTAAACACGGCTTAGGCGGCCAGCGATCAACAGCCCTTTAATCCTGCACGGGGGCGCTCACAGTATAATTAGCCTTATTCGGTTTCGCCATCGGGAACAAACCCGGTGGAGATGCTCCAACGCCGCTTTTTGAAGCGCCCAAAGGATATTTCATCATGCAACCTTCGAACGGTTCGAGCAAGAACCCCGTGATCGTGCTGTTTATCATCATCTACGCCACCATGTTTCTGTTTGGGCTGGTTGAGAACGTCAAAGGCGTATCCTTTCCGCTGATTAAAGCCGAGTTTGGCGTCAATTATGACAGTCAGGGCGGGCTGGTGTCGCTCACGTGGATGGGTTACGTAATCTTTTGCCTGGCGGCCAGCCTGTTTTTACAACGTTTTGGCATTAAAAAATCAATTCTGGCGGGCTATCTGCTGGTGGGAGTGGGCGCAGTGGCAACCCTGCTGGCCCCGTCTTTTTGGGTGGCAACGCTGACTCTGCTGGTGGTGAACGCCGGGTTTGGCTTTTATGAAGTGGGCGCTAATGCGCTGGCCTCGGTGGTGTTCACCAGCCGGGCGGCGCTGATGATGAACCTGATGCACTTCTTTTACGGTTTTGGCGCAATTGCTGGCCCGCAGACCGCCGGGGTGCTGACCGATGCTCTGGGCTTGCAGTGGCGGCAGGTTTACCTGGCCGTACTCATCCCGGTGGGGTTGGTGTTTCTGTTCATCGCGTTCACCCGCTTTCAGGGCCGCGCCGGGCATGACAACGCGGCTGTTAGCGGAATCACCTTTGGCCGCGCCTTGAAGAACCCGCTGGTATGGCTGTTCTGCCTGACGCTGGGATTTATGGAAGTGATCGAGTTCGGGGCCGCCAACTGGGGCGGGTTATACCTGCAAGACGTTTACGGCCTCGACCCGCGCGTGGTCGGAGCCGCGTTTGTATCTTTGTTCTACATCCTGTTCACGGCGGCGCGGCTGTTCGGCGGGCTGGTGATTGAGCGGGTGGGCTACAGCCGCAGTCTCTCACTGGCGCTGGGCGGCGTGATCGTGATATTCCTGGCCGGCTTTGGGCTGGGACGCAGCGGCGTATGGGTACTGCCCCTCACCGGGTTGTTTATCGGGATAATGTGGCCCACGCTCATGGCTTACGCCATGCAGGTCTTTGGCACAGACGCGCCGATTATCACCAGCGTCATTATCACCGTTTCGGGGGCCGTCAATGGAATATTCCAGTTCATCATTGGCCTCACCAATTACTTCGCCGGAGAGGCCTGGGGCTACCGCAGTTGCCTGTTCTACGCGGCGGCGGCACTGGTGCTGCTCAGCCTGCTAACTGCCAGGGCCCGCGAGCGCCGCGAGGCCGCCCCACAAACGACGTAAAACACGGTACAACACCTTCCAATCACCTTACAGAAGCGGCGCGCGGGGCTTGTACTGCCCTCTTAAAGCCCGTACACTGTGGCTAACATGATCCCGCAACAAGGAGCCAATATGAGGTTTTTCTGGCGCATCCTGGGCCTGCTGCCCCTGCTCGCCGGGCTGATGGCTTCTCAGGGGGGGGTAGCGCAGACGCTCGACGGCAAAACCATCTACCTGCCCCTGATCGCCGGCGGCGCTGAGACTCCCCAACCAGCTACCGGAGTACGGGTCAATCTCCCCTTTTTCAACGAAGTGATTGATACCCAGGCCGAATTTTCCAGAATGGCGATTTTTTGGTTCGGCCAGGTACAGGTAGAAGCCAACTATACCGACGTTCGCATCGGTTACAGCCCTACCGAACTGGTAGTGATGACCAACACCTTTGATAAACGCCTGTGGTATAACCCGGCTGAAAGCGGCGGCACCCTGACAGACTGGGACGCCCTGACTCTGGTGTTGGAACGCAACGGAGTCACGACGGCACAACAGCCCACTACAGAATCGTACCGGTTTGTAGTGCAACTGCGTCACTGGCAGCCGTCTGCCAGTTACCAGGCCGCCTATCGGGGGACCGGCAGTGGGTGGAACGCGCAGCCCATTGCCTTTAACGCATTGGTCACGCCAGCGGCAGGGCAAGACGGCGCGCCCAACGATTCAGGCGATGACCGGGGCTGGTCCGCCACGCTGCGGATACCGTTTGCCAGCCTGGGGGCCGCCGCGCCGCCTGCGGATGGCACGCTCTGGAAGCTCGCACTGTTCGTGCATGACCGCGACAGCCAGGCCGGGCCGCCTCTACCGGTTACAGCCTGGCCCCAAGGCAGCAGCAGTGACTCTCCGGCCAGTTGGGGGCAGATCCGCTTTGGCCTGCCGGCCTATACCTCTGCCCCATCCACCGCGCCTGTCACGACCATCATCCGCGAAGGGTTAGATGGCGTTAACGTTCCAGACTCGATGGTCGGCGGTGGGACGAACTGCGGCGCCGGGCTGAACGACTGGACGCAGTGGGGTGAGAAGAACTACGGCAGCGCGGCTGACAACAACGTGCAGAACCAGATGAATCTGGGCGACTGGCCGTGCTTCACCAAATACTACCTGAGCTTCCCCCTCAACACCATTCCAACCGGCAAAGTTATCCGCTCGGCGCGGCTGGTGCTGAACCACTTTGGCGGCTCTGGTGAAGGCGAGACTAACCCTGCACCCAATTCATCCATGATCCAGGTGTTAGCCGTCTCTGGTCATTGGGACGAAAACGCGATCAACTGGAATAATGCCCCCGCTTTTCGCGAAAATGTCAGCGTTCTGCGAGTTCCGGTACTGCCGCCCAACAGCGCGCCGGTTGACCGCGAATGGGACGTAAGCATGGGGGTCGCTCAGGCGTACCAGGCAGGGCAAGCCTTTGAAATTGCCCTCTACAGCGCCGATGGGGCCATGCACAGCGGCAAATACTTCCGCGGCTCTGAATTTCAAGACGCCGCCAACCGCCCCACGCTGATCGTGGAGTGGGGCAGCCCTCCGTAAAAGAAAACCGGTTGGGGTTCGCCCTTTCCAGGCGTGAACCCCAACCGATTGTTATGACAAAGCGGAGCTGAGCGGCGCTTTCGCTTCACTCAGCTCCGCTTTAGATGGGTTAATTACCGCACGGGGCGATATTGCGCCAGTTCAAGACGGTATCATTGACCTGCTGAGTGCCGTCCGTCCCATAGGTGAGGGTGAGGAGGCGGTTGCCGATCTCGCCGCAGGAGCCGTCCTTTTCAACAAAGTCCCAACTGCCCAGGGTGTATTTATACTCGATCTGCGTCATTTCTGGGCCGGTAAGCGTTACGCTCCAGGTAGTGGCGTCAATGCGCGTCAGCGTCACGCCGCCGGGGTCCCATTGAGGCAAACCAGTACCCAGGCGGTCGAGCGTCCCGGCAATATAAACGGTGCGCCCGGTTGCATCGGTGTGGGCTGGGACCGTCACCGTAAAGGTGACGCTGACGGTGCGCAATTGTACGGTCGCGGCCACTTCGGGCGTGTCGGGCGAGCGGTTAAACGAGGTATCTACCGCGCGCACCACGTAATAGTAAGTGCTCCCTTCCGAAACGGCGGTATCGGTGTATCCAGCGGCTGTCACCAGCGCCAGGGTGGTATAGGGGCCGCCAGGCATGTCGGCGCGGCGCACCTCGTAACCATACAATGAAGCGTCGCCAGTAATGGCGTCCCAGGCCAGTTCCACGCCCGCGGGAGAGGCGATCACCACGCGCAGATTCGCCGGAGTAACCGGGGCGGTGGTATCGCCGCTGGAGTTGACGGTCAGCTTGCCAGCCTGATCGGGGCTGTAGCCATCTTGAATGCCGTTGAGGTCGGCGTAGACCCAATCGCGCCCGTCGGTGGTGCTGTAGCGGTAAGCGTAGTCGAAGCTCCCCACACTTTCTGGCAGCAGACTCGCCACGAACTCATCGTTGTTGCCGGCGTCCACATTAAAGACTGCGTCCACCCAGACCCAGGCGGCGTTGCCATCGGGGTGGCTGCCCGCCGGGCCATAACCCAACTGCGCGCGCAGCGCGGGCGTCGCACCGGGCAGGCTGGTGACCCCGTCAATCCAGACCTGGCCGTAGACATTGTCGGTGCGGTTGACGGCGCTGATGGTATGCGTAAGGGTCGGCGGCCACTGGAGGTTAGCCCAGCCAATCGTCAGGTGCGGCAGGGCGCTGACCTCGTTGGAGGGGGCGCTTTCATTACCGGCGGCGTCTAGCGCGCGGACGATGTAATAGACCGTCTGCGCATTCGCCAGGCCGCTGTCGGCAAAGCTGGTGGTGGTGACGGGCGCGCCGTTAGCGCGCACCCATCCCCCACCGCTGAGGGGGCTGCGGTAAACGTTGTACCCCACCGCGTCAGAGACCGCGTCCCACGCGAGGGAAACGCTGCCATCCCCTTCAGAAGTCACCCGCAGGCCGGTTGGGGCAGCGGGTGGGGTCAGGTCCACCTCGCCGCTTCCCAGCAGCAAGCCGCCCAGGGCCGGCAGGGTAACGCGAATGGTTCCATCCGTGACAACCACGCTGACAGTGGAGGCATCCAGGCCGACGCCGAACCTGCCGGTCAGGGCCATCCCTTCGGGCAGATAGCCGCTCACCGGTACGACTACTTCGCGTTCCGCACTGCCCAGGTTGAGGATTACCACGGCGGCCTGACTGCCGGTCTTGCGGCCATAAGCTACCAGCCGGGCGGCGTCATCGGCCAGCAAGATGCGCAAGTCACCGCCGGAGAGGGCCGGCGTAGCGCTGCGCACCGCCGCCAAACCCTGGTAGTGGGCCAGCATGGCCTGGTCAATCCCACCGCCGGTATCTTCCCAGGGGAAGGTGCGGCGGTCATCGGGGTCATCGTCGCCGGTCACACCTACCTCGTCGCCGTAATAAACAGTGGGCGCGCCGGGCATGGTGTACTGGATCAGCGAGGCCAGCCGGACGCGCTGTTTGCCTTCGGTCAGGTTGGCGGCGTTAAATTCTTTATCCGCGCGCGTCTCGGCGCCGGGCGTCAGCGTCCACAGCAGGCGCTCTGTATCGTGACTGCCCAACAGATTCATCAGCGAATAGTAAGCGGCATCGGGGTAATCCTCGCGGATCGATTCCACGCGCGCCGCAAACTGCGAAGGCGTGAGCTGATAACCACTGTCGGCAAAGCCTTTGCTGTCGAAAGGCCCCGTCACCAGCAGGCCCAAAACGGCGTCGCGCAGGCGGTAGTTCATGGTGGTATCGGCGCGGTCACCGCGCAAGAAGCGCAGCAGGGTGGAATCTTTTTGCCACAATTCGCCAATGATTACCGCGTTGGGATTCACCCCTTTAACCACCTGGCGGAAGGTTTCCCAGTAGCCAGAGGGGAAGGATGAATCGCCCATCACATCCAGCCGCCAGCCGCTCGCGCCGCGCTTCAGCCACACCCGCGAGATGCTGTTGCGGTTGGTCACAAAGAAGTTCACCACTTCGGGGTTGGTCTTATTCAGCACCGGGATGCTGTCAAAGCCGAACCAGCCGTTGTAATAAGTATCACTGCCGTTGGGCGTGGAAGGGGCGCAGGGGCTGGGTTCTAAGCCCGCCGGAGCGCGGAAGTAGAACCATGAGCGCCACGGCGAAGCCGCCGACTCGCAGGCCCCGACTTCGGCGTAGTGGTGGTAGCGGTCAAAATTGGGGCTGTCAGACGACATGTGGTTAAAGACGCCGTCTAACACAATGCGGATGCCGCGCTTGCCGGCCTCTTTCACCAGGGTATCAAAATCTTTCATTGTCCCCAGTTTGGGGTCCACAATGCGGTAGTTGCTGGTATCGTAGCGGTGATTAGACTTCGCTTCAAAAATGGGGTTGAAGTAGATCACCGTGACGCCCAGGCTCTTGAGGTAATCGAGCTTCTGAATGACGCCCAATAAATCTCCGCCGTAGTAATCACGCCCGCGCGGGCCTTCTTTGGTGGGGCTCCAATCGGGCGGAGTGTCATCGAAGCGCCAGGGGCAGTTGGTGGAGCCGTCACTGTAATTACGGCAGTAGCCTTCTGGTAACGTTCCCCAGGGCAGTTGGATGATGGGGTCATCGTAGCGGGTCGTGCCGCCTTTCAGATCGTTGGCGGGGTTGCCGTTGCGGAAGCGGTCGGGGAAAATCTGGTAAATGACGGCGTCGCGCGCCCAGGCCGGGGCGGTAAAGGATGGGTCATAGACCATGAGGGCATAGCTAAAGTCGCGCACCTCATCAGAAGGCGCGCCTAATCCGCCATCCAGCGCGGGGGTGTTATCGGCATAATAAACCGTCTTGCTGCCATCCGCCACAATGAACCGGTACCAGAGGTTATTAGGCTGGTCATTGGGCAGTACCGCTTCCCAGAAGTCGCAGGAGGCGCTTTCCAGGCCCGGCTGGTAACACGAGATGCCAGCGGCGGCCCGTTGCATGGGGTAAAAGCGCTGTGCCGCGGCGTTCAGGTCATACACCCGCAGTGACACCCCGGTGACATCATTATGGAAGGTGCGGAAGCGAATCTTAACCGGACTGCCCGCCGGGACCGCCCCACCGGGGGTGCGGTAAAGCGGGTCGCGCGAGTCGTGGCGCAGGCCATCCCAGGCGATATTGTTATCGGGGAGGAAACCGGCCAGAATCGTCAGCACGTGCGAGGCGCTGTCGTAGCGGAATACCACGCGCGCGCCATCCACCGGCACAACAAAGCCGATGTTCGGCCCGTTTTGTACGCCGCCCTGGCCGTAGTTTAGATCCCAGCTTTCGTTGATGGCAACTTTAGCCTCGTAACTACCGGCCGGCAAAGCGGTCGTCTCAAAACTGTAAATGCCATCCCCGTCAATGTCTTGCAGCCACGAGCGCAGACAGCCGGGGTCCCAATCGCCGGGGCAGCCGAGTTCGCTCTGGAAACTGCCGGGAACGGTGGCGATCACCTTCGTCTGGTTATCGGCCACCCAATGCGAGACCGGGTCGAAGTAGAATTTTACGGTGGTTGGGTCGCCCAGGTTTAGAGGGATATTTGGGCCATCGCGCTGAGCATTCGCGCCGTAATTCTCGGCCCAACTGCCGTTGAGCGCCACTTTATACTCAAACGCACCCGCCGGGATCGTCCACTCCCCCTGCCAGACGCCGTCACTGGAATCAAAGCCTAAATGAGTGGCGGCGCACTCCGGCTGCCAGTCGCCGGGACAGCCCAATTCGTCTTGCAGCGAGCCCACCAGGGTGACAGTCTCGCCCGCCTCAACGGTAATTGTGAGGATATGCGAGGCGCTGTCGTAGACAAACGCCACCGGCAAGAAATCCGCGCCTACTACGAAGGGGATATTGGCCCCATTTTGCGCGCCGCCCTGGCCGTAGTTTAGATCCCAGCTTTCGTTGATGGTAACTTTAGCCTCGTAACTACCGGCCGGCAAAGCGGTGGTTTCAAAACTGTAAATGCCATCCCCGTCGGGGTCTTGCAGCCAGGAGCGCAGACAGCCGGGGTCCCAATCGCCGGGGCAGCCGAGTTCACTCTGGAAACTGCCGGGAACGGTGGCGATCACCTTCGTCTGATTATCGGCAATCCAATGGGTGGCATGGTCGTAGTAGAATTTAACGGTGGTATCTGCCGCGAGGTTGAGGGGGATGTTGGCTCCGCCGGGAACGGCATTGGCCCCGTAATTTTCCGTCCAACTGCCGTTGAGAGCGGCTTTGTATTCATAGGAACCGGCCGGCAGCATCCAACTGCCCTGCCAGACGCCATCACTGGAATCAAAGCCCAAATGAGCGGCGGCACACTCCGGCTGCCAGTCGCCAGGACAGCCGAGTTCGCTCTGCATGGAACCGGCCACTGTCACAGAAGTGGGCGGGGGAGTGTGGTCTGGCAGTGCCGGCATTGCCACCGCCCGCGTTAGCGGCGCAGTTAGCAAGGCCAATATGCCTGCCAGAGAAAGTAGTCTATGCAGCAATTTCATCGTTCCTCTCTCCTTCCTGATTGCGCATTCAGCGCCAAAAGTGGTGGATGGCTTTAGAACCGATTAAATCTGAAATGAGCTACTTCACGGAAATGCACCGCTAAAACTTCCCCCATCGCTGAAATTTTGGCTGCCCTGATGAGAGGCCCAGGCACGAAAAATATAGCACAATTAAAGAAACCCTGTCAAATACACATGGAGGCTAGAAAAGATGGATCTATTCCAGTCACTCACCGCAAACGATCTAGTTCCCAGTCCGCTCCAGTGGGATCACCAACCGCCGGCATGGGAGGTACTGCCCGGCGGCGGACTGCGCGTGCATGTGCCGGCCCGGGTGGATTACTTCCAAGACCCGGCCGGCAAGATTCAAAACGACAGCGCCCCTTACCTGTGGCTCGAAGCCAGCGGCGACTTTACGGTGCGGGCGCGCGTCCGCCCGGCGTTTACCACCACCTACGACGCCGGGGCCATCATGGTTCGCCACGACGCGACGCATTGGGCCAAGCTCTGCTACGAAAGCACCGATTTTGGAACCACCGCCGCCGTGAGCGTCGTCACCCAGGGAACCTCGGATGATGCCAATGGGGCCGACCTGACCGTGGAAGACGTGTGGCTGCAAATGGCACGCAGCGGCGATGTCTTTGGTCTGCATTATTCCCTGGATGGACAGCACTGGCGGATGGTGCGCCTCTTCCGGCTGGCCGTCCCCCCAACGGTCAAGGTGGGGTTGGTGGCGCAATGCCCGATTGGTCCCGGGACCACTATTGACTTTCTGGCTTTTGAGTTTGAGCCGCGCGCACCCGTGAACCTGCGAGCCGGGATCTAAGCGGTTTTGAAATTACCGGCGCTCTGGGTGTATAATTGCGGCGCGTCTGCCGCTCGTCGAGTCAAAAGACAGCGTGCCGCAAGCGATTTTTATTTTTAACGGAGGGTCGTGTGCTGTTCCCGCTTCGCAACCTGCTGTTCGCTCTGCCATGGTTATATTTAGACCCCGGATCGGGCAGTTTTATCATCCAACTGGTCATCGCCGCCGCTTTAGGGGTAGGGGTGGCGGCCCGCATGTATTGGACGAAGATCAAAGGGCTCTTTACCGGCAAGAAATCTCAATCCTCTCAATCTTCTGAAGAAGCGGATGCTCGATAGCCAGCGTCTGAGCGCATCTTTCCGCGACCCCAGCGGGTTTCTGTTCACCCGCGACGGGGTGTTATACCGGCAGATCAACCCCATCTATGAGGACCACTACCGCCGTCTGATGGAGTCGGGGTTGTACGATGATCTGACGCAGGCCCGGCAGTTGATTCCCCATAGCGAAGTAGAAGTTCCACCGTTCACCGGCAGCGGGCGGGTGATCCGTCCAGAACGGGTGGAATTCATCTCTTACCCCTATGAGTGGAGCTTCAGCCAGTTAAAAGACGCAGCCCTATTGACCCTGGCGATTCAAAAAAAGGCGCTGGCACGCGAGCAAAGCTTAAAAGACGCCAGTGCCTATAATATCCAGTTCCATCGCGGTCAGCCTATCCTCATTGACACGCTGTCTTTTGAGCCTTACCAGGAAGGCGCGCCGTGGGTAGCCTACCGGCAGTTCTGCCAGCATTTTCTGGCCCCGCTGGCGCTGATGGCCCACACCGATGTGCGCCTGAGCCAGCTTCTGCGCATCTACATTGACGGCATCCCGCTGGACCTGGCGGCGCGGCTTCTGCCGGCGCGCACGCGCTTCAACGGCGGTCTGCTCATCCACATTCACCTGCACGCAGGCGCGCAGAAGAAATACGCCGGTCAGTCTGGGTCAACGCCACCGCCCAAAGGCCGGGTGAGCCGGGCCGTCCTGCAAGGGCTGATCGAAAACCTCGAAAGCACGGTGCGCGCGCTGACCTGGCACCCCAAAGGCACAGAATGGGGCGATTATTACGATGCCACCAACTACAGCCGCGCCGCCTTCGAGCAGAAAGCGCGCGGCGTGGAAGCCTTCTTAGAGCAGGCACAACCCGCGCAGGTCTGGGACCTGGGCGGCAACACCGGCGTCTTCTCACGGCTGGCCGCCAACCGGGGCATACCGACTATTTCTTTTGACATTGACCCGGCGGCGGTCGAAAAGAATTACCAGGACGTGCGCCAGAACCGCGAAACTCACCTGCTGCCGCTGGTGCTGGACCTGACTAACCCCAGCCCGGCGATTGGCTGGCAGAACCGCGAGCGCGCCTCACTGCTGGAACGTGGGCCGGTGGATTGCGTGATGGCTCTGGCGCTGATCCATCACCTGGCGATCTCCAACAACGTCCCCCTGCCCGATCTGGCGCAGTTCTTTGCGCTGCTCGGCCGCTGGCTGATTATCGAGTTTGTTCCCAAAGAAGACTCGCAGGTAAAGCGCTTGCTCGCCACCCGCGTTGACATTTTCCCCGATTACCATGTGGATGGGTTCGAGGCGGCTTTCCAACTCTATTTCCAGATCATCGAACGCCGTCCGATTGAAGGTTCACAGCGCATCCTTTACCTGATGCGCGCCCTGGATGCCCCTGATGCCTTCAGATCCAGGTAAGGAACGGGCCGAAGCGGTGGGAGGGGAACTGCACATTCAATCCGCGCCGGGGCAGGGAATCACCCTGCGCGTAACGGTTCCCCGGTTGGAATGACGTTTACGGCGTAAAGCGCCGCAAACCCCCATCTACCACGTTCAATTTATTCCTCGTCGTCTTTTTCAGCGTGCATCGAAGGGCCCATCATGCCGTTCTCATCGCCCATCATGGACATGGGGCGGGTAGTGATCTTTACGCTTTTGGGCTGGTTGGCGGCGCAGGGCGTGCCAAAGGCCGGCTGTGCATAGGGCAGGTGGGTATCGCCGCGCGCCAGAATGTGCAGGTAGTTGGCGGCCTCGCCCTCATAGGGCATACCGTGATTCCATGGCACCCACGAGCGCGCGTTGCAGTAATGGCCGACAAACGAGCGGCGCGGGCGGTTAGAGCGGTTGGTGTGCGAGCGGTGGATGATATGGCCGCCGAAAAACACCACATCCCCAGGGTCGGCGGGGACGGCCACCTCGCGCCCGGCATATTTGCGAGCCACGCGCGTCAGGCCGTTAACGGCCTCATTGGTACTGCTGGCATTTTCAATCGTCCCCAGGTCATCCAGGTTCTTTTGCAAAGCGGCGCCAACGCCGTTAGGGTCGGGGTAGATGGGTTCGTGCTGTGTGCCAACCGTGAACCACAGGCAGCCGTTTTCTTCATCGGCGGGGGTCAGCGCCAGCCACGCCCCACAGAGGGTATCGGGAAAGGTGGGGATGTAGTAGGAATCCTGGTGATAGCCCTGCCCCGGCTGGCCGGGCTGTTTGAAGAACAGCATGGTCTGGAGCGCTAACACATCTGGCCCGATTAACGCTTCGAGAACGTCTAAAACGCGCGGGTGGAGCAAGAAACGCTCGTGAATGGGCGAAAGGCGGTGAAGCATGTGAGCGCGCAACCAATCTTCGGGGCGCACCGGGCGCGGCACACTGCCCAGGTCCGCCATGACGCGCGCGCCTTCAATCGTCTCACGTCCGGCCAGCAAATTATCCACATGATCATTGAGGGCCTGCACGTCTTCCGGCGGAACCAGCCCTTTGACGACGATAAACCCCTGTTCGTGGAAGCGAACGTATTCGTCTACCCGTACCCGGTAGGTTTCATAGGTCTTATGGCTTTCGAGCGTAGATACCATGGCTGTGTCTCATCCTTTGTAATACATGAATAAATATACCTTATATTACCGTATTCATCCAAAGGATGCAATCCACCCGCAAAGTGATCTTCAGACGCGATCCATAAACCACCTTAGTACAAAGCCATGTTCTGAGAGTAACACAGATTGAATCAAAAGCAGTCAGCCGTTGGGCTGACTGCCGATTGCTGAACGCCGTGTTTACGCCAGTTTCAGCAAGACGGGCTTGCCGCGCAGGTGGTAATTCCCACTGCTCTGGCGCAGTACCTGGCGGACGTGCTTTTCGGAGACGTGGACAAAGCTGTGATCGTTGCGAATATCAATCTCGCCAATCGCTTTGCCTGGGATGCCCACTTCACCGGCAATTGCACCGACCACATCGCGGGGGCGCAGGCCGTGCAGTTCGCCCAGGTTCATCCACAGGCGCACCATGCCCGGCTCACTGCGCTGGGTGCGGTGCGCTGGTTTGGCGTATTCTTCATGGCGAGGGTCTGCCTCGCGCTTAGCGCGAGCCGGAGCATCCGCGCGGCGGGCGCGCGGCTGTTCTTCGCGTTCCTGCAAGCCGGTTTCGCGGTCAGACCGACGGAGAGTCTCTTTACGCCGCGCGCGGGCCGGCTGGGCCGGGACTTCGGTGATTTCCTGGTCAGGCAGGCTGCTTTCGCTGGCGCGCGCCAGTTGCAGGGCCGCCGCGGCGATGTCCGCCAGGTCCAGGCCGCTCTCTGCCAGGCGCTGTACCAATTCGCGCTCGCGGCCACCATCGCCAGCAATCATCTGCTCATAAATGCGCTCTATCAGGCGGTCATCGCGCCGGGCAGCGATTTCTTCGAGGGTGGGGATGCGCCGCTCAGCCAGGGTGGCATTGGCGTATTGTTCGATCTGACGCTGGCGGAAGCGCTCGCGCGGGGTAAAGAAGGTGATCGCCGTACCCTTGCGTCCAGCGCGCCCGGTGCGGCCAATGCGGTGAATATAATCCTCCGGATCGCCGGGAACATCGTAGTTAAAGACGTGCGAAACGTTCTCAATGTCCAACCCACGGGCGGCCACATCAGTCGCCACCAGCAGTGTAACACTGCCCTGGCGGAAGCGATTGAGGACCGTTTCGCGGCGCGCCTGGCTCAAATCACCGTGCAGTGCCTCCGCCGGGTAGCCGCACTTCACCAATTCATCGGCCAGTTCCTGGGCGCGTATCTTGGTCCCTGCAAAGATCAGGGCGCTTTTGACCTCTTCCACTTCCAACAGGCGGATCAACGCCGCCGTCTTCTGATCAGGCAGCACGCGGATCAGGCTTTGGTCAATCTCTTTGACCGTGCGGTGAGTGGGGTTGATGGTTATTTCCTGCGGGTTGGTCAGGTAACGCTCGGCCAGGCGGCGCACCGCCGGGGGCAGGGTGGCCGAAAAGAGGGCCATCTGGCGCTCAGATGGAATCTGATCCAGGATTGCTTCAATGTCCTCAATAAAGCCCATATCGAGCATTTCGTCGGCCTCGTCCAGCACCAGATAGCGCACCTGGCTGAGGTCCAGCACCTTCTGACGAATTAAATCCAGCAGGCGGCCAGGCGTGCCAACGACCACATCCACGCCGCGCTTAAGAGCGCGGATTTGAATATCATACGACTGCCCGCCGTAGACGGCCAGCACCCGCGCCGGCATATGGCGCGACATTTCTTTGGTAGCCTGAGCCACCTGGATTGCCAGCTCACGGGTTGGAGCCAGCACCAGGGCCTGAACGGCCCCACTGCCCGGCTGGATGGTTTGCAGCATGGGCAGCACAAACGCGGCGGTTTTGCCGGTCCCTGTTTGGGCCTGCCCTAAGACGTTGCGCCCCTCCAGCAGTGCCGGAACAGCCTGCTGTTGAATGGGGGTCGGCTCCTGGTAGCCCAACTGCTCCACAGCCTGCATCAGCGGGGTGGATAATCCTAAAATCTCAAAAGATGAAAGCATATTTACTCCTACACATAAAAAGCGCCCATCCAAAACAGGTAGGGCGCTCACAATCACTCGCGTTCTGTGGTTTGCCGGGCTACCGGCCTACCCAAGCGTTTTATTCAGAAAGGTATTGTACCATGAAGTTTTCTTTTTGGAAGGGCAAAACGAGCCAAAAACGGGGTTTTCTTACTCCACCAATTCCAAAGCCACCACAGACATCTTTGGCAGGCTGATCTCCAGGGTCTCGCCGGAGAGCTTCGCGCCGTTGAAAGCGCACGGCTGAACGCAGTTAGGCTCTTCGAAAGTGTTGTGGGCATTCATTGCTTTGCCACGCAGCACGCGGCCGGTCACCTGCCTGGCTTTGAACCCGCCTATGTTGACCTTGACCGTTGTGTCTTGGTTGGGGTTGGTGTTGCTCAGGGTCAGGTGCAGCTTGCCGTTCGCATCCACCGAGGAAGAGGCCGAAATAACCGGCACGCTGTACCCGGCATGCTCGTAGGTGTCGCTCTGCACGTGCACCGGAACCATTGTCGCGCCCTGGTGGACGCTGTACATCTCGAAGACGTGGTAGCTAGGGGTGAGGATCATCTTCTCTTTGTCGGTCAAGATCATCGCCTGGAGCACGTTGACGGTCTGGGCGATATTCGCCATGCGCACCCGGTCGCAGTGCTTGTTGAAGATGTCCAGGTGGATGGCAGCCACGATCGCGTCGCGCATGGTGTTCTGCTGGTAGAGGAAGCGCGGGTGAGTTCCAGGCTCGACCGCGTACCAGGTTCCCCACTCATCCACGATCAAGGCGACCTTCTTCTTCGGATCGTATTTATCCATGATGGTCGAATGGCGGCGGACCAGGTCATCCATCAACAGCCCCTTCGCCACGATCTCGATCCAGCCCGCTTCATCAAAGACAGTGGCCGAGCCTTCACGCGAGCCGTCCGGCAGGCGGCGCACCGAGGTGTAGTAGTGCAGGGCCAGCCCGTCCATATAGGGCCCTCCACCAAGCAGGTCCTCGCGCCCGGCCTTGTCCATCATCACCTCAGTCCAGTGATAGTCGTCGTTGCGCGGGCCGCAGGCGATCTTGTAAAGCCGGTTATCTCCGTAGTTGCGCGCGTACAGGCTGTAGCGGCGGTACTCGTCAGAGTAGTATTCAGGCGTCATGCGCCCGCCGCAGCCCCAGTTCTCGTTGCCCACGCCGAAGTACTTAAGTTTCCAGGGCTGTGCGCGGCCGTTTTGGGCGCGCAGGTCGGTCATCGGACTCTTGCCATCGAAGGTTATGTACTCGATCCACTGCGACATTTCCTTGACCGTGCCGCTACCCACGTTGCCGCAAATATACGGCTCACAGCCCAGCATCTCGCACAGATCCATAAACTCGTGTGTGCCAAAGTGATTATTCTCGACCACGCCGCCCCAATGCGTGTTAATCATCGTCGGGCGTTTCTCTTTCGGGCCGATGCCGTCCATCCAATGATATTCGTCGGCAAAGCAGCCGCCAGGCCAGCGCAGTACGGGGATCTTGATCTTCTTCAGCGCTTCGACCACGTCCGTGCGGATCCCGCGCACATTAGGGATATGCGAATCTTCCCCGACCCAAATGCCTTCATAGATACAGCGGCCCAGGTGCTCAGCGAAATGGCCGTAGATATTCGGGTCAATTCGGGTGGTCCCCATCCGGGTATCCAACGTAATCTGGTTCATAAATCCTCCTAAAATCGTTTCTTGTATCGAAATTCTGGCAACATTTGACCATGCCGCGGCCATTGGGTCAGCAGCAGATATCTTTTCTCAGTTGCCAGCAAACCACTAAGCTGGCGCGGCGAGCTCGGGTTCGACCAGGGCCGTTTTGTCGGCATATAGATAGCATTTAACGGCCCGCTCGCCTACTACAAAATCGGGTGGATCCACTTCACGGCAGATTTTCATCACGTGCGGACAGCGCCCAGCGAACTTGCAGCCGACCCGCCCGTACTCTTTGACTTCTGTGGCGCCCAATTCGATGTGCCTGGCCCAGGTGTTGCGCTCTTTGGGCGTGGGTTTAGGCACGGATTCTTTCAAAAGCTGGGTGTAGGGGTGCAGTGGGTCGTTCAGCACCTCTTCTACCAGCCCCGTTTCGACCACATAGCCGCGCAGCATGATCGCAATGCGGTCGCTGATGTAATAAGCGGTCGCCAGGTCATGGGTGATGTAGAGGATGCTGACTTGCTGCTCGTCGCGCAGCTTACGGAACAGGTTGACGATCTCCATGCGCAGCGAAGCGTCTACCATCGAAACCGGCTCATCAGCCAGGATCAGGCGCGGTCTGGAAATCAACGCCCGCGCTACCGATACGCGCTGAATTTGCCCGCCCGAAAGCTCGTGCGGGTAGCGCTTGCTCACTTCCGCCAGCGACAGCCCCACCTGGCTGAGCACTTCCTCTACGGCCGGGGCTGCCTTGCGGCGGGTGGGCGCAATGCCAAAGTTCACCGCAGTATCAAACAGGTAGTCCTCGACCCGGCGCAACGGGCTGAAGGTCTCAAACGGGTTCTGGAACACCGGCTGGACATGCTTCATGAATTCTTTGAACTCGCTGCGATGGCGGATGTGCGAAAGGTCGCGGCCTTCGAACAGCACCCTGCCGCGGGTGGGTTCCAGGTCGCGCAGCAGCAGGCGCGAGAGTGTGGTTTTGCCACTGCCGCTTTCGCCCGCGATGGTAAAGATTTCTGGTTTGTCGCGCTCCAGTGAGAAGGTGACGTCATTCACCGCCACCAGGCGCGTGCCGCCCAACAGCCCACCAATATGGAACTCCATGGTGACGTGCTGAACATCTAGAAGTTTGACGGACTCGCTCATTAGGTACCCTCCCTAACCAGGTGACAGGCGACGCGGTGACCCTTGCCCAGGTCAATCATGTCTGGGATATCGGTGCGGCAGAGATCAAAAGCGAGCGGACAGCGCGGGTGGAAGCGACAGCCGCTGGGAGGATTAGCCAGATTGGGCGGCGAGCCCTTCAAACTGGCCTTATTGGACCGGTCACCAATCATCGGCAGTGAGCGGATCAGGTGCTGTGTATAAGGGTGGCGCGGCGCGTTGAAGATAATCTCGGTGGACGCTTCTTCTGTAATTCGCCCGGCGTACATGATCATCACCCGGTCGGCTACGTTGGCATGCACCGCCATATCATGCGTGACCAGCAGGACAGTGTTATGGCTCTGAGCCTGAATATCCTTCAACATTTGCAAGACGCCGCGCTGTACTACCACGTCCAGCGCGGTAGTCGGCTCGTCGGCGATAATCAGACTGGGATGGAAGACGGTCGCCAGGGCAATCGCTACACGCTGGCGCATGCCGCCCGAAAGCTGGTGCGGATAGGCTTTGAGCACGTCCTGCGGCAGGCCCAACTGCTTAAGATGGTTGATGATCTGCTCACGGAAGGCTTTCTTGTCTGGGATGCCCTGGTACGTTTCGACAATATCCTCAAAGGTTTTGACGATCTGGCGCACCGGGTTGAGCACGCTCATCGAACCCTGCATCACGTACGAAATTTCCTTCCAGCGCACGTTGCGGCGCAGTTCTTCCGGGGAGATCTTGAGCATGTCAACTTCGAATTGGCGGCCCAGGTTGTAGGTGACGCTGCCGCCGTAGACTTTCAGCGGCGGTTTGATGGTGGATGAGATGACCTTGATCAGCGTGGTTTTGCCGCAGCTCGACTCGCCCGCCACGCCGTAAATTTCATTGGGCTGGAGTTCGAAAGACACATCATCAACAGCGCGCACAGTGCGAGAAATGCCATACACTTCGGTCTTGTAATAGGCACGGAGGTTTTTTACGCAGAGCAGGCTCACAGCTAACCTCCAATCAAGCGCAGGCGCGTGCGCGGATCAATATATTCGTTGATGCTTGAGAACAACAGGTACAGACCGAGGAACAGGATAATCGCCACCACCACCGGCGCCGCCAGCCACCACCAAATCCCAGCGACTAAAGCCTGGTGCTGATTGGCCCAGAAGATGGTCGTGCCGATGGTCGGCAGAGTAACGTTGGACAGGCCCAGCACGCTCAGGGTCACTTCCATGCCAATCGCCCACAGCAGGTTGTTGATCGTGGTAGCAAACACGACCGGCAGCACAAAGGGCAGGTGCTCGTTGAGCGTAATAGCGACCGGGTTTGTGCCCGAATAGACCGCGGTACGGGTGAAGGGACGCTCTTTCAGGCTCAGCACCTGGGCGCGGATCAGGCGCGCGTCCCAGGGCCAGCCGAACAGGCCCATAATCAGCACCAACATCAGCATAGTCATCTGCCCGCGCAGCAGGAAGCTGAGCAGGATCAGGATCGGCAGCACCGGCATGACCACAAAGCTGTCGTTGATTGACATCAGGATGCGGTCAATCAGGCCGCCGCGGTACCCGGCGGTCAGCCCGACAGCAATGGCGATGACGCGCGAAACCAGCGCGGTCAGCAGGCCGAGCAGGATCGAATTACGCACGGCGAAGGCCATCCACCAGAAGATATCCTGCCCGCGTGAGCTGGTGCCAAAAAGGAACTTGCTGGAGGGCGGCAGGTCGGCCGGGACCAGGAAAGTACGGGTCGGGTCGTATGGGGATACCAGCGAAAGCAGACCCAGTGTGAAAACTGCCAGTAAGAACACAAAGGCAACCCGGAAGCGGCCATCAAACCTGAGCAAATCTCGAATTACTTTAATCATCGTTGGCTCTCTCCTATTGGTGCCTTACCCGAGGGTCAAAGAATGGGTAAATCAGGTCAAGGATAAACACCGAGGTAGCGACCCCGATGATCGAGAAAATGGCGATGCCCATGATCAGCGAATAGTCATTGGCCATGACGGCCTGGAGCGTAAGCATGCCCATGCCAGGGTAACCGAATACCACTTCCATAATCAACGCGCCGTTAAAGATCAAACCGAGCTGAAGCGCCAGGCCGGTGATCTGTGGCAGAAGTGCGTTGCGCATCACATAGCTGAAGAGGATTTTGTTCTCCTTCAGCCCGGCGGTTTCCACATAGGTTACATAATCTTCAGAGATGATGTTCGAGGTAAGCGACTTCATCCCCAAGAACCAGCCGCCCATGCCTACCGTCACCAGGCTGAGCGCCGGAAGGGTAGAGTGTTTGATCAGCGACAGGATGAACGGCAGGGTAAACTCCACTCTTGCGCCGACTGGATACGCGCCGCTGAAAGGGAAAATGGGGACCAAATAGGCGAACATCACCAGCAGCACCAGGGCCATTACATAATAGGGGATAGGGCGCACTGCCTGGCTGGCAATATCAATCACGCGCATCACCAGGCTCTTGGGGTAATAGCTGGCAAAACCACCCAGCAGATTACCCAACACCCACGAGATCAGCACGGAAGTCAGCAGCAGGCCCAGCGTCCACGGCATAGCCTGGGCGATCAGCGCAGAGACCGGGGTGGGAAAGGTAGAGAGCGATGGGCCGAGGTCGCCGCGCAGCAGGCGTCCCCAGAAGGCAAAATACTGCTCCAGGTCACTGCCGCCCAGCCCGTACATCTCGGTAAGCGCCGTGCGCAGATGGACGATTTCTTCTGGGCTGACCTGTGCGCCGCTCGACATGACCATAGCGATCTGCCGCTCGACCGGATCGTTGGGCGAGAGCCTGGGGATGATGAAGGTCAGACTACAGCCCAAAAAGATAACCATGAAATATTGACCGATTCTGGGTATGAGATAGCGTAAAAGGAATTTACGCATACGGGTCACCTCCTAAAAAAGAGGAGAGCACCCCACCCCCGCTTAAGGACAGGGGCAGGAAGTGGGGTGATTTCTTACCATTATAGGATAAATTGGGGGCCGGAGCCCCCAATTTATCCATACCCACGAATAATTGAGCGCCTCTTGCAACGGTATCAACTGCCTGCTTCTGCGCCAGCTTAGTTATTTTTCTTCTGCGTTGACTTAATCTTGACGTACATGTACTTGGTGTTGGCCCAGTTCGCCACCGGGTTCGTGTACGGATTGTCCGCAGTGGGGAAGCCGGTCCAGTACGTTTCGTCGCAGACCGAGAACACGTTGTAAGACATGATCGGGGTAATCGGCATTTCCTGGACGGCAAGCTTGATGAACTCCATGCCCAGTTCGATGCCCTTGGGATCGTCGAAGTCAATCTTCTGGATCGCCTCGATGATCTCATCCAGTTTGGGGTGCTTCCAGCGCATCCTGTTGCGGCCTACAGCATTCTCGCCGGTCGGCTTGTAGAAGGCAGAGTGCCAGGACTCGAGGAAGAAGAACAGGTCGGGGTGACCGCCCCAGGTTTCAATGGTCCAACCGAACTCGGCATCCATATCGCCCAGCAGAGTCATCTTAGAGCGCGAAGCGTTGTCGCGCACGTCAAGGGTCGCGTCAACACCGAACTCTTTCCAGCACTGCACGATCATGTCGCCGCCGCGGTTCATCACCGGGCGGGTTTCGCCTTCGGTTAGCAGGGCGATCTTGAGCGGGTTGCCATCGGGCAGCGTCCAGACGTTGTTCTGTTTCTTCAGACCGGCCTGTTCCATCAGCTTGGCCGCGGCTTCAAGGTCATACTTCCACCAGCCATAGCCGATAGACTTCTTGATCTCCGTTGGGTCGGTGGGGACCAGGTCGCCCAGAGTGGCGCGGGCCTGTTCGGCGATGCGCAGGGCAACATCGGGATCATACGGCTTGTACGCCGTTCCGCCGATATCCAGGGTAAACTCTTTCAACCAGTCCTGCATCGGATCGAAGTAGTACTTGGGATACATACCGGTGGGCGGGACATGGATGGCGGAGATCGTCGCCGCGCCGCGGTATGAAGCCATTGCTACGCGGACGATATCAATCGCCAGAGTCAGCGCCCAGCGCACTTCGCGCTTGTCCAAGCCGGGACGCTCGTTGTTGTAGATAACGGCGGGCAGTGTCGGGTCGGGGTGCGCCCAGGGGAAGGATTTGAACCAGCCCTTTGAGGTTGGGTTGGTCTTAGCCAGGGTGACCATGCCTTCAGGGGCGATGTCATGGATCACATCCAGGTCCTTGGTCTTCTGCGCCATCACCTTCTTGTCGGATGGGCCAGGGGCAACGTACATGGCATATTTTGGCGCGGGCTCGCCAAAGCGGGCCAGGGTGGTCTTATCCCAGTCCGGGCGCTTTTCCCACAGGTACCAGTTGCCGTTCGGATCATAATCTTTGAGCGTGTATGGGCCGAGCGAGACCGGCGGGTTGAACTTGTAGGCCACAATGTCGGCTTCTTTTTCAAAGATATGTTTGGGCATGATGAAGCAGGCGCTCCAGCGCACGGTGAACAGGCCGTGGAAGCGGGAGTTCGGCTCTTTGAGTTTGAAGACGACCGTGTAGTTATCCGGCTTTTCCATGCTCTCGACGTACTTGTTGAATTGGCCGTTGTAGCTCATTCCGGGGGTGTTCTTGAGCGTGTCCACCGTGTAGATCAGATCATCAGCGGTGAACTCGACCCCGTCCGACCAGAAAATACCCTGGCGGAGTTTGACGGTCATTTCGGTGAAGTCGTCGTTGTAGATGGGCTTCTCGGCCGCCAGTGAGTTATCCCAGACACCGTTGATACCGGCATCCGGGTCAATATACCACAGCGCATCCAGGGCCAACTGCTGCAGGCCGGTCGAGGCCGACTGTATGCCGGGGCGCCAGCGGTTGAAGTCATCCGCGGGGGTTACGCGGCCGGTTGGGTTTTCGAGAATCAGGGTCTTGAACCGCTTTACGCCAGGAGCGACTTCCTTGTTCAGGTCTATACCGGCGACAGATGGTTCGGTGGCCTTCGCCTCTCCACCCTGTACCGGCGCTTGCTGTGGAGCCGTGGTGGGAGCGGCGCAGGCAGTTAGCGCGCTGGCCGCCGCCCAGGCAGCAGCCTGCTTTAGGAACGAACGACGCGTGAGATGGTACTTCTTCATGTTTCCTCCTGAGAACATTGACTGACGTTTCTTTTCTGGATACCAGACGAGAAACAAACAAAACGAAGAACCAGATCGTCGGACGTGCCGGCAGTAGGGAACAACAAAGCAAACCTGCGGCACTGAATCACCAGCGCCAGGATGTAGACTTCGCGCTCTCCACTGCAAGCGGTAAGCTTTCTACTTGTAAAACTTTAGAGGGAAGGCACCAATAATTGTTTAAATATTAGCACGAACAAGATTGCCTTGTCAATAGGATATTTTAAGTTTTTGTTTAATAGATTACTGGAAACCCTGTTCGATCCTTAACAAACAGGCCAAAAACCACGCACCTCTGGCAAAAAGGAGCTGATCCTGCGCCGGTTTCCCTGCTTTTCTCAAGTTGGTTCTTGAAATTTTTAAACAAAGCGTTAGAATATGTTTAATATTTGTTCGATTTTTCTTTTATTGTTACTATTTTGGTATAATTCATGCATCCGATTGTGGTTTCACATTCAGATGCTTGCAAACCCGACCCACCAAAAAGGGGGGGCATAGTGATTAGCCGTAATTCAGCCGGTGCAACCAAAGGACCCAATATGCGTGACGTCGCCAATGAGGCGGGCGTCTCTCTATCCACTGTTTCATTGGTAATCAATAACAAACCGGGCGTCAGCCCTGACCGCCGCGAGCGCGTGCTCCGGGCGATTAAGACCCTGGGTTATACAGGCGGCAGTCAGCCGAATGCTGTTGAGACAAAGGTTTTGGGTCTGCTGATGGAATCGCTTTCCGAGGCATCGCGCGCGGACGGGTATTACACGCGGGTAGTGGCCGGCATTGAAGAGACGGCTTACAAGTTAGGCTACCAGGTACTGCTGCACATCTTCCGGCCCGAAATTGATCCGCTCGACAGCCTGCGCGAGCTGATGGGCCGCGATGTGGATGGCCTGATCATTGCCAACGACGGCGACGTGACCCCCGAAATTATCCGCCGCATTACCAAATCAGGTACGCCCATGGTGTTGGTGGAAAATTACCAGACTGGGCCGATCTTTTCCGTCACTGCTGATAACTTTACCGCCGGGCGCATGATGACCGAGTACCTGATCGAACTGGGCCACCGCCGCATCGGTGCACTGCGTGGACCAACCAAGTACAGCAGCCTGTGCGACCGCCTGCGCGGCTATGAAATTGCTCTGATCGAACACGGCTTGCCCATCGCCCCAGAGTTGATTCCCCCGCCGGTCTCCGGCCACCCGCGCAAGGGCTACGTGCAGATGCAGCAGTTGCTGGCACTGCCCGAGCCGCCCACCGCCGTGTTCGCCGTGAGCGACCGCGCCGCGCACAATGCCATGGATGCTATCAAAGACGCCGGTCTGCGCATTCCGCATGATATTTCCATCGTGGGCATTGATGATATTCAAGACAGCGCCTTTGCCTCGCCGCCCCTCACGACCTACCGGGTCCCAAAGTATGATCTCGGCCGGGCCGCGGTGCAGATTCTGCACAGCCTGATCGCCCAGCAATCCATTCCGCCCACGCGCTCCGTGCTGATCGGCGATATACAGATCCGCGGCTCCGCCGCCGCGCCAAAAGGCGGGATTATTCTCTCCTAACCCCTAATTGGGGATCGCCGATGGAAAGCTGTTGGAATAGCGCGAGCGGTATCAAGTAGGCCAGTCCGGTGAAGGACAAGCCTAAAAGTCCTGAAATCCTGGAAAATTGGATATTGACTTTCTTCTACGCGCGTGCTAAAGTATTGCAGGTTTGACATTAACCTATAGAAAGGGTCAGGGTGTTTTGTGTTAGGAAAAGTTGCGGAGCTTGCATTCAACTAAGCGTATGAGCGCGCCTGCAAGCGGCGGCCTGGAAAACTAAAAACTTTTTCCACCAGTCATTGGTCGTTGCTTTGCAGTTGACCCCTCTCACGGTTTTGGGGCCACGGGCGTGTTCATACCCCGTGGCCTTTTGATTCCCTGCGCCCAACGCCGGGAATTGGCCGCGAGCAAGCCGCAACCATAATAGCGACAAGCTACGCGCAAAACCCAAGCCAGCCACGGGACGTTTCTCGTGGCTGGCTTTTTTTATTCACAAGGAACCCTGACGTTGAATCTTAGCAGTACGCTTCATCATCAACCGAGTTTCGGTATCGTTTATAAGAAAAGCACCAACCAATTTACCGTTCATACCGGCAGCCGAGTGGTAGCCTGCGGGCTGTCTACGCGCTTACGGAAAGCGTTTGAGGACCAGGCGAAAAAGTCCCCTCACCGTATTGATCCTTCGGAACTGGTGACGGTGGGCGACGAAGTTCACTTCATCGAAACTCCCGACGGCGCGGGGATGATCGTCGAAGTGCTGCCCCGCCGCAGCAAGCTGGCGCGCCGCAGCCCCACCGCCATGCCCTCTGCCGCGTCTTTCGAGCAGGTGATCGTCGCCAACGTAGACCAGGTTGTGCCGGTGTTCGCCGCCGCCCAACCCGAACCACACTGGAACCTGCTCGACCGCTACCTGGTCACCGCCGAAGCCGCCAGCCTGCCCGCTGTGGTGATTGTCACCAAGACCGACTTGATCCAAACCGGCACACTGGACGCAGAAGTGGATGAATACCGCCGCATCGGCTATCCGGTCATCCTCGCCAGCGCCGTCACGGGTCAGGGCCTGGATGAAGTCCGCGCCGCATTTCAGGGGCGCAGGTCCGTACTGCTGGGCAAATCGGGCGTGGGCAAAAGCTCACTGCTCAACGCCTTGCAGCCGGGGCTGGGACTGCGCGTCAACGCCGTCAGCCAGATCACGAACAAGGGCCGGCATACCACCACCCACCTCGAAATGTTCCCCCTGGAATGGGGCGGCGCGATTGTTGATACCCCTGGCGTGCGCGAATTCGGCTTGTGGGGCATTCACCCGCAAGACCTGGCCTTGTACTTCCCTGAGATGCGCCCCCTGGTAGGGCAGTGCCGCTTCGGCCTGGACTGCGCCCACGATGACGAACCGGGCTGCGCGGTGCGCCGCGCGGTGATGACCAACCAGATCAGCCCGCGCCGCTATCAAAGCTACATGAAGTTGAAAGAGGAATTGTAACCCATGAAGAAGTTTACCGACCCCTTCGGTGATTTTAAGTGCATCCACTGCCGCGCCATCATCTCCGCCGATCCTCGCTTAGCGGGCGTGCATAACCGCAACCACTGCCCTTACTGCCTGTGGTCGCGGCACATGGACCTGCACAAACCCGGCGACCGGCTGTGCGCCTGTAAAGCGCCCATGCAGCCCCTCGGCCTGGCGCTGAAGAAGGCCAACAAAAAATATGGCGGCGAAAACCAGGGCGAGCTGATGCTCATTCATCGCTGTACTGAATGCGAGAAAATCTCGATCAACCGCATCGCCGCGGACGACGTGCCCCAAACCCTCCTAGAAGTCTTTGCGGCCTCCCAACGGTTGGCCGCCCCTATCTGGGCCGCCCTGCTCCAGAGCGGCATCCGGCCCCTCGAATCCGCCGACGCCGACATTGTCCACGCCCGTCTGTTCGGGTGGAGCCAGACCGCTGTCTTGAGCGGCACAGGCGCAGAGCCAGGCCGCGCGCGCGAATGGTCCGATCCCCTGGCGAGTTAACCACGCCCGGCAAAGGCGCTATCTACCCAGCGATGAAAATCTTCGATGCGGTGAAAGATGTGCAGCGCCGTGGCCCCCGCTCCGTTGCGGATGGTGCTGGTGGCCGTCCAGGCGGCGCCAACCGCTGGCATACCGATGGCAGCGGCGGCTTCCATATCATAAGCGGCGTCGCCTACATAAACGGCTTCGTGGGCCTGCAAGCCCAGCCGGCACAGCGCCCGCCGCAGTGATTCTGGCTTGTTAGGGCCGGCTGCAAAGCCGGCCTCTAACACGTCAATATACTGGCGCAGACCCAAGACGCGCAGGGTGATCTCACTGCCGCGCAGGCTCTTACCCGTCACCACGCCTATGGCAACGCCGCGCGCGCGCAGCCGCTGGATGGTATCTTTCAGGCCAGGGAACGGTTGGGGGCATTCCGAGCGCTGGATGCGTTCATACGTCTCGAAATACTCATCCAACACCGCCTCCAATCGTTCTGGAGTCAGGTATACGCTTAAAATACCCTCATCAGATTTACCAAACAGCCCGATGATTTCTTCGGACGAAAAAGGCCGGCCCACGTGCCTTTCCAAAGTTTCCTGGTAGGCTTTGACGCAGACCGAAAAGTTATCCGCCAGGGTTCCATCAATGTCAAAGATCAAGGCTTTGTAAGACAAGAACAGCTCCGTTAATAAAAATTTTTACCCGGTATTGCGCAGACCAGAGGCAATGCCGTTGATGGTCATCACGATGACTTCACGAATGCGGCTGGCTTCTTCGCCTTCAGGGTCAGGCAGGGCGCGCAGGCGGCGCAGCATTTCAACCTGGATATAGTTTAAGGGGTCTACGTAGGGGTTGCGGCGCTGGATGGAGTTTTGGATCTCAGGTTCGGCTTCCATTAACTGGCTCTGCCCCTTGACGGCCAGGACTGTGGCGACGGTTTGCTCATATTCGGCGCGGATATCCGCAAAGAGGCGCTCTGCCAGCGCCCGGTCGGGGACCAGGGCGTCGTAGAGGGTGGCAATTTCCATATCTGCCTTAGCCAGCGAAAGCTCGGCGTTATCCAGCACTACCCGAAAGAACGGCCAACTGGCGTACATCTCGCGCAGCAGGCGCAGGGTGTCTTCCTGATGGCAGTTCACGCAGGCCAGGCCGGTCCCCAATCCATACCAGCCCGGCAGGTTGAAGCGGCTCTGCATCCAGGAAAACACCCAGGGGATAGCCCGAATGCTCTTCACTCCCTCTTCTGCCTGGGGGCGCTTACGCGCCGCCGGGCGTGAACCAATGCGCAGGCGGCGGATTTCGTCAATCGGCGTGGCGGCCTGCCAATAGGCCACAAAACCAGGGGTTTCGTAAACCAGCTCGCGGTAAGCCGCCCGCGAGGCGGCGGCCATCAGATCGAGCATCTCGCGCCAGCGGGCGGGAATGGTGCGCGGCGAAACCTGGTGAGCGCGTTCGTCGGGGCTGGCGGGCGTAGAGGGAGTTTCATCCAACAACGGCGAAGAAGCCAGAAGCACGGCACTGCTGATCTGCTCCAGGTTGCGCAGGGCCAGGTTAATGCTGGAATAACGGGAAGAAATAATCTCTCCCTGTTCGGTCAGCCGGTAGCGACCGTCTACCGTGCCGCCGGGCTGAGCCAGGATGGAGCGGTTGGTGGGCCCCCCGCCCCGCGCGGCGGTTCCCCCGCGCCCATGAAAGAGCGTCAGGCGCACGCCGTGTTCACGGCAGACCCGCGCCACCTGCTCTTGAGCCTGGTAAAGCGCCCAATTGGATGAGAGATAGCCGCCGTCTTTGTTGCTGTCGGAATAGCCGATCATCACCATCTGCCCGTCAGGGCAGGTGTGCAAATGAACGCGGTAAGCCTCTAGCTCGAACAGCTCGGCCATTACCGTTGGGGCCGCTTCCAGGTCGGGGACGGTTTCAAAGAGCGGGACGATTTGCAGTCCGGTGGAACATTCGCACCAATGAGCCATCACCAGCACGGCCAGCACGTCGGCGGCGCTGCGCGCCATGGAAATGATAAAAGGCCCTAACAGGTTATGACCGTAAACCGAGCGCGCCCGGTGGATGAGGCGGAACAGGGCCCAGGTTTCGGCGGTCTCCGGTGAAACGCCGGGGTTCTGAGCCAGGGCCGGGGCCGGCTGGGTCAGCAGTTGGAGCAATAAATCGCGGCGGAAGGCGGCGTCGCGGTTTTCAAAATCTGGCTCGATGCCCAGGGCGCGCAAAACTTCACCCAACGCGGCGTTGATGCGGGCGGAATCTTCGCGCAAATCCAGGCGCGCGCCGTGCAGTTCAAAAATTTCAATTTGCTGCAAGGCCCGCGTCAGCGGCCCCTGCGCCACTGCCTCTGGAACGGCCCCCGCCACCGCATAGAGCGGGCCGGTCAGATCTTCTACCTGCACGCGGGCCGAATGCGGCGCGGTCGAGAGCAGCCGCCCCTTCATATCGTCCGCCGAGGCTTCACTCAGGTCGGCGGCCAGCAGCGCGAGGGCCTGGCGGTATATTTCCTGCGGGTAACGCTGGCGGATGCGCTCCACATGCGGCGGCAGAGGTTCGCGCTCTTTCAGCCAGGCCGTCAGCGCGGGCGGGGGTGGGGCTTTGGCGGCGCTCAGGCTCAACCGGCGCGCGAGGTCTTGCAGCGTGCGGCGGTGATTCTCAACCGCCAGCCCCCGGTGCAGGTGCAGCGTTTCCGCTGTGACGGCGTGGGTAACGTTAGGATTGCCGTCACGGTCGCCGCCCATCCAAGAGCCCAACTTGAGCCAGGCTCGGCTGGCGCTGACGCCCGGGTAGAATCGCTGCAAGGCCCGGTTGAGGGTGTCGTGAATCCTCGGCAGGGCTTCCCAGAAGACCTCGCCTACGAAGTACAGCGCGGTGCGGACTTCGTCAGTTACAGCCGGCTGGGTGGTGCGCGCCCGGTCTGTGAGCCACAGGGTGGTGATTTCGTTCAACAGTTCCTGACGCAGCGCCTCGCGCTCGCGCGGCAGTACATCTGGCGCGCTGAAGGCGTGCAGAGCGTCGGTAACGCGGCGAATCTTCGACAGCACCGTGCGGCGGCGGGCCTCGGTGGGGTGGGCGGTCAGTACCAGTTCGATTTGCAGGCGGTCAATCATGGCCTGCATCTGACGGGCGGTTACGCCGCGGCGGTGCAAGATTTCCACCGCCTCTTCCAGCGAGTCATGCACCGGCTCCGGCGCTTTTTCGATCTCTTCGCGGCGCAGGCGGCTGACGCGGTAGGCATCTTCCGCCGCATTCACCAGGTCAAAGTACAGGGCAAAGGCCAGGGCCACTCCACGCGCCATCTCGATGGTCATGGCGGCGGTTTCTTCGCCCAGCCGCCGCGCGCCTTCAGCAGATTCTGCCGGGTCGGTCGAGCGCCGCGCTTTGGCCTGGGCGCGTACCCGTTCTTCCAGATCGAACAGCGCGCGCGATTCCTGCTCGATTAACACCTGGCCGAGAATGTCGCCCAAGAGGTGAATGGTCTCTGAGATGTTCACAGCCCTATTATAAAGGGAAAGTAGACCGGATTCCGGCTTGTTTTTCAGAGAGGACTGGCCGCGCGGCGGCGGGGGCGCGCAAACCGGTTGCGTGCTACAATGAAGCTGGAGATTCGCACCTGTCTTACGATACGATCTGGTAAACGGAGGCATGACCATGTGGCAGGAATTTCGAAAATTTATTGCACGCGGCAATGTTCTCGACCTGGCAGTAGCCGTGATTATCGGCGGGGCATTTAATGCCATCGTCACTTCGCTGGTCAATGACATTATTATGCCCACCATCGGACTGCTGATCGGGCGCGTCAACTTCGATCAACTGGCTTTGCAGGTCGGCGACGCAGTCATTGCCTATGGAAAGTTCATCCAGGCCATCGTGAACTTCTTGATTATCGCCTTCACCGTCTTTCTGATTGTGCGGGCCTATAACAACCTGCGCCGCAAAGAGGAAACCGGCGAAGAACCGCCAGCCAAAGAAGAACTGCCGCGCGACGTGCTGCTGCTGACCGAAATCCGCGACCTGCTCAAAGCCAGCGGGGCCGCCCGCCCCCCTGAACCACCCATGGATGCCCCCCAGCGGTAGACGAGCGCAGATTGACAAATTGACTGGAGAATATCCACTGCTCTAATCGGTTAAACCGAGCAGTCCAGAAACAAAGTCCGAAAACGTCCCTGCGACCAGACCGCCCAGGGCGCTGGCAAATGCGCCCGACAGGAACGTCAGCGAGAAGGAACTCACTCCACCATACTCCAGAGCTACTGCCAGATGGGGCGCCAGTTCATTCAGGCCAATTCTGCCGGCCATCCCGGCAATCATCCAGCCGGTCGCGCCCATCACCAAGGCGGCCACCCCAGCCCAGATTTTATGCCAACCCCACGCCGCGCCAGACAGCCACATCCGGCGGCCCAATTCGCGGCCAGCCCGCGCGCCCAACAGCGGCCCCAGGAACAGGGGCAGGATCGCCCAGAAGAACAACAGCCCCACCGCCAGGCCAACCACGCCGCCCAGAACCAGCCCGACCCCCTGTAAGACGTACTGCCAGCCGATGGTCTGATCCACCCAACGGCCCACGCGCCCGCCAGGGTACAGGCCGCGCGCAAAGCCGCCAAAGGCCCCGCCCAGAGCAATTAACAGCGGCCAGGGCAGGTCCAGGCCGCCAGACGCCGCGAAGAGACCCACCGCCATGCCCGGCAGAGCTCCAACCAGCGCGCCGTTGACGCCGCCATGGAACAGACCGCGGTAAGCGCGCTGCCACAACCACGGCCCCACCTTTTGAGGATGCCGGCGCGCCGCTGCCCTTCCCCCGGATGGCGAAAGAAACGGCGGCCACAGAGCCGCACCCTGCCCGGCAGGGACGGACGCGCGCAGCCACTGCGCCGGTTTGGTATTCTGCGGCACTACCACCACCGGGCTTACCCCTGGTTGAGCTGCCGGCCCGGCAGGCGCGGCAGCCCGCAGTGTTTGCGCCGGAGAGATGGATGATCCGGCGGAGGGCCGGGCCGCCGGATTGGGGCCAGTGGAACCCCACCGGGCGGGCGGATTAATCACCGCCGCAGGACTGCCGGCTTGCCCGTGCGCAATAGCGGTATATGCGGGGGGCTGAGTGCGCTGGCGGCCAGCCGCCGAAGTCGCCGCGCCGGGTTGGGCCGGTTGGCCGGAAGACCAGCGGGCGCGGCTCGGGGCGGCGGGAGCGGCTGTAATCGTTGGGGCGGCGGGCGGGCGGGCCGGCTGACGGCGCGCGCATATCGGGCATTCGCGCAGGTGATTGGAATAAATATGCCCCGCCGGACAGTTCACCAGGGCCTTCTCCGCCTCGCCCAGGGCGCGCTCCCACAGTTCTGGCGCGGGCCGCAGGCGCGGATCGCGGAAGCCGTCTACAAAACAGCGCCGCACCAGCTCCACTAACCATGGATAAAGGGTTTCGATGGGCGGGGCGCCCTTGGGCGGCAGCACCAGTTGCGAAGGCGCGGAAGTGTATGGGAAAATCCCTTTGGCAATGCGCGTCTCCAGCGCAGGCGGGTCTCCCGCGCCCAACCATAGGGCGCGGAATGGATGGCTGCCTTCCATTAAGATCTGGAAAATCAACACGCCCAGGGCAAAAGCATCGTGTTCTGGCTCGCGGGTCACTTCATCCAGGCGCTTGCCCTGCAATTCAGGCGGCGTATATTCCAGCTTGCCCACCGGGCAGGGATGCACCACCGGACGGCCGCCGGTATATTCGATCACCTGGAACGAATCGGCGTCAATCAACGTGACCAGGGCGCTCGAAGTCACCAGCAGGTTGCTCTCGTTGAGGTCCCCGGCGATATAGTTCGAGGCGTGCAGGGCGCTGAGGGCCGCCGCCAGGTTGCGAGCCACGCGGTGAAGGTAGCGGCGGTCAAACTGCGGCAGGATTTCAGCGCGGCGGCGGGGGTTAAATACGTCCAGCATCGAGGCCGCGCGCCGGATATAAGGCATGCAGTAGCCTTTCAACTGGCGGCGGTTGTCAAACAGCAGTTCGTCGGGCCAGGCCAGCGAGGCGTGGTGAATGTCAGCGGTCGGGTTGGCAGGCGGGTGCGCAGCCATCCACGCCAATTTGCGGGCGTAATTGGGGCGTGGGGCAGGTTCATAGATCTTCGCCAGGCGGTCGGGCTGGCCGGCCAGGCGGTAAACAGAGGCTTCGCCGCCCCGCCCGATGCTCGCGCCCAGTTCTACCGGGCGGCGTTGAAAATCGTAGAGGATCATGCTGGCCCCTCCACCTCCGCCGGATCAACGCACACCGCCAGCACCAGCGATTTATCGTCATCGGTACGCGCGCATACCCGCTCTGAGGCCAAAAAGGCCGCTAACCGCCGGCCAGCCAGCGATTCATCCTCTGCGCCAGCCACAAAACCAAACAACGGTTGAAAAAACGGGAGATGAGGTTCGCCAGAGGGCAGCCGCAGCGCCAGGCGCACCAGGCCATCGCTCATGGCGGCCAGCGCCTGCACCGGGCGCTGTTCGGCGCAGATTTCAACGTACTTGAGCGCGCCGCGCAAGGTCAAAAATTGGGTCTCGTTGGCGTATTCGCCTTTTTGCAGGTGGGTAGCCGCCCATAACGCGCCCTGCTCATCTTGCGCCACCACCACGCCATCTCCAATCTGCGCTACGGCCAGCCACCCCTGCGCGGCAATGGCAATCGTAAGGGTCGTGGCATACTCGCGCAGCCGGTGATGTTCCGAGCGGGCACGCGCAGCTACAGCCTGGCGGGCCGCGCGCATCACCCAGCGCAGCAAATCTTCCCAATCCACAGCCGTGGGAGCTGGCACCCTGGTCAAGAGAGCCTCTACGGCCAGAACAGCGGCATCCAGAGCGGCTTCGACCGCCCTGCGCGCGCCGCGCTCTGAACGCGGGGCCGATCCGGCCCCATCGGCCACGGCAATCACCAATCCGCCGCCAGGCAAACAGCGGTGGCCCTGCCAGTCCTGGCAGGGCAGGTTATGCCGGGCGTGCGCCGTCCCCTGCACCGCCGCGCCGATCACGCGCCACGTTCTGCAGGAAGGGCTCGCCTGGGGCAGCCTGGCCGCGGCAGAAACCACCCAATCGTTCACTGCTTAATGCGAGGTATCAACCTCACCCCACCCGACCGGCGGCAGAGGGGCCTGCTCACCAGGGCGCGAATGCGCGATAGCCGACAGGCTCTTCGACAGCCAGGTAAAGAGGTCTCCAAAGGCCAGGCCCTTGAGTTTGAGCGGGGGGCGGGCGTCAGAAAAACGGCTGAGGACCTTAAGGTCCGCGCCCTCTACGCCCACCGCGTAGAACTGCACGCCTTTACGCGCCTCCTCCTGGCGCACCTGTTCGGCGGCGGCCTCCCACTTATCGGTGGGCTTGCCATCGGTGATCACAAAGATCCAGGGGCGGAAGTAATCTAAGCCGTTCTGCTTGTAAATTTCCTTGCGGTCGCGCAGCAGGGCCAGGGCGCGCTGAATGGCCTCGCCCATGGGCGTGCCGCCATCGGGGTCTAGCACAGGCGGTTGGAACTGGTCAGCGGTCACAAACGCCTGGCGGGCGTCAAACGGCACTTCTTTCACCTTCGGACGGATCGCCAGCCCGCTGGGGTTGAAATTCGCCAGAGAAGTGTCGCTTGAAACCTCACCGTGCACATTAATGGCCTTCACCGTACCGCCAAAGGTAATTACAGCGACTTCCACGCGCAGTGCCGCCAGCCGGTCGGCGCGGATGGCCTGACCAAAAGCCCGTAGCCCTTCGTTTAGCTCGACAATCGGCTGGCCTTTCATGGAACCAGAGGTGTCTAAAACCAGAACCACCGGACAGCGGGGTTCAGGGTTATCGGCAAACTCAGCCTGATCGAAGTAGTTTTCTTCCATCGTTGCTCCTTCCGCATCAACAGCGGGATCATCCGGTTTTCAGCGCGGCGCAGGCTGGAGTGATCCACACAATCGAAAGTAGATTGTAATTCTTAAAATATCATACCATCTTTTTTAGAAATTTTGAACCGTTATCGAAAATATGTTCACCTTTATAATATATAGAATCCCAAAAATCATGCCTGTGAGCCGCGCAGCCATGCTTTCGGTTTATTGGGGTATACGAGTTTTTCGCGGCGAAGTTGCATCCTCACGCCTATGCCTTACCTGTTTGCGACTGAAGACCAGGATTACTCCGATTACGCCGGTGGACAGGTGATCTACAGCCGGCCCGGCGCACCGGCCTTTCCGGTGCGCCTCGCCAGCGAGATGTTCCAACGCGCCCTGGCCTGGCTGCGCCCTACTGGCCCACTGCGCCTGTATGACCCGTGCTGTGGGGGGGCGTATCACCTGTGCGCGCTGGGCTTCTTACACGGCGCGTGGATTGCCTCGATCACAGCGTCTGACATTGACGAGGAAATCTTATCGCTGACCAGGCGCAACCTGAGACTGCTCACGCCGCAGGGCCTGGAACAGCGCGCCCAAGAAATCCGCGATCTGCTGACGCAGTACGGCAAAGAATCACACGCGCAGGCCCTGCACAGCTTAGCGGTCTTGCAGGCACGGCTGGCGGCCCTGCCCGGCGGCGCGATCCCCAGCCGGGTTTTTCGAGCCAATGCCCTCGACGGCGCAGACCTGCGGCGCGAACTGACCGGCACAGCGGTTGACCTGGTCCTCACCGACCTTCCTTACGGGTGGATGACCGGCTGGCAGCAGGCCGGTGACGCGCCCTCTGCCGCGCTGCCGCCGGCGGCACAACTGCTCGAAGCCCTGCTGCCTGTGCTGGCCCCCGGCGCGGTGGTGGCCGTCGCGGCGGACAAATCGCAGAAAGTCATGCACGCAGGTTATCGGCGGCTGGAACATTTTCAGATCGGCAAGCGCCAGATGACCCTGTTGGGAAGGAAATAACCCCGGCGCGCATCTAATGTTATAAGATGAGCAAAACCACGCCCGCGCGCGCCTTCTCCGCGGCCCACGCCGCGCACCCCATGCCCCATTCCCAGGCCGGTGAAGCCATGCCCGTGATCGAAACCCTGGTGCAGCAGTATTACAGCGCCATCCGCTGCCTGGCGCGCTCCATCCTGATGGATGAGAATGACGCCGAAGACGCCGCCCAGGAAACGTTCATCCAGGCGGCCCTCAAGCTGGAAGGCTTCCGGGGGGAAGCCGAGGTAAAAACCTGGCTGTATGCCATCGCCATTAACGAATGCCGGGGGCGGCTGCGCAAGCGCCAGGTACGGCAGAAGCTGCACGCCCTGCTACACAGCCTGCAAAAACTTCAGCGCGCCCAACGACCACCCCTATCTCCTGAAGACATTGCCCTCCAACATGAGGCCGGGCGCGAGCTGTGGAAGGCAGTGGATGAGTTAGAAACAGCCTACCGTTTGCCGGTGCTCCTGCGCTACGTCCACGATCTGACAGTCCCCCAAATTGCCCAGGCGCTAGGACTGCCCGAAGGAACCGTCCATTCGCGCCTGCACCGCGCCCGACTGCAACTACAAGAAAAGATGAAGGAAAGCCACCCATGAGTATTTCGCACCAGCAGGCTCAAAAATGGATCCGCGAATTCGCAGGAGGAAGCGCCAACCCGCGCGCCGAAGGCCGCCTGGCTGAGCACCTGGACGCCTGCGTGGAGTGCCGCGCCTATGCGGCAGAACTGGCCGCCTTTGAACAACAGATAGCTGGTTCGCTGAAAGAACACTGGCAGCGCCCCGGCCTTTCAAACTACGAGGTGCGCGCCATCACCATCGAAATCAACCGGCAGGCCCGACAGCGCCGCCGGTTGGCCCGCTGGCAGGCGCTGCTGCGTTCGCTGGCGCTGGCAGGGAGCGCGGCGGCGGTCATTCTGGCGTTGGGGTGGGCCATTCAGGCCAAAGCGCCCTGGCTAGGGCGGCTCTTCCCCGCCCCAACCGTGGAGACCGGCGCAAGCACAGAGCCAGCAGCGGCCCCTACCCTGCCTTATCAGGAACTGCCCTTCCTGAAACAGCGGCCCCCGGCTGTGCTTCAGGGCCAACCGCTGCCTGAAACGCAAGCAAAGATCACTCCCGAAAACGCCTCTCAACTGGCGCCCCTGGCTTTATGGGGACAAGATTCTTTCAGCGCGATGGCGCTTTCGCCCGATGGGCAAGAGGTCGCGGCCCTTTCGCCAGCTTCTGGGCGGGTCTTCTTCTATAACTCCCAAACCCTCACGGAAACCGGCTCAGTAGATATGGGCCGCCAGGAGTCTTGCACTCAACTGGCCTACGCTCCCGATGGCCGCCGGCTGGCGGTGGGCTGTGATGCCCATTTGCAAATCTGGCGACTGCCAGAAAAGAAGCTCCTGCACAACCCTGTGACCGGTCCGGTCGGCGGCCTGGCCTTTGCGCCAGACGGCAGTTACCTTGCCAGCGCACAAAAGACCACTGTACAGTTATGGAACGACCAAGGGGAAAATATCCTCGCCATTGACGCAGATCAGCCTGTGGCCGCGCTGGCCGTCTCGCCGGATGGGCAGGTAATTGCCACCGGCGACCAGAGTGGGGCGATTACGCTCTGGCAGGCGCGAGATGGGCAAAGAATTCGCTCATGGGCCGCCCACCCCAACTGGGTCTACCGGTTGGCTTTTTCGCCGGATGGCGCAACCCTGGTTTCTACCGGCGGAGATGCTTACGTAAAAATGTGGAACCCCCTGGACGGGACTCTTCAGCGGCAGGCGCTGGTTGACGACTGGGGTAGCGACCTGGCCTTCTCGCCCAATGGCCGGCTGCTCGTTGTGGGAAGGTACCGGCTCTATCGGCTGGTCATGCCTGATGGAAACCTGGTCGAACAAAGCTGGGCCGGCAGTCCAATGGACGCCGCCGCCAACCTGACCTTCACCTCTGACGGTGAAGCTCTGCTGCTGCGCTCAGATAACCGCATTTACCGCCTGCTCACTGCTGACTGGAGCCTGGCGGCGCAGTCTCAACAGCCTCTCAGCCGACTGACGGCCCTGGCGCTCTCGCCCGACAACCATTCTGCCGCCACCGGAACAGCAGATCACGGCGTGCAGGTGTGGCGTGTGAGCGATGGCGGACTGCTGCACACCCTGACCGGGCAGACAGAAAAGGTGACGGCGCTGGCCTTCTCGCCGGACGGCGCGCTGCTGGCCTCTGGCTCGCTGGATGGTACGGTGCGCATCTGGGGCCTGCAAAGCGCGCGTGAATCGGCAGGGCAGATTGACCGGCGCATTGCCGCCGGTCAGCGGGTGCGCTGCCTGGCCTTTGCGCCCGATGGCCTGACGCTGGCAACCGGCGGGTCTGACGGCAAGGTTCACCTGTGGCGGCTGGCGGACGCCCGCCGGCTGTTAACGGTTGAAATCGGCCTGGGCGATGTGACCAGCCTGGATTTTTCGCCCGATGGCAGTCTGCTGGTGATCGGCTCCGGGCAAAACACCATCACCCTGGCGAGCGCCGCGGGGGGGGCGGTCGTGCGCCAGTGGCAAGAGGGGCAGTCAGCCTTTCCAGGGCATATCGCGGCGGTGCGCTTTACGCCGGACGGCAGGGAGGTGGCAGCATCATACCGCGATGGCGAGTATTCTTACGTCAAAATCTGGCGCGTAACCGACGGGGCCGTTCTGCGCGCCTTCCAAACCTACAACCTGCCCGATTCACCGCTGGCCTTCTCACCAGATGGCCGGCTGGCAGCCTACGGGAACTTCCTCTTTCGCGTGGAAGATGGAGCCGTTGCGGCGGTTTTACCCAACTGGGGGCAGGGGCCAGTATTTTCGGGGGATGGCAAACTGCTGTTGAATTTTACTTCTGGGGGTGTGTGGGTGTGGGGCATCCCCTGAAAAGAAAGGGCCCTAAACGTTACAAGTAGCGCCGCCTGCCGCCAATCAGACCGAAAATCAGCGAAAGGATCGCTGAACCAATGATGGCCCATACTAGCGGGAAAGGCTCGCCGTCAACCACGATAGTGAAAAATTCAGGCAAACCTAACTGCCGGGCCAGCCACAACCCCAAGAACGCGCCGATAAAACCGATCAGGATCGAGGCCAGACAGCCGCCTACCGAGTAACCGGCCAGAACCTGACCCAACGCTCCAGCGACGGCGGCAATCACCAATAAAACGATAAATCCCATCAGAGTCATGAGGTTGTCCTCCTCGTCATACCGAAGGCACTCCCCTTTTGTCTTACGCTTGTACTATACGGCGGTCGCAAAGTTCCAACCATGGGGACAGCGCGCCTGACCGGATAGGGATTTTCCCTCCCTTCCTCCACCCTGGCCTGCCCGTCTGACAACGTTTTCCCACTCCTGTGTTAAAATGAAGCTCATCCATTCCATCGAGGAGATTGCTTCCATGTCGCAAGCAGGTATTAAGAAAATTAAAGCCGGAGTCATTGGCTGTGGGAATATCAGCGGGATCTATCTGGAAGTCGGCCAGACCTTCGAGAGCATGCAAATTGCCGCGGTAGCGGATTTAATTCCAGAGCGCGCCCAGGCACAGGCCGCCAAGTACGGCATCCCTAAGGCGTGCAGCGTGGAAGAACTGCTGGCCGACCCCGAAATTGAAATCGTGATTAATCTAACCATCCCCAAAGCCCACGCCAGCGTGGCGCTGGCGGCGGTGGAGGCCGGTAAGTCCGTCTATAACGAAAAGCCCCTCACCATTGAGCGCGAAGAAGCCTGCCAACTGCTGGAATTGGCGGCCAAAAAGGGCGTGCGCGTGGGCGGAGCGCCCGATACCTTCCTCGGCGGCGGCTTGCAGACCTGCCGCAAGCTGATTGACGACGGCTGGATCGGCGAGCCGGTGGCCGCCACTGCTTTCATGCTGTGCCACGGCCACGAATCCTGGCATCCGGCTCCCGAGTTCTACTACCAAAAGGGCGGCGGCCCGATGTTCGATATGGGCCCCTATTACCTGACGGCCCTGGTTGCGCTGCTTGGCCCCGTCCGCCGCGTGACCGGCTCGACTCGTATCACCTTCCCAGAGCGCACCATCACCAGCCAACCCAAATACGGGACCAAAGTGCAGGTTGAAGTGCCAACCCACATCGCAGGCGTGTTAGATTTTGCCTCTGGCGCAATCGGAACCCTCGTCACCAGTTTTGACGTATGGTACGCGGAAGTGCCGCGCATCGAAATTTACGGCACGACCGGCTCGCTGAGCGTCCCCGATCCTAACGGGTTTGGCGGCCCCGTGCGCGTGCGCCGGGCCGGGGCTTCGGAGTGGAGCGAAATACCGCTCACGCACGGTTATGCCAAAAACAGCCGCAGCGTGGGCGTGGCCGACATGGCCTATGCGCTGCAGTCTGGCCGCCCGCACCGCGCCAGCGGCGAGCTAACCTATCACGTGTTAGACCTGATGCACGCCTTCCACGACGCCGCCCGTGAAGGCCGTCACGTAGAACTGAAGTCTACGTGCAGCCGCCCGGCCCCCCTGCCCCTGGGCCTGCGCGACGGCCAGCTAGACTACTAAAATGAGGATTGTCCATGGTCAAGCGCCTGATCTTAATTGCCGGTAACATCGGCTCCGGCAAGACTTCGCTCACCGAGCGGCTCGGAGAGCGCCTTGGCTGGCGCACCGCTTACGAGTCGGTGGCGGACAACCCCTACCTGCCAGATTTCTACCGCGATATGCGCGCCTGGTCGTTCCATCTGCAAGTGTATTTCCTCGGCCACCGCGCCCAACAACATATTGAAATGGCCTGCGACCCACGCTCCGCGGTAATTGACCGCAGTATCTACGAAGACGCGTTTATCTTCGCGCGGGCGCTGCACCATATGGGCAATCTTACCGAGCGCGATTACCAATCGTACCGTCAGCTTTTTGACCTGGTGGTTAAAACCCTGCCGCCGCCCTCGCTTCTCATCCTGCTCAAGGCCCCTGTGCCGGTGCTGGTGGAGCGCATCCGCCGGCGCGGGCGAGATATCGAAAGCACCATCTCTCCCGATTATCTGGCCCTGCTCGATTCGTTCTATGATGACTGGATGCGCAGTTTCGACCTCTGCCCGGTGCTGACCATCCGCTCGGACGACCTGGACTTCGTTCACCAGAACCATCACCTGGATATGGTGGTAGAGCGCATTCAGGAAAAGCTGGCTGGCAAGGAAGAGATCACCTTTTAAAAGCCAACGCGGCTGTGTAACTGACAGCCGCGTTGGCTTTTAAGCCCGGCTCTTATAATGCACCGGACTCAGTTCCCTCAGCCGCGCGGCGGCGGTTTCGGGAGTCAGGTCGCGCTGCGGCATGCCCAACAGTTCAAAGCCCACCATAAACTTGCGCACGGTGGCCGAACGCAGCAGCGGAGGGTAATAATGAGCATGGAGGTGATGGGCCGGGTAAGCCCGCCCGTCCGTAGGGGTTTGGTGGAAGCCCATCGAATAAGGGAACGATACCTCGAACAGATTATCGTAGCGGATGGTCACCTGCCGGATCACATCGGCCAGGCCGGTGACCTCGCCGGGGGTCAGGTCGGCCAGAGCGCCCACGTGGCGGTGTGAGATTAACATCACCTCAAAGGGCCACACAGCCCAAAAGGGCGTGACGGCGGTAAAGTGATCGTTGCCTGCCACCACCCGCTCGCCGCTGGCGCGCTCGGCGGCAAGGTAGTCGCACAGCAGGCAGGAACCATGCTCGTTCAAATAAGCGGCCTGGCGCTCTAACTCCACCGCTGGCTCGTTGGGAATGGCCTGCGTGCTCCACACCTGGCTGTGCGGGTGAGGGTTCGAGGCCCCCATCATAGCGCCTTTGTTTTCAAACACCTGCACATAGTTGATAAAATCGCGTTTGCCCAGGTCGAGGGTTTGTTCGGTCCAGGTGCGCACCACGGCCTCCACTTCTTCCTGTGAAAGTTCTGGCAGTGAAAGATCGTGGCGCGGCGAAAAGCAGATCACGCGGCAAATGCCGTTATCTGGCTCGGCCACAAACAGGCCCCCGCGCTGGGGCTCGCCGGCCTCACCGGCTTCTGGCGGGAGCAAGGCGGCAAAATCATTATCAAAGACAAATGTGCCGGTGTAGGGTGGGTTGTGGTTGCCGGTGTTGCGCTGGTTGCCAGGGCAAAGATAGCAGGTGGGATCGTAAGGCGGCAGTTGTTCCACGGGGGCTTTTTCCACCTGCCCCTGCCAGGGGCGGCGGGCGCGGTGCGGCGAAACCAGCACCCACTGCCCGGTCAGCAGGTTCAAACGGCGGTGCGGACGATCAAAGTTCATAAGCCTGAGACCCTTTCATGCGCGGGATCCGAAGGATTCCGGCGCGTTAGATGATGCTGTGTTGTGGGTTGGATTCTAACACAACCGGCGCCCTCAGCTACCGGGCAACATCCGAATCAAAATTAACCGGCACTGTCAGAAACGACTCTTGCCTGCACCGGCCTTTTTCGCTCAAGAACAGCATCATCTGACGCCCGCATAGTTCTTGCAACCAATGGGGTTGCTTACCGAGTTTTGTGTAAATTGCAGGGCGCAGCCTGCAATTTACACAAAATTTGAAATACTACCACCAATGGATAATGAGGTTTTAGAAAACCGTCCTATTGTTTACCATTGTAGACTACAATAAGGGTCAGAATGAATATTCTTTCTAAAGACTGCCAGAACCGCGCCCAGGACTGCGAGGAATATTCAGGGAACCGAGTGGGGACTTAAAACGTCATACACATTATGGTGAATCGATCTCGTTCTGCTTATCCGCATCCGCCGCGCCCCAACCGGGCATATGCTACTGCCGTTCCGGTGGTCGTGCCCCGCTACCGCGTTCCGCGGCGCGCCGCTTCGATGAAAATGGTTTGGGTGGCCCTGGCGCTGGCCGCCGCCATCCTCTTGCCCGCCGCCTGCCTGATCGGGGGGATCTTGGCTTACCAGATGTCAGACCGGATCTTCCCCGGCGTGACGGTTGGCTCCACCGCCATCGGCTGGCAAACGCGCGCCGAAGCTGAAGAGGCCGTAGACACAGCCTGGAACGGTAAGCGCCGCCTGACGGTGACGACCGGCCAGGCCACTGGACCGGCCTGGTCTGCTGGACCGGTGGAAATGGGCCTGTGGATCAACCCTGCCGCTACTGTGGAACGTGCTTACCAGATTGGCCGCGGGCCGGATGGCTTTCAAGAGGCCGCCGCCTTGCTCTTTCAGGGTCCCGTCGCACTGACGCCCAGCGTGGTCTTCAGCCCGGCAGTGGCGCGCGACCGCTTAACCCACCTGGCCCCTCAGGTGAGCCGCCCGCCGGTCAACGCCACACTGCGCCTGGAGAACGGCCGATGGGTGGGCGTGCCAGCACAGAACGGCTCGGCGCTGAATGTTGAAAAAACCATCGCCCAGGCCGCCGCTCAGCCCGAAGCGATTGTAACCGGCGGTCTGTTTCCTCTGATGACCGATCCGGTGGCCGCGCACATCCCCGACCCGGCCCCACTGTTGGCCCGCCTCGAAGCCGCCCTCTCGAACCCGCTGAAGGTACGCGCCTACGACCCGATCACTGATCAGACTATCGAGTGGCAGATCCCGCGTGAAACCTTTGAAAGCTGGGTAACGGTGAACATGGACGCAGGCGAGCCAGAATTTCACATGGACCCGGCCCCCCTCAGCGCCTATCTGGAAAGCTGGAAAGCCGCCCTCGGCCCTGGCCGCGACCTGGAGCCGTTCGCCCCCCCACCTGAACTGACTTCGCTGTGGCTCTCCGGCCAGCCGCTTACCATCCTGGTGCGCCACCTGCCCACTACCTACACCGTCCAGCCGGGTGATACGCTCACGCGCGTGGGTTTTAACGTGGGCATGCCCTACTGGAAGATCGAGCAGGCCAACCCCGGACGCGACCTCACCAACCTGGTCCCCGGCGAAGTGCTGACGATCCCATCCAAAAACGAAATGCTCCCCCTGCCGGTAGTGCTGGGCAAGCGCATTGTGGTGAGCATCACTGAACAGCGCATGTGGACCTATGAAAATGGCAGCCTGCGCAGTGAACATATCATCAGCACCGGCATTGCTCGCTCGCCTACCTACCCCGGCATCTACCAGGTTCGCTCGCACGAACTGGAAGCCTACGCCTCGGTCTGGGACCTCACTATGCCCCACTTCTTAGGCATCTACGAAGGCTGGCCCGGCTTTATGAACGGCATCCACGGCCTGCCGATGCTCTCCAGCGGTGTGCGCCTGTGGGGCAACGTCTTGGGCAGGCCGGCCTCTTACGGCTGTATCATTATGAGCCTGGAAGAAGCCGAGGCGCTGTATTCCTGGGCTGAAGATGGGGTGGTGGTGGAGATTCAACCCTAAAAAAGCGCAAACCGCCACGGCATGAACAGAGGAAAAAAGGGGTTGAAGAACTTGCTCAACCCCTTTTTTGTTTTGCCAGGGCTATTCGATGCAACCTATTTAAAAATCCATCGTATATAGAGTCAGAATGAACGAGACACAGGAGCGTCGAGTGAGTATCTCTGAAGTGGAGTGGCTCCAGCAAGCTGTGGAGGGGGATGAAAGCGCCTTCGCCAACCTCGTGGAAGCCTACCAGCGCCCGGTTTACAACCTGTGTTACCGGATGCTGGGCGACCCGGTGGAGGCCGAGGACGCCGCGCAAGAAACCTTCTGGCGGGCGTATCAGAACCTGCGCCGGTACGATCCCCGCCGGTCTTTCCCTACCTGGCTGCTGTCCATCGCCGCGCATTACTGCATTGACCAGCAGCGCAAGCGCCGCATCCCGCTGTTGAGCATTGAACTGATGCCAGAAGAGGATGCCCCCGATTCTACGCCCAACCCTGAAAAAGTGGTGAGCCAGCTTGAAGAGACTTCGCAGATGCGCCGCCTGCTGGCAAAACTGGGGTCTCAAGACCGTGCCGCGGTGATCCTGCGTTACTGGTATGAGTTTTCAGAAGAAGAAATTGCCAAAGCCCTGTCGCTAACGGTCAGCGCCGTCAAAAGCCGGCTGCACCGGGCGCGCAAAGAACTGGCTAACAACTGGCAGGAAGAGCAGGTCCGCAGCCCTTTTTCGGAGAGGAGGAAGAATGAGTCACCAGCCCTTTGAAACCTGGATTTTGGATATGGATATGCTGTCTGGGGAAGACCGCCGCGCCCTACAGGCTCACCTGGAGGGGTGCGAGCAGTGCCGCACCTTGCAGCGCAAGTGGCAGGCCACCCGGCAAGAACTGCGCCTGCGGACGATGGTCTCGCCGGCGCCGGGCTTTGCGCAGCGCTGGCAGGCCAGCCTGCCCGAGCGCCGCGCCCGCGAGATGCGCCGCCAAGCCTGGAAAGCCTTCCTCGGCTTCCTGGGCGGCGCGCTGATCCTTCTGCTGGTGCTGGCGCTCTACGTGCTATCGCGTTCCTCTCCCGCCGACTGGCTGGCGGCCCTTATCCGCTACGCCTCATATTCTCTGAACCTGGCCGATACGCTCTTCTCGCTGGTAATTGTCTGGCTGCGCAGCACGCCGCTGGCGCTCAACATCGCCCTGTGGATCTACGCAACTGTTACCCTGGGCCTTCTCAGCCTGGCCTGGGTGTTTGCACTCTGGCGCACCTCTATCCTAGGAGCTATTAACCGATGAAACTTCTCAAACGCCTTCCTCTCTTCCTGTTGTTCATCCTGGCCGCGCTGGCCCTGGCCGGCTGTGGGACGGTTAAGGGAACCCTGGTGATGGGCGATACGTACCGGCTCGCCAGCGGCGAAACCCTCAACGATGACCTCACCGTGATGGGCGGGGTCGCCGAGCTTGAAGCAGGCTCGACGGTCAACGGCGACGTCGCGGTGATGGGCGGCACGCTGCGGGTGGATGGAACCATCAACGGCGATATCAGCGTGATGGGCGGCTCGGTCTCGTTGAGCGATTCGGCCCGGGTCTCTGGCGATGTCACCCAACTCGGCGGCTCTGTATCGAAAGCGCCAGGCGCAGTCGTCAGCGGAACCTTCGGGAAGAAAGGCTCCACCATTAACCTGCCGCGCTTCTCGCCCATGATGGGCATGCGCAACCTGGATCCCATCCTCTCGCCCTTCGTGGCTTTCTTCCAGGCCCTGGCGATGGCGGCCCTGGCGGTGCTGGTCTATCTGTTCGCCGCCCGCCCGATGGAACGGGTAGGGCAGGCCGTCCTGCAACAGCCGGCCATCTCCGGCGGCATTGGCCTGCTGACGGTGATCGTCGTCCCCCCCCTGCTCATCGTCCTGGGGATCACCATCATCCTGCTGCCCGTCACCCTGTTAGGGATCGTGGTAGCGGGCGTGGCCTGGGTGTTTGGCTGGCTCTCGCTAGGGCTGATCGCCGGGCGGCAGATCGCCCGCATGTTCAACCAGAACTGGACGGACCCGCTCAGCGCCGGTGTTGGGACCCTGACGCTCTCGCTGGTCGCCAGCCTGCTCAACATCATCCCCTGCATTGGCTGGATGGCGGGCTTTATCGCCGGGGTCATCGGCCTGGGAGCGGTGGTGCTGACGCGCTTTGGCACGCAAGATTACACCGGCGCAGGGCCTGCCCCTTACCGGACCTCTGGCGGCCCGGCGCCGCGGCCCACGCCGCCGCCCGTCTATACCCCCGCGCCGCCCTCGCCGTATTCAGCCCCGGTTCAACAGCCGATGCGGCCTGAACCTCCCGCCCCGCCGGCTCCGGCCTCTCCCGCCGCGGACTTCTTCGGCACGGAAGGACCCACCCATGCCACCTTCGTACCCGATGCCGACATCTCCGGCGAAGAGCGCCCCGCCGCGCCGCGCACAGAGGATGACCGCCGCGAAGAGCCCACCGACCCGGCCATTTAGCAGATAGCGTATCACTGGCCGTGGCGATAACGCCGCACCCGTCAGAAGTTTCTGACGGGCGCGGTCTTTTGTTTTATAATCACCGCCTGGGTCTCGGCCCCGGTCTGATCTCATCCTTATTCTGGTTTTTTATCGGTGCGAAACAATGAACACCTGGATCACCCTCAGTATTGCCACTCTCGCGTATGCCGGCATTGCCGCCGGAAGCTGGCCCGGACTGCGCGCCAACCGCGCTACCATTGCCCTGATGGGCGCGGGGCTGCTGCTGGCCGCCGGACAGATCCGTTTTGACCAGATAGGCCAATTTCTGGATCTCAATACCCTGATTCTGCTCTTCAGCATGATGATTCTGAACGCCAATCTGCAAATGTCGGGCTTCTTCCGGCTGGCGGGTGGTTCTCTCTTGCGGCTGGCAAAGACTCCCCGCGCTTTTCTGGCAGTTGAAATCTTGCTCAGTGGGCTGTTGAGCGCCTTCTTCCTGAACGATACCATCTGCCTGATGTTCACGCCGTTCATCCTGAACATGATGCTGACGGCCCGGCGCAACCCCCTCCCTTACCTGATCGCCCTGGCAACCGCCGCTAATATCGGCTCCACGGCCACCCTGACGGGCAACCCGCAAAATATGATCATCGGAGTAGCCTCTGGCATTGCCTATGTTGATTTTTCTCTGGCGCTTCTGCCCGCAGCTCTCTTGGGCATGGGAGGGATCTGGCTCGTTCTGGTATGGTTGTACCCAGATGAATTCCGGGCAGAAGCCTTCGATCCGGCTCTGCGGCGCGTCAGCGTATACCGCCCCCTGCTGTTGAAAACGCTCATCATCGTGGCCGGCCTGCTGGCGGCCTTCTTGGCGGGCGTACCGGTGGCGCTGGCGTCGTTCCTGGCGGCCTGCGCCCTGCTGTTTACCCGGCGCATTCGCCCGGAAAAGATGCTGAAAGAAATTGACTGGGACCTGCTCGTTTTCTTCAGCGCCTTGTTCATCGTGACCGGATCATTAGAAGCCAACGGCGTCTCGCAGTGGATCTTTGGCTTGATGCGCCTGGGCCCAGAAACGGGGCCGGCGGCCTTCGCCGCCATCACGGTGATTCTGAGCAACCTGGTATCGAACGTTCCGGCAGTACTGCTTTTACGTCCGGTGATTCCCACCCTCTCAGACCCGCGCGCCGGCTGGCTGGCGCTGGCGGCGGCCTCAACGCTGGCTGGCAATCTCACCCTGCTCGGCTCCGTCGCCAACCTGATCGTCGCAGAAATCGCCCGCAAGCGCGGGGTAGAAATGTCCTTCTGGGAATATACCAAAGCCGGGGCGTTGATTACGCTGATCTCACTGGTGACCGGCATTGGCTGGATTGCGCTGTTCGTGTGGCGCTGAGGAGCGATACAGCTTCTTCTCGTTCACGATGCAGGCCACGCGCGGCGGCAGGAAATAATAGAAGTGGCGGCCCTGCGCGACGCGCTCGCGGATAGCGGTTGAGGATATTTCAATCAGCGGGACTTCGATAAAATGGACTTTGGCGACCAGGCCCGGCAAGGCGCGCTCCAGCGCAGGAAGGTCAACAAAATCCTGAGGGCGGCGCATCACACCCAACCCGGTCAGTGCGGCAACTAACTCTGTCGGACGCTTCCAGGTAGGCAGGTCATGCAGTGAATCACCGCCCATCAGGTAAAACAATTCCGCGCCGGGGTATTGAGCGGCCAGGATTCGCACCGTATCCACCGAGTAATGCGGGCCGGGGCGGTCGATCTCCACCCGCGAAATCTCAAAGCCGGGGTCATTGCCAATGGCGGCGGCGGCCAGTTCCAGACGGACTGCCAGTGGGGTGAGCGTCCGCCCGGTTTTATGGGGCGGGTCGGGCGTCAGCACCCACAGCACGCGGTCCAGAGCCAACTGGTCGCGGGCCTCCGCCGCCAGGATCAGGTGGCCGAGGTGAGGGGGGTCAAACGTGCCGCCAAAGATGCCTAATCTTGCCATTCCAGTTCAAAGTCGCCGATATAAACGGTATCGCCTTCCTGCACGCCGGCCTTGCGCAGGGCCTGGTCAATGCCTAACGTCTCGATGAGCCTTTGGAAGCGGCGCACATTCTCTTCGTACTCCCAATAGGTCATGGCGGCGGCGCGCTCGATGGCCTCTCCCCGCACCCGGTAGCCGCCGTCAGGCGTGCGCTCGATGGTAAAAGCCTGCGGATCGGCCTCTGGGCGGTAAACGGGCATTGCCGCGGGCGCAACTTCTGGTTCAGGCGCGGTTTGCAGCAGTTCATAAGCCCGCCACAACAGCGGGCGCAGGTTGGTCTGCGCCAGCGCCGAGATTGCAAACGCTTCAAACCCGCGCGCTTCCAGTTCTTTCTGCACGGCGGGCCAGCGTTCCTGAGCTTCAGGCATGTCCATCTTGTTAAAAGCAACCAGCATGGGCTTATCGGCCAGAGCGGGATCGAACAGGGCCAGTTCGCTGTTAATCTGGGCGAAATCGGCCAGCGGGTTTTCAGAAAGGCCGTCCAGCACGTGAATCAGCACGCGCGTGCGCTGGATGTGGCGCAAGAAGGCATCGCCCAGGCCCACGCCGCGGTGCGCCCCTTCGATCAGGCCGGGAATGTCGGCCAGCACCATGGTGTGATCCATGTCCAGTTCGACCACGCCCAGGTTCGGCTCTAGCGTTGTGAAGGGATAATCGGCGATTTTGGGCTTCGCGTTGGTGACGGCCGCCAGCAGGCTGGATTTGCCCGCGTTGGGCATCCCAACGATGCCAACGTCGGCGATCAGCTTCAATTCCAGGCGTAAGGTACGCTCTTGGGCCGGCTCGCCCTTCTCGGCAATCTTAGGAACCTGCCGGCTGGCGCTGGCGAAGTGCTGGTTGCCGCGTCCGCCACGCCCCCCCTTTGCCACCAACAGCCGCTGCCCGGCGACCGTCAGGTCGCCGATCAACTCGCCGGTGACGCCGTCGTACACCAGCGTGCCAGGCGGGACGAGGATAATCAGGTCTTTGCCTGAGCGCCCGCTCATGTTATTGGGGCCGCCGTTTTTGCCGTCTTCCGCAAGAAACCTTCTCTTTTCGCGAAATTGGGAGAGGGTATTGAGGGTGGGCGATACTTCCAGATAAACATCGCCGCCCTTGCCGCCGTCGCCGCCGTCTGGGCCGCCGTGCGCTACGTATTTCTCGCGGTGGAAATGCACCATGCCATCGCCGCCCTTCCCAGATCGGACGTAAATTTCCGCTTCATCAACAAACATCCGCTAACCCTTTCCATTCCCCCGCAAAAACGCCTTGGATGCCTGGAGTCTGGCCTTGAGGCCAGACTCCAGGCGTTTCTGATTACTTTTTCCCAAACTTCTGGACCAAAATATCTTCCAGGCTGGGTTTACCGATCTCCTGCAATTCGTAGCGCACCCGCTGCATGGGCTTGTTGATCTTGATAATGCGGTTCAGATCAATCGGCGTGGCGCTGACGACGTAATCGGCATTCGAGCCGTTGATGGTCTTCTCCAGGTCTCGGATCATCTCATCGCCATAGCCCATGGCCGGCAAAATGGCGCCCGTGCCGGGGTATTTGCGGTAGGTCTCGGCAATCGAACCAACGGCGAAGGGGCGCGGATCCACAATCTCCGCCGCGCCGTAGCGCCGGGCGGCCACCCAGCCGGCCCCGTAAGCCATATCGCCGTGCGTCAGAGTGGGGCCGTCCTCGATCACCAGCACGCGCTTGCCGCGGATAGCCGCCGGGTCTTCGACAAACAGCGGCGAGGCCGCTTCGATGATAACCGCGTGCGGGTTGAGGGTGCGCAGGCTTTCGCGCACCGCAATGATATTTTCGGGGCTAGCGGTATCCACTTTGTTGATGACAAACACATCTGCCGCGCGCACGTTGGTCTCGCCGGGGTGGTAAGAGCGCTCGTGACCGGGCCGGTGAGGGTCTGCCACCACAATGTGCAGGTCTGATTGAAAGAAGGGGAAGTCATTGTTGCCGCCATCCCATAGGATAATATCCACTTCCTGTTCGGCCTGCCGCAAGATCGCCTCGTAATCAACCCCGGCGTAAACGATGATGCCGTTATCGAGATGCGGCTCGTACTCCTCGCGTTCCTCGATGGTACATTCGTGTTTATCCAGGTCAGTATAATCCGCAAACCGCTGCACCCGCTGGCGGACCAGGTCTCCGTAGGGCATGGGGTGGCGGATGGCCGCGACTTTGTAGCCCAGGTCGCGCAGGATAAGCGACACGCGCCGGGTGGTCTGGCTCTTGCCAGAGCCGGTACGCACAGCGCCCACCGAAACGACCGGTTTGTTCGACTTCAGTTGGGTTGATTTCATCCCCATCAGGCGGAAGTCTGCCCCTGCCGCCATAACTGCCGAGGCGTGATGCATCACGTACTCGTGGGGTACGTCGCTGTAAGCAAAGACCACCTGGTCTACCTGGTGTTCACGGATCAACCGCACCAGGTCGCTTTCGGGGTAAATCGGGATGCCCTGCGGGTACTGGCTGCCGGCCAGTTCTGGCGGGTATTTGCGGCCCTCAATATTGGGGATCTGCGTGGCGGTAAACGCCACCACTTCGTAGTCGGGGTTCCCACGGAAGAAAACGTTGAAGTTGTGAAAATCCCGTCCGGCGGCACCCATGATGATCGTGCGAATGGGAGACATAGATATTGGTTAGCTCCTTATGCCTGAAAGGTTATCTGCCGGGGTCTGCAACCACAAGACTCCGTCACATCGCTTCTGGGGCTGTGATGCCCAATAAAGCCAACGCATTGGCAAGAGCCACACGCGCCGCTGCGACCAGGCGCAGGCGGCCGCTCCGCACCGGTTCTTCGGCCTGGAGAACCGGGCATTCATTGTAAAAGTCGCTGAAAGCCTTCGCCATCTCATAGGCCAGGCTGGAGATGTACAACGGGCGCAGTTCCGCCGCCGCCCGCTGTACTTCTTTGGGCAGGCGCGAGATCAGGTCAATCAACTGCACTTCCGACTGAGTCAGCGGGTAGCGGTAATCATGAGCCTCTGGGATCGCCCCACCCGACTTGCGCAGGATGCTGTTGGCGCGCACCGCCGCATATTGGATGTAGGGGGCCGCCTGGCCGTTAAAATCCAGGGCCGATTCCCAATCAAAGGTTACGATTTTGGTGTTATCGCGCGAGAGCATCGGGTATTTGATGGCCCCAATGCCGACCGCCTTCGCCACGGCCAGCTTCTGTTCTGCGCTCAAATCGGGGTTCTTTTCTTCGACCACGGCCAGGGCGCGCCGGGTAGCCTCGCGGATCAGTTCTTCCAGCAGCACCACCGTGCCTTCGCGCGAGGCCATTACCACGTTGCCCGGCAGGTTGACCAGTTCATACGAAACGTGCTGGCAGCGCGTGGCCCACGGATACCCGGCCAGTTCCAGGGTCTTAAACACCTGCTGGAAGTGCAGCGACTGGCGCACATCTACCACGTAATACGACTTGACCAGGTCGGGGTAGTCGGTGAACTTCTGCACCGCCAGGGCTAAGTCTTCAGTAGCGTAGAGAGCTGTGTTATCTGAGCGCAGCACTACCAGCACACGGTACTTCTCATTCTTCAGGCCCAATAGTTCATCCAGCTTCACCACCACCGGGCCGCCGCTGGGGCGCTCATCCTGGGCAATGCCCTTCCGAATCAGTTCCTCAACGATCTGTTTGCCGGGCTGTTCGGCCTGGCTGTTGAAGTAGTAGCGGTCGAAGCGGATATCTAGCTGGTCATAAATATCATTAAAACCGTCCAGGGACCACTGGCGGGTGCGTTCCCACAGTTCCACCACCTCTGGATCGCGCCGGTCCCAGCGGGCATACAGCGCCCGCACCTCAGCTTCGAGTTCGGGGTTGGCTTCCAGGCGCTTATTGGCTTCGGCGTAAATACTGCCCATCCATTGGGTGATGTCTTTGTCGGGCTTCTCGCCGTTGTGGTACTTCATGTAGTTCCACAGCCACTTAATGACGTGCAGCCCCATATCGCCGGGGTAATTGGCGCGCACCACGTCATAACCGCTAAATTCCAAAATACGGCACAGCACATCACCTAAAATGGCACTGCGCAGATGCCCCACGTGGAACGCCTTGTGGGTATTGGGCTGTGAGAACTCAACCATCACGCGCTCGTGCCGGCGCGGGCCTTGACCATAGCGGTCTTTCTCGGCCAGCACTGTGTCAATCACGCGCCGGGCGTATTCTGGCGGCGAAAAATACAGGTTCAAGAAGCCCTTCACAGCCTCCACGCGCTCAAAGCCCGCTGGCGTCCCCAGATACGCGGCGATTGCTTCGGAGAGTTCCACCGCCCGCTGGTTGACGTTGATCTTTTCGCCCTGCTGGGCGCGGCGGCGGGCGTCTTGTGCGGCCAATTGAAAGAGGTTGGTGGTAATCCCCCACTGACCGCTAAACGGAATCCACCCCCACGTCAACGCCGGTTCGGGCAGGCCGTGGCTGGCGCAGTACTCTCGGATTTTGGCTTCAAGCTGCTGCTGTTCGGCTTCAAACATCGTACCATCCTCGCTAGGTTTTGTCGTTTGAGAATTATATCAAACCGAAACACAAAAGCGGGAGCGAATCACTCCCGCTACAGATAAACATGGTATCCCCCGCCGGGGCTTACTCTGTCAACCGAAAATGAACTACTGCTGGCTCAATGCTGCCAGACGCTTCATCAGGCGGCTTTTGCGGCGAGCGGCATTGTTTTTATGGATAATCCCCTTCTCCGCGGCTTTATCCAACGCGCTGACGGCCATCCGCACAGCTTCTACCGCATTCTCAGGGCTATTCTCAATCGCCGCGCGCGCTTTCGCCACGAACGTTCGGGCGCGACCGCGATAAATACGGTTGCGAAGGCGGCGCTTCTCGTTCTGCCGGTTTCGCTTGATCTGAGACTTAATATTTGCCAAAGTCGTTCCTCCAAAAAAGATCCACAAGTGCGGTTGGGGATTTTACCCGAAAGGGACGGTTTTGTCTAGGGAGAGACAAAAAAAGAGGTTTCTCACCTCAATGAAGCGAAAAACCTCTCTTTTCATTATAAAACCCGTTTACTTATCTTGCAGCGCCGCCACGCCGGGCAGGGTGATGCCCTCCAGCATTTCCAGCGACGCGCCGCCGCCGGTGGAGATGTGCGTAATCTTGTCAGCCAGCCCCGACTGCTGGATGGCTGCCGCCGAATCGCCGCCGCCCACGATGGTGGTCGCGCCGCTTTCGGCCAGGGCTTTGGCAATGCCAAAGGTTCCCTCGGCAAAGCGCGGGGTCTCAAACAGGCCCATCGGGCCGTTCCACACCACCGTCTTGGCATCCTTAATCACGCGGCTGAAGTTCGCCACGGTCTCAGGGCCAATATCCAGGGCCTTCCAGCCATCCGGCACCGGCCCTACCGGGATCACCTTCACTTCCGCGCCCTCTTCAGTGCCCGTAGCGATCACCAGGTCTACAGGCAGGCGGATCTTCGTGCCGCCGCTGCCGAGCAGTTCACGGGCCAGCTCCAACACTTCGTTCTCAACCAGCGAGTCGCCCATCGGGTAGCCCTGTGCTTTAAAGAAGGTATTCGCCATGCCGCCGCCGATGAGGATGGCATCTGCTTTGGCAAGCAGGTTCTTGATCACGCCGATCTTGTCGCTGATCTTGGCCCCGCCTAAGATTGCCACAAACGGGCGCGCCGGGTTTGCGATGGCCTGGCCCAAATACTGGATTTCCTTTTCCATCAAGAAGCCGGCCACAGCAGGCAGGTAGCGAGTTACGCCCTCGGTGGAGGCGTGCGCGCGGTGGGCACTGCCGAAAGCGTCCATCACATACACATCGGCCAGTTGGGCAAACTGCTCGGCCAGGGCCGGATCATTCTTCTCTTCGCCGGGGTAGAAGCGGGTGTTTTCCAGCACCAAAATTTCGCCGGGTTTCAGAGCATCGGCGGCCGCCTTCGCTTTGGGGCCTGCCGCTTCTTCGGCAAACTTCACCGGGGCTTTCACCAGGCCGGCCAGGTAATCGGCCACCGGCTTCATCGAATACTTGGGATCTGGGCCGCCCTTGGGCCGTCCCAGGTGCGAGAACAGGATCACAGCCGCGTTCTGTCCAAGCAAATATTCGATTGTGGGCAGCGCCGCCCGGATGCGGGTATCGTCGGTCACTTTGCCGTCCTTAATGGGGACGTTAAAGTCCACGCGAACCAGAACGCGCTTCCCTTTCAAATCAATATCGCGTACAGTTTTCTTGCTGAACATGCTTGCCTCCCAGAATCACTGTGGTTTCAGCGTAATATTTGAATGGAACTCAAACAGGAGATCAAATTTTCAGGAGCAGGTGAGATGCAGGTCAAGCGTTATGGGTGGCGTATTACGCGCCACCCATAACGCCTGAAGGGTGGAATTCGATTTTACAGGGACTTCGCCATGAGGGCCGCCAGGTCGGCGGTGCGGCAGGAGTAGCCCCATTCATTATCGTACCAGGCCACAACCTTAATCAGCGTGCCGCCCATCACCATGTTCGAGGGCAGGTCAACGATCGAGGAGCGCGGATCGCCCTTGAAATCCATAGACACGAGCGGGGCGTTGTATTCGCCAGTGGTAACGCCCAGAATGCCCTTCAACTCGCCGTTGGCGCACTCGATGAAGAGGTTGTTCAGCTCTTCCTTGGTGGTCGGCTTTTCAACCACAGCCGAGAAGTCCACCACTGAAACGGTGGGGGTGGGGACGCGCAGAGAATAACCGTCGAACTTACCCTTCAGTTCTGGGATCACCAGGGCGACGGCCTTCGCGGCTCCGGTAGTGGTGGGGATGATGTTCAGGCCAGCGGCGCGCGAGCGGCGCATTTCTTTCTTGTGGCCCTGATCCAGGATGACCTGGTCATTGGTGTACGAGTGGATGGTGGTCATCACCGCGCTCTGGATCTTGAAGTGGTCATGGACGACTTTCGCCGCCGGGGCCAGGCAGTTGGTGGTGCAAGAAGCATTCGAAACCACATGGTGTTTGGCAGGGTCGTACTGCTTATCGTTGACGCCCAAAACCAGGGTGATGTCTTCATTTTTAGCCGGGGCCGAGATGATGACCTTCTTGGCGCCGCCCTGCTGGATGTGGACGTTGGCGCCGGGCTTGCCCTTGGCCGGGTCGCCCTTGGCGTCGGTGAAGATGCCGGTGCTTTCCACCACGATGTCAACGCCCAGGTCAGCCCACTTCAGGTTGGCGGGGTCCTTCTCGGCAAAAACGCGGATCACTTTGCCATTAACAACCAGGTCCGTCCCATCCGCTTCCACCTCAACCGTTCCGGGGAAAACGCCGTAATTCGAATCGTACTTCAAGAGATGGGCGTTGGTCTTGCTGTCGAACAAATCATTAATCGCAACAACTTCGAGTTCACCAGGGTATCTCTCCATGATCGCCTTGAGAACCTGGCGGCCAATCCGGCCAAATCCGTTGATACCAACTTTGGTAGCCATTCAAAAGCCTCCTAGCATGATATGAGGGGTTGTTCACCCCTAAATTTCTTAAGGTAGACGGAGATGATGAAACAGCATAACGAATTTTACCATGCATTTACGTGATGGTTATCACAATTCGCGCGTGATTTTGATTGAACTTTCGCACTCCGCGCGCCTCCTACGGCTCGCGCCCCGGCAGTGGTCCGGTGCGCTCAAAATACAGGTCCATCACGGCCTGGGCCAATTTAACGGAGTCGTGTCGCCATCGTTTTTCATCATCAACCAGGTCGGTAGCGTAGATAGTGTATTCGTCTTCCAGCTCCGGCTCTGTTTTGACGAATTCAATGCCCTCCGGCAGATCGCCCTCAAAATTGTTGTTGACGATCACGATATCAAAGAGGCGCGATCCGACGTGCTTTTCCAGGCTGCGGACGTGATCGCCGCCGGAATAACCATCCGTCTCGCCAGGCTGTGTAGCTACATTGCAAATGTAGAACTTCAGGGCGCGCGTGGCGCGCAGAGCATCGGCCAGGTCTGGAACCAGCAGGTTAGGCAGTACGCTGGTATACAGACTGCCTGGGCCGATGAGGATCAGTTCGGCGTTGAGGATCGCCTGGGTGGCCGGGGGATAGGGGAGCGGGTTATTCGGCTCCAGCCAGACGTGGCGGATGCGCCCGGCCGTCTGAGGGATTTTGCTTTCACCCCGCACAAGCACCTCAGACTCGCGGTCTGGCAGGTGAATATCGGCGACCAGGCGCACATCGTGCAGGGTAGCCGGTAAAACCTTGCCGCGTACCGCCAGCACCCGCCCAGACTCGGCAACCCCTTCTTCAAAGCTGCCTGTGATATCCGCCAGGGCCGTGATCAGCAGATTGCCCAGCGAATGGCCGCTCAGGCCGTTGCCAGCCGCGAAGCGGTACTGAAACAACTGCCCCATCAGGGTTTCATCATCGGCCAGGGCTGTCAGGCAGTGGCGAATATCCCCCGGCGGCAAGATGCCCAGACTGCGGCGCAGTTCACCAGAAGAACCGCCGTCATCCGCCACGGATACAATGGCAGTGAGGTTATGGGTATAAGCCTTCAGGCCGCGCAGCAGGGTTGAAAGGCCGGTTCCACCGCCAATCACCACGATGCGCGGGCCGCGGTCACGCTTGCGAAAAGTCGAAACGGTATCGAGGATGTTGCGGCCCGGCTGCAAAAAGGGCCGCAGCAGGGCGCGGTTTAACCCCCAAATTCCCAGCAGAATTAGGGCCATCCCCGCCCCGCCAAAGATGGCGGCGCGCAGCGGGCGCTCGACAAACTGCAACGAGAGGAAAGAAACCACCGGAAGCCACCAGGTTCCTGGCGCGGTGCGGTAAACGTCAATGAGCAGAATAGCGAAGCCGAGAGCAATCAACGTTGTGCCGACCAGAATCACCACAATCCAGCGTTTTACCCCCAAACCAGGAAGCAACCAGCGGGCCTCCTGTCTAGCACGTTTGAAAAGATCGGTGTTCGCGGCACGCTTCGACCCCATAGCGAGATGATAATAGCAGTGTTTTGAAGATCCGTCAACGGCTACTTTTTGGATTTCATGCTATAATGTCCCCTCGTATGGACACATATATTGCCATTGACATCGGTGGAACCCAAATCCGCGCCGCAGTGTACCCAGCGGCGGACTCGAATCGCTCCGGGAGTGAGACGCGCCCGGTCAAACAAAAACGCATTCCCACCCAGGGCAAAAACGCTACGCCGCTGGATCGTCTGATTGACCTGATCGCCGAAATCTGGCCGACCGGCGATACGGTATGCAGTATGGCGGTGGCGGCTCCGGGGCCAAACAACCCGCAATTGGGCATTATTTACCGCGCGCCCAATATCCCCGGTTGGGAAAAACTGCCCATCGTCCAGATTTTGCAAGACCGCTTCAAAGTCCCCGTATTTTTGGGCAACGACGCCAACCTGGCGGCCCTCGGAGAATGGAAATTTGGAGCCGGGCAGGGCCACCATCACCTGCTGTATGTGACCATCAGCACCGGCATTGGCGGCGGCGTGATTATTGACGACCGCCTGCTGTTGGGCTATCACGGCCTGGCCGCTGAAATTGGACATGTCACCGTAGACCCGAACGGTCCCCTGTGCGGCTGCGGCCACCCAGGCCACCTCGAAGCATTTGCTTCTGGCACTGCCATCGCCCGCTACGTGAGCGAGCAACTGGCGCAGGGCGTGCCGTCCTCCCTGTCGCAAATTCCCAATCCCTCCGCCCGCGATATTTCAATGGCGGCAGAAAACGGCGACCCGCTTGCCAAAGCCGCTCTGGCGCGTGCCGGCACGTATATGGGCCGCGCTCTGGCCGACTACCTGCACATCTTCAACCCCTCCATTATTATCTTGGGTGGAGGCGTTTCGCGCAGCGGGCCCTTGCTGATCGAACCACTGCGGGCCGCCATGGTGGAAACGATTATCTCACCGGAGTATATGCACGGGCTGGTGATCACCACCGCCGCCCTCGGCGACGATGCCGGGCTGTTGGGCGCGCTGGCACTGGCGCAAACCGTTCAACGCAGTTGAACCTGCCGCCGCGCAAGCGGTTCGCTGATTCTGGTAATATATATAGTAGAAACAAACGGGACAATCGGGTAAGATTAAGTTGTCCCGTTTTTCATCCCAAGACGGGGCTTACCAGGGGAAATTTCCCCCGCGTCTCTCAACCAATTTTCAGTCACAATCCAGGAGAAAGTCTATGCGCACTCTCAATGTCCCAGGGCCGAAAGCCAGAAGCCTGATCGAGCGCGACCGGGCCGTCATCTCGCCTTCCTACCCGCGCGGCTATCCGTTTGTGATGGATCACGGCAAAGGTTGTGAAGTTTGGGATGTCGATGGTAATCGTTTCCTGGACTTTGCCGCCGGTATCGCCGTGGTGTCTACCGGCCACAGCCACCCCAGAGTCGTAAAAGCGATCCAGGAACAGGTCGAAAAGTTCATCCATATCTCTTCCGACTTCTATCACGACAAATGGGTGCAACTGGGCGAGGAACTCGACCGCATCGCGCCGTTCAGCGAGCCGGCTGCGTGCTTTATGACCAACTCAGGGACGGAGAGCGTCGAAGCGGCCATTAAACTGGCCCGCTACTACACCGGACGCAGTGAATTCATCGGCTTTTTGGGCGGCTTTCACGGGCGCACTATGGGAGCTGTAACCTTCACGGCCAGCAAACCGCATTACCACAAGGGGTTTTTCCCGCTGATGGCCGGCGTCGTCCATGCCCCCTACCCCGACGCCTACCACCCCATCCTGCACAGCCTGCCCGATGAAGATTACGGTCAGACGGTTGTGCGCTACATCGAAGAAGAAATTCTGGGCCGCATCCTGCCGGCAGACGAAGTCGCTGGCATCCTGGTGGAGCCGGTGCAGGGCGAAGGCGGCTATATCGTTCCCCCGCCGGGGTTCTTCCCGGCTCTGCGCCAGTTGTGCGACCGGCACGGCATCCTGCTGATTGCAGACGAAGTTCAATCGGGGATGGGACGCACCGGCAAATGGTGGGGCATCCAACATTTTGGCGTCGAACCAGATATTCTGTGCGTTGCGAAAGGGATTGCTTCGGGCGTGCCGTTGGGCGCCATGATCGCCCGCCGCCGCATCATGACCTGGCCCAAAGGCTCGCACGGCAATACCTACGGCGGCAACCCCATCGCCTGCGCCGCCGCCCTGGCGACCATTGACCTGATCGAAACCGAGTATATGAAAAACGCCAATCGGATGGGCCAGTATGCCCTCGAATGCCTGGCAGAAATCGAAACGCGCCACCCCAGCGTTGGGCAGGTGCGCGGCCTGGGCCTGATGTTAGGGGTCGAGTTCGTCCACGAGAAGAACCCGCGCTACCCGGCGGAAAAAATCCGCGATCGAATTGTTGACCTGGCCTTCGAGCGCGGCCTGCTGCTCTTAGGCTGCGGCAAAAGCACGGTGCGCCTATCCCCGCCGCTGTGCGTGAGCAAGGCGGAAATTGACGAGGGCCTGCTGATCTTTGAAGAGGCGATCTCTCTGGCAGAAAACGAGATGTAAAGGATGTTGCCCGATTTCCGCATTCGCCAGCGCGATTATCTGCTTGAGATTGCCCGCGCTCTGACTCAGGAATTAGACCTTGACAAGCTGCTCAGCCGCATTTTAAAAATCGCGGTTGAAATGCTGACCGGGCAGGCCGGGTTCATTGCCCTGCGCTCTGAAAACGGGCGCTGGCAGGTTGCCGTAACCCATGGCATGTCTCAGCCCTTCCGAAAGATCATTGAGTCCTTCCTGTCTGAATTCCCTGATCAGGACGACCCCGAAAGCCTCGATCTAACGGAAATCAACCGCGCCCTCAATGAACTCATCTATACCGCCAGCCTGGGTTCGCTGACCGGCGTGGGTCTGCCGTTGATCGCGCGCAAGAAGGTGGTGGGGCTGTTGTTTATCTTCAGAGGGTATTCAGGGGTATTTTCCGCCAATGACCATGCCCTGCTGAGCAGTTTTGCCAACCAGGCCGCCATCGCCGTGCAGAACGCCCAGCTTTACACCCAGGTCAACCAGGAAAAGGAACGCCTCAATCTGCTGCTGGATTCGCTGGCCGATGGCGTTATTATTCTGACGGCTGAAAACCGCATCGAGCGCTGTAACCCGGCCTTTGCCCGCATCGTGGGGATGCCGGTCGAACAGATCCAGGGACAGCTACACGAAGCCGTCGTTCAGTGGGCGCGCCGCCCGGCCGGACTGACCCTCGAAGAAGCCGAGTCGGGTGGATGGCCGCTCACGCCGCACGCTCACCTGTACCTGGAAGGCGACCTGAAGCGCGCCAACGGCCTGCCGCCGCTGCCGGTTGGCATTGCCTATACCCCACTGGTTTCGCCGGAAGGCAACCTACTCAACATCATCGCTACGGTGCGCGACATCACCCGCTACCGCCAGGCCGAGGAACTCAAAAGTACGTTCATTTCGGTCATCAGCCACGAATTAAAGACCCCGGTGGCGCTGATTAAGGGCTACGTATCTACCCTGCGGCTGGAAGATGCGAATTGGGACCCGCGCATTGTGCAGGACAGCCTGCAAGTGATCGAAGAAGAAGCCGACCGCCTGGCCGGATTGATCGAAAATCTGTTAGACGCCTCGCGCTTACAGGCCGGGGCGTTAAGCATCAAGCGCGCCGAAGTCTTTTTGCCAGAAGTGGCCGCCCGCATGGCGAAGCGGATGCAAACCCAAACCACGCGCCACGCCATCATCGTTGATTTTCCCGAAGATTTTCCCGTGATCCTGGCCGATGAAAACCGGCTGGAGCAGGTGCTTGCCAACCTGATTTCCAACGCCATCAAATACGCGCCGGGCGGCGAAATCCGCATCAGCGGCGAGGCCCGCCGGGCCGGCACGCCTGGCACGCCCAGCGGGCAAGGCTCGTATGTCATCGTATGCGTTCAAGATCAGGGGCCGGGCATCGCGCCCGAAGACATTCCCCACGTGTTCGACCGTTTCTACCGCGCGCCCGATATGGCCCGCAATACCAAAGGGGCCGGCCTGGGCCTTTACCTGGCCCGCGCCATTGTAGAAGCTCACGGCGGCAGAATTTGGGTGGATACCGCGCCAGGGAAAGGCACCCGCATGTGCTTTTCACTTCCAATCCATCAGGAGTGAGGTCTTACAGAGGCGTGGTTTTCCCCCACTTAAATGGTATAATCATTCGATAATCTTTAGAGAGGGTATGCGTTATGCCGAAAGTACAGATGTTTTGTCCGCGCTGCCGCCAGCCAATTCTGGCCGAGGTCGAGCAGTTGTTTGACGTTGGACAAGATCCCAGCGCCAAACAACGCTTTATTTCCGGTAACTTTAACCTGGCGAACTGCCAAAATTGCGGCTATCAGGGGCCACTCAGTACCCCAATTGTTTATCACGACCCGGATAAAGAGCTGCTGTTGACCTATTTCCCGCCGGAACTGGGGCTGCCGGTCAATGAACAGGAGCGGTTGATCGGCCCGTTGATCACGCAGGCCGTCAACAAGCTGCCGCCGGAGAAACGCAAAGCCTACCTGCTGCGCCCTCAGACGATGTTCACGCTCCAATCCATGATTGACAAGGTGCTGGAAGGGGAAGGGATTACGCGCGAGATGATGGAAGCCTCGCAGGCGCGCCTGAACCTGCTACAGCGCCTGATCCGCGCGACCACCGCCGAAGCACGCGCCGAAATCGTTAAGCAAGAAGAGAAGCTGATCGACGAGCAGTTCTTTGAAATCCTGTCGCGCTTGATTGAAGCATCCCTCTCTGCCGGAGACCAAAATTCAGCGCGCGCCCTGGCCGGCTTGCAGCAAGAGATCCTCCCGCAAACGGCCCTGGGCCGCCGCATCACCGAGCAAAACAACGAGGTGCAGGCCGCCATTCAAAAGCTGCAAGAAGCCTCGCAGAAGGGCCTGACGCGCGAAGGTCTCTTAGACATTTTCCTGGAAACCCCCAACGATACCCAACTGGCGACGATGGTGAGCATGGCCCGCACCGGGCTGGATTACGAATTCTTCACCATCCTGAGCGACCGCATCGAAAAGGCCCAGGGCGAAGAAAAGCAAAAACTGATTGACATGCGCGAGCGTCTGCTGAAGCTGACCCAAGAGATTGACAACCGCGTTCAGGCGCAGATGGCCGTCTCGCGCCAGTTGCTCGAAGAACTTCTCAAGGCGGAAGACATTGAGAAAGCCACCTCGGAAGTACTGCCTGAATTGGATGACTTCTTTGCCGAGGCACTGCGCGCTGAGCTGGATCAGGCCCGCCAGAAAGGCGACCACGACCGCCTGGAGAAACTCCGCAAAATCGTGAGCGTGCTGCAGCAGGCTTCAGCCCCGCCCGCTGAGATCGCCCTGGCCGAAGAACTGATGGGCGCCGAAGATGAAGCCGGCCGCCGGACCATTCTGCAGGAACATGCCGAAGAAATCACCCCAGAATTCTTACAAATCCTCAGCCAGTTAGTCGCTCAACTGGAACAGCAGCAGCAGCCTGAGATGGCCCAGCGCCTGCAAGAAGTCTACCGCTCGGCGCTGCGTTTCTCCATGCAGGCCAACCTGAAGAAATAGGCAGATCGCGTCTCTCTTTTTCTGTAGATTGAGGGATAAGTCCCTCAATCTACAGAAAAAGATGGGTTATTCTTCTGGATTGTCCAGGCGCAGGCCGTGGCCGCGCACGGTGACAATAAAGGTGTGAGTAGGGTCTACCATTGCCAGCCGGTCGCGCAGGCGGCGCACCAGAGCGTCAAACGCCTGTTCTGAGACCCCCACCGCTTCATCTTCCCCCCAAACCAGGTCCACCAATTCCTGACGCTCAACCACCTCGCCGCGCTGTTCATAGAGGGCTTGCAGCAGGCGGAATTGTGGAACCGACAGCGGCGGAAGCACTTCCTTCTGGTTCACCCAAACCCGGCGTGAGCGCGGGTCTAAAGTCAACCGCCCTTTGGTTTCGGTTTTTTCCGGCAGGGCTTCATACTCCAGCGGCATAGTCGCATCTGAGCTGAGGAACACAAAATACTGCACCAGCGCAATCTGCACCAGGTCGCCGTCCGAGAGCAGCACCGGCTCTTCCAGGCGCGTGCCATTACAGAACGTGCCGTTCTTACTCCCCAAATCTTCCAGCATCACCCCATCGTCAGAGCGTGAAAAGCGGGCATGGAAGCGCGAAACCTGGCGATCCGCAATAACGATATCGCAAGAAGGCTCGCGGCCTACCACAAGGTCATGTTCCAGTATCCAGCGCTGCCCATTCAGGGGTCCGGTTTGTGCAATTAAGACAGGTAGATCAGCCCCTGCGCGTTGCTCCATCCACGCCTCCCGTGGTTTGATGGGGTCTGGCAGGGTTGAAACCACATCCCGATCACAACCACGCCAATTCCGAAAGAGATCAAAGTTCGTTGCTCAGTTCAGGTATAATATAGCAGAAATTTAAGGTTTTGGTAAGCCTGGCAGAAGAGTGGTTTTCTGGAATAAACGCCGCCGGTAAAATCAGACACTTCGCCAGGCGCCGAGGGAAGTCGCGCCATGCCGGTCCCGCTCAAAGCTGGAGAAGTCCTGCGTGGTCGGTACAAGATTCGCCGGATCATCGGCCAGGGGGGAATGGGAAGCATTTATCTCGCCGATGATCTTCGCCTCGAAGGGCGCCTATGCGCACTGAAAGAGGTCGAACATGACCGGTCTCTACCGGCCGACCTGCTGCGAGAAGCTCGCGAACAATTTCAACGCGAAGCGGTGGTTTTGGCGCGCCTGGATCACCCCAACCTGCCCAAAGTCTCTGACTTCTTCTCAATCGGCAGCCGCGATTACCTGGTGATGGACTACATCCCCGGTAAAGATCTGCGCACCCTGATGATCGAAGCCCGCCATGCCGGAAAATTTTTGGAAGAGAGCGATGTGCTGAACTGGAGCAGTCAGTTGGCCGACGCCCTCACCTATCTGCATATCCAAGACCCGCCCATCTTACACCGCGACATTAAACCTTCTAACCTTAAGCTGACCCCCAACGGCCTGGTCAAACTGGTGGATTTTGGGCTGGTCAAACTGCTGGCTCCCGGCGAAGTGACCATCACCATTCTGCAAGGACAGGGAACGGCCCTGTATACTCCGCTGGAACAGTACGGGGGCGACAGCGGCCATACCGATGCGCGCACCGATATCTACGCCTTTGGCGCTACGCTGTATCACCTGCTCACCAACCAGCCTCCCGCCGATGCCCGCGAGCGCTTCCTCGACCCCGACCGGCTGATCCCGCCCCGCCAGATTAACCCAGACATCAGCACACGCACCGAAAAAGCCATCCTATGGGCGATGGCACTGCACCCCGCCGACCGGCCTCAATCGGTCGAGATCTTCCGCGAAAGCCTGCTGGGAAACTACCAGCCTATCATCCGCCCGGCTGCGGCAACCCGGCAGGCTCAATCGCTGGCCCGGTATCTTCAACGCGACCCAGAGCGGATTTTATTATGGGTGGCGGCGGGACTGGGGATCATCAGTCTGTTAGCGACTTTCGTGCGCTAGACCTGTCATTTCGCAAACGGTTCAGACTCGTCCAGAGAGAGAACAGCAATTGTGTTCAATCATCGGGTTTGAGTTTTGGGCCGGTGATGGTCCGCCGGTCATCGGGACTGCGCTCTGCGGGCGTTAACAGTTTCCAGGCCAGGCCCGCCAACAGCCCCACGCTGACCCCCAGCAGAGTCACCAGCACCACGCCCCTCGTCCCGGCACTGCGCAGCAGGTTCTCACTGCCGGGCAGT